>Ga0137407_10003791_pt1 | contig 10069 bp, 6 predicted proteins | sample CZOMad2_2_16fung_FD_108410 | JGI IMG/M metagenome (GOLD analysis project Ga0137407, IMG submission 108410) | Vadose zone soil fungal communities from Angelo Coast Range Reserve, California, USA - CZOMad2_2_16fungal (Illumina Assembly) | ecosystem: Environmental > Terrestrial > Soil > Vadose zone...
AGGCCGGTTGGGTTGGAACCCTTGCTAGCGGCAATATCAATGAACCCCTCGCCAGTGACGTTGTTGAAGAAAGTGGCAATCACGACGAACTTGTTCTTCTGGTAGTCGTAAATGGCACGCGGATCGAAGCAGCCGTTACTGCCGGAGTTCGGTGCGCGTCCAAAGAAGGTGCATAGATCCTTGGGACCCTCGAGGAGCGCACCGCTCTTGTTGAAGACCGATATGCATTCGTTTACGACTTGTACGACAAAGTTCGTGCTCACTGCCAGACCCATGTCGGAGGGAGTCCAGTTCAGGCCATTACAGCCTTGGAATTGACCAAAAAAGTTAACGCCGGCTAACGGAGTTAAAGTGCCGCCGTCTGTTCCCGCCTCGCTGGGCGGCATCCTGCGGACACTGGCCGCATCCTGCTGCCGACTGCCCACGGTGACCTGAGATGCAGCCATCTTGGCGGCTTGGTAAGCTGCATTCGTGAAGTGGGGATTGCGCGGCTCGGCAGCAGGTCTAATTCCGGCTATCTCGACCGCAGACATTGTTGGTAGCTCACTGAGGACCACTTCGTGCGCAGGGCCAGTCTGGCTTGTCCCCGCCTGAGCTGTTGCTTGAATCGCCTTGCTCTGTGCTGTGGCGACTGCTGTACTGAATAGCAAAGAGAGCATTGCTGCTGCAAGCGAGCCCCTCAACATCAACCGCAGATTTTGTTTCATAGATGTCTTCTCCTCCTGGTAGGTAGAGCCTTAAGTGACGGAGAGTAACTTTTCTGCTCTGGTAGGGGAAAGAACCCAATTCGGATGCGTAATTTGGTACAACACTGTTGTTGTGTTGTCAAGAGTAAATTTGGTGCGGAAGAGAAATTTTCCGATGCAACAAATTTCTTTTCTTGTGAAAAGTTTTGACTGCACCGGTGGCAAAGTTCATATCGCGGCGAGGGAGGGAGCGAAACCTACCTCGCCGAGAAAGAGCGAACTTTCGTAAAGACTCTCCCCACACACGCCCACGCCGCTATGTCGAACCAAACGCAGTCCACAGCAACGTCCACGTGCTACCAAACACAGTTTGGCAAAGGTGCCAAGCAGTATGTCTCCCCTTGCCCGGAATGTATGAGAAAGCGAGAGCGGCCTACTGCGCGACGAGGAGAGTCTCTGCGAACGGCCACTCGTCGTCCACCCACTGCTGCTCGCACCGAAAACTCGCGGCCATCGCCAGTTGCAACAGTTCCGGACGGGAGTATTTGTGGCTGCTCTCAGTCCAGATGGTTTCACCTTCGTGGAACGTTACGGTAAGACCGGCGCGGGAGATGCTCACATTCTGATTGCGGAGAGAGCGCAGGTGCATCTCAATGCTGCGCGTTTCGGAATTGAAGCGCACTTCGTGTCTGAATTGCGGGAGTACGAAGTTGCCGCCGAGTTCCCGGTTGATGCGCGCCAGCAGGTTCAGATTGAAGGCGGCGGTCACACCCAGGCTGTCGTCGTAGGCGTCGAGCATCTGGGGGGTGGGTTTGATGAGGTCCGTGCCGAGCAGCAGCGCGTCTCCGGGTTGCAGAATGCGGCGCACCGCGCGCAGGAACTTGACGTCGGCCGGACGGTCGAAATTTCCGATCGTGCTTCCCAGGAACAGCACCAGCAATTGCTCTCCCGGCCGGCGATTGTCCGCCACTTCGAGAAGCCCGTCCAGATACTCACTCTCGAATCCCACGATGCTGATGTGGTCGATGTCCCCCAGTTCGCGTTCGACCATGGTGAGGGCGGCGTGGGAAATTTCGATGGGGCAATAGCGGGTTTGCTGACGGCTGTCGAGGGCTTCGAGCAGATAGCGGGTCTTCTTGCCGCTACCGCTGCCTAACTCGGCGACCACAACCGGCGACGAAACACGCGCGACCATCTCACTGGCATTCTCTCGGAGAAGGCGCTGGTCGGCGCGCGTCAGGCCGTACTCCGGAAGCGCGCTGATTACTTCGAATAGTGCCGACCCTACGTCGTCGTAAAGATACTTCGAGGGCAACTCCTTCTGGCCGTTGCGTAGAAGCCCCTCACGGACCTCCGCAGCGAACTCAAAAACGGGATCGGCGGTGACACCTTGTCGTAAGATCATTCGGTCCTCACGCGATCGGGTTGCTCACACACCGGAACCCTGCATAGACATATTGGTAGTGCGGCTGGAACCAGTTGCGGAATGAGGGTCGCAGCATGCACGCGGCCGTGCGCATCGAAGCCCCTTTCATCACGTAATGCTTGCCATCGAAAAAGTCAGCGGAGTATCCGGGATAGAAGGGAAAGGGCTCGAATCCGGCAAAGGGCGCGAACACGGTGGAAGTCCACTCCCACCCATTGCCAAACATGTCCTCAACACCGAAAGCACTGGCGCCCTGGGGATAGGCTCCAACTGAAACGGGATCCCAATTCTCAAAGTTAAAATTGCCGCGCGTTGCGTCGGGCGGTTTCGAACCCCACGGATGCTGTCTGCACTGGCTGCCGGGTGATCCATATGCCGCTCGCTGCCACTGGGCCTCCGTCGGCAGGCTCTTCCCTGCCCAGCGCGCATAGGCGCTGGCCTCGGCATGGCTCACGTATACCGGCCAATCTGGCGGCACTGCGATCTCGTCAAACATTCCCTTCCAAAACCACTCTTTATCATTGCCTGCTTGATCATTGCCTGCTTGCACCCAGAAGGCGGGATGCGAAATGTGATTTGATTCTTTCCATAACCAGTCCGCGTCACTCCACCATGTGCGGTTGTCGTAGCCGCCGCTGTTCAAGAACTCCAGATATTCTGAATTTTTCGTCTTGTAGCGATCGATCGCGAAGGATGGAATGTCGACCCAGTGCCGTTGAAACTCGTTGTCCCAACCAAAAGTGTCGCCGTTGCGGAGAAGCCCCAGCATGGCGGGACCCGCCGGAACTTCGATCATTGTGGAAATGGCAGGCACTAGAGCAAGCCGAGAAGGACGGGGCGGCACATTCTTTCGCTCATAGGGCAAACGATGGAGCATGTAAGCGAGCGTTTCCGCGTGCATCAAGCGATGCTCAATGGCGACGTTCAGCAGCAAGGCGGGAGAGAATTCGCCTGTACCCGGGAGGGAGCCGTCTCGAAGGGATGCGAGTCCCTGGTCCAGGTCGTCACGTGTCCTCTGAACGTACTGGCGGACATGGTCGAGCGCGGGCCAATCGGAAGGCTGGTCCGTCGGAAGACCTCCGCCAACCGGATCGATTCCGAAGGCAAACAACCGGTCGAAATCCGAATCAGAGCTCGCGTTAGGCAGCAACCTTCCGCTTAGCAGGTTCCGATCGAACGCTTCCAGGTGGCCGACGTAGAAGATAATCCTGTGCCGCTCCGGGATGGGACGCTCGTAAAGTGAATCGGGGCGGACGAGCTCAAACAACGCGTCGGTCTGGCGACGCGCTTCGAACAGGCGGGGCAGCAATTCGCTCGGCACGTTTAAGTCAACTTTCGTCGCAAGCATGGCGTATCCTTCCTCAGCAGCTAGCCTTCGGGAAACACTATGGGCCTTCGACTTTGGATGCATGTTGGGCGCAACGGGCTCTTCTTTTGTCCCAAGTGTTGTGGCTCGAGAACACGAAAATTACCCGATCTCCCCGATCCCCAAAAAAGATAAAGTGTGGACAAAGCCAGCATATTCTGGGATTAAACTCAGCAGGAAGTTGCAAGTCTAGCGCGGGGACTCGGGCCGCGGAAACCCATTCGTGCCGGCGATCGACAAACGCCGTTGCACATCTTTGGAGACGCACGATGCAACCAACACCAATTCGCAAACTCTGCTTGGGAACTCTCTTACTTGCGATGGTACTGGTGGGTGGATCCAGTGGGCAGCGACGGCGGGGTTATCCCAAACCGCCAGGGCCGCCGGTAGCGCAGGACGAGCCGGCATCGGATGCGAAATCCAGGCATCGATTGGACACCTTCGCGATGGAACGCGAAGCCCGGGAATTGTCCGCTCTCGCAGCCAGCATTCCCGGCGATGTCGAACAGCTTAAGAAAGGGCTTCTGCCCAGCGATGCCATCGACAAGCTGAAGAGGATTGAAAAACTGTCCAAGCAGCTGCGCGCGCGGATCCGTCCGTGAGCGCGAATCAGAAGATAATTCTCACTCCAAATTCCACCTGCCGGGGTGCTCCCAGTCCATAGCTGCCGGAGCCCGGAAGAATTCGGTCGAGGCGTGAGGTGCAGAAAGCGTTTGAATTGCCGCACGTGCCCGGAGAGCTGGCGCTATTCAGCGAACTGCCCGGAGATCCGTCGAGGACTCCATTCAACTGTCGGCCCGCGCCACCGAAATTGGCGAAATTGAACACATTGAAAGCTGAAACATTGGGCTCGATGCGGACTCGCTCGGCGACACGAAACGGCCAACTCAACCGCATGTCGATAGTCTTGAGCCAAGTCGCTTGCGCAACATTGCCCGGCACCGCCGGACAACCCGGCTGACTTGGGCCCGCACAAACGAACGGGTAGAGAGCGCCAAGTTTGGAAAGTTGATCGGAGGTGAACAGAGCTGGCGTCGTTCCATTCGGATTAATCAACGCTGCTCCTGCTGCGGTCAGCCTGCCGGCATAATTATTGTTGTAGAAGGCAATCGCCTTGCCGAGATCGCTTCCGGAATAACCGCCGAGACCGCCGACCCCCGTTCCTGGCAGAAGGTCTCCCACCGTGCCGTCACCGGTAGCGTCAGTGCGGAAGATTTCGCCCGCGACACCGCCGCCGTCAAGTTGGGGAAGGCGAGCGCTGAGTTCAAGCGGCGAAGCCAACTGCGTAATGATGGAAAGCCGCGGCCCGTGCGGGAAGTCCAGCGTCGGGACAAACGTAAACATATTGCGACGATCCAGACCGGAAGCACCGAAGTGTCCGACGTGCGGGCGAATGTAATCTTCGGCCCGGCTCAGAATTGAGAAATCGCCGCCGCTGCCGTCCGCGGCTGCCACGTTGCTTTGGTATTTGGAATAAGTGTACGAGACCGCCAGGTCCCAATGCCGGATTCCGCGCGCCAAGTGGTCTCCCGAGGTCCGAAATGTGGCATGAACACCGACATACTTGGTGCGGCCAGTCGGGAAATACATGAGGTTGGAACCCAGGTGTTGAACCTTCGTCGGATCTGCCGGGTCGACTACCGTGGAATGGATTCCACCAAACGCGGGCTCGGGCAGGCCGAGAACCGAACACGGAAAGGACCCACAGAACGCGTTCCCGGAATCGAGACCGTTGCGGGCGAAGTCGATGATACTGGCCCCCGGCACCGCATTGATGTAGCACTGGACCGCTGCTTGCGATTCGCTGCCCGCGGAACCCGCAGGGGTACAGCCAGGCGCCTTTTGGGACAAGGTCGCATTGATCGCAGCCAGCGCGGCCACCGAATCGAGATGGCTGGCGTCGCCCACGTGATTGGTGTCAATCCCCAGCGGATACTGCGTACCAATCTCCCGCACATAATCAATCGAGAACATGCTGTGCTCGCCGAGTTGACGCTGGATTCCAGCACTCATGTGCACCACTCGAGGAGTGCGGAAGTTGGGCGCCAGCATACCGCCGAAGTTGGCCAGGCTGTTGGACAATGAGTAGATATTCGGCCCACCGGTAACGGCCGACTGAGCTGCCAGATATTGCTGCTGCAAATCCTCGATGGCCGTCGCCACCGTGCCGATCGGTTGACCACACACTTGTGTCGCAATGTCGAGCCCATCCACCGAATTCACTCTTGAGCCGTCGGGAAAGAGCACCGACCCGGTTGGGCACAGCGTCAGGCTGCGGAAATACTGTCCCTGTGACAACCGGCTGATGCGGTCCTGATAGGCGTTCTGAAGCAGGAAGTTATCGAAGAACATCCCGCCACCCGCGCGGATCACAGTACGGCCATTGCGCCCAGGATCCCACGCAATACCCGCTTGCGGAGAAAAATTCCAGTTCGGCTGATTCACGCGATTTCCGAGGCCTTTGATATCGCCAAATTGATCGAGAATGGGAGTGTTGCCGGCGCAAGGTAGAACCGAAACGATCGCGGTATTGATTGCCGAACATGGAACGGATCCGAGATCGCTGTTCGTGCGACCTGTGTCACGAACGTAGTTAACGCCCACGAAGATGTTCAGATTGGGATACAGCTTGAACGTGTCGGCAGCGTACAGTTCGATGCGGGTATCGAAGTGTCCCCCGCCGGAGCGGTTGAATGCCGAGTGTTCGCTGAAATTTCCCAGACCATTGAAGATCGTGAGCGTGCCCACGGGATAGTTCAGAGGATTATCAGCGGCACCTTTCGGATCACCTGGCACAAGGGGAGGAAAAGTCGGATCACTATTAATGGCGTTGATCACATCGATGCCATTCGAGCTAGTCACCGAAGGCCCTAAGTTGCCGGGCGTATAGAAATCCCCCTGCGCGATGCGGTGAATTGCTCCTCCAAAGCGCAGCGTGTGGTAGTCGCGGTAGGGAGTGCTGCCGTCGTAGCGTCCAAAAAGATCACGCTGGATGGTTTGGCGCGGGCCTTGGATGCTGGGCGCGATCTCGAATGATCCGAGTTGCATGTGAAACGGTGCGCCAGCGAAAATCGGCGAGTCCCCGCCCAACGCGGGATTTATCGCATTAACCATCTTCTGATATCCGAAACGTCCACTGTGAGCGAAGCGACCGCGGTTCCAGTCCAAACCGAACACGCCGGATGGCACGTTGATCTGGTTGCGAAGTTTCGCCAGACTGTCCGTCGGTCCCAACTGATTAGCGTTGTCATAGCTGAACCGGGCGAACCATTTCGCATTCTCCGACCAGTTGTAATCCAGACGAGCCGTCAGCATGTTTTCGCGGAACGGGGCGTTGCGCGTGCTCAAAAAGTTGAATGGAAACCCCTGGTAGAAGGGCAGCACGCCATCATGTTTGCTGCGTTCGCCGCCGACAAAGAGAAAAGCCTTGTCTTTGATTAGCGCTCCACCAATTCCAAAGCCGTATTGTTGCCGGCTGTATTTCGGATCACCTGACGGGAAACCCGTAAGCCCGGCGGGCCGGTCTCGAAAATTGCCAAAGAGATTTCCGTGCCACTCATCTCCTCCGGAGCGGGTTGTCAAGCGAACCGACCCCGCCGCGTTCAGCGACTGAAAAACTTCGGGCAGAGTACGCGTTACGATCACTTCGCGCACGGCCTCGGCGGGCAGGTTAGCGACGACCGTGCCCTTCGTCTCATCCATGGCCTCAACTTCATCGAAGTCGTAGTGCACGGTGCGCCCCAGTTGGCTGTTGATTGAGAGCGCCTGATATCCGCTCTTGCCCGCGTCGAGGACCGCTCCATCGATCACCTGGATACCTGGTTCCAGGCGGGTCACGTCGAATGAGTTGCGCCCGTTGATCGGCAGGGTCTCCACCAACTCACCAGCGAGTCGGCTCTCAAGACGAACGGGGCCGGGGTTGATAGCCTCCAGCTTGAAGTCAGCGGTAGCGGTTGTTCCCGCCTTCATAGTGACGTGGGTTTCGGCAAGGAGCATGTTGCGAGCTTCGACCCGAACCAGGTAGTCGTTGGGTGGCAACGGTTCGGACGCAAAAGCGCCATCCTTGCCGGAGCGAGTTACGCTGCTGGTTCCCTCCGCTTTGGAACGAAAAAGTACACGTGCCCCTTCCACCGGACTGCCATCGGCATCCTTGACCGTGCCCTGGATCGCGCCCGTGGTTGGAGTTTCGACCGTCGTAGGAGTCTCCGCCGGGGGAGAAGTCTCCTGCCCGGGCAAACGGGTGGTCATTAAAGCCAAGACAAGAAAGCAAAAAGACAGGGAACCAAACAAGCGTCCCGACAACACGGGCTTCGGTAACAAAGCGGCACTCTCCTGGGAGCAGAACGTCGAAGCAATTCTGCGTAGCTAGCGTCTGAGCTTCAACAATGGATAGGACAGTTTACTAGATGCGGGCACTGGGGCGGGGAGGTGTATGCCTTTTCGAGGTATCGGGTTTACCGCACGTGGTCGGCAGCAAAGCTTGTCCGACTGCTCCCGCGGATCTTCTAGAACGAGTCCTTCCTCGTGTAGTATCCCGCGCGATGGTGCACCTGGTAGGGCCCGCCGGGTGGGGGGTTGGTGAGATCGATCTTAACGCGGCGGAACTCCGACTCCGAGTAACGTTGCGATGGATAGTAGGCCAGCAAATACTGCATGCGCAGTTCGTCGCTGATCTTGCGGAAGGCTTCGTCCAACTGGGCAAGTGAATTGGCGTAGTAATATTTGCCGCCGGTGTCCTCCGAGAACTGCATGAGTGCGTGCTCGCCTCCGGTGTCGCGTCCTGCGCTGGCTTCGATTGGGACGATGATCACGCTGTAAATAATCGCCTCGGACTCCTCCGCCGCGCGCAATGCCTGTTTGTAATTCACCTGGCTGATGGTGTCGCCGCCGTCGGTGACTGCGACGATGACTTTTCTGCCTTGGCGCGCGCTGAGCGCCTCTGCGCCGAGGAATACGACGTCAAATAGGGCCGTGGCAGAGCCGTTGCGGAGGCGGTCGATGCCGCTGTCGATCCTGCTCAGATCGGAAGTGAACGGCACAACCTGGGTGACTTCCTCACTGAACTTGTACACCGCTAGCGCGTCTTGCGGACGAAGGATGGCGTGAGCAAACTTGTGCGCTGCCGCCTGCTCCAGTGGAAGATCTTTCTTGGTGCTCAGGCTGGTGTCGATCGCAAGAATGATGGATAGCGGCAACGCCGACTCGCGGCTGAAGACTGCAATCCTTTGTTCTTTGCTGTCTTCCTTGAGCAGGAAATTCTCTTTTTGGAGGTTGGCAACCGGGCCGCCGTGGGCGTCGGTAACGGTCACGAAGACGTTGACCAGCTTGACATCAACTTTGAGCGTGGTTTCCGGCTCCTGCGCGAGACAGGCCAGGGTGGTGGAGCCGACGATCAGGGCTAGCCAAAGCTTCTTCATGCAGGGATAGTCATTTGGATGCGGGCTGCACGCCGATTGTGCCGGTTGGGCGCGCAATTTCTTCGGGAAACGGCTCACCATCAGCCCATACCGCGCCATCTTCGAAGTATTCCTTTTTCCAAATGGGCACAGTCTTCTTGAGTGTGTCGATAATCCAGCGGCAGGCATCAAAAGCGGGGCCCCGGTGGGCCGAGACGACCACGATCAGCACGCTGGTCTCGCCTATTTCCAGCCGCCCCAGACGATGTACAAGTGCAATTTCCCGTACTGCGAAACTTGACCGTGCTTGTCCTGCAAGCGCCTCCATTTGTTGGAGCGCCATGGCTTCATAGGCTTCGTAATCCAGGTAGAGCGTGCGCCGTCCGCGGGTGTTATTCCGCACGATGCCTTCGAAAATAACGGCTGCGCCGTCCTCGGGCAGTTTCAACCGGTCCAGTTCAGCTTGGGTGGAGATGGGCTCCCGGACGATACGAATGACGCCACTGTCGGCAACCGCCGATCCGCCGCTTACCGGCGGGAGGAGGCCTACTTCGTCGCCTCCCTGCAGGGCTTGGTCAGGCCCCGAATACTTCTGGTTCACAGAAAGTGCGAGCGAAGGCAGCATGGCCTCGAAACGGGGTGCCTGGCGGGCGTAATGGGAGAGCACCGTCTGGAGCCGGGCGCCCTCGGGGAGTTCCAAAGTCTCGCTGGAACGCCCCACCAGGTCTTTTAGCACCCCAAAGAAAAGCACGCGAATTTGCATCAGGATCTTGTGTTGCAACCTTCCACAGTGTAGCGCGTCTGGAGTTCGGGCACGTCTGGCCGGCGTTGCTAGGGGTGGAAGCTACCCAGTGGTCAATTACCTCCGTAATCGTGCAATAGGTCACTTTCCGTCATAGGCTTATGTCCGAAGCTCCACCAGTCCCGAGGGAGGAAGTCATCTCCACCATTGCCCAAACCGATGCCATCCGCAATGCGTCTGCCCGGGCGTTTATCCACAGCCTGAATATTCTGGTGAAGTACACGCGGCTGTACGGGGTAAAACACAAGCGGACCGAAGGCCAGTTCCAAATAACATGGAAAGAGTTGCAGGAAGGGCTGCCCAAGACCGGAGAGACCGGCTTCCTGCTGGGAGTTGCGGACAATAGGCTTTTGCTGGACGGCACCCCTTTGGAAACGGGACAGGCGGAACGCA
>Ga0137407_10003793_pt1 | contig 10068 bp, 10 predicted proteins | sample CZOMad2_2_16fung_FD_108410 | JGI IMG/M metagenome (GOLD analysis project Ga0137407, IMG submission 108410) | Vadose zone soil fungal communities from Angelo Coast Range Reserve, California, USA - CZOMad2_2_16fungal (Illumina Assembly) | ecosystem: Environmental > Terrestrial > Soil > Vadose...
CGGGATAATGAGGGCTTCAACAGCGTCCCAGCCTTTACGCGCCTTCACCAATACTGGACACTTGTTCAGGCGGGACCCGCTGCTCGTTGTCCACCAACTCAAATCCTCTGTTGCCTCGGTATACTCGCCGGAGGCGAAAACGCGAGCTATTACCGATTCCTTCGGAACTCTCCACTGTTTATGCAGCAGGATACCTTCTTCTCGCGCGGCCTCATTAACTGTTACGTGGACGGCGCGGAGAACAGGCACTGGTTCATTAAGACCCACGTCAAGAACGATTTGGCACAGACTAGATGCCTCGCTCTCGCGAAGAGCTAACTGGGCACTGAGCAAGATGCAAGGTTTGGGTATCACCTTGACAATGCCGATCATTGCAGCTTGACGGCTGGCGGTTGGACAGTATTCTTGCCGAATTCTTTCGATGGCTCCAAACGAGACAGCGTCCAGCATGTCGCTGGGTAGGAAATCCGGCAAGAACCCAAGCTCGCCAGCAATGATGTCCATTAGCCGCTCTTCGGGGTCCTGATTTGCCAATCGGGAGTGTGAGCGGCGGAACTCTAATCTCATTTGCGCGGTCAACGTGAGTAGATGTGCCAGTTCATGCCATTTGGTGAAGTAGGAGCGAAAGACCTTCTCCCCTCTGCAATCAATCACAGACACGAATAGCGGTTCCCAATCCTCTCTGCGCATTCTCCTGATCGTGATTCCGAAATCCTTCGATCCTGACAGGTCAACCTCAAGATTCGCGAACCCCGTCTCGCCTTTCTTGACATACTTTGCTTGTACTTTTCGGAGATCATCTGCAGTATGAATTTCCTCGAAAACTGTATCCACTGTGCCCGCGACGGAAACCAGTAGATCGTAGAGATTCGCGCAGGAGAACTTCTTGGCAATCGCTCGGACACGCCGAATCACGAACGCAAGGATCGTACGACTCGGCTTGTCGGATTTCGGCAAGCCGAGATCAGAAGCCAACGTCCAAATCTTCACTTTACTGTCAAGCCGACCACTCATCCATAGACTCTCCGAATGACGCTCTTCACAGCGGCGTGCAATTCTTTCCAGTCTTTAACTGACATTGTTCCCTTGGATCGATTGCTCCTCCGGGCGACGACCGAGTTGTACGCGTCGAGCAGATCAAGCGTTTCGGGATACGACAGTCGCAATTCCTCAGCTGCTTGTGAAAGCTCCAGAGGAATCACAACAGGTTTGCGCTCTCCCAACTGCTCTCCCTCGCCAGTCGCTAGGTAGGCAACTGAAGCTCCTAACGCATTAGCGATCCGCAGCAACAAATCCAAGCTGATGTTCTTGCCTCGTTTCTCAACTTCGCTCAGGAAACCCCGACTCACTTTCGATTCATCCGCCAGTTTTTCTTGCGTCCAGCCCTTTGCTTCACGCACTTTCTTTATTCGATCACCAACCGTTGCCATTCGGTTCCCCTTGGGCCAGAGTTGCTAACTTTGCAATTTATCACGAACGAATATATTCGGGAACCCGGACTTGACGGATCCCGTCCTAGTTCGTTATAATGAATTTCGTATGTATAGCGAATCGCCCGCCATGGATCTTCCGAAAATGAAGATCGAGGTCGTCCCGGTACAATCGCATCTGATAACGATTTTGAGAGGGTCCTCCAAGCTGGAACATCATGGCATACACAGATGACGAACTGTCTCTAATCTTTGACCGGACCGACGGCCATTGCCATGTCTGCTGGCGGAAGCTATGTTTCGCGAACTACAGCCGGCTGAGCCGACGAGGAGCGTGGGAAGTGGAGCATTCTAATCCGCGACTCAACGGAGGAAGCGATCGTCTATGCAACCTGTATGCCGCGCGCATGTTGTTTGCAACCGCGAGAAAGGAACGGCATCCACGCGGACTGCACGTGCCTGGAACGGCCGCACGAAGGCACCTCTGTCAAAGCAGCGGAAGGAAGAAGTCCGTAACGACAATCGCTTGGGTTGGGGTAGCGTTGTGCTTTGACCGGAGGCGTGATCTTCGGACCACCTGGATTTGTACTCGGTGGCATACTCGGTGCTATTGTCGGCGACGGAATCGAACCAGAGTAGTGAATAGAAGTGTTTTTTTCCAAAATTGAAAGGAGAGGTGCATGGCAGAAGATAAGAAGCTAGTGACCATTTACGTGGAGGGCACTCCCCACGAATGGCCCAAAGACGAGAAGATCACTTTCGAGCAGGTGGTGAAGTGGGTGTTTCCGGATTACTCCCCAACCGATGGTAGGACCTACACTGTGAAGTACAAGAAGGGCGACAACGAGAAGCCGGAAGGACAGCTAGTAAAGGGCGCTTCGGTCAAAGTCAAGGACGGGATGATTTTCAGTGTTTCACGAACTGGCCAGTCATAACGAAGACATCAAGAGCCTGCTCGAAAAAGGCTATGCCATCACGGAAGACCACGGCTACCTAGTAATCCGCGACATTCCGTACCTCGATAACAACGGAGTACTGCAAAACGGCGCGATCGTAACGAAGCTTGTTGATATCGATGGCAAAAAAGTAAAACAAGACGACCATCAGATATTCTTTGCGGGCTCTCATCCACACCACATCGATGGGACGCCGATTACTGGTCTGGCGGGCGGGATCACGCAGCTTCCTTTAGCGACCAGCCCTGATGTCGTGGTTCAGCGCTCTTTCTCTAATAAACCGGATCGTGGATATTACGTCGATTTCTTCGAGAAAATCGAGAATTACGTTGGAATCATCTCGGGACCCGCCGTGGAAAAGTATGGGGCTACCCCATATACCTTTCGGCTCGTGGAACAAACGCCTTCCCAGTCTGTTTTCAAGTTCCGTGACACACTCACTAGCCGAGCACAGATGGTGGATCTCTCCTCGAAGTTCGCGGATGACATCGTTGCCGTCATTGGGCTCGGCGGTACAGGTTCGTATCTCTTGGATTTCTTGGTGAAAACGCCTGTCAAACAGATTCGGGGCTTCGATTTTGATGATTTCCATATACATACGGTGTATCGCTCACCAGGGAGACTGCAACAAACTGAACTAGGTACAAAGAAGGCGGCAGTTTATCAATCTCGCTATGAGAATTTTCGTGAAGGATTGTCGCTTGAATCCCGCTACATCGACGGCCAGTCCAATGAAAACCTCAGAGGCGTAACGTTCGCGTTTGTTTGCGTCGACAAGGGGACGTCGCGAGCGGAAATCTTCGATCTGCTGATTGCGAACCGTATTCCCTTCATTGATGTCGGAATGGGGCTGAACCGAAACCGCGGTCCAATTAATGGCATGCTACGGGCAACGTACTATCCAGTGGAAGATGCCCAGAGGTTAAGGGATATGGAGCTGGCGGAGCTTGCAGACCATCCCGATGATGAGTACAGAGTTCAGATTCAGATTAGCGAACTAAATGCACTGAACGCCGCTTTAGCCGTCATCAGGTTCAAGCAGATTCGAGGATTTTATTTTGAAGAGGAAGCTTTGAACAGCCTTGTTCTTGAAGTGGGCGACCTTAAAACGGCGAATGAGATCTTGTGACCGAGAGATTCGAGCTTCGAAAAGTTCAATATATGCCCACGGCCCTGGAGCCAGGGATTCTGTATGTCGCAGAGGAATTCGGAGCCGCTGCGCATCTATGCGCCTGCGGTTGCGGAGCAATAGTGAGAACTCCACTCGACGAGACGGAATGGTCACTAGAAGAGACGGAGGAAGGGCCATCTCTATATCCTTCAATAGGCAATTGGCAGGAGCCCTGTCAATCGCATTACTGGATTGAACGCGGCAACGTTAAATGGGCACCGAAGTGGACTTCCGGGCAGATTGAGGCAGGTCGCCGTAGAGAACAAGAACGGCGAATCAAATACTACGAAGCCCTATACCGGAAAGAGCCGACCATCTTGCGCAAGCTTTGGAAATGGCTCAGGTCGTTTCTTGGAATCTAGATCGGCTCGGTTCTTGCTGGAATGGGCAAAAGATCAACGTCTCGATTCATCGCAGGGTTGAACAATCGATGGCCTCTATTCGCAAGTCGCACGCTTCAAGGAAGTCATATCACAAGGCGAACTATGACGGCTCTCGATGATTGATAAACAGGAAATCGACACAAAATCGGATGAGCTTGGCGTGCACGTCGCGAATGTCCAGCGCGACTATGTGTTCGGCTGGCTGCTCGCCGGGCTTGCGCAGCCCGAAAACCGCCTGCGGCGGTCGCTCATCCTCAAGGGTGGCAACTGTTTCCGCAAAGCGTATTTCGAGCATGCGCGGTTTTCGAACGATCTCGACTTCTCAACCCAGACGGAACTCGATGCCGATGCCCTCGTGGAGGGGCTAAGCCAGGCTTGCAGCTTCGCGGGCGAAAGAAGTGGCGTTGAGTTTCTGGTCGATCAAAGCCGCGTGTCCGAGCGATCGCTGGCCGATGAAGAGGCGAAGATTTATGAAGCACGCGTTTACTTCAAGAGCTTTTACGGCGAGGAGGACGTGCGCATACGAGTCGATCTCGACGTCAAAGAATTTGACCGGCTGTTCCTGCCCATTCAGTCACGGCGGTTGATCCATGCATATTCGGACGCGGCGCAGTGCCAGGCCGACATTCGGTGCGTGAAACTGGAGGAGCTTCTCGCGTCCAAGCTGAAGGCTCTGCTGCAGAGGCAGCATTCCCCTGATTTGTACGATTTCGTACATGGGGTGTTTTTTCAGAAGGTCCTCAACATCTCGCGCCGTGAGGTGCTGATGACTTTCCTTAAGCAAACGATCTATGAACCGCAACCGCTGATCGCGCGGAATCTTCTGCTTGAATTGCCGTTCGAGACGATCCGAGGGCTTTGGAGTGAGTACCTGGTCTGTCCCAAGCTCTCGATCTTCAGCTTTGAAAACGCGGAGGCCTGGTTCAAGACTGTCATCGGCGAGATATTCGCGCTTGTTGAACCACGCGTTGCCTATGCCGGCGCGCAGGGTCGGGCAGGGCTGACATATTTCCCTTCGCCGTCGCGTTCCAACATTATGGAATCGGCGCGACTCCACCGGCTGTTACGGTTTATGTATGAGGGGCTGGAACGGGTCATTGAGCCTTACGCGCTCGTCTTTAAACGCCGGAAGGACGGCGTGGCCCGGGAATATCTCTATGGCTGGGACCTGCGCGGCGGCAGGAGCGGCGAGGTCGGTATCAAGTCCTACATCGCGGATAAGGTGCATTCCGTATCGATCCTCGACCAGACATTCGAACCGCGCTTCCCAATCGAGCTGACAAAATCAACCGGCTACTTTGCGAAACCATTCTCCACCTCGGCTGGCACGTTCACGTCGCGACGAACCCCCAGAAAGAGCAGTTTCGGTATCGAGTACACGGTGGAATGCCCCTATTGCAACAAGCGCTTCAAGCGGTCTTCCTATGACACCAAGCTCAATGAGCATAAAGATCGATATGGCAACCGCTGTTACGGAAGGGTTGGATACATCGTTTAGCTGGACGGTTGGCGCGCATGTTTGATTTCGACGAACTCGCGAAGTTGCGGTTTGGCATGACGAATGTGCCCCAGCTTGGGGGGCCGCCGGGGGCTTATGAGGAGCAATGGAGCCAGTGATTCCTCGAACGATCATTCTTCCGCGATTTCGTTTATCGAAATCCTCGCGGGGAGAAAAAGGGACTGGAACTGGCCGACGCCGTGGTGTTGTTCGAGGATGTCGTTCTCATGGTGCAGGTGAAGGCGCAATGCGGAAATCACGAAGCCATGGCGTGGGCGACAGAAAAACTGCTGGAGGCCTTCAAGCAGATTCAGAAGACCCACGAAAGCATGGTCCAAGGAAAAATTAGGACGCTGAAGAATGATCTTTACGGAGAGATCGAGTTTGTCCCGAGTGCTTACCCCAATCGAATGGGATTGATCATTCTCGCGCACGACTCAGCACCGTATGATGCCACCGAACTAGTCCCGGAGCTGCTCACGGCAGGCTTTCCGATCCACGTTTTTTCACTGAAGGATTTCGCGGTGGTTGCGTCGCGGTTCGACACCGCCGCTGACTTCATCAACTTTCTGGAACTCCGCCCGGACATCGCGTCGAAGGAACGTTACTTTGTTCAAGACGAAGGCGGCAACATCACACGCATGATTCCGCATGTTGAAGGCGTTTACCGCGCACACCTGCGTTCCACCTCGCCAGAAATGTTGCAGAAGATGGCGAATGCCTTCGCCGACATCGCGACCGGCAGGTTGATGCAATCGCCGGATTGGAAATACGGCTTGTCGATCGACGACATGATCGCGCGCGCGCACGATGTCGATCCGACGCTATCCTGGAATAAGGGAGACGGACATGGTGGCCTGGAGATCGCGCGATTCCTTGGCTGGCTGACACGGGATCGCCGTATTCGGCTCGGCAAGCTGCTTATTTCAAAATGTGAAGCGGCGCAGGATGGGGAACTTCACTATTTTCCGCATGTCCAGGCGACGCGAGGCACCGCCGCGGTTTACTTGGCGACGTCGCAGAGCCGAGAGGACCGGGTCAAAACGCTAAGGTACCTTGTTCATTACGCCCAGATGAAATACGGTGTGAAACAGTGCTTTGGCGTTGCGACCGAACCCCTCGGCAACGGCAGGTCTTACGATTTCATGATTTCGGGTAAGCCGCTGTCCCAGGAGCTGGTTGACGAATTGAAGAAAGGTCCCGATCCTTTTTCCTCTGAAGAACCTCTCTTCTGACCTGAGATTTCATGGTGAAAGGGTTTTCGTCTTCGGATGGTTGGGATAGTATGTGAAGATTTTAAGCAAACCTTTGGCATAAATCACCTTTGGCTCCGAGCAGTGCTGGCGTGGGTCTACCCAGTCCTGCGGGCTAATGGAATGTCGGTCGCTGCACAGACACGGCCTACGGCGGGGGAGTGAGTTTCGCTGCTGACTTTGGGGTGCTACAACTCACAGATATATCGGACATATGGACGATGTAGTACCAGTTACTAGCGATTCCGCGACCCGAGTCATTTCTCGGAATCTCGGACTCTGCCGTGCTTACGGTTGTTGCACGGCGTCCCGGCGCGTCTCAGCACGAATTTGTTCGTACACCTGCTTCCTCAAGACCTCGGCGACCACCTAGGCAAAGTCTGGATCGTTCATGTAGCGAGCGAATATCTCCTGGTTCTGATCCATGCGGTCGATGAACTTTTAACATACACCTCAGGCTGATCGGCCGTCAGTCATCCGACGGCTGGTTGGCAACCAAAACTGGCTGTGCCCGCCGCAGTTGTCATACCTCATTGTTCCCAACCGTGCCACCAATGTCGTTGTCATAATCCAGGTACTTCCCATGCGCCTTCTTCGCTGCGCGCTTGTCCGCGCCCAAATAGAAATTACACGTAGTAATGAGGCGGTCATGTCCCAAGATGTCTTTGATATGCCCGATGGGGCAGCCGTTGAACAGAAGGGTTGTTGCCACGGTGTGCCGCAACATGTGCGCGGTCACCGGCTTGGGGAAGCGGATCATTTTTCGAAAGCGCCGGAACCGGGTGAGCGCCGCGCAAAGTCTCATAGGCTTACCTCGCCGACCCACCACAAAGAGCGCCTCTCCTTGGTCGTGGCGCTTCATCACGTACTCTTTTACCCAGTTGAGCGCACGCGGACTGAAAAACAGCACGCGCTCTTTGTTGCCTTTACCAATGATCGTCGCCTCCCCCTTTTGGAAATTGATGGATGAGCGCTTCAGCGACAACGCCTCCGATATCCGCGCGCCGGTGCCGAGGAGGACTTCGACGAGCACCCGGAACGAAAGCCAGTCCACGTCATACGAACGTGGCCCGTTCCGGAGGGGAATTGCAGCAACATATTGCTGGATCTCGTCGGGTGTCAAAAACTGTACCTCCCGCTTGGGGATACGCGGCAAGCGGATCTGCCGGACATCCATCGTCTGAATCCCAACCGCCAGTTGGCAGAAGCGCAGGAAGGCCTTCAGTGCCGCAAGGATGTGGGCGATCCTGCTTGGCCCGACGTTCCGCTTGGCACACTGAGCCTTAATAAGGAGTATGTGCTGCTGGGTGATGCGTCCTGGCGGGATCTCGCCCAGCCAGCGGATCACCCAACCCATCGCATCCTCGTACTTCTCAAGTGTCCCAGACGCCCAACGAAGCTCGACTTTTCCATAGCCGAGAAAATACGGCATGAGTTCGCGGATCGTCGCCTGGCGCTCCGATTCTGAGGCCAGCGGAAGGGCTAACGGCGCCGTGCCGACCGGCACGATCGCGCTGGCAGAACTATTAGGAAACATAAAACGGCCACTCCAAAAAGAAGTGACCGTTGTATGCTTGTCGTTGCCCTGAAATAGAACCTGGTTACGTTCCAGGAACGGATCGATCTTTAGCATCCTTCGATCAACACGAACGGCTGATAGCCGATTCATACGGTATAGCTTCGTAAGAGTCCGAGGTTCGATCCCCGCATACTCTTACACCTCCATACCATACTGCTCGACGTCCGTAACGACACTCAGAATTTGACACGAGTGATGTTTCGGGTGGTGGCTTGTTTAGAGTAAATTGTCGATGAAAGAAACACATCCGTGGCTCTTTCTGGACTTTTTACTTATATCCGCATAAGAATGCGGAAAAACCATCACTAAAACGTCCGAAATCAAACTCTAAAAAGAAATGATTGGCTGATGTTTCCCGGACTTTTCCACGACACTTTTTTCATCCAGTGTCGTGGAAAGGTTCCTACACCCGACAACTTTTTAGCATCCAACGGTCACTTCGCCTATGGAGTTGTTAAGGTTATGCCTCCAGTGTAGCTCTGCCTCAATCAGTGTCAATGCAACGCCGGTGGCCGCGGAACGTCGGAAATAGGGGCTTCATAATGCATGTACACGTCGAATGCTCTTCTGACCTCGGCCTTCGTGAGTTGTCCGAGGTAAAAGCGGCACGTCGTCTCCAAGTTCTGATGTCCCAAAATCTCTTTGATGTGGCCAACGGGACACCCACGCTGAAGAAGATTCGTCGCCGCCGTGTGGCGCAGTATATGGGGCGTAATTCGCTTACCAGTTCGCTTGAACATTTCTGTGTTTGCTCGCCGGAACATCGCTTGTGCGCTGGTCACTTGCAGTCTTCGGCCATTCGTGCAGGCAAACAACGGTTGATCCGCGTCGTTCCGCAGAGCGAGATATCGCTTGATCCAAGAGAGTGCGCGGTCCGTGAAAAACACCGTGCGCTGTTTGTTCCCTTTGCCGATGACAACAGCCTCCCCTTTTGAGAGATCCACCGACTCGACGTTCAACGACAGAGCTTCCGATATACGCATGCCGGTGGCCGCAAGCGTTTCTACAAGGGCTCGGAAACATAGCTGTGTCAGCCGTTGGCGACCAAATCCCGTATACAACGGGATGGCTTCAACGAACTCGGCGTATTCATCGGTCGTTAGATACACCACCTGTCGGCGAGGAGCGCCAGGTGCTCGGATGAGTGTCACGTTCATCACCGGTACGCCAAGGACGTCCCTGGCAAATATCAGCGCGTTCTTAAGAGCGTAGGTGATCCCGGCCACTCGCGAAGGACCTACGCCATTAGAGAGCAGATGCGACTTGATATTGACGATCCATTGGAAATCGATATCGGCAATTGCGGCATCGCCCCTGTGCCGGATGATCCAGAGGATATTTCCCTGGTACTTGCAAACCGTACCAACCGAAAAACGGCGCTCGGAACTCAAGTAAGCGACAAAACCAGGCAGTAGTGCTGACAGCGTGAGACTGGGACTGGTGTTCATAATCCGCGCACGATGATCAGCGCGACGTAGCCCAGTATGGCTACGCCAAGGCAAATCGCCAGCGATGCGAAAACATAGTTTCGTCTGCGATGTCCAGGAATATACGTGGAAGGCTTGGAGGGATGTTGTACGAACGACAAATCTTTGGAAGTGTGAGGCTGAGACATCAAGGAGCGGTCTTTACCGCAGGTCAAGCAGTGTCGTACCCATGGCGGATTCTTGTGACCGGAGACACAGATCCGATGATCAAATGAACAACCACATAGCCAACAGAAGAGAACGTCTTTGTGCGAGAGCTTGCCGCAGTTCTTACATTTCCTCTTTTGGAACAGCAGATAGAGCATAGAAGC
>Ga0137407_10003794_pt1 | contig 10067 bp, 14 predicted proteins | sample CZOMad2_2_16fung_FD_108410 | JGI IMG/M metagenome (GOLD analysis project Ga0137407, IMG submission 108410) | Vadose zone soil fungal communities from Angelo Coast Range Reserve, California, USA - CZOMad2_2_16fungal (Illumina Assembly) | ecosystem: Environmental > Terrestrial > Soil > Vadose...
ATCGTCTTGCAGCTGAAATCATTGAAATCCCGCAATGATGGACACCAAGACTTGGGATTCCATAGTTCCCCCCCAACACGCCCCTCCTTCAGACATTGAAGATGATGCATTATCCGACTCTATGCCTTACTCTCCATCTGACCCGCCAATTCCGCGCCCAAGCTGGGAGGACGTTTGTAACCAATACGATATACCATTGTCACTGAGTTGTCTGGAGCATTTGGATAGGACGGGGTTGGCCTATCTGTACTCCTCGCGGGGTATTCTGCAAGAGGAGGCGCAGCTAGCTGAGCAACGCTATCATCAGCAGATCATTGTTTTGAGGGCCTTCGAGCTGCGTTTTGCCAAGGCAGAGGCAAAATTATCCGCAGCCTCACAAAAGCTGGACTTGATTGCCAAAGTTGCGCAGGTGGTCATATCTGCTGATGCCCAAAACACGGGCCATAAAGCAAACAGGTCGGAGTTGACACCATCTGCAGCGCGTGCACCTGGTAAGTTAAGCATGCCATTGTCACAGGCGTTTATTGACAGTGCACGCAGATTTATGGTATAACATCTTGGACAAGATCCAAGACCGGCACCTGCGTGGCTCCCAGGTGAGTCCGTTTGAACTGTATTGTATCGACAGACTATAGCCATGCATTGAAACAGCTTCAGTACAATGAGGGAATGGCATGAGCCGTCCCTAATTCATAATCCAATCTCCTGAGGGAAACTGGCCCCCGTGTTTTCACAGCTCTTGTTACTTCAAGTCGTAGCATAGTCTGTATATTCATTGTTTCTCCCTCGTCTATATTCATGATTTATTCGCCTTCTGGTTTCATTCCCCTTCCCATTGTTCTACCCTTCAAATCTTACCAGTACATGTGCGACGTAGTACTTGAGTTGCTCGGAAGATAAAGTATGTATTGTGATATTTTATGCAAGCAGTTTAGCGACATGTGACTCACACACCGTTCAAATATGGCTGTGTCTCTGATTAACATTCTTGCATCTTGATAACCATGGCTCCAGTACCGCTTCCTCCCCCAGTACTCAACAATGTTGTCAACCTGCCCCAACAACCCCATGACCCCCCTCGCAATCGAGATGTTATCAATGTTATAAGGGCTGTGAAAAGTGGCAGGGTGGCATTTGGTGATACAAATTTTGTTTTTACAGTTGGACGCCATCTTACTGATAGGTGCCTTCAGAAGAGGGACAAATTACGGAGACAGATCTTGTTAATCTGGAAGTGTTTGGTCATAATGTAATTCAGGCAAAGGGTTTGTATCCATTTCATTATAGATATGACTTTAGGTTTCATAATTATTTCAGCTGGCATACCAGCTTCGCTGCAGGAGGCAATGGAAGAAGCTGTTGCCACTGTGCTTGGAAGGCACCTTGAACAAATCACCAACGCCCTGGACGACATCAAGACTGACATCAACACTCTCAAGGGAGATGTTAGCCTTATAGCTAGATCCACCGCTCTAGTCAGTTTTCATTCTAATTTCACCAGATAACTCCATCTTACCCTCCCTTGCATTTATTTAGACTCATAATCGGGGCTCAGCAGAAGGGGCTGTGCGCCTTCTCCTCGAGGTGCCGTTCCCAAATGGGCAATGGCCAACGCGTTTAGAGGTACAATATTTCACAATTTGCAGTATATGTTCTTCTGATACCCACCTTTGTAGAATCCCTTGCCCCTGTTGGAGTCAAAGGCCACTGTGGATGGTCTACCGAGTCAAATAGCTGCCCGCTACCATCAAAAGTATCTGCCAAATGTTCCCGTTCCCCGTGATGTTGATGTGCGGAAGAATGCAATTCTAACTGCAATTGGCTGTCTACCTCTAGTTCTCTAAGCTGTAGTATGTAGGTCTTGTAATAACAATCCACCGGGGTATTCTTGTTACTTCAAGTCGTAGCATAGTCTGTATATCTTATTATTACATCCATCGTTTTCTTTGTCATACATGAAATTTACCCATATTTTGGTTTCTCAAGGGCAACGACTCCGAAAACAAGCTATTTTACATAGACAAAGAATACAACATATGATTATGACAGCTTTCATATATGACATCTGTATGGAGCTGTAGGAACTCAATCTGAAGAGGTAAGATATGCAGTAGCTTGCCGCGATCGCTTCCCTTCAATTCGAACAGTTCCGAACTAAAGCATTCTAGTCATTCATCATCACATGGGACTTCTTCTTTCCCCTTCCCTTCCTCTTACCCATCTCCTTAACCACATGGTAGCAGAAGAGCCGAGCAGCTCCTTCTGACATACCAACTTTCGAGACGAAGAACTCGAGATCAAACATGGCGGCGATGATGAGATACGAGATACCGAGCCTGCGTAGCCGATGTTCGTACTGGTGGAAGTTGAGAGAGGTGAACTTGGCGGCTAGGGTGTCCAAGAGCTCCTTAATGTCAACTTCGTCGTCATCATCGGACTCCAAATACAAGGCAAATTGTCGAGCAAGACCCGGGCCTAGTGCATTTGATGTCAACGGGGTCATGGTAGAAATCACAGGGTCAGTCGGAGTGCGGCTGAGTGGTGTGGTGTGAGATTTGCGGGTCCTTCGTAACTCAATGAAATGTCTATCGTTTGGAAGCACAGTGCAGGTCATATCAGCGGGGTGCTCATGCTACTCACAAGTCAGCATGACGGAAAATTTATGAAATATATTTGCATACCAAATATTTCGCCCATAATTGAATGTCGTGGAAGCACAGAGGGATATGCTGAGCACCAGGAGTGATTGGATCCACCCAGCACCATTTGTACTCACCCCGATGCTCCGAGCACCTCAACTTCTCCTTCACGTGCTCGAACTCCTGCATATACGATACCGTATATAGGTCAGACGGATGCTCAACTCCGCGCTTGCGTTTGGAGCCCATCTGCACTATAGCGGGAGCCTGTAAAGAAGATAACGACCTTGCGCAAACCAAAAATTATATCGATTAGCTCACTGTATTGACAATCCCGGCAGCAACCTGGTTCTGCCCCATCTTCGTACCTTGAGCCTCCTTTGTGGCGACAGGAATGGTACCGGCATCCTGTGAGGCCAAGAGACGACCTGGAGTGCGACGAGATGTGTTGAGCCCCCAGCCAAGTTTATCGTCATTTTGCGGGACCTCCACGTCAGCCTCAGCTGTATTCGTTGGGATTTGGGATAGAACTGATGCATAGGTTAGTAAATGAGAACACGAGGATGTCCAACAACAAGTTTTGTCACCGATCTCATCCTCGAATGTTGTAGAGCTGCCTTGCCGTGCAAAATTAGGCTCCACACCGACTATAGCACCGTAGCAGGCTTGAACAGCATGCTGCTGATTGATTTCGTCCGCCGGCACCTTAGGCATATCCTGGCTAACTCCAAGCAAGCATGCTGCAATTCGGACATGGTCCTGAGTACGAGTGTCGGATATTTGATTGATGATCTCATCAGCAGTCTGGGAGAGGATAGCATCCTTAAATCCGGGGGTAGAAGACATGACGACAAGGAGTAAATTGGCGGGTTGCTGTTTTATTAGATGTGAGACGGTAGGCCTTTTTTATAGCGGTGGACAAGAATGACGCATTTTGATCTGACGCATTAGAGTATTTTTATGAACTCTACACTTCGTTTGTTGGAATCAACTGCCAAGGCATCCAATATACAGAGATCAAGGTTGGCAAGAGAGAACGACTTCGGAGTACTGCGGAAGAGGTTACCATACCCGATTTGGCTGCGTCGGGGCGTTTCTCTAAATCGTTCTATAATTTCATTAATCGTTAAGTGGTAGTCTCATCCTAATCACAGTAGTACTGAGGATAACTATTTCAGCGATATGTCTGTCGGTGAGGACTCGCAACCACGAAAGCGAGAGGCTGCCAGGGGCCCTCCATTAGTAATTACTTCGTCGTTATGTACGTGACCCATAACGCTTCCTATTCCGCACTAGGGCGTACTACTTATATCACTTAGCTCTGAGACCTGAGGGGCCGAGTATAGTACTAGGGCGAGTGATCGTTCATGTATTGTCTCCGAGAGGCCGAGCATGCAAATCGTTTACACCCGGAGGGGCCGAGCATCTCCTAGACATCCAAAAGTTTAGTAGACGTGGCGAAGTCAAGATTGCTCGTCCTGCTATTTGCCCAACCACCGAGCCTAGGTCATGGTTCTTTATCATTTTCGGCTGCTCGCCAATTCACCACCTGCATCGTCGATCGCTTGCCAATAAGCCACGAGTGTGTGCTATATAAATGAGCAAAGCCTTCAAGTATGGATCCCACACACCCGCATTTCCAACGTCCTGCAGAGTCACCAACCCTAGGCCTCGAGCTCGTTATGTCCGACGTTCAACTTTACACTCCCTTGCTCGATCGTGTGGATCAGGAGCGTCGTTCACTCCCCACTATTATCCTTCATTACGACCCTGAAGTCCGTGATCTCAGGGTTTGGTTTTGGTAAGTTGTTGTCAGTTCCAGGACCTTGCTTGCGTGTACTTACTTATCTGCGTACTCCGTGAAGGCCTATTACCCCCTCCGGACAGCGTGTTACCCCCTCTGACCTCTGGGAATATCGCTATGCCCATCAATTCAAGACCCCGTGCTGCCTTTGTGCTTGCACCCTTGGTGGGACTTATACCGAAACCATAATCTACCGAGCCCTCGATGGCCCATATGCTGGCGAATTTATTTGCGGCTGTGCCTCTTTCAGATGCGGTTTTCTAGGTACGTATACTTTGATATTTCAACGGCATCTGAGTTGCTGATATATATATATACGATTTTAGTTGAAATTGAGCGCATGTATTCTAGGAGAGGCTTATTGGTAGACAGGTATCCTGCCAGAGGTGCGTCCAACACGACCAGCACTACTGTTTATGACACTAATCCTGCCGTGGATCTATAGTCTCTGGCGCTGGATATGTGGCCGCTTCGGGTTCGGTTATCTCTTTGCCCATTGAAACCAATTCTCCTCCCGTACACTCCCGTGCGGAAGATAAAGGTGGGCAGAAGCTATTGCAGTCCATTTAACTCCTAACCCAACATTCTACTGTCAGTGTCCATACCAATGTATGAGCGACCAGTCAAAGCAGCAGACTCTATTTGGAGTCGGCTTATAAAGCTCAACTCTTCGAACGCGCCGGGTCTGACTGCGGCCGAGTTTAGGATGCTATTTGCGAAATGCCGCTGTGGGTTGGTTATGACGAAGCGAGTGTTCCGAAACCACACTTGCCAGGTTGTCATCGACTTGACCGGCGATGATAATGCAGAGGATTCCGCATCCATACCTATCATCATTGACCTAACTGGAGATTCGGAAGATGACACTTAGTGGTTACAGTCTCGCTTTTGGCACATACATGTACTACATAGTGAAATTCGGGAATACATTCGCTTAGTGTGCACTAAATGCTTGATCCCAACCCTGTTTTATTGTTTCGTTTAGCACTGGGTTTGTGGGTATCATGGGCTGTCAAGCCTCCGATCAACGAACGGGCATCAATATGCCCCGCCGCAACAGTAGCTCCCGTCCCAGTAGAGCCTCCAATCCCTCCTCATATCACCCACCCATCCGATCCTCCTCTCACTCCCCGTGAAGTCAAAAACTCCTCAACTATCTCTTTCCGCACAGTAATCAGGCTGCTCCTGGGCCGACACCAATGATGTTGCATATAGCAATGGTCGTGGTTTCATGAATGCGTCTTATTGCTGGGTGGACGCCTACAGGGTGAGGTGATGAGATTCAATAAGATCGGGGTATGCGAGGGCAGTTCGGAGGCGGACATAGCTCGTGATCGCGATCGCGATAAGAGCGGTGGGTGGGTGAGATTAAATGGGGTGAAAGAGTGAATGCGGTTGCGGGTGCGAACAGGGAAGTAGTTGGTTCTAAGGCTGGCGATGTTGGAATCGACAGATTTTCACGGGCGGTAATTGGAGACGAGTTGGTCTTGAGTTGGCCAGCGGTACAGATGCAGCCAGCAGAGGATTTGGGATACTCAACAACGGACTCGTCGTTGTTCCATAGTAGTCCTCGGACTTCTTCTACGGGATCAGCAAGCTTGTTCTAAAAATAATGTAAGATGGTGAGCTGAAGGTCGTAATTGACGATGATGAAATCACACACCGTGTGTTTCGTGGTTAAGCGCTAAGACAGTCGAAGGGTGTTGGTCGGCGAGATTTTGGTAGTCCTGAATGCTCTGTTCTGCCGAAGATCCAGTCGAATCACCAGAGTCGAAGTCCCAGGTGACAAGCTTTTGTCCACGAGCACCCACGACCTGGCTCACGAGGTTGTTGATATTGCCGTAAGGAGGTCTTGTGAAGGCGGGCTTGACACCGATGATGCGTTCGAGGGCTTCTTCGACACGTCCCATCTCGGAGTTGATATCCTCGGCCTCGGACAGCGTCGTGAGGCCTTTGTAGGCCCAGGTATATGAAGCGACCATGTGTCCTTGGCCATAGGCAAATTTGACTCGTTCGATATCTTCGTCAGCATAGATACATCCATCTAAAAATGTATCAATGAGAGGAGCGTCTACGAAGGCACAGAATATGACCTCTCACAGTTGTTGCCGTTCCAGAAAAACGTGCCCTTGGCACCAGCATCCGTCAAGGCTTTTGATATGTCCTACACACCAGCAGTCGAGAGTGTCAACAGAGATTGAAATGAGAACAAATGTCACGAACTTGAATATACTGGTAAGGCCCGTCGTCGAAAGTGAGCGCAGTGGTGTTCGGGCCCTGATTCATCGGGAGCGGTCGTTTACTTCCTCTTGATGCGTTCGCGTCCTTGCTGCACGGTAGCAGCCTTGAGCCCTTGCCAAGGTTTCTGCAGTTGGTTCTACATAAGTTGCGCCCAAGTTGCACCCAAGTCGCGTGATAGTAATTAACAGCCACTTTGGCGAAAAACGAGAACGTTTTTTTGAGCCACAAGCGCGAAGATGCCCCCAAAGCCCAAAAGGGAAGTAGCTCCCTGGACCTGCACAGCTGCCAGCATGGACGAGAATGACGAGAACGACTTGGTATATATCCCGGTTCCTCGGAACTCTCTTCGCCGACTTGCTTCTAATGACTCCATGCTGTCTTCACTTAAGTCCTCTGGAGAGGACTGGGCTTACCTGGGCCAGGCCATCGAGGCAATGGAAAAAAGTGCAGTTACGGATGAGGGAACCTTCCCCATACGAGCTGATAACTATTATCGGTCTAGTTCTCACTCAAACTTTTCTTCAGTCCCATCCAGCCCCACCCTACAAGCTTCCAGCTCCAGAGCAGCTTCTTCTGAGCCGGGAGATTTAGAATTTCAAACGGATGAAGGCGACGAAGATATGAGCGGGGTCCCTGTTATTGATCTAGACCTCGGGGAGGACTCTGCCGCTGCGGTTGACCCTGGTTTACCTACTCGTGGCACAAAACGCAACGGCAACCACCTGGATGCCCCGCCAGATAGGGCCCCGTTGGCTTTTCGAGGAGGAGCTGTAGCCATGGCGTGGCATTGTCCCCGGGCAGGAAATCGAAAACCACTTGCTCGGCAACACACTCAGATGCAGACATATGGGGGCGTTCCCATGGTCCATGGACCTGACGGGCCAGAGATAGATCCGGAAATTGAAAACGCAGAGGCTAGGGGAAATACTATGGCGGGAGGTGGTATTGGTGATGGGGTTGACGGGGGGGAGGAGACTGATGATTTGGAGGAGGAAGAGGCTCCGCCCAAACTCAAGCGCACACCCAAAGACAAGGGGAAAAAGAGGGCACGGGCGAAGGAAGGGGATCCTGAGTGGGTCAACGCGGTTCGCAAACATCGCACGAGTAAAGAATCGGTGGACCTGATGGCATCTTTCTCAGCCATGTCCTCGCAGAGGCATCATCAGAACCTCCTGGAATTAATCTCTGATATCTGTCTTTCTGCTCCCTCGGCCTCATCGGGTTACAAGTTACCTCCTGCGGAGGCATCTGGTCTAGATATGTTGGGGACCCTGTCTGTTCAGGTCGATGGCCTCATTCGCCAAGCTAAGGTGCTGGATTTTCGTAGAATGATTGCTTTGATGCAACTGGCTCTATGGGTAGATTGGTTGGGGTTTTTTTTTCTCAAATGCGGTGCCAACGCTGATGTTAGATTCATCAGGCAAGTGCAGTTTGTACGAGACAAGAATGGCAACAAGCAAAACCTCAAGCAGATTCATCGTGACTCTGGTATTCAAAGCCCAGCCTATAATACACTTCGTACTTGGCAAACTGCTGGGGTACGGCTCCTTCAGGTAACATCCGGGGGTGAGTAGTTTTTGAACAGTCAAGATGAATTGCCCAATTTAAATACTGCTGCAGGTACAATATACATGCTTTTCCTCATTGCCAACCTTGAGCTGCGGTGCGAAACTTTGAATAGTCTACCTGGGCAGATATCTGGATTTGCGAAGGCCCTTCGTCAACCTGGCAGTGGTATGTTTTGTCACTAATTCTGCAGCGTTGGCTTACCTCCTTGAAAGATGCTTGGGCTACGATCGCTACAGATATCATCATACCATTCATCAAGAAAATGCATCATTCCCTGGTGCCGGCGTCATTTGTAGATTCACTTCTGTGGCTCCCCTCTAAAGCGAGCGACCTTGACTCTATCAATTATTCCGAAGTTGGCCCCTGCACATACATCAAGTGTTCGGATATAGATGAGACAGATAGGGTCTTTGGAGCTGTGAAAAAACAGTGAGCGGCTCTTAATATGGTTACATTTTAGCTTCTCTGTTGACCTTAACTTACAGCACCTTCATACTTCCTGCACGCTCTCATCACTGGGAGCAGTTGGTTCCAGCGCCTCTTCCTGCTATCCTTTCACCAACGACTTCTGGTATGTCCCCGTACGTCACTTCAGTATACAAAATCACCATACCATGGAAGGCCAAGTCGAAAGGCTGCCCTGTGGACAACACGAATCGAGATGCGTGGACAGAATTTCAACGTAAACGTGCGGAGGCAAGATATGTCCCTGTAAGCTTGTTAGATCTACAAGAAAAGGTACGTTATGCTTCTGTAACTCAGTTCTGTTCATGCGCTCATTTATTGCAGATCAACAAAAACGAACCAAAGCGGTCCAAGCCAAAAGGCCCCTACAAGAAGAAGTATGATTACATAGGCGTTCCTAATTCTATCACTCAGGGGTAAGTGGGTCAGTGGGACAACATGATGACGATTAGCTAATGGCTGATTTATTCTTTTTGACAGCCTTACCCTCACGTTTGAAGATACCGAAGGCAACCCATTAGTTCTCTCTGCAACTCATGGCGGGGCCCTTCTTCAACAGAAGTTTGACGTGATCTTTGCTGAGGTGGATGCCCTTTTCCCGGGAGAGCTGTATGCGGTGGATTCAACTTTACCTGGCTACAATTTCTTTGCGTTGCATTTGGGCTACTACAACAAGTATTCAGAAGATGTATGTTTGCCATGGGATTCAAATATGTTTAATTCACTCACGCATTACCAGGGCCCTGGCAGTGAAGGTCCAGATGGCCATCCTGACAACATAGCGAAAGAGGGTGTCTGGAAGATCAACTTTATGCAGAGGGAGCCTCGTCAATCCCTGGATCTCCGAGACCACCCGGCGTTGATCCGTAAGTTGACTGACGCTTTCGAGGATCTCATGAAGCTGTCTCATGATAATGTAAGCTCTGTTTATTATAACCATTCTCTATGAGGTTTAATAATTCTAACCTGCTATTTTGAAGATTGAACACCACATGCTTTCTGAATACCAGAAGATCGAGGTCTTCTGCAAATTCTTACCTCTGCAAGACCCTTCCCCAGCCCATCCTTTCAGCAATTGGGTCATCAACTTTTGCGCTGCAACAAAGGGACATCGAGACACGGGTGACAATGGGTGGTGTGCGACCGTGACCTTTGCTGCATGTCCAGGAGGGCAACTGTGCCTTTATGAACTAGGGTTGGTGTTTGACTGTGCCGTGGGAGATTTACTAGTATTCCAATCTTCCAAACAGACTCATTTTAACCTTCATATCAAAGGTATTCGTGGTTCTCTGGTGCTACATTGTGACAGGATAGGCGGGAAATGGGGGGATAATTATAATAGATGGGGC
>Ga0137407_10003798_pt1 | contig 10063 bp, 10 predicted proteins | sample CZOMad2_2_16fung_FD_108410 | JGI IMG/M metagenome (GOLD analysis project Ga0137407, IMG submission 108410) | Vadose zone soil fungal communities from Angelo Coast Range Reserve, California, USA - CZOMad2_2_16fungal (Illumina Assembly) | ecosystem: Environmental > Terrestrial > Soil > Vadose...
CATTTTGCCAAACCGACACCGCAGCGCCCAGTTCGCCAAGCTTTTCGAAATTCTCCTGGAATAGCGGTTTCAATCGCTGAAGGAGTTGACTGGGATCCAGTTGCATTAACGGATGGTAAACAAGGAGCGGCGTCTTTCCAAAGCGCCGCGCTACGGCTCAAGGAGCGGCGGTCTCTAGTCCGCAGTCTCAAAAATGGCGAATTGAAACCGCGCCTTCTTTGAGATCCGAGTCGAAATTTTTGGAGTTTTCAGAGCCGCCTCTTGGTACACTTGGCCGTGGTCGAACTGCGTTTCTTCAATCCGTACGCGGAGATTCGTTTCACTGCGAATCGCTTGCCGCATTGGCAACAGGATGGCGCAGCGTATTTCGTTACGTTTCGACTAGCTGATGCAGTGCCTTACAATCTGCGCACGCGATGGGAATCGGAACGTGAAGCATGGTTGCGCGTTCATCCGCAGCCGTGGAGCGCCAAACTCGAGCGCGAATATCATGAACGGTTCTCAGGCGCAATCGAACGTTGGCTCGACGCGGGCTATGGTTCTTGCATTCTGCGGCGACAGGATTGCGCAAGGATCGTAGGTGAAGCGCTGCGCCACTTCGACGGCGAACGGTTAGCTCTCATTTCGTCTGTAGTAATGCCGAACCATGTCCACGCTTTATTCGTTCAAAGCGCTGATTGGCTCTTGGAAACGCTACTGCGCAGTTGGAAAAGCTTTACTTCGCGGAAAATAAATTCGCTGTTGGGGCGCAGCGGCAGGCTATGGCAGCAGGATTATTTCGATCGACTCGTTCGCGACGAAAAGCATTTCGCCAATTGCGTGCGTTATATCCGCAGGAATCCTGCAAAGGCACGCCTGCATAATGGGGAATTTATTTTGTACCAGAGCGAGCTTGCGCGAAGCATCGAATAACCAAACCGCTTGTTGTGGGCGGCGGTCTAGAGACCGCCGCTCCTTGTTTACAAGAGCAGCTTTTCCAGTTCTGCGAGGCGACGCTCGAATAAACGCAACGCGCTCTCGATCGGAGCCGATGTGGTCATGTCCACGCCCGCCGCCTTTAATGTCTCCAGCGGAAACTTCGACCCGCCCGAGCGCAAGAAATTCAGATACGCATCCACGCTTCCCGAATCGCCGGAAAGCACGCGCTGCGAAAGCGTCACCGCAGCGGAAATGCCTGTCGCATATTTGTAAACGTAGAAGGCATGATAGAAATGTGGAATCCGCAGGCATTCCAGATCGAGCTCCGGATCGAGCACGAAATTTTCAGCAAAATAGGGCTCGAGGAGCTTGTGATATTCCGATTTTAAACCGCCGAGCGTCAGCGCATCGCCGCTTTCCTCAATGGCGTGAATAATCTTCTCAAATTCAGCGAACATGGTCTGGCGGAAAAGCGTGCCGCGCAGGTCGTCGATCTGCCGGTTAATGATGTAAGCTCGCATCTTCGGATCCGTGGTTGTTTGGAGCAGATGATGCGTCAGCAGCTCTTCGTTAAATGTCGAGGCTACTTCGGCCAGGAAAATCGAGTACTCGTAATCCTGAAACAGCTGTGAATTTTGCGAGAGCCAACTGTGCATGGAGTGACCAGCCTCGTGCGCCAGCGTGTAAACATCAGCGAAGACGTCCTCCTTGTAGTTCATCAGAATGTACGGTGGCGCGCCATAACTCGCGGATGAAAACGCTCCGCTGCGTTTGCCTCTGCTTTCGTAACGATCACACCAGCGTTTCGAATGCAAACCTTCCGTCAGCACATCGATATATTCCTTTCCCAGCGGAGCCAGCGAGCCCAAGACCATTTCAACGGCATCATCAAACCTGAAGCGCGCCTCGATTTCAGGTACGAGCGGGACATACGTGTCGTACTGATGCAGCTCGTCCAAACCAAGGACCCGCCGGCGCAGATCGAAATAGCGAAACAACGGTTTCAAATTCGCGCGGACTGATTGAATCAATCCGTCATAGACTGCGACCGGCGCATCGTCGGGAAACAGCGCCGCTTCGAGTGCAGAGGAATAATTTCTTGCCCTTGCGCGAAACACATCCGCCTTGACGGAATAGGCAAGCGACGCGGCAAGGGTGTACTCATGGTCGCGAAATTCTGCGTAGAATTGGTGGAAGGCGCGCTTACGCAGCTCAGGATCGCGCTTCACCAAAAATGAGCTGAACGAACTTTGGCTCAGCGCTGTCTCGCGTCCGGTCTCATCGATCAAGACGCCAAACTTCATATCCACATCGGTCAACTGAGAGAAAGTGTCGTCGTAACCGCTTAGCGCGACGCTCCCCAGCGCGAGCAGACGTTCCTCGGGCTCCGAGAGCACATGCGGCTTCATCCGCCGAATTTTGCTCAACTTGATTCGCCAATCCTTCAACGCCGGCTGAGCAATGAATTGCGCGAACTTTTCGTCATCGATCGACAGGATTTCCGGAACAACAAACGCCGCCGCTTCGCCGATTTTGGTTAGCAAGTTCTGAAGCTGTCCGACACGTGCGAGGTATTCGTTATTCGTGCTGTCTTCCGCCAGTTGCAGCGACGCATAGTGATGAACGCGCTCCATCTTCAGCTCGAGCACCTTCTCAAATTCAAGCACCGCGGCCAGGGTTTGCGCCGATTCAGCTACTCTGCCCTTCCATTCCTGAAGTTTCGGATAGGCGCGCTGAAGCCAGGCAAAATCCTCTTGCCACTTGCCTGCGTCAGCAAAAAGCTGCGTCAAGTTCCACTTGTCGGACTCAGGAACTTCAGAGCGAGCCGGCACTGTCGAAGACATTCGGAAAGATGAATCAGGAACCCAGGAAACCAAGAAAAGAGTAAATGAATCCTCCATGAGAATCCCTGGATTCGTGGCTTCCAGATTAATGGAGCGCACGAATCGCGGGATGCTTTGCGATCCTACGCAGTGCTTTTCCAAGCAATTCTTTTCCCGGCGTGATTTTGTGCCATGGGGACGCGCCCGAGGGGTGGGGCAATGGAATCACATCAAAGCGGTGTCCCCCGCGTTCCACTCGAAATTTTCGACCGATTATCTCCTCCAGTCTGTAGGGGAAGCTGACAGCTTCCCCTACAACCGCTGCGGACTCGACAAATTGCACGATAGCCAGTCGGCCGACGGGAATGATGAGACGCGGCCGCAAAATCCGGATCTCATTGTCCATCCACGACGAGCAGTTGCGAATTTCGTCCGGCGCCGGAACGCGGTCTGTGCCGCTGGAATTTTTCCCCGGAAAACATCGGCAGACCGCCGCGAAATAGATTTTCGATCGAACAGCTGCTTCGTTCATCCCGCAAAATTCTTCAAACCAGCCAAAGAGCGTTTTACCAGCGGTATGCGCAAACGGTCTTCGTAAAGTTGGCTCGCGGGGACCCGGCGCCTGTCCAATGACCATTACGTCGCTGACGACGGCGCCGCCGGAAACCGGCGTCGATTGCATGCGCGGACATCGGCGGCATTGCAGCAGCACCGTCACATGTTTATTGAGTCGAGTTTGGATAGCTTTTGTAGCCACGGCCCTGTGGGCCGTTCGCATACGCCCGGACAACGCGCAAGATCAGACGGGCCACAGGCCCGTGGCTACAGCGCGACTGAAAACTTTTCAACGCCGGAAGATTGAAAATAGCGAGAAGAGCAAACTCAGGATGATGCTGAGGACTACGCAGGTAACGATGGGGAAATAAAATGCTGAATGTTCGCGCTCGATTCGGATGTCGCCGGGCAATCGTCCCAGCCATTTCGGAGCGAAGCCGCTCCACATCACGAATCCCACGAGTGTCGTGACCACACCAACGATCACGATGAATTTTCCCAGCTCACGCATTGTTCAGAAGTTGCGCGAAGTGAGCGAAGGCACAAGCTTGACGGCAAATGCCCGTACAGTTCCGAGATTATTATGAGACACTCGGTGTTCCGAAGACCGCCACCGAGGACGAGATCCGCAGCGCATTTCGCAAGCTGGCACGGAAATATCATCCCGACGTGGCCAAGGATAAAAAGGCGGCCGAAGAAAAATTTAAGGAAATCAACGAAGCCTATGAGGTGCTGGGCGATCCGGAGAAGCGGAAGAAATACGATCAACTAGGAGCGGATTGGAATCGGCCCGGCGGGTTCCAGCCACCGCCTGGCTGGCAGGAGGGAGCGCAGCAACCCGGCGGCGGATTTCATCAATGGGGCGGCGATGGCGGCGGCGTTCAATTCGAGTTCGACGGAACCGGGTTCAGCGATTTCTTCGAAGCGTTTTTTGGCGGTGGACACGGCCGATCTGCTTTCGGCGGGTTCGGTGGCCGTCAAGCTACGGCAGAGCGTGGGGCCGATGTTGAAGCCGACATCATGGTAACGCTTGAAGAGGCGTTGCACGGATCGACCCGAACAGTCTCTTTGCGCCGGGCTGGCTCAAACAAAGTGGAAAATTACCAGGTTAAGATCCCGCGCGGCGTTCACGAAGGACAGCGAATTCGTTTGCGCGGGCAGGGCGAAGCGGGTTCGCGTGGAGGAAAAAGCGGCGATCTTTTTCTTCGCGTGCGTCTGGCGCGACATCCCGATTTCACCGTCGAAGGCAGCGATCTGATTCATGAGGTGAAGATCGGGCCGTGGCAAGCAGTGCTCGGCAGCGATCTGCTTGTACCGACTCTGGAAGGAAAGGTGCGCCTGAAAATTCCGACAGGCACGCAGGGAGGACAACGATTTCGCCTCCGCGAACGCGGATTGCCCGGTGTCTCTGGCAAGCGCGGCGATCTCTACGTTGTTGTTCAGATTAATGTCCCCAAGAAAATAACCGAACGCGAACGCGAGCTCTGGACCGAGCTGGCAAAGTTGCACGGTGGGTAAAAGACGTTCGTCTCGAATGACGAAATACTAATGACGAATGACGAATGAAGCGCGAAACCCGAAGACCGAAGAAGCGAAGCCGAAATCCTTCGTCATTGAATTTGGAAGAGATTCCTCGACAGCGGTCGCGCCTCTTGGTTAACAAATTAGTATGAAAATTTCCCTTGGCTCAGACCACGCCGGCCTTCTCTACAAGGAAAAGGTCAAAGAACTGCTCACCTCGCTCGGGCACGAAGTGAAAGACTTCGGCACGTCCAGTGAAGAACCGGTTGATTATCCGCTCTTCATTCGCCCGGCAGCGGAAGCGGTGGCACGCGGCGAATGCGAACGAGGCATTGTGTTCGGAGGTTCCGGCAATGGCGAAGCGATGGCGGCGAACAAAGTGCACGGGGTGCGTTGCGCGCTTTGCTGGAACGAAGAGTCGGCGCGCCTCTCGCGGAAACACAACGACGCAAACGTGCTCTCAATCGGCGAGCGTATGATCCCTGAGGATCTCGCGCTCAACATTGTGCGCATCTGGCTGGAAACCGGTTTCGACGGCGGCCGGCACGAACCTCGCGTGGCAATGCTGAACGCGATGTGAAGTCAAAATCCGAAATCCAAATGACGAAGCACGAAGGAATGACTAATGGTCAAGTGGCTAAGAATCGCGATATCGTTTTTTCGGCATTCGGGCTTTGTGCTTCCTTCGGCATGCGACATTCGTGCTTCGTCACTCATTGGGACGTCGAATTTTTGTCAGCTCAGAACAACCGGTCCGCACACACGGCGACTAAAAAAACGGCGCTGACGAACGCGTTGCTCTGAAAAAAAGCGCGATTAATTCCGGCGACATCGTGTTTCTCGGTCCTGTGTTCGTAAAGCAGCGCTGCTGCAACCAGAGGCAACGACCAGTAATAGAGCGCGCCGAGATGCGCGATGAGGCCAAACCCGATGAGCGCAAGAAAAGTCAAGAAATGTAAGATCTCCGCCAGACGAAGGCTGTGCGTGATCCCGAGCTTTACAACCAGTGAACGAATACCTTCGCGTCGGTCGAAATCGTAATCCTGCGTGGCGTAAATCAGATCGAATCCCGCTACCCAGCAAATCACACCTGCCGCAAGCACAAGCGGCGCAACATCAATGCGTCCGGTCTGCGCGATCCAAGCGCCCACTGGAGCTACCGCCAGCGCAAATCCGAGAAAGAAATGCGTCGCGCTGGTGAAGCGCTTCGTGAGCGAGTAGAAAAAAATCACAAACAGCGCAACCGGGGCGAGCAGGAACGTCAGGCGATTAATTGCTGCTGCCGAAGCGATGAATCCGGCGGAACTGAAGATGAGCAAAGTGATCGCGACCGATTTTGAAACAAGCAAATAACGCGAAGCAGTACGCGGATTTCGTTGATCGAGCGACCAGTCAACGAGCCGATTGAAAAGCATCGCTGCGGTACGCGCGAATACCATACAAAGAACAACCAGGCACACGATTCTCAAAGACGGCCAGCCATTTGCCGCGACCACCAGCGCGCCCAGAGCAAACGGCAACGCGAAGATTGTATGCGAAAAACGGATCAGCCGGAGAAACCGACTGATTGGTCCAGTGTCCACTTTTGTCATCCAAGGATATTATGATGTCATTCTGAGCGAAGCGAAGAATCTCAGATTACTTCTGGACCGGTCAGTTTGTATGGGCACAGATATTGTAGGGCGTTTGATTCCGGTCGCGCCAGCTCGCTCACGCTTCGGCCTTCCCATCAATGTCGCTCAGCTCCCGCTGGCTCCATTCTGCGAAACGCCCATTTTATGACGAGCGCCTGACACAGACGCCCTAAAAGTCCTTACCGACCGGTAACAGTTCGCGGTGCGGGTTTGCTCAATTCGAGTTGTGCGCTCACTTTCTGCAATCCCGCGGCGAGCGCTTCAATTTGTTTTTGCTGGCGTGCAATGGTGGCTTCCTGTTCTTCGTTTTTGCGGTGCTCTTTAAGAAACTCGTTAAGTAACATCGCGTTTACCTGATCGTAGCGCACGCTATAGGCTTTTCCTTCTTGGTCGCGCACTACTAAGTCAGGATTCACTTTCTCTACCTCTTCGGCGATTAAACCAAATTGCGACGTACTGGTCTTGTCGCTCTTGTAGTGAAAGGTCGGACTGGGTCTTGGTCTGGCGATCATAAAAAAGTTCGTCGAAGCTCACGGCGGGCGCGTAAACGTCGAAAGCAGGCAGGGAATGGGATCAAAGTTTCATTTCACGTTGCCTATGAAAGCCGAGCGCGAGCAATCGACCACGCAAGGTTTCGCAGCCGCTTAGCCGTAATTCGCGTTTACGATGACGCCGGCAACGTGATCGAAACGCACGAGCACGCTAGCGATTTCAAAGAAGTTAAAGTTTTTCATCGCACCGGGCGTCTGTTCCTTGGTAACTTTCGTCTCGGGTCCAAGCGAACGAAGAAAGCCGATGACATCTCGCGCCGCGCCAAAATGAAATGGTATGGAAACCATTCGAGATAACGGCCACAGCGACCGAGTAATTAAAAAATGCAAGCGCATTGCCGGACTGAAAGCCCTGCTCAAAGAATGGGAGCTATCCGATAATCTTGATCTTGATTATGTTCGAGGACTCAAGGCGCGACTGCTATCTGTCAAAAATCAACTCAAGAACATGTGCGGCCATGACGGATCAGAGGGGATGGACGATTGGTAGTTATTGAGCAACGCAGAAAGCGCCCAGCGGCGAAGCGTGACGGCTGATTGCCAAATAACTGCTAGTTTGGCCTGCGCAGTTTTATTGATTGTTCAGAACCGTTTGCGGTGCAGGTTTGTTCACTTCGAGCTGTGCGCTCACTTTCTGTACCGCCGCAGTAAGCGCTTCGATCTGCTTTTGCTGCTCCGCAAGCTTCGACTCAAAGTCCTTCGTTAGCTGCTCAACCTTGCGATGCTCCTTCAGGAATTCATTTAGCAACATCGCGTTCACCGCGTCGTAGCGGACCGTGTAAATCTCGCCATTCTCGTCGCGCACCACCAGATCCGGATTCACCTCGGCTACTTCCTCAGCGATTAGACCAAACTGCGGCGTGCCTGTGGCGTCGTTTTTGTAGTGAAACGTCACCGGCTTGAGCGCGTGAATGAATTCACTGGCTTGATCCATCGGTTTAATCTGCTTCTTAAACCGCCGCGAAGAGCTCATGGTACCGAGCTGGCCGGCGGAGTCTATGAGGACTGGGATGGCGTCTGCGTTTGCGGTTGTAACTCCACGAATGCGACCAATAAAGCAGCTGTTGTCCACGTTTTGACCACCGGTACCGATAGCAATAACGCTATCGGCCGTAGTCACGAAGGCGCCCGCTCCAACGCCCAAGGCCACGTTGCCGCTACCGGTGGCGTTCAAGAGCGCTTGAGCTCCGTAGGCCGTGTTGAAGTTGCCGGTGGTGTTGTTAAGTAACGCATTACCGCCCATTGCCGTGTTGCCGTTGCCGGTGGTGGTGCTGGAGAGCGCGTTGACACCGATGGCCGTGTTGTTGAATCCGGTGGTGTTGCTAGCGAGCGCACCATTACCATTGGCCGTGTTGAGGCTGCCGGTCGTGTTCAAGACGAGCGAGTCATTACCAATCGCGGTGTTGCCGTCCGCTGTGTTGTTCGCAAGCGCCTGATAACCGATGGCCGTGTTGCCGCCACCGGAGATATTGTGGTTGAGCGCAAAGACACCGTTGGCCGTGTTGCGGATACCGTCGATGTTGCTTTCGAGCGCGCGATAACCGGTTGCCGTGTTCCCAATGCCGATGGTGTTGCTAACCAAGGCGCTGGCACCGGTGGCCGTATTGCCGTTGGAAGTGGTGTTGCTAGCGAGCGCAAAATCACCCGTCGCTGTATTTGCGCTCCCCGTGGTGTTGCTACCGAGCGCGAAGAACCCGCTGGCCGTATTGTTGTTGCCGGTAGTGTTGCTAAATAGCGCATCAACACCATTGGCTGCGTTGAAACTGCCAGTGCCGTTGCTAGAAAGAGCGAACGCTCCGTCGGCCGTGTTTTGGAGGCCGGTGGTGTTGCCCAAAAGCGCCCCCGCGCCTGTGGCCGTATTTTGATTTCCGTTGTTGGCAAAGAGCGTCCCAGCGCCCGTGGCTGTATTGAATTGGCCGGTAGTGTTACGCGTGAGCGAAAAGAAACCAACTGCTGTATTGTATCCACCGCTGGTGAGGCTAAAAAGGGCGCTCTGCCCCTCTGCGGTGTTGCCTCCAGGATAACCTCCGTCCGGCGGCGGGCTCACTGGTCGGGCCGTCGGCAAGAGCGCAAGCCATGCGAATGCGAATGCAAGCGGGGTGAGAAGAAAACTGCGCCGCAAAGGCGACGGGTTAATCGAATTTCTCATGGGTGAAGCTGTCATATTTTTTGCTTTCATTTGTTTGTTGAGGCTGGTTCGCAATTTGTTGCTGTTTGTTAGACTTCTGTTTACTGATTATTGTCGACTATCTGTGGCGCAGGTTTGCCCACCGCGACCTGCGCGCTGACTTTCTCGATCTTTGAATCCTGCTCTTCAAGACGCGCAATGACAGTCTTCATCCGTTTCTCTAGCTGTGCGATGGTCGCCTTCTGTTCCTGCACGGTGCGATGTGCTTTCAGGAACTCGTTGAGCAGCATCGCGTTCACGGCGTCGTAACGCACGGAATAGATCTCGCCGTCTTTGTCGCGCACTACCAGGTCGGGGTTCACCTCGGCTACCTCTTCTGCGACCAAACCAAATTCCGCGGTATTTGTCTTGTCGCTCTTGTAGTGAAATGTCACTGGCTTGAGAGCCAGAATGGCTTCGCTTGCTTTGTCCATGGCTTGAATATCTTTCTTAAACCGGCGCGAGGAGAGGCTCGTACCAAGCTTGCCATCTGAGTTCACGAAGACGCCCACTCCCTCGAAAGAGGTTTTCCCGAAGATATTGCCGATATAGCAGCTGTTGCTCACGTCCTGACCGCCAGTGCCGATACAAATAACGTGATTGGCCGTGCTCACGCCAATGCCGGCATAATCGCCCAAGGCCGTGTTGTTGGTGCCGGTGGTGTTGTTAAATAACGCACCACCGCCCATTGCCGTGTTGCCGGTGCCGGTGGTGTTGTTAAATAACGCACCACCGCCCATTGCCGTGTTGGCGGCGCCGGTGTTGTTTTGGAGGGCACTACCACCGGTGGCCGTGTTGCCATCGCCGGTGGTGTTGCTATAGAGCGCGGCCACCCCGATGGCCGTGTTGCCCACGCCGTCGGTGTTGCTAAAGAGCGCCTCAAAGCCATTGGCC
>Ga0137407_10003799_pt1 | contig 10063 bp, 8 predicted proteins | sample CZOMad2_2_16fung_FD_108410 | JGI IMG/M metagenome (GOLD analysis project Ga0137407, IMG submission 108410) | Vadose zone soil fungal communities from Angelo Coast Range Reserve, California, USA - CZOMad2_2_16fungal (Illumina Assembly) | ecosystem: Environmental > Terrestrial > Soil > Vadose zone...
ATCGGACTTATGACTCTTAAAATAACCGTCGTCGTAGAGCGCGTTCTGACCGTCGCCGTAAATAGCCAAGCCGCCCACGGCGACGCCGGAACAATTTTTCACGGCTTCTCACGGTCGCGGCTCGGATCGGAGCCGTGCGCGTCAGCAAGCGGTGTCGGTCGGATGCCGAAGTTTCCGGAGAGAGCACGTTAGCCGGATCAATGCGATCTTGCGTGAGCGAATGAAGCGGGAAAGAGGGTGAGACTGCCGCTTCACCGCAGAGAGGCGAAGACGCAGAGACAACGCAGAGCTTATGGCCACGGTGCCGTGGCGGAATGGAATGAACTTGACGGCCTGCGCTTGGCGGAGAACGCTCCCTTTACGGTCGCGGCTCGGATTGGTGCAGAGATTTCCGGATCGAAATTCGAGATCAGGTGAAAGTTAGTCCAGCTTCTTCTGGAACCGGACCGCGCTCAGCCCCAGCACTGCCACGCCATACACGGCCAGGCAAACCATCTGCGGCCACAGCACGTCCACGCCCGATCCCTTCAAGAAGATCCCGCGCACGATCTCAATGAAATATCGCACCGGATTCAGATATGTCAGCCACTGCACCGCCGGGGGCATGTTGCGGATCGGAAAGGCGAAGCCGCTCAACATGAACGCCGGCGTCGAGAAGAAGAACGACGACATCATGGCCTGCTGCTGCGTGTGCGAGATGGTGGACAGAAACAGGCCGGCTCCGAGACTCGTCATCAGGAACAGCACCGAGCACGCCATCAGCAGCAGGAAACTCCCGCGCAGCGGCACGTGAAACACGGCCAGCGCGATGCCGGTAACCATCGCGACATCCAGCAGCCCGACCAGCGCGAAGGGAAGCGTCTTGCCCAGCATCAGCTCGATCGGACGCACGGGCGTCACCATCAACTGTTCCATCGTGCCGATTTCTTTTTCGCGCACGATGGCGAGCGAGGTCAGCATCAAGGTGACCATCATGATGATGTTGGCGATTACGCCGGGCACGAAATAGTTGCGGCTGTAGAGATCGGGATTGAACCAGACGCGGCTGGCCGCGCCGATCCGCGGCGCCGGACTACCGGGGCCGCCCGCGAGCCGCTCCGCCGAAAAACTCGCGATGATCCCGCCCGCATAAGTCGACACCAGCGACGCGGTATTCGAATTGGTCCCGTCCACCAGCACCTGGACCTGCGCGGTGCGCCCGCGTGCCAGGTCGCGCGCAAATCCCGGCAGCACGCGTACCACGGCCTGCACCTCGCCGCGATCCATGACGCGCTGCACCTGGGCTTCGCTCGCCGGGGCCGCCACCATTTCAAAACGGCCCGATCCGGTAAACCGGTCGCGCAGCTCACGGCTCGCGGGCGTGCCGTCCATATCCATCCAGGCAATGCGTGCGCGATCGACGTCGAGATTGACGGCGAATCCGAAGATGAGCAACTGTACGATCGGGGGCACGAACAGCAGCACGCGCATGCGCGGCTCGCGCAGCGCCTGAATGAACTCCTTGCGAAGAATGACTGCGATCCGTTCCCACATATTGGTTACGCCAGTTTCCGGTTCAGCTTGCGCGTCGCGGCCGCGAAGACCGCGATTGCGTAGAGCGTGAGCAGCACCAGTTCGCCCCAAAGCACAGTTACCCCGACTCCTTTCAGGAAAAGGCCCTTCAGGATCGTGATCACGTATTTCGCCGGAATGAGATAGGTGATCACGCGAATCACCAGCGGCATGTTCTCGATCGAGTAGATGAAGCCGGAGAGCAGAAAGGCCGGCAGAAAGGAGCTCAGGATGCCCATCTGGTAGGCCTGCAACTGGGTCTTCGCCGCCGCGGAAACGAAGATGCCCCAGAAAAGGGCGCCGCAAAGGAAGATGCAGACCGAAAACGCCAGCAGCGCCAGACTTCCGCGGAACGGAACTCGAAAGACGAAGATCGCCACCAGAAACGTGACTACCGCGTCCGACACGCCGATCGCGAAATACGCCAGCATCTTGCCCAGCACCATCTCGGCGGGCCGCAGCGGAGTCGAGAGGATCTGTTCCATGGTGCCCATTTCCCATTCGCGCGCGATGGTGAGGGAGGTGAGCAGCGCCGCGATGATTTGAAGAATTACGGCGATCAGGCCCGGCACTACGTAGTTCTTGGATTCGAGCGAGCTGTTGTACCAGACGCGCAGACGCGCGTCGATTGGCGGCGGGGGCGGCGGCACGGCCGATGGGGAATACCCGCGCACGAGAGCTTCGGCGTAGCCGAGCGCGATGGTAGCCGTATTGGAATCGCTGCCGTCCAGCAGGATTTGGATCTGCGTTGCGCGCCCGGCACGAACGTCTTCGCCGTAATGCGGCGGAATCACGATGGCCATCAGAATCCGGCTGCGATCGATCTCGCGATCGATAGTCTTGTAGTTGGCCGCGGCGCCCTTCACGTCAAAAAACCGCGACCCCGTGAACTGCCGGATCATCTCGCGGCTCGCCGGGGTTCCATCCTGGTCGTAGATCAGCGCGGGGATGCGGTCGACGTCCAGGTTCAGCGCATATGCAAAGAGCAGCAGCATCATCACCGGGATAAACAAAGCCATCGCGAGGCTTCGCCCGTCGCGCGTGATGTGATGCAGCTCTTTGACGAAGATGGCCCGCAATCTCCGATAGCTCATGCGGCCTTCCTCTCCTCGGCCTCGATGCGCGCGACGAAGACGTCCTCCATCGAAGGCGTTATCTCCTCCATCACCGGAACCTCGATTCCTTCGGCGGCAAGCCGCTCCCGGATTCTCAACGCGACCCCGTCATCGTCCACCGTCACATGCAGTCCGCCGCCGAACACCGCCACATCCCTCGCGCCTTCGACCTCTCGCAGAACGCGCATCGTCCGCAGGACGTCCGACGTTTCCAGATTCAGCAGCCGCTGCGACGCGAGCCCGCTCTTCAACTCCGCGGGCGTGCCCAGCGCGATCACCTTGCCGCGATACATCAGCGCCAGCCGATGACAATACTCGGCCTCATCCATGTAATGCGTGCTGATAAAGATGGTGTGGCCCGCTTCCGCCAGGTCATGGATGAGGTGCCAGAACGCGCCGCGCGCCAACGGGTCGACGCCGGACGTGGGCTCGTCCAGAAACAGCACGGGCGGCTCATGCAGAATCGCGCATCCGAGCGCCAGGCGCTGCTTCCAACCGCCCGAGAGCGTGCCGGTCAGCGCGCGCTGCCGCTCCGTCAGGTTGGCCATTTCGAGCACGTAGCTTTTCCGCTCCGCCCGCCGGGTGCGCGGCACGCCGTAGATCCCGGTGAAGAAATCGATGTTCTCCTCCACGGTGAGATCGTCATACAGGGAGAACTTCTGCGACATGTACCCGATAGAGCGGCGAATCTCCTCGGGCTGTGTCGCCACGTCGAGCCCGTTCACGCTGGCCTTGCCTGACGTGGGTGTGAGTAGCCCGCACAACATCCGAATCGTGGTCGACTTCCCTGCCCCGTTCGGACCCAGAAATCCGAAGATCTCGCCCTTTGCGACTTCGAGCGAGACGTGGTCCACCGCGACGAACGAGCCGAACGTCTTCACCAGATCGTGGATTTCGACGGCGGCGCTCATACCCGCGCGACTCCTTCGGTGACATGAATGGTCTTGATAAACGCCTCTTCCAGCGTGGCCGATTCCGTCTCGCGCTTCAGGTCTCGCGGCGGCGCGCAGCGAATCAGCTTGCCCCGATGAATCAGCCCGACGCGATTGCAGCGCTCGGCCTCGTCGAGATAGGCGGTGGTCAGAAATATGGTGATGCCGTCCTGCAGCAGCTCGTACAGAATGGCCCAGAAGTCCCGCCGCGACACTGGATCGACTCCGTTCGTGGGCTCATCCAGAAACAGAATCTCCGGACGATGCAGCAGCGTGCACATCAGCGCCAGCTTCTGTTTCATTCCGCCCGAAAGGCGTCCCGCCTGGCGATCGCGGAAGGGCTCCATGCGCGTCATACTCAGCAGTCTTGCCGTGAGATCGGCGCGCACGCTGCCGGTAATATCGAACAGGTCCGCATAGAAGATCATGTTCTCTTCCACGGTGAGATCCTGATAGAGTCCGAACCGCTGCGCCATGTAGCCGATCCGATCCTTGACGGCTTGCGGCTCGCGCGCGGCATCATGCCCCGCGACCCGCGCCGACCCCTCGCTCGGATCCATCAGGCCGCATAGCATGCGCAGCGTGGTGGTCTTGCCCGCGCCGTCGGGGCCTACCAGCCCGAAGATCTCGCCCTTCGCGATCGTGAGGTTCAGGTGATCCACGGCGGTCAATGCGCCGAACCGCCGCGTCAGATCCTTCGTTTCGATGATGGGTTCCATTCCGCTGCCTAAGTACACAATTTCAGAAGTACCCTCTCTTTTTCACTGCGAACGCTCCCTCACGGTCGCGGCTCGGATCGGGGCCGCGCGCGTTAGCATGGAGGACCGGGTCATTAACGTTCCAGCACGATCTCGGCATCCACCGGCATGTTGGCCTTCAACTCCCGCTGCGGATTCTCGACCTCGATCTTGATCCGATAGACCAGCTTCACGCGCTCCTGCTGCGTCTGAATCTGCTTCGGCGTAAACTCCGCTTGCGACGAGATGAAGATGATCCGCCCGCGATACACCTTGCCGGAGACGTCGGTGGTCACCCTAACCGGCTGGCCGATCCTGACCTTCTGCCGATCGGGCTCGTTGACGTAGGCGCGCACCCAGGGATGATCGATATCGCCGATGGTCAGCACGGTCATCCCGGCCGCGATCACTTCGCCCGGGTCCGCGACTTTGACGAGCACGACGCCATCCACCGGCGACACCGCTACGGTATCGCTCAACTGCGTATCGATCAACGCCAGATTGGCCTTGGAGCGTCCGACCTCGGCGCGGCGTCCGGCCAATTCCTCCGTGCGACGCCGGATCTCGATGCTGTTGGCCTCCGCCATTTTCAACGCGGCGCGCGCACGTTCCACCGCCGCCTCCTGAGCACGAATCTGTTCGGTGCGCGGACCGGCGAGCACCAGCGCCTCGCGTTCCTGTACCTGCCGGAGGACCGCCTGCGCGTTCTCGAAGCGGCTTCGAAACTGATCGTACTGCGCGGTGGAGATGTCGTCATTCTTATAGAGCGTCTGCGCACGATCCCAATCCTTACGCGCCCGCTCGACCTCCGTCGCGGCGGCGTCCACCGCGGCTTTCGCGTCCAGCCTCTCCTGCGGGCGTGCTCCGTTGCGAAGCTCCGACAGCCGCGCCTCGGCCCCCGTCAGGTCCGCGCGGCGTGTATCCACGTCCGCGGCGACCGTGGCCTTCTGCCACTCGATGGCCGTCTGCGCCTGCACCAACTGCGATTCGGTGGCGGCCAGTCCGGCGGTCTCACGCGAGCGCTGCGCCTGAAGCTGGTCGCGATCGATGCGAGCGACGACCTGCCCCTGCTTCACGTCGTCGCCTTCATTGACGGTGCGCTCGATCAGGCGGCCGGCGGTTTTGAAGGCAATGTTGACTTCGTTGAGCTCGATGTTGCCGCTCACCATCAGACGATTGCCGGGCGGCTTGTTGGCATTGCGGTACGCGAACACGGCAGCACCGGCAATCAGCACGACGACGATCAGAATGGGGATTCTCTTTTTCATCACTCCACCAACCTCTTCACCGCTCCCATGGCCTGCGCCAGATCGATCCGCGCGACGTTGTAGCTGTACAGCGCGGTCGTCTGGTTATCCCTGGCCCTTGCGAGCCGTGTTTGCGCGTCGGTCACTTCCACGCTCACTGCCACCCCCGCGTCCAACCGCCGACGCGCCTGCGTCAACTCGCTTTCCGCCAGGTCCAGCCCTTCGCGGGCGACCTTTACCTGCTCCTCCGCCGAACGCAGCGCGTCCAACGCCAGCCGCACGTCCAGCTCGATCTGCTCCTTCAAGTCGTTGGTGCGGATCTTTTCGGCGAGGTACTGCGACGCCGCCTCTGCCCTGCGCGCATCGCGACGGCCCCCGTCGAACAGCGGTACGCGCACCGAGATCCCGTAGGTGCGCGTGGGCACCGCATTATCGAAACCGGTCCCGTTGGAACCGTAGTCGCCGAACGCGGCGACGGAAGGCAGCCGTTCCAGTGTCGCCGCGCTCGCCGAGAGCCTCGCCGCGGTCTCGTGCTCCTGCTGCGACCGCAGGTCCGGCCGCTGCTTGAGCGCCTGCGCCTTCGCCGCTTCCAGTGTCCCGGCGTCCACCGGGACGTACTCCAGCTTGTCGGTCAGCACCAGTTCGGTATCCAGCCGGAGATTCATCGCGCGCAACAGTTGCAAGCCCGCGCTGCGCCGTGCATTCTCCGCCACCAGCAATCGCTGCCGGTCGTTGGCCAGTTGGACGCGCGCCCGCGTGATCTCGATCCCCGTCCCGGTCCCGGCGGCCTTTTGATTTTCCGCCTGCTTGAGCAGCGCTTCGCTGAGGTCGATATTCGCCTTGGCGGTCTCCACGTCCGCGATCGTCCGCAATCCCGCGACGTAGGCACGCGCCACCTGCGCCGCCACCTGTTCTTCCGCTCCGCTCACGTCTGATTTCGCGGCGGAGGTTCCCACCTTTGACGCCTGATATCGGCGGATCGAGCTGAAGTCGAAGACGCTCTGCGTTAAGGAGACGCGCGCGTCCATGGTGCTGAACGGCCCCACGAACGTGGGGAAATTGAACCCCGGAATCGGCGACGAGAGTCGCAGGCCGAACGCGTTCAGGTTCCGCGTCTGGTTCTGCGCCGCAAACGCCGCACCCAGATCCGGCAGCAGCGCCGACCGTGCCTGCGCGGTACGCGATTCGGCCTGCTTCAGCGCCTCTGTCGAAAGCTGCACACGCGTGCTGCCCTCGCGCGATACCGCCAGTTGCACCGCGCGCTTCAAACTCAACTCCAGGGGAGCGGCCGACAGCGCGCCCGTCATCAGCATTGCGCACAAGAATCGCATGACTCTATTTCCCTCTGCTCTCTGGCTGCCGCATCCGACCGGGGACACCGCTCCCTCACGGTCGCGGCTCCGATCCGAGCCGCGACCGTAAGGGAGCGTTCTCTGCGAAGCGGAGGCCGTCAATTCTTCTCCTCCGCCGGTGCGCGAAAGGCCGCGCCTAAGAACTTCACCAGCCGGCGCACACGTGTTGGAAAATCCGTACTTGCGTCCACCATATGCATGACGGGTTGGCCCGTTAATGTGTGGGCCATCGCCCCAATCATGAAGTGGACCCGCCACATGAGCTCTTCCCTCCCCAGGTGCGGCAGCGCCCGCATCAATGCCGCGATGAACCGCATCGCCGACTCCTGAAAATGCTTTTCGACGATCCGAGGCATCATGCCTTCGGTCAGCATTCGGCCCATCAGGCGGACGAAGGTCGGGTGGTGTTCTGCCATTTCCGCCGTGGGTAGCAGGAACGCTTCCAGTACTCTCTCCACGTCAACTGGCTTTGTCTCTGCTTCCAGACGGTCCAGGCGCTCCATACGCGCCACGGTTACCGGACCGGCCTTGCGCGTTACTACGGCATCCAACAGGTCTTCCTTGGACCCGAAGTGATAATGCACCGCCGCGACGTTAACCTCTGCTGCTGCTATGACTTGGCGCAGCGATGTGGCGGCGTACCCCTGCTCGCCGAAGAGCCGCTCGGCGGTATCCAGGATCTTTTGTTTGGTGTCCGTCATCCGGTTTAAATCATCGATCATCAAATTCAATCAACCGATTGATTCAATCATGCGCTTGAGCGGGCTTTTCGTCAAGTATTTTCGCGCACGGTGGTCCCGAAACGGATTAATCAAATCCGACACTATAGAACGGTACGTAACTTGCTGTAGGAACTGGATAAGCCGCTACGCGGATATTTCTCGCGTAGTTAATCGGGGGTCGAAGTAAGTATATGTGGAACCGAATTACTCACGTCTGGTGCAAAACGATGCACGCCCGGGCGATGTGGCCGATACACGGCAAATACATCTGCCCTCAATGTCTGCGGGAACATCCAGTTACTTGGGAGGGACTCCCGAGCGCCACCGAATACGCCGATCCGACGCTTCGCGCCGTCGTTGATCGCGCCCAAGGCCACGCGCACGCCCATGCCCTCGCAACTTCGTCTGCTAGCATAGACGTCTGCGCTTAGGCATCCACACTTTCACCGCGGGCGGCCTGGAGAATGCCGCGCGCAAAGCCGCCGCGCTGGGCGCAAACACGTTTCAGATTTTCTCGGCCAGCCCGCGCATGTGGCGTGCGAAATCGCCGGATGCGCAACAGGTGCGCCTGCTCCGCGCCGCCCGCGACGAGTTCGACCTGCACCCGCTGGTGATCCACGTCAATTACCTGATCAACCTGGCATCGCGCGACCCGGTGATCCGCGCCAAGTCCATCGACGCGTTTCGCGGCGAGCTCGAGCGCGCCCATATGATCGGCGCGGAGTACCTCGTCCTGCACCCCGGCAGTTATCGCAACATCACTGCGGAAGAAGGCATCGCCGCGTTCGTGGTCGGGCTCCGCGACGCGGCCCACGGGCTCCACATCGGCAAGCTCACGGTGCTGCTCGAAAACACGGTCGGCGCCGGCTGCCATTTGGGGAGCAAGTTCGAAGAGCTGCAATCCATTCGCGAGCTCGCCCGCGACCTCACCGATCTGCCCATCGGCTACTGCCTGGATACCTGCCACCTCCTGGCCGCGGGTTTCGACATCGCCACCGGCGCCGGCCTCCGCAAGACCCTGCGAGCCGCGGAAGAAACACTGGGCCTCAGCAACGTCCACGTGATCCACACCAACGATTCGAAAGCCCCTCGAGGATCGCACGTGGACCGGCACGCGAGCATCGGAGAAGGCCACATCGGGCTTGCAGCATTCCGCCGGATACTCACACACCCGAAACTGAGGCGGAAACCGTTCATCCTGGAAACGCCGGTCGATAAAGAGGGGGATGATCAGCGGAATCTTGAAACGTTGAAAGCCTTGACGCGGAGACGCTGAGACGCGGAGGAAGACGCGGAGCCGCTTTTTGTTGCGTGTTCTCCGCGTCTTCCTCCGTGCCTCCGCGCCTCCGCGTCAAGCTCGTCCTGCTACGCTTAATCCTATGCCCGAGAAGCCTTACGACCACTCCCAGATCGAGATCAAGTGGCACGACCGCTGGCACGACACTGAGTTCTACAAAGCCGAGGAGAACTCCTCCAAACCCAAGTTCTACGTCCTTGAAATGCTGCCCTATCCGAGCGGCACGCTGCACATCGGGCACATTCGCAACTACTCTATCGGCGACGCGCTGGCGCGTTATAAGTGGATGCGCGGCTTCAACGTCCTGCATCCGATGGGGTGGGACGCCTTCGGACTTCCGGCGGAAAACGCCGCCATCGCCAACCAGGTCCCGCCGCGTGAGTGGACGCTGCGCAACATCGCCGCGATGAAGAAGACCCATCGCCGCTTCGCCTTCTCCTACGATTGGGACCGCGAGATCGCCACCTGCGAGCCCGAATACTATCGCTGGAATCAGTGGTTCTTCGTCAAAATGTTCGAGCGCGGCCTGGCCTACCGCAAGCGCGCGCTTCTCAACTGGTGTCCGAAATGCGCCACCGTGCTGGCCAACGAACAAGTGGTCGACGGCTGCTGCTGGCGGCATGAGGACACTAAGGTAGAACAGCGCGCCCTTGAACAATGGTTCCTCAAGATCACAGCCTACGCCGACCAGCTTCTCGACGACATGGCCCAGCTTGAAGGCGGCTGGCCGGAGCGCGTCCTCACCATGCAGCGCAACTGGATCGGCAAGTCGGAGGGGACCGAGATTGATTTCGGCAGGATTCGCGTGTTCACCACGCGCATCGACACCATTTTCGGCGCGACGTGCGTCATCCTCGCGCCTGACCATCCGCTGACCGGGGAGTTGTCCGACGAGACGGGCCGGGCGAGAGCCAAGGCCATGATCGACGCTCGCGCCAATAAGGGTCCGGGCGATGTGGAGAAGGAGGGCTTCTTCACCGGATCGTACACGATCAATCCGTTCAGTGGCGAGAAGGTTCCGGTCTGGGTGGGCAACTTCGTGCTCACCGGCTACGGTACCGGCGCGATCATGGCGGTGCCGGCGCACGACGAACGCGATTTCGAATTCTG
>Ga0137407_10003801_pt1 | contig 10062 bp, 9 predicted proteins | sample CZOMad2_2_16fung_FD_108410 | JGI IMG/M metagenome (GOLD analysis project Ga0137407, IMG submission 108410) | Vadose zone soil fungal communities from Angelo Coast Range Reserve, California, USA - CZOMad2_2_16fungal (Illumina Assembly) | ecosystem: Environmental > Terrestrial > Soil > Vadose zone...
CGTCTATGGCACGAAGTCGGCTATTCGGATCAAGGCCAACCCTTCAGCGATGTGGGCGCGCGGCATTTCCATTGACGATCTGAGCACGGCGATCAAAAGCGGAACCAGCTACACAGGAGCGGGCCAGCTTGATAGCAGCTCCGGGACAGCGATCCTCCGGCCGCAAGGTCAGCTCGAAACCGCCGCGCAATACAGCAATTTGATCGTTGGCGGTACAAGCAACGCGCCCGTGTACCTGCGCGACGTTGCCGTGGTTAAGGATTCCGTTCAGGACGAACGTGTCAACATGCGCTTCTGGGTGCGAGGCTACGAAGTGCCGTCCGCCACGGTCATCGTGGCGGTCAATCGCCGGGCGGGCGCCAACGCAGTAGAGGTCTCCAAAAGCATTCGCGAAGTTTTGCCGCAGATCAGCTCCGAGCTTCCGGGATCAATTCGCATCACGCCAATATACGATCGTTCGCTGAGCATCGTTCACTCGGTCATCGACGTGGAAACGACGCTGGTCATCGCCTTTGTCCTGGTGGTGATTGTGATCTTTGCTTTTCTGGGTCGAGTCACTGACACACTTATCCCCACCGTCGCGCTGCCGCTGTCGTTGCTCATTACGTTTATCGCGATGCGCGCGTTGGGCTACAGTCTCGACAACTTATCGTTGATGGCGCTTACGCTGGCGATCGGATTTCTGGTTGACGATGCAATCGTGTTTCTGGAAAACACCGTGCGACGAATGGAGCGGGGAGAGCAACCGTTCGAAGCAGCCATCAACAGCGCCAGGGAAATCAGCTTCACGATCATGTCAATGACCATCTCCCTGGCAGCCGTGTTCATTCCGCTGGTGTTCATGTCAGGGCTGGTTGGCCGCATCTTCCGCGAGTTTGCAATCACGATCGTCATTGCGATCTTCGCTTCCGGTTTGGTGTCGTTGACGCTGACGCCGCTGATGTGCGCGCGTCTGTTAAAGCAGCGTGGCGAAGGCTCGACGAAGACCTGGATGGAACGAGTGATCGGCGGCATCGAGAAGCGCGTGCTGGCCATGTATGGCGGTTCGCTCTGGTGGTTCCTGCGACATCGATGGATCTCTCCGCTCATTTGGGTCATTTGTCTTGCCGGAACGATCTGGCTCTTTGTGCTCGTACCGAAAGCTTTCCTGCCGCCCGGAGACAGCAGCGTTATTTTTGGCGCGTTCATTGCGCGTGAAGGTTCGTCGCCGGAACAAATGCGTGCTTTTCAGGATCGCGTGGACGAGACTCTGCACCAGGATCCAAATGTCATTACCGACTTCACCATGACTGGTGCTACCGGCTTCCTGGCGTCGAACATGGGAATCACATTTACTTTCATAAGACCACCCGAACAGCGCGAGCCAATACAAGAAGTGGCAGGCCAGATGATGGGTAAGCTTAATTCAATTCCGGGAGTGTTTACGTTTCTGCGGCCATTTCCGGTTTTGGAGATAAGCACGGGCGTGACCAGTCAGAATCAGGGGCAATACGCCTTTGCAGTGTCCGGCGCCAATCCCGAACAAGTCTACGACGTTAGTCAAAAGCTGATGGGCAAGCTAATGGAGTATCCAGGGTTTTTGACAGTTTCATCGGACTTGTACAATAACACTCCCAATCTCAATGTTGAGCTTCGTCGCGATCAAGCCAAAACCTATGGGGTTTCCGAGGCGCGGATTTTGTCGCTGTTGCGCAACGCGTATTCGCAGAACTATCTCTACCTGGTTAAAAAACCGGAAGACCAGTATCAGGTCATTCTGGAGATGGAAGACTCCGCCCGCGCGAATCCGGAAGACCTGTCGAAGCTCTACATAAGATCTGACGACGGACAGCATCTGGTGCCTCTTGGGGAGTTGGTGACGTGGAAATCGACGCTCGGTCCGCAAGCGGTGAATCACCTTAATCAGTTCACCAGCGTGACACTCTCTTTCAATCTCAAGCCCGGCGTGGCCCTGGGCGACGCCACGAATTTCATCAACAAGACTGCGGCGGAAGTTGTGCCGCCAGGTGTGCGCGGTGAACTGCAAGGTGAGGCACAGACTTTCAGCAACACTGTCACCAGCCTCACTTTGCTGATGGCGTTGGCGGTGTTCGTGATGTATGTGATTCTGGCAATTCTATACGAAAGCTACGTGCATCCGCTTACCGTGCTATCAACGCTTCCCACCGCGCTGGTGGGAGGTCTGTTGACGCTCGTTCTGTTTGGGCAAGAGGCGTCACTCTACGCCTTCGTTGGTATGTTCATGCTGATGGGGATCGTCAAGAAAAACGGCATTATGATCGTCGACTTCGCCCGCCAGCGTGTTGATGCCGGCGAGGCCGCAGATCGGGCGATTCACGACGCGAGCATGGATCGCTTCCGACCGATTCTGATGACCACCCTGGCCGCCGTCTTTGGCGCAATGCCAATTGCGCTCGGTTATGGTGCTGATGGGTCGTCCCGTCGACCGCTCGGGCTGGTGGTTGTCGGCGGCCTCGTGGTTTCGCAATTCATCACGCTGTACATCACGCCGGTGATTTATCTTTACCTGGAACAGTTTCAGGAAAAGGTACTGGACCGTACATCCTTCTTTGGTTCGCGGCACTCACCGAAGCCTGCCGACGGCGACGCGGTGCGAGCCCCGGAATCATTGCCACCCGATCTGGCAACGGAAGACTGAGGTGGCTGCAGCGAAAGCGCTGTGTTTCACTGTATCAGAACCGCGAGCGGTAGCGACCGGCCAAAGATTCAATCTGAGCATTGTCGCTTAGACATAATTAATTTGAGTATCAGGTCGCCGTTCCAAAAGTTGAGTATTTGGCCGGTCGCTACCGCTTCCGGTTCTGATATGGCCCATGCCAACTCGCTTATTTACTTTTTGTACAAAGCTATCTGGCTGATTAGACATCCGCCAGTAGGTTGCATTCAGATTATGTAAAGAATTTGTTCTGATTCTGCCTTTTAGGCGATTGATGATTTGTAGCGGTTCGCATGTTGGCTCTCAAGGAGTAAAATTTCGTCGAGTAGTTTCCCCCAATAAATTCCCCCGGGAATCAACCCTTTGCGGAAAAGCGAATGCTCTTGAGGAAAGAGCGAGTGCTCGATAGAGACTCAAAAGTCCAGACATCAACAACAATTGAGAGGAGAACATTTATGGCAAACGTAAAACCAATTCCAGCTGGGTACCATTCGGTAACGCCGTATCTGATTATCAAAGGAGCGGCCGACGCCATCGATTTTTATAAGAAGGCGTTTGGTGCGACCGAGCTATTTCGCATGGAGCACGAAGGGAAGGTTGGTCATGCTGAGATCAAGATCGGTGACTCGCCAATAATGCTTGCGGATGAGCATCCCGGGATGGGGTATGTCAGTCCGAAAACGCTCGGTGGCACGCCCGTCAGTCTCATGATCTACGTGGAGAACGTGGATACGATTTACAAGCAAGCCATCAAATCAGGTGGTGAGGAGGTAAAGGCGCTTCAAGATCAGTTCTATGGAGATCGCTCTGGCACATTGAAGGATCCATTCGGACACGTCTGGACGGTGGCAACGCACAAGGAGGACGTGACGCCTGAAGAAATGGATAAGCGAATAGCAGCGGCGGCATCCGCCCACGCCGGTTGATCATGGTGCAGTTTACCCGGCGGTCCTTTGCGAGTTCCTTTGCGTCCTTTGCGGTGAAGCCATCAGCAAAGGACGCAAAGGAAGACGCTGGGTTATGCAAAGGAATGAAGGTTCTCTGAACAAGGAGTTGAAAACAAAATTAGAGTGATTCCTCCAGCCAGTGTAGTATTTGGTGATAAGGGTCAGCTAGCTCGTGGGCGCGTCAGAAAACGCATTGCACTGAATACCACAAGTCCAATGGTTGAGCAGAGGCCCAGCCAGAACCAGCCGGTCAATCCCACCGCGATCAATCCCGAAGTATCCTCAGCTCTCACGCGTTCTCGATTCATAAGATAAGCACTTACAAGGCCCGCCACTAAGCAGACCAGCGATGAGAACTCGCGCCTATTCTTCCATGCTCGGGCCGTGGCGATGAGGAGTACTGCAAGCATGAGAAGAGGGATTAACCAGAGCCCGGCGTGACTATCACGTGCTAAATCGACTCCGCTAAGCCTATTTTCCGATGCGCCGCAACTCAAGTGTACCCACGGCAGGAAAAAGCAGATCAGGGCAATCAAGGCCATACTAAGAGTCAAACTTCTGCTATTCATCGCACCGCGCCTCCGTTTTTTCCGGGAGTTCTATCGCGGCATCTTACCTGATCTTGCCAAATAGTTAACCCAATATTTACAGGCTGATTAAACATCTGCCAAGGAAGTTGCGTGCAAATTATGTAAAGAATCTGTTCTGAATCTGCGTTTTATGCGATTGCTGATTTCTGACAGTTCGCATATTCGTTCTTTAGGAGTAAAATCTCCCCGAGTAGTTCCCCCAAAAGTAGTTCCCCCGCACAAATCAACCCCTTTCTGAAATGGAGAATGCTCTTCAGAAGAGAGCGTCTTTGAAATCGGAGGTTGAGTTGGACACGCTGGCCATACAGCAACAGCGCAACGCAGAACGGCGCAGATTCCGTCAGGGAAGTGAAGAGAAACTGACGTTATAGGTTCATTCGAAACTTTGGAGGTGAAAGGCATGAAAGTAAGAGAAGTTATGACTTCTGACCCGGCATGTTGTGTTTCAGAGACGACCTTACGACAGGTCGCGCAAATGATGATCGATCATGACTGCGGCGAGATACCGGTTGTAAAGAACAAAGAAACCAAGCTCCCGATTGGTGTCATTACGGATCGTGACATTGTCTGCCGCACGGTTGCACGAGGACTCAATCCTCTCGATCTGACGGTGGCCGATTGCATGAGCAAACCGTGTGTGACAGTGACACCAGACATGTCGATAGAAGAGTGCAGCCGGATCATGGAGGAGAACCAGATTCGCCGCGTACCGGTCGTTGATACAAACGGCTTTTGTTGTGGCATTGTCGCCCTGGCCGACATCGCATTACACGCAAAGAAAAGTGTCGCGGGCGAAATTGTCAAAGAAGTATCGGAGCCAACTGCAGCGGCGTCGGCGGCTGGGAGGTGAGTTGGTCTCTTTTGTAGCGCATCGCGCCTGGGAATCACACAGCCCGTAAGCGATGCGGTTCGTAGTTTTAGGGAATGAAGTAAGGAGGTTATTCGTAATGGCACAGAAAGGGAAACGATCAAGACAACGAGGGAAGAACGAAGGGCATGAAACTCAACCTGGCAAGCGCGAGTCGCGCACTCAGCACTCAACTGCGAAAAAGGAGTCCGAAACGGCCATCGCGCAACGTGAACGCATCTCGCCCGATCGCTCGACAATTAGTCCATTCTCGTTGATGCGTCGCTTCAGTGAGGAGATGGATCGGCTCTTTGGAGACTTCAGTCTGGCGGGTGGCTTCGGTCGCGAGTTTGGCAGGCTGGCGGATCTGGGAACTTCGACGTGGTTGCCGCAGGTCGAAGTGTTTGAGCGGAATGGCAAACTCAACATACGTGCCGATCTGCCGGGTCTTTCAAAAGATGATATCGACGTAGATATCACTAATGATGCGGTCGTGATCCGTGGTGAGCGGCAACAGCAGAAGGAAGAAAACGAAGAGGGCTACTATCGTTCCGAAAGAAGCTACGGGAGCTTTTACCGCGCCATTCCATTGCCCAGTGGAGTCAAGCCGGAGGAGGCCAACGCGACTTTCCGCGATGGCGTACTTGAAATAACAATGCCGGCTCCCGCACGACAACCAACGAGTCGTCGGATTGAAATCGGCGAAGGATCGCAAGCGGAACAACAACCGCGCGCAAAAACCAAAGCGGCCGGAGCATAACCAAACCGGAAGTTAAGGAAAGATAGTGATCTTTCGAGATCGAACCGATGCAGGTCAGAAATTGGCAGCCAGGCTGGCAAAGTACGCTCATCGCTCTGACGTTCTGGTACTGGCCTTGCCGCGCGGCGGCGTACCCGTTGCTTATGAAGTAGCTGAGCAACTCGGTGCGCCGCTCGACGTCTTCCTGGTGAGAAAGCTCGGTGTTCCTGGCTATGAAGAATTAGCGATGGGGGCGATCGCGTCGGGAGGAGTGCGAGTCGTCAACGATGACGTCGTGCGCCAGTTGGCAATTCCCGGCGAAGTAATCGATGCAGTTGCGGCCGAAGAGCGGCGTGAGTTGGAACGTCGCGAGCGCGCCTACCGCAACGACCGTCCGCCTCCCGATGTTAAGGGGCGTACTGTAATCCTGATTGATGATGGCCTCGCCACTGGTTCGACAATGCGCGCCGCAGCCGCGGCCCTCCACAAGCTTGGTCCGGCGCGCATCGTAGTTGCGGTTCCCGTTTCTGCGCCGGAAACGTGCGACGAGATTCGCGAGGAGGTTGATGAGGTTGTGTGCGCGGTTACGCCAGAGCCTTTTCGGGGTGTCGGCTTGTGGTACAAAGATTTTTCGCAAACCACAGACGAGGAGGTGCGTGAACTGTTAGAGCGAGCGAGGCAAAGCGTTGCACGGCGCGCCATCGGGCAAGCTGCCCGCAAGTAAATTAAAGGAGCACACTAGCAATGTCGAACATAACGACGTTGGATTTAGCGAACGTCGTACGGGAGAACTCACACGCTCTCACCGGCGCCAGCTCTGATTACGATCCTCTCATCCAAGAGATTGGCGATGCTCGCTTTGTTCTGCTTGGCGAGGCTTCGCATGGTACTCATGAGTTCTATCGCGAGCGCGCGCAAATCACCAAGCGACTCATCCAGGAAAAAGACTTTAACGCAGTGACGGTTGAGGCCGACTGGCCGGACGCCTATCGTGTTAATCGGTATGTTCGAGGCGCATCCGAGGATGCCGAAGCCATCGATTCGCTTGCCGGCTTCAAACGCTTTCCTACCTGGATGTGGCGCAATGCTGACGTGCTTGATTTCGTCGGCTGGCTTCGCGAGCACAACGATGCGCTCACGACTGATGCGCACAAAGTCGGCTTTTACGGTCTTGATCTTTACAGTTTGCACGCCTCTATCGAAGCAGTGTTGGGTTACCTGAATAAAGTAGATCCCCAGGCGGCGGAGCGCGCGCGCTATCGGTACTCCTGTTTCGATCATTTTGGCGAGGACACCCAGGGTTACGGATACGCTGCTGGCTTTAATCTGACTGAATCTTGCGAGCAGGAAGTCGTTAGTCAACTTCTTGAACTGCGCAAACGCGCAGCCGACTACGCAAGTCGTGATGGACGAGTTGCCGCGGACGATTTCTTTTTCGCTGAACAGAACGCTCGCCTGGTAAAGAATGCGGAAGAGTATTACCGCTCGATGTTTCGTGGGGCAGTCCCTTCATGGAATCTGCGCGATCGGCACATGGCCGAAACACTCGAATCCCTCGTTCGACATTTCGCTAAACAAGGTCAGGCAGCCAAAGTTGTAGTGTGGGAACACAACTCGCACCTGGGCGATGCGCGCGCAACAGAGATGGGCGAGCGGGGCGAGCTGAATGTTGGTCAGTTGGTACGCGAACGACACGGAAACAATGCGGTGCTGATCGGATTTTCAACTTATACGGGAACGGTCACTGCGGCTTCAGATTGGGACGCGGGCGCCGAGCGCAAGCGTGTTCGGCCGGCGCTGCGAAACAGTTACGAGGAATTGTTTCACGAGGTGGGAGTGCCACGATTCCAAATCTCAGTGGGCGAAGGAAGTCTCGCGGCTTCGGCGTTACGACCGCCACGGCTTGAGCGGGCCATCGGTGTTATTTATCGCCCTGAAACTGAGCGTCAGAGCCATTACTTTTACGCGCGACTTGCCGACCAGTTTGACCAGTTGCTGCACTTTGATCACACGCGAGCCGTAGAACCGCTGGAGCGCACGCCGGAGTGGACCATGGAAGAAGTCGGCGAGCTGGCGGAGACATTTCCCTCGGGTCTGTAAAGAAAGGACTAGTTATGCCAACCCATGAAATTCCACGCGACGAATGGTCGCCCTTCCTCGAAAGATATAGCCGCCAGCACGAAGGATGGCTTGCAACTCTTGAGGTCTTTGGCCCTGAAATTGGCGCTCAACAGGAAGCACGAGACCTGCCGCTTGAAGGCATTACCGCCGCCTCGAAAGATGGCAGCCGCGGTACAGTCTCAATCTCGATCAGCCTTGGCAATGCTCCGGATGATCACGTCACACATACGATCACCGATCCCACGCGTCTCTGGCTTGAACAGACATCACAGGGGGCGAACGCAGCTTTGGAGATTGAGTCTGCAGGCGAGGTAAAGACGCTGTTGCGTTTCCGGTCCGCGCTGCCGGCCGAGATGGTGGATGGTGTAGTCTTAGAGAAGAGCAGCCAGGACCAGGAAACTTCAAGCTCGAGGAAGCCAGTCGAGAAGTGAGGTCACGTGACTCTCGCGGAAAAGAAATGCCTTAAGAAAGGTCTTGGTACAAAGGTGTCTCCGGCCTCAGACTGCGGTCCGGATTGTTGGATTCCTTATTGAGCAACGCCGAAGGTAAGCCATGACTACACGCGCCCAGTTGAGTGCCTCTGCAGAGCATAGCGGCGGTCACACAGACCTGATGCTTGCGGCGCTGGAAGGACGGACGGAGGCCGTAAAAACGTTGCTCAAAAGGCGAGTGGACATAAATGCCAAAGACGATGCAGGTCGCACAGCTTTGATGTTCGCTGTTACCAATTTGCAGACAGGCGCCGTCAATGCATTATTGGCGCACGGAGCTGATGTCAATGTGCGAGCCAATGATGGTGGCACCGCTTTGATGCTGGCAGCATCGGCAGGTGACAGCGAAATCGTTCGAGCCTTGTTGAGCAAAGGCGCTGACGTATCTGGCAAGTTCACTGAGACTGGCAAGACAGCCCTGATGCTTGCGACAGAGAAAGGTTATTCCGAGATCGTTCGCTTGCTTCAGGAAGCTGGAGCAAAACAAAAGTGATTCGGTTCACCATGGAGCTAAACGGGTCCTATTGCATCCCACTCTGAGACTCCTCAGGAACCACTTCTAAAAGCAACTTCTCAGTTCCTCGAATAACCACTAAAGACGATTTGTGCCCAATGCGGTCCTCTGTTAAGAGCTTGTGCAGCTCATCGATGCCGGCAATCGGTCGATCGTCAAAGCCAACAATAATGTCGCCCTCAAGCGCCCCGGCTTTTCTTGCCGGACTATTGACATCGTACGAGATGATCATGATGCCGCTTTCAACCGGCAAATTGTAGTAGCGAACCACGCGGCGAGGAAGCGGGACGTTTTGTCCCGCCAGCCCGATATAGCTGCGACTCACTTTACCGTCGCGAATGAGGCGGCTGGCGACAAACTTTGCCGTATCAATCGACGTAGCAAAGCAGATTCCCTGGGCGGGCAGAATCATCGCCGTGTTCACACCAATCACTTCACCGCGCGAATTAACCAATGGGCCTCCAGAGTTTCCCGGGTTTAGTGCGGCATCCGTCTGAATGACGTCGTCCATCAGCCGACCTGACTGCGCCCGAAGCGAACGGCCCAGCGCACTTACGACTCCGGCAGTCACGGTGTATTGAAAACCGTAGGGATTGCCGATGGCCACGACTAATTGACCCACGCGTATCTTTTGCGCCTCACCCAAATGCGCGGGCACCAGATTAGGAGCATTGATTCTGATTACTGCCAGGTCGGTGTCGGGATCGTCTCCAATCAACTCAGCCTCGTACTTGTGCCCGTCTGAGAGCATTACCTCGATTTTCGCTGCTTCGTGCACAACGTGGCTGTTCGTCAGAACGAAGCCGTCCGGAGTAAAGATAAAACCCGAGCCGCCGCCTCGGGCTTCTCGCGGAGCCCGCCGCGCATTCTCTCGTCCTCTGGTTCGCTGACGAACCTCGATATAAACAACAGATGGGCTGACCTTCTCCGCGGCAGTGATAACTGCTCGCGAATACGCATCCAGTAAGTCGTCTTCGGAAGCCGGGGAGCTCGTATTCGTTGGGGCACTTCTGCCGTCTTGAGCGAAGGAATTATTCTCCAACAGTTCAACTTCTTGTCGCATAAATTGGGTACTCGCTGATATTTTTCAGGGGCCTGGCAGTTCAGCGCTATACCTCATTTCTTCATTCGCTGCC
>Ga0137407_10003802_pt1 | contig 10062 bp, 5 predicted proteins | sample CZOMad2_2_16fung_FD_108410 | JGI IMG/M metagenome (GOLD analysis project Ga0137407, IMG submission 108410) | Vadose zone soil fungal communities from Angelo Coast Range Reserve, California, USA - CZOMad2_2_16fungal (Illumina Assembly) | ecosystem: Environmental > Terrestrial > Soil > Vadose zone...
GCTCCTGGTGCATGCGGATGGTGCCGTACATGCCGTTGTTGACCACGACGAAGATCACCGGAAGCTCGTATTGGACCGCCGTGGCGAGCTCCTGCCCGTTCATGAGGAAATCGCCGTCGCCGTTGATCGACACGACGAGCCGCCTGGGTTGCGCCACTTTCGCCGCGATGCCGGCCGGCACGCCGTAGCCCATCGAGCCGTTGGTGGGCGCGACCTGCGTGCGCAGGCCCGGGTAGCGGTAGAAACGCGAGATCCAGCCCGCGAAATTGCCTGCCCCGTTGGCGATGATCGCGTCCTGCGGCAGGCGCTCGCGCATCCACGCAACGATCTCGGCGAGCTGCACTCTGCCCGGAATGGGCGCGGGCCGGGTCCATTCGAGATACTCGGCGCGCGCCTGCTCGCGCGATGACTTCCAGGCCGCGCCGTCGAGCCTCAGCCCCTTGAGGGCCGCGGCGAACTGCGGCATGCCGGAGTTGATGAGCAGCTCCCCCTGGTAGACGCGCCCCAGCTCCTCGGCGCCGGCGTGCACGTGGACCAGCTTCTGCTTCGGCCGCGGCGGCTCGATCAGCGTATACGCTCCGGTCGTCATCTCTCCGAGGCGCGCCCCGATGACGAGCAGCACGTCGGCGGTGCGCACTCGCTCGGCGAGCTTCGGGTTGATGCCGATGCCGACGTCGCCGACGTAATGGTCGTGATTGTTGTCGAACAGGTCCTGGAAGCGGAACGAACAGGCGATCGGCAGGCCGCTCGACTCGGCGAAGGCCTGCAGGTCGCGGCACGCCTCGCGCGTCCAGACCGTGCCTCCTAGAATGACGAGAGGCTGCTTCGCCCGTGCGAGCAGGCCGCGGAGTTTTTCCATGTCGCCCGCGGAGGGGCTCGCCTGCACCACCTGGTAGGGCGCGACATCGCCGACGGCCGCCGTCTGCGTCAGCATGTCCTCCGGCAGCGCGAGCACCACCGGCCCGGGCCGGCCCGACATCGCGAGGTGGAAGGCGTGGCTCACGTACTCGTGCATACGCTCGGGGCGGTCGATCTGCGCGACCCACTTCGCCATCGGCCCGAACATGTGGCGGTAGTCGACCTCCTGAAAGGCCTCGCGGTCGGCGAACTCGCCCGGCACCTGGCCGATGAAAAGGATCATCGGCGTGGAATCCTGGTGCGCGGTGTGCACGCCGATCGAGGCGTTGGTCGCCCCCGGGCCGCGGGTGACGAAGCAGATGCCGGGCTTGCCCGCGACCTTTCCATAGGCTTCCGCCATGTAGGCTGCGCCGCCGTCCTGGCGCGCGACGATGAGCCGGATGAAGTCGCGCGCATCGTAGAGCGCGTCGAGCACGGCGAGATAGCTCTCCCCGGGAACGCAGAAAGCCGTGTCGACGCCGTGGATCTTCAGCGCGTCGACGAGGATCTGCGCGGCGGTTCTGGAGGGGCCGGTTCCTGACATGAGAAAAGCGACCGATGCGAAAGGCTGGAACTATAACAGCCAGGCGGCAGCGCTCCAATTCGGCCAGTCCGAGAACGCACTCACATTCAGGGAAATTCCTTGAAATCGTGTCAGGTATTCCCTCGCCGGATATCGTGCACGCGAGAGTCCCTTGCATCCCGCAGGTGTTTAGGACTATAAGACCTTGCCAAGTCGAAATAGACGGCCGTTTGGGGTGTGGGTGGGTCGGCGGCACGTATTTCGCGGCACGATGCAATCGGGATTTCGCGCATCGAGACTCGACGTACGGGATCCCGTAGCCGCGAGCAGTCAGCCTCAACCCTGCTCCACCTCGACCGAAATGGGGTGAGGCATGTCCGCGACGCTTTTTGATTCGACGGTTCCCGCCGCCTTCGGCGACGCGCAGATAGTGTCTGCGCGCGCGAGCTCGTAATGAAACACGTGCCGCTTTCTGCAGGCGCGGGAGCCCTGCTTGTGCTCCTCGGCGGCACGGTGATGCTCGGCTGGTTGCTGCAGCTTTCGCCTCTGGTGCGCGTGCTGCCGGGGTTCACGCCGATGGTGTTCAACACCGCGCTGTGTTTTGTTCTGGCGGGCGGCGCGCTGCTGATGCCGGTATCCGATGCGCAACGGCACCAGCGCGTCACGGCCGTTCTGGGCGGCGCCCTCGTGACCGTCGCGACGCTGGTGCTCGCCGAGCATAGCCTGCATCTCAACGTCGGCATCGACTGGGCCCCGCTCCACGCCTGGCTGCGCGACTCCAATCCGAACCCGGGCCGGATGTCCGCCGGCACCGCCTCGGGTTTCCTGATGAGCGGAGCGGTGCTGATCCTCGCGAGCCGCGTGCGCCGCCCGTGGATGGGCCGCGCGGTCCGGCTGCTGACCCTGGGGGTCGGCACCGTCGGCGTGCTCGGGCTAGCGGGCTATCTGGTGAGCGCTCCCCTGCTTTTTCCCGGGTATCTTTTCGCCGGCGTCGCGGTGCACACTGCCGCGGGACTGCTCGTTCTGGCACTCGGCCTGCGGTCGGCCTGGAGGCAGCTCGAGTGGGGCCGGGTGCCGCTGTTTGCGAGGGACGACGACCGGATCACGTTCGTCGGCGCGACGGTTTTGGCCGCGATCGCACTGGCCGCCGGGATCGCGAGCTTCGCCATTCTTCAGGACCGGGTCCAGACCCTGGTCGGCGACCACGTCCATGCCGAGCTGATGGGCCGGACAGACATGTTCCGGGACTTGATCGAGCTGCGCGAAGTCAACGCCCGGATCGCCGCGACCCGGCCCGCGGTGATCCGCAATCTGCGCGCCATCCACGCCCGCCGCGACGACAGCTCGGATCTTGCAAATGTGAAAGCGGTCGTCGACAGCTTCCTGAAGCAGGGTTTCAGCGCGATCGCCTATCACGGCGTCGACGGCAAAGTCATCGCGAGCGGAGGTGCTTTCGTGCAAGCGCCCGCCATGACAGTGACACTCGCAACCCCCGACAAGGCGGAGTTGCTCTGGGACGGCGGCTTCCTGCTGCACCACCGCATCCCCATGCGGGACTCCGCAGGGGAAGCCGGCACGGTGCTCACCGAGCAGCCGCTCCCGGTGCTGACGCGGCTCGCGCAGAACGTACCCGGGATGGGCGTGACCGGGGACATGGGCTTGTGTGTCCTGAACGGAGGAGAGATAAATTGCTTTCCCCAGCGCCTCAACCCGCGGGCGTTCTCCGCGCCGCTGGTCAACGTCGCCGGCGAACCCCTCCCGGTGACGCGCGCCCTGCGCGGCGAGACCGGCGTGGTCGTCACACGGGATTACCGGGCGCAAAATGTGGTCGCCGCCTACGGCCCAATAGGCGATTGGGGTCTCGGGATGGTGATCAAGATCGACGCGCTCGAGATATTCCAACCGATCCGCGAGCAACTGCAGATCGTCATCACTTTGCTGTTCCTTCTCGTCGCGGGAGGGACGGCGCTGCTGCGCTCGCAGGTGAGGCCGCTCGCGACCAATCTGCACGAAAGCCGCGAGCAGTTTCGCGCCGTAACAGAAACCGCCAGCGACGCGATTATTTCAGCCGACGGGCGAGGCACCATCATCTATTTCAATCAGGCAGCAGAGCGCATCTTCGGTTATTCGGCAATGGAGGCACTCGGCGAGCCTTTGACGCTGCTGATGCCGGAGCGGTTCCAGCAGGCGCACGCGCTGGGCCTGCAACGGTTTCTCGCCACCAGGCAAGCCAGAATCATCGGAAAGACTCTCGAGCTGGTCGCAAGGAAGAAGGATGGAAAAGAGTTCCCCATAGAGATTTCCGTCGCGAGCTGGGAAACGCCGAAAGGAACCTTCTTTACGGCCATTCTGCGCGACATCACCGCTCGCAAACAAGCCGAGGAGATCCTGAAAGGGCGGAGCGCGGAGCTCGAGGCCACCAACAAGGAGCTTGAAGCCTTTTCCTATTCCGTATCGCACGACCTGCGCGCTCCGCTGCGTCATATCGACGGCTTTGCCGCGATGATGGCGGAGGAGTGCGGTTCGGTCTTGGACGCCGACGGCCGGCGCTATCTCAGAATCATTTCAGAATCGGTGAAGCAGATGGGCAAGCTGATAGACGACTTGCTCACGTTTTCCAGGATGGGCCGGGTCGGGATGCGTCAGACCCGGGTCAGCATGGCTGAACTGGTGAAACAGGTGCTGCAAGAACTGGCTGGCGAGGCTGACGGCCGAAATATCGAATGGAACATTCATCCCTTGCCGGACGTGCAGGGAGATTTTTCCATGCTGAAACAAGTCTGGGTCAACTTGCTCTCGAATTCGATCAAGTACACCCGTCCCCGCGATTTGGCGAAGATCGAAATCGGGTACAGCAGGAAGAACGGCGAGCTGGAATTCAGCGTGCAGGACAACGGAGCAGGATTCGACATGAAATACGTCGAGAAGCTGTTCGGGGTGTTTCAGCGGCTGCATCGGGCGGAAGAATTCGAGGGCACAGGCGTGGGCCTCGCCAACGCAAGCCGGATCGTCGCCCGCCACGGCGGCCGGATTTGGGCCCAAGCGAAAGTCGACGAAGGAGCGATTTTCTATTTCACCCTTCCCGATTCCGAAAGGAATAGCTCATGACGAAGCTTAGACCGATTCTCCTTGCCGAGGACAATTTGAAGGACGTCGAATTGGTCCTCGCCGCCTTGAAGAAAGACCATCTCGCAAACGAAGTCGTCGTCGCCCGCGACGGCGCGGAGGCCCTGGACTACCTCTACCGGCGGGGAAACTTCCGTGCCCGGGAGGACGGGCTTCCGATCGCGATATTTCTCGATTTGAAAATGCCTAAGGTGGACGGGCTGGAAGTGCTGCGGCAGGTAAAAGCCGACGATGTGCTCAAGGTCATCCCGATAGTGATGCTGACTTCGTCGCGCGAGGAGGCCGACCTGGTGAAGAGCTATCAATTGGGAGCCAATGCTTATGTCGTCAAGCCGGTCGGCTTCCAGCAGTTTGTCGACGCCATCAAACAAATGGGCATGTTCTGGGCCGTCATCAACGAACCGCCTCCCGAAACCGAGGGTTGAGCGATCGAATGCGGAACAATATGACAGAGCCGATCAGAATTCTGCTTGTTGAAGACGTCGAGCGGGATGCCGAGCTGGCGCTGTATGAACTGAAGCGCGCGGGACTCGTCTTTCAAAGCCGCAGGGTGGAGACCGAGTCCGACTTTCGTCGCGAACTCAGTGATTTCAAGCCCGATGTCGTCGTGTCGGATTTTTCGCTGCCGCGCTTCAGCGGAAGGGCGGCGCTCGCGATCGCGCGCCAGGTCGAAGGCGACATTCCCTTCATTTTCGTATCCGGGACGATCGGCGAGGACGTCGCAGTCGAGGCGATGAAGGCCGGCGCCAACGACTATGTCATGAAAATCAATCTCGCGCGGCTGGGCCCTGCGATCCAGCGCGAGTTGCGTGAAGCCGAAGGGCGGCGGAAAGGAAATGTCGCGGAAGCAGCTTTGCAGCAGAGCGAGGTCAAATACCGCGATCTCATCGGACAGGCGTCGGACGGAATTTTTGTCACGGACAGGGGAGGTAAACTTCTCCTCGTCAACCCCGGCTATTGTGCAATGCTGGGGTACAGCGAAGCAGAGCTGCTCGGGCTGAACGTCGCGGACACTTACCCCGAGAACGAGCGGGCCGCCCTGCAAACACGCCTTGCTGATCTTCCCAAAGTCGAAAGCAGACTGTTCGAGCGGATGATGCGGCGCAAGGATGGCACCTCCTTTCCCGTCGAGATCAGCATCAGGTTTCTTGCCAACGGCACGCACCAGGGCATCGTGCGCGACATCACCGAACGCAGGAAAGCCGCCGCTGCGCTGGCCGAGAGCGAGTTCCGCTTCCGCCAGCTCACCGAGAACATCACCGAGGTGTTCTGGCTCACCGATCCCTCCAGGAACGAGATGCTCTACGTCAGCCCCGCGTACGAGAAGATCTGGGATCGCAGCTGCGAAGCCCTCTACGCGTCACCTCGCGAGTGGCTCGACGCCATCCATCCCGAGGACAGGCAACGGGTCCTGGAGGCGACCATCGCAAAGCAGGCACAGGGAGGCTACGACGAGGAGTACCGGATCGTCCGGCCGGACGGCTCGATACGCTGGGTCCGCGACCGGGCCTTCCCGGTTGCGGACCCAGAGGGTCGGGTTTACCGGATCGCCGGTGTGGCCGAAGACATCACCGAGCAGAAGCGTGCCGGCTTGCTGCTGAGGCTCGAGCATGCGGTAGCGCAGCGTCTTACCGACGCCAACAACGCGTCCGAAGGACTGAATGCGGTGATGCGCGCGATATGCGAGACGGAGCGATGGGAGTGCGGGCGGTACTTTCGCGTGGACGAAATAGCGGGCGTGCTGCGCTTCAGCGAGTCCTGGAGCGTGCCGGATCCTTTAATCGTGCGATTCGTCGCCGGCTCGAGCGAGGTCTCATTTGCCCCGGGGGCGGGATTATCGGGACAAGCATGGCAATCCGGAGAGCCGCTGTGGACGACGGACGCGAGCGAAGACCCGCGAGTGATGCAAACCACGCTCGCGCGCGAGGCCGGTATACGCGGTGCGTTCGTGTTTCCGGTCATGTGGGAGGGCAAGGCGATCGGCGTGCTCGCTTTCAGCAGCCGCGAAGGTCGGGAGCCGGAAGACCGCCTGCTGCAATCGGTGCGCGTCATCGGCCACCAAATCGGCCAGTTCCTGTCGCGTATGGCACAACAGGAACATATTGCCCGTCTCAATCGCATCTATGCCGTCCTAAGCGGGATCAACACGCTTATCGTCCGGGCGAAGCACCGGGAGGAGCTGTTCCGGGGCGCATGCCGTATTGCAGTGGAGGCCGGGCGGTTCGTCATGGCCTGGATTGGCGTGTTGGACCAGGAAACGCTCACCGTAAAGCCTGTCGCCTGGGACGGTGAGGTACACGGTTTTTTCGACGCGGCGCCGCTGGCCCTGACGGCTGTCGGAGTCGGGAAGCAGGGTCTTGCCGGTCAGGCTGTCGGAGGCAGGAAGGCAGTGATCTCGAACGATGCCCAGAACGACCCGCTGACATTCATGAAAAAGGAGCTCAAGGAGCGGGGGATCAACTCGCTCGCCATTCTCCCTCTGATTGTTGCGGACGTGAGCATCGGCGTGCTGGCCCTGTACGCCAAGGAGGTCGGGTTCTTCGACGAAAAGGAGATGAAGCTGCTGACGGAACTCGCCGGCGACATCTCGTTCGCGCTCGATCACATCGAGAAGGGGGACCGGCTCGACTACCTGGCCTACTACGATGCCGCGACCGGCATCGCGAATCGCAAGTTGCTTCTCGAGCGTCTCGATCAGCGCATGCGGATCGCGGCGGAGCAGAAAAGCGGGCTGGCGCTGGCGATCCTCGACGTCGAGCGGTTCAAGAGCATCAACGATACGCTGGGGCGGCACGCGGGCGACCAGCTGCTCAAGGTGCTCGCGGAGCGCTTCGTGACGTTCCTCGGCGACCCGGACCGGGTGGGACGGGTGTTCGGCGATCAGTTCGGGATCGTCATTCCCTATGTGCACAGTGCAGACGAAGTCGCGCGCCTCGTCGAACAAAAACTCAAGGAATGCGTTGGGCCACCGGTGACGCTCGGCGGCAGCGAGCTCCGGCTCTCGGCCCGGGTGGGCATCGCCCTGTACCCCGACGACGGTGCCGACGCCGACACGCTGTTCAAGAACGCCGAAGCCGCGCTCAAGCGCGCCAAGGCGGGCGGAGAGCGTTACCTGTTTTACGCGCAGCAGATGACCGAGCGGGTCGCCGAGAACCTGGCGCTGGAGAACAAGATGCGGCTGGCGCTGGAAAACGAAGAGTTCGTACTGCACTACCAGCCCAAGGTGGACGCGACGACGCGGAGAATCGAGGGCATCGAAGCCTTGATCCGCTGGCAAAACCGCGAGCTCGGTCTGGTTCCGCCGATGCAATTCATCCCCCTGCTCGAGGCGACCGGGCTGATTCTCGAGGTCGGCGCCTGGGCCTTGCACCGCGCGGCGCTGGATTCCCGACGCTGGTCGGAGCGGGGCTTGACGGTCCCGCGCATCGCCGTCAACGTCTCGTCGATCCAGGTGCGCCGGCGGGACTTCGTCGAGAGCACGCTCGACTCGATAGGGGAAAACGGCAACCGTGCGGCGATCGATCTCGAAGTCACCGAGAGCCTCATCATGGAAGACATCGAGGCGAACATAGTAAAGTTCGAGGCGCTGCGGCTGGCCGGCATGGAAATCGCCATCGATGACTTCGGCACCGGCTATTCGTCGCTCGCGTACCTCGCCAAGCTCCCGGTGCAGTCGCTCAAGATCGACCGCTCGTTCGTCATGTCGATGCTGAAGGATCCCGCGGTCATGACCCTGGTTTCGACGATCGTGTCCCTGGCACACTCGCTGAAGCTCAAGGTCGTCGCCGAGGGCGTGGAATCCGAGGAACAGGCGGGCGCGCTCGACCGGCTGGGCTGCGACCAGTTGCAGGGCTATCTGATCAGCAAGCCCCAGCCTTTCGACGAGATCGCGAGGCTGCTCGGCTCCAGCACATGAAGTGGAAGCGCTGAATGCCGATGCGGCGGTGCGCCGCGCGGGCCGATTCGATAGAATCGTCCCGAACGCCTCCAGAGAATCCATGGTCGACGACATTCCCGGACTGCGCCGCATCCTCAAGACCAGCAAGGTCATCGCCGTCGTCGGTCTTTCCGCCGACTGGTTCCGCCCGAGCTACTTCGCGGCGAAATACATGATCGAGCACGGCTATACCGTGATCCCCGTGAACCCGCGCTACGACAGTATCCTCGGGCAGAAGTGCTAAAAGTCCCTGCGCGACATTCCCGTAAAGGTCGACATCGTCGACTGCTTCAGAAAGACCCAAGACATCATGCCGATCGCCGAAGACGCGATCGCCATCGGCGCGAAGGTCCTGTGGCAGCAGATCGGAGTATTGAACACCGAGGCGGCGAAGAAGGCCGAGGCCGCGGGTCTGGAAACCGTGATGGACCGCTGCGTGAAGATCGAGCACGGGCGGCTGTTCGGGGGTTTGAATTGGTGTGGGGTAAATACCAGAGTGATATCGGCCAAGCGCCCGCAATGGCTGTCCTACTGAAGGCGCCCGCCGGTGGCTGACCGCAAGTTCGGCATCGAAACGCTCGCGCTGCATGCCGGGCAGATCCCCGACCCGGCGACGGGCTCGCGCGCGGTGCCGCTGTACCAGACGACTTCCTACGTCTTCGACTCGGCCGACCACGCCGCGTCCCTGTTCAACCTCCAGACCTTCGGAAACGTCTACACCCGGCTGTCCAATCCGACCACGGCGGTGCTCGAGGAGCGGGTCGCGGCCCTCGAGGGCGGCCGCGCGGCGGTCGCCACCGCCACGGGCCAGGCCGCGGAGATGACGGCGATCCTCACCCTGTGCGAATCGGGCGATCACATCGTCAGCGCCTCCACCCTCTACGGCGGCACCTACACGCTTCTCGAGGTGAACCTGCGCAAGCTCGGCATCGAGACGACGTTCGTCAATCCCGACGACCCCGAGAATTTCCGGCGCGCACTGAAACCAAACACCAAGCTCCTCTACGCCGAGACGCTCGGCAACCCGCTCATCAACATCGTCGACATCGAGGCGGTGGGGAAGATCGCGCGCGAGGCGGGCATCCCACTCATCGTCGACAATACCGTGCCCTCGCCGTACCTGTGCCGGCCTTTCGAGTGGGGCGCCGACATCGTGGTGCACTCGGCGACCAAGTACATCGGCGGTCACGGCACCACCATGGGCGGTGTCATCGTCGAGTCCGGAAAATTCCCCTGGGGCAACGGCAAGTTCCCCGGGATGACCGAGCCCTCGCGCGGCTACCACGGGGTCATCTTCCACGAGACTTTCGGCGATTTCGGCTACACCATGAAGGCGCGTATGGAAACGCTGCGCACCTTCGGCCCGTCAATCTCGCCCTTCAACTCCTGGATGCTGCTGCAGGGGCTGGAGACGCTGCCGGTAAGGATGGAACGGCATTGCGCCAACGCGCTCGCGGTGGCGAAGTTCCTCGAGCAGCATCCGCGGGTGTCATGGGTCAACTACCCCGGCTTGCCGAACAACAAGTACCACAAGCTCGCGCAGAAATACCTGCCGAAGGGCGCGAGCGGCCTGCTGAAC
>Ga0137407_10003803_pt1 | contig 10061 bp, 9 predicted proteins | sample CZOMad2_2_16fung_FD_108410 | JGI IMG/M metagenome (GOLD analysis project Ga0137407, IMG submission 108410) | Vadose zone soil fungal communities from Angelo Coast Range Reserve, California, USA - CZOMad2_2_16fungal (Illumina Assembly) | ecosystem: Environmental > Terrestrial > Soil > Vadose zone...
CCTGGCCATCGTGCTCTCGGTGGGACTGGTGGTCGACGACGCCATCGTGGTGGTGGAGAACGTCGAGCGCCACCTGCGCGAAGGGCTGAAACCGATCGATGCCGCGCTCAAGGGGGCGCGCGAGCTGGTGGGGCCCATCATCGCCATGACCATCACGCTCGCCGCGGTGTACACGCCCATCGCCTTCCAGGGCGGCCTCACCGGCGCCCTGTTCCGCGAGTTCGCGCTGACGCTGGCGGGCGCCGTCACCATCTCCGGCGTGGTGGCACTGACACTTTCCCCCGTGATGTCCGCTTATCTGCTGCACACCGAGGACGAGCAGAAGGGCCTCGCGGGGCTGATCAACCGGACCTTCGAGCGCGTCAAGGCCGGGTACGGGCGCCTGCTGCAGAAGACGTTCGCCGCGCGCGGCGCGATCTACGTGGCCTGGGTGGTGATCGGCCTGGCGGCGCTGGGGATGTTCACGCTGTCTCCGAAGGAGCTCGCCCCGGCCGAGGATCAGGGCATCATCTTCGGGATCGTGAACACGCAGGCGAACGCCACGCTCGACCAGGTGACGCAGTCCACCCGGGCCGTCCACAAGGAGCTCACCACCATCCCGGAGACCAACTTCATCTTCCAGATCACCTTCCCGACCGGGGGCTTCTGGGGCGACGGCCTCAAGCCCTGGGACCAGCGCAAGCGCTCCGCGTTCCAGGTCCTTCCTGAAGTGGCGATGAAGGTCGGGTCGATTCCGGGCGTGCAGACGTTTGCCGTCATCCCTCCGGCGCTTCCCGGCGGAGGCAACTTCCCGGTGGAGGTGGTGCTCGCTTCCACCGCCGAGCAGAGCGAGATCCTCGAGTTCGCGCAGCAGCTCCAGGCCAAAGCGGCGCAGAGCGGCATGTTCGCCTTTCCCCCGCAGATCGACACGAAGATCGACGAGGCTCGGTCGGAGATCCACATCGACCGCGAGAAGGTGGCGGAGATGGGCCTCAATCTCCAGACGGTGGGACAGGACCTGAGCGCGGCGGTGGGAGGCAACTTCGTCAACCGGTTCAGCGTGGCGGGGCGCAGCTACAAGGTCATCCCGCAGCTGGTCCGCGTCGGACGCCTGACTCCCGAGCAGCTCCTCGACATCCATGTCACCGGTCCCGACGGCAAGCTGGTCTCCCTCGCCACCATCGCGACGCTGCGCAACTCCGTCGCGCCGCGCGCGCTGAACCGGTTCCAGCAGCTCAACTCCGTGAAGCTCAGCGGGGTGGCGGTGCGCCCGCTGGACCAGGCGCTGCGCTTCCTCGAGGACGAGGCGGCGAAGATCCTGCCCCAAGGGTACAAGATCGACTACACCGGCGAGTCGCGGCAGCTCCGGAGCGAAGGCAACAAGTTCCTCCCCGCCTTCCTGCTCGCGATCATCCTCATCTTCCTGGTGCTCGCCGCGCAGTTCAACAGCTTCCGCGACCCCTTCGTGATCCTGGCGGGGTCGGTCCCGCTGGCCATGTTCGGCGCATTGCTGATGACGTTCCTCAAGATGCCCAATCCGAACATGCGCTTCTTCACCGACGGGTGGACGACCACACTGAACGTCTACTCGCAGGTGGGCCTGGTCACGCTGGTGGGCCTGATCGCCAAGAACGGTATCCTCATCGTCGAGTTCGCGAACAGGCTGCAGGAAGAGGGGCAGGCCAAGATCGACGCGGTCCGCAACGCTGCCATGACCCGTCTCCGGCCGGTGCTGATGACCAGCGTCGCCACGGTCTGCGGGCACTTTCCGCTCACGCTGGTGACCGGACCTGGCGCCAAGGCTCGGAACAGCATCGGCCTGGTGCTGGTGGCCGGCATGGCCGTCGGAACGATCTTCACGCTGTTCTTCGTGCCGGCGATCTACCTGCTCGTCGCCAAGGACCACCGCGCGGACGCGACCGAGCGGCTCCCGGTGGGGGCCGCGGCCGAACCGTCGGTCCAAGCCCCCGCTTGAGCGGTCGCTCGATAGTTCCGCGCTGGTGAGCTGCGTTCCAGAGGGTCGTCCGGAGGACGTCGCAACGCCGTTTTCCGTTCGGCATCGAACAATTCGGCGGGCGTACCGGTTCTGGGGAACACAGAGGGCTCCTGGGTGGTTGTCGCCAGGAGGTCACCGGGATACGAGCGCACTGCGAGGATCTGGGCGTGGAGGGCAGGAGGCTGAAAACATTTCGGTGTCGTGTGCGCGCTGCGGGGTGCACGACGACGATCGATTGCCTTTCGCCTAGCGCTCATGCCGCCGCATACGTGATCGCGGCCCAAACCTTGGACCAGGGTCCAGCCTGGATCCAGGTGGTGGTCAGCGAATGGAGCAGCGCTCTCGGCGAATACATCGAGCCGCACAACGTCATCATGATCGCGGCCGGCGACCCTCCGCCTCCAGGCATCAGCCAGGTGGTCTTCTGCGGCGTGACGACCGGAGAGATCGCCGAAGGGTAGCCCGCCGAGGCCACGTCCTGATCCCGCAGAGACTGAGTCGGGAAGCGGCGCAGGTCGTGGATCCGGGCACTCTGCCGAAGCGAGCTGTATCTGGCCGTTCGTGTGGGCGGCGAGGTGGCGTGAGGAGTGTGAGCGTCGCGCGAAGCTCGTTCCGGAACGAGCTCAAGATGGACTTGTGCCGACGCCGATCGTTGAGTGACGAGAGGTTGCTTTCCGAGTCGATCGCCATGCCGGCATGGGGCCTTTCATGGGGGCCGGGTGTGTTTGTTGGGCCCGGGGCTGGACCACGGAGCGTTGCGGCCAGTAACGACGGACCCCTGGGAAGGTCTGCCCAAATCAATTCATCCGCTGGAACCGCATCCGAGCGTGTCGCACCGCAGTTCATCCGGCCAACCGGCCAGAACGACCACTCTCCGTGCCCTTACTTCAAGCGCCGGATGACCGCGCCGGAGTGCCAGTAGTACAAGGCGACGTCGTCGACGCGAAGGCCGAGCCAGCTGCTGTCGTTGCTGGTGTCGACCGCGTGGAACCCGGTACCGTCCGCGTTGGCGCGGAAGATGCCGTACGGCGAGCTCCCCCCGGTCCAGTTCCAATAGGCAACGGACGCGTTGACCTCCACCTCTACACCGGAATAGTACAAGCCGTTGCCATTGTCGCTCGAGAGCACGCGCCCCTTGAAGTCGGTCTTGCTCATGACCTGCACATGGCCATTGGTCGACGAGGTTCCGTAGTAGCTCAGGCGGAAGTACACGTTCTGCGCGTCGAGGCGTACCGCCTGCGGAACGCAGCCGGAACCGCAATAGAGCGCTCTTTCTACCGCGCCACCTTCGCGCGGGACCCGGCGAATGCCTCCGCCATCGGTGCCGTAGTCCGTGAAGTACACGTGACTGGCGTCCACCGCCAGGGCGCCCAACGGGTTTTCCCCCTTGGCGAGAACCGTATCGGCGCGATCCTGCATCCGGTGGACCGAGCCTGTGTTCGCCCCCGACCTGGCGCCCATCGTCCAGTACAAGGCGCCCACTTCGTCCAGGGCGAGCCAGCCGATGGATGTCCCGGTGAAGAGGAGGGCCACCTGCCCCCCTCCGACCGGTGTGGAGTACAGGTTGGACGTGTCGGTCCAATACAAGTAGGCGTCATCGGCGACGATCGCATTCGCGTACCCGGTAGCCACGCGGACCGCGTCGCCGCCCTTCTTGGGGATCGCCCAGATCCCGCTGCCGCTGCTGGTGTAGCGCGACCAGAACAGGTGCGTCGAGTTCAGGGCGATTGTGGCGGAGTTGGTCCCGTCGTTCGGTGCCAGCGCCAGAAGCTCGGACTGGAACTCGGCCGTGACCTTGGTATCCGATTGCAGCGTCAGCTTGCAGGTGCTCGATGCGCCGGAGCAGGCGCCACCCCACCCGGTGAACCGCGTTCCGCCGCCCATCGATGCGGTCAGCGTCACGGCACTGCCGCCTTGCACCGTCACGTCGCACTTGGTGGTCGATTCGCCGCAATCCAGGCCGGCGCCGGTGACGGTCCCCGGCCCTGTCACGGTCGCGGTCAGATGCACCATCGCCGGCGGCGGCGGAGGTGGTGGAGGAGGCTGGGCGACGAAGTTCGCGTACACCGTCGCGTCCTTGGACAGCGTCAAGGTGCACCCGCCGGCGCCACTGCAGTCCGTGCCCCAGCCGGCGAAATCGTAACCGCTGGCCGGCGCCTGACTGAGCGTGACCGTCGTTCCGGAGGCCAAGTCGGCGCTGCAGCTGGAGGCCTCGCAGTCGATTCCGGCCGGCGACGACGTCACCCGGCCCTTCCCCTGCACCCACACCGTCAGTCGATGCTGGCCCGGCGGCGGAGGAGTCGTGGCCGCGAAGGTTGCACTCACGTCCCGATCCGCCTCCAAGGTCAGGTCGCAGCCCCCGGTCCCGCTGCAGGCACCCGCCCAGCCCACGAAGGCAGCGCCGGTATCCGGCACGGCGACCAGATGGACCTGCGAGCCGGAAACGTACTGTGCGCTGCAGTTGCCGCGACAGTCCGCGCCCGCGCCGCGAACGAGCCCGTTGCCCGAGGTGGTCAGGCGGAGGGTCGCCTGGGACGGGCTGCGGTCGCCCGACCCGCCGCCGCTGGAGCCACAAGCCGCCACGGCGGCCGCCGCCAGGAACATGCCAATCGGTACGCGCATCGCTTCCCCCACGTATCTCGAGGAAGCGTTGACATGCGGACAGCAGGCGACAAGCCTGAAAGAAAGTTCCCTGGCGGTCGACCAGCCGCCATTCCTGCGACGATCCGGCCAACCGGAGCGGCGCTCAGTTGGAGAGGTTCGCGTCCTCTACGTACCCGCTCTTGCCATTGGCGAACTGGACCAGACGGAACCCGAACCCCCTGGAGTCCGTGCTTGCGCAGACCGGAGTGTCCTCGTCGAACCTGGCCATCGGGCTAGTGACGGCGGAGTCCGGTCGGTCATACACGGGCGTCCCTCGACGGGCGACAGCGGGAATCATGGGCGAGGAGCACGACTGTGCGCCGCCGTTCGCCGATCCCCCGGAGCCGCCCGGGTTGGAGGACGAAGATCCGGTGGCGCAAGCAACCGTGGCAGCAAGAGATAGAGCGCAAAGCGCTTTCATTTTGGCTGACCTCCGGCAGAGACGAGTCGAACCCGCTTACGGCCGGACGCCTGCGCTATTTCGACCCGGCTTCGCCGGTGCGATCCAACGCTCGCAGGACGTTCGTCCCGGCGATCAGCACGAAGAGTCCCGCGGCAAAGCCCGCCAGCACGTCGGTGAACCAGTGCACGCCGAGATAAACCCTCGACATTCCAATCAACAGCACCAGGACGGCGGCGCCGAGGTGGTAACGGCGCGCATGCGCCGGATCCGCCCTGCCCATCAGGACCGCTACGCCGCCGTACACGGCGGCCGACGCCATCGCATGTCCACTGGGGAAGCTGTAGCTGTGCAAGGTCGCCACCTCCGTGAACAGCGAAGGCCGCGCCCGCTGGAAGGCTTCCTTGAGGACGAGGTTGAGCAACTCGGTCGCGATCGCCACGGCGACCAGCATGACGGCCCCGCGCTTGTCGCTCCGCCGGATCCGCCACAGGGCGACCAGAGCCACCACGGCGGCGATGACCGGGAATGAGCCGAGGGCGGTGAACAGGCGCATGATGGCGTCCACGGCCGGAGAGTCCAGGCGATGGACTGCGAGGCTCACGGCGCGGTCGAGGGCGGTCGTTTCCTCCTCGTGAACCTCGCTGGCGATCTTCGCGAAGATGCCCAGCGACAGGAGGCTGAGCGCAGGGCGCAACAGGCGCTGGCCCTTGCCCAGCCACCAGGCGAGCGGGCGCCGGTAGCGCTCGACAAGACCCAGGAGGCCGGCCGCGAGCAGCACTGCGAGGAGGAACGCGACGCGCATCAGGAGTGCGCTCCGCCGAATTCCACGGAGATGCGGAGGCCCGGGCGATTGTCCTCCACCCGGAGCTGCGCTCCGTGGAGATCGGCGATCGCCTTCACCAGGCTGAGGCCCAATCCAACGCCTTCGCGAGCGCGATCGAGCCGGTGGAAGCGGTCGAAGATCCGCTCGTGCTCTTCGGCCGGCACACCGGGCCCGTCGTCGGCCACCCAGAGACTGGCGCCCGTGGGCGTGGCGATCAAGCCCACCTCGATGTGCGTGCCAGGCGGCGTATGCCGGCTGGCGTTCTCGACCAGGTTCGCCAGCAACTGGGTGAGGAGGTCCCGATCGCCGCGGATCCGGGCACCTGCCGCGATCGAGCCCACTAGCGTCTTGCCTTGGTCCTCGACCGGCGCGGCGAAGGCCTCGATGATCGCGTCCGCGACGCTTCCGAGGTCGATCAGGCGAAATCCCGCGCGGCGGGTGCCAGCCTCGATCTGGGCGATCCGCAGCAGCGCGGTGAAGGTGTCCAGGATGCCGTCCGTCTCCACGATCGCCCGCTGGATCGCAAGCTCGACGCCGCTGTCGGGCTGCGCTTCCGCCATCGCCGTCTCCAGTTGCTGCCGCCAATCCCAGCGCCCACCAGAGCGCGAAGGAGATCGCCTCCGTCGCCTCCTCGATGCGGCCGGTGTCTTCGCCGACGGCCAGCAGCGTGCCGCCCGGGAGCCGCCTGGCCAACACGCGCACCTGCTCGCCGTCCTCGCTCTCGCCGGCGCTCCGCCCGGTCGTGCTCACCTCGCTCCATCCGATCTCGCCGGCGGCGGGCAGATCGCCGGCGACCAGCCTGCCCTGGGGGTCCTGGACGAGATAATCGAGAGCGTGCGCGCCTCGACTCCTCTCGAGAACGGCCGCCGCCAGCCGATCGGCTCCGCCGGACCGGAACTCCGCCTCGAGCACCGCGACTTCGCCCTCGATCCGGCTGATCATCTGCTGCTCGAGCGCCGAGCGCGTCGTCCAGAGCACGAAGGCGCCCAGCACCGCCACCGATCCGGCGAACAGGCAGGTGTAGGTGGCGGCGAGCCGGAAGCTCGCGGTGCGCAGGACCCTAGGCAGGTGCACGCAGCATGTACCCCGAACCTCGGACCGTCTCGATCAGCTCCGCGCCCTGACCACGGTCGACCTTGGCCCGCAAGCGACTGATGTGTGTCTCCACGATGTTGGTCTTCGGGTCGAAATGGAACTCCCAGACGTTCTCGAGGAGCATGGTCCGGGTCACGACCCGGCCCGCGTTCCGGATCAGGTATTCGAGCAGGCGGAATTCACGCGGTTGCAAGTCGATCCGGCGGCCAGCGCGGGTCACGGTCCGCTTCACCACGTCCATCTGCAAGTCCGCCACCCGGAGCACCGTCTCGACGGCAGCGATGGGCGGCCGCCGGGCGAGCGCGTCGATCCGGGCGAGCAGCTCGGAGAACGCGAACGGTTTGACCAGGTAGTCGTCGCCGCCGGCCTCCAGGCCGGCAACCCGTTCGTCGATCCCTCCCAGCGCGGTGAGAAAGAGCACGGGCGTCTTCACGCCCGTGCTGCGGATGCTCTTGACGATCCCGAGGCCGTCCAGGCCGCCGAGCATCCGATCGACGATCATCACGTCGTAGGCGTGACCTACGGCAAGGACGAGACCGTCGCGGACGTCGGGCGCATGGTCGACGCTGTGGCCCACCTGCTTCAGGCCGTTGGCCACGTAGGCGGCGGTGGCAGCGTCATCCTCGATGATCAGGATCTTCATGGCCCTCAGTCGTCGTCGTGCTCTCCATCTTCCTCCTGGTCACGGTCCGCATTCGAGGTGACCACCTGTCCGGTCCTCGCATCGATGGTGACTTTCTGGAACGCGCGATCCTTCATGATCTCGACCTCGAAAGATACGGTTCCGTGCTCCTGCTCCAGCTTGGCCTCGACCGCCTTCCCGCCGGTCTGGCGTTCGGCGAGCCCGATTGCATCCGCGAGCGTCATCTTGACCTGCTCATAGGCCACGGCCTCGTCGGCCTCGTTGCCGTCGCGCGACCTGGCCGCGAAGGCGGCTGTGGATGCGGCAATGGCCAGCGCGCTGACGACGATGATCCTCCTGGACTTCATGTTTGAGCGCCCCTTTTGACGCGACCTCGCGCGTCGCGCTCCAGCATAAGGAGGCTATCGTTGGCGGGGCTTGGCCGCCGCTATACGGTTTGGCAATGTCGGCGCGGACAGCGCGATGCGCGCCCTCAGTGGCAGGCGGGCAGTTCCGGGCCTGTGCGGGTCTTGAAGATGTTCCCGCTCCAGCAGTTCCCTTTTCCGCTTCCGTCCCAGATCAGATCGGCTTTGAGCGCTTCGAAGAAAGGATCGTCCTGGGTAGCCGTCCCGTTGTCGACCAGGCGGTTTGCCAGGATGCGGTCGTTCACGGGATTCGGATCGATGTCGAGCCCGGAGCAATCGCTGCCTTGCAGCGCGAGCCCGAGGCACAGGCTGGAGACGGCGATTCCCGCAAACCCATTGCGGCGCACGTCGTTCATCAATACGGTGGTCGTCTTGCCGCCGGCGATGAGGATCCCGATTCCCTTGGGCAGGAATCCGAGCAGCTCACCCTGCTCCGCGGTATTGGGCCGGTTGTTGTCGTGGACCGTATTGAAGGCGACCAGCGTATCTTCCTGTGTCTTTTTCTGCAGGAACGGCAGGATGTCGACGAAGATCGCCATCGTGTTCGCGTACGCGTGGTTTCCGATCACCGCGCAGTGGCGGCTGTTCTCGACCTCGATTCCGAGCAGGTTGTCGTGCACCACGTTGCCCGTGATGAGCACGTGGTCGCTCTGCCCGACGTAGATGGCGGCGTCGGTTTCGGTATTGGTCACCAGATTGCCGGCCATCACGCCGTTTTTCGATCGGACGGGAAAGAGACCGTAGACGGCGTTCTGGTCGGCATGGTTGTCGACGATGGAGAACCCATCGACGCAGGCCAGATGCACCCCGTGCTCCGCGAATCCACGGATGGTGAAACCGCGGATCGAAAACCCCTTGAGCGTGGCGGGATCGCGGTCACCGCACGGAGGGTCTTCCGGGTCCTGCTTTCCGGGCCCGGCGGAGTTCGCCGGACTCACCCAGATTCCGTAGCTCTGCCGGGCCCTGCTCTGGAGAATGACGGCGCGTTTTTTCGTTGGCTTCCCGACCACAGAGATGCCCGCGCGCGTGATGGTCAGTGCATTGAGATCGCCCTCGGCGCCTTCTTCATAGGTGCCGGGCAGGACCTCGATGCGATCGCCGGCGGACGCCTGCGCTATCGCGTCGCGAATCGATCCGCGCTTTTGAACGACGATCGTGCGGGCGGAGGCCGGCAGTGCGCCAGCCAGTAGAACTGCGAGCCACAGGATTGAGCGCATGGTTTCTCCCCGCACTTGGTCCCAGAGCGCCTAGCGCCCTCCAGCTTGTCGTGCAAGACGCCTCGCGTCAGAGTATCGGCCCGTACAGCCGGAGCGCGATGGTGCACTCCGGGGATCACGGCTACGCTAGCCGCGGGGTGCCTATGGCCGGTGAATTGACCGTCAAGACCGTGCAGCTCTGGATCCTGATCGGCGCGGATCGCAAGGGCATGCTCGCGGACGCTCTGGAGCCGCTGGTGGAAGCGGGGGCGAATCTTCAGATCGCGATGGGATATCGCTACCCTGGGGAGCTCGATCGCGCGGCCGTCGAGGTCTTCCCGGTCGACGGCCCCACCCAGGAGGCCGCCGCGCGGAAGGCGGGGTTCGAGGAGTCGGATACTCCCTGCCTGAAGGTGGACGGAGAGGACCGCAAGGGTCTCGGGGCGCAGATGGCGCGGGCGCTGTCCGATGCAGGGATCAGCATGGCCTTCTGCGTGGCCCAGACGGTGGGGCGCAAGTTCACGGCGGTGATCGGCTTTCTCACCGAAGACGACGCGGCCAAGGCGACGAAGATCATCCAGGGACTGCGCAAGCCGGCGAAAAAGTAAGCGGGAATCAGGCGGCGGAGAGCCTTCGGTCCACCGCCTGGTACAGCCGGTCAGTCAGCCACGTCAGCCCGAACGTGGAGGCGATGAGCAGGAGCGTCAGTACCCAGTACTGTGGCCACGAAGCCGACTTTTCCCAGCGCGCCTCGAATGAAAAGCCGAACACCCTGTAGAACAGAAGCGCCTGGTGGAAGAAGTAGCCGGCCAGCGACGACGTCGCGAACACCTCCACGAAGCGCAGCGGGGCTGAGCTGCGCCAGGCACCCGGCACCCG
>Ga0137407_10003807_pt1 | contig 10053 bp, 8 predicted proteins | sample CZOMad2_2_16fung_FD_108410 | JGI IMG/M metagenome (GOLD analysis project Ga0137407, IMG submission 108410) | Vadose zone soil fungal communities from Angelo Coast Range Reserve, California, USA - CZOMad2_2_16fungal (Illumina Assembly) | ecosystem: Environmental > Terrestrial > Soil > Vadose zone...
GGACGCCCACCGATGCCGAGCTCGAGCTGATCGAAGGCGCAGGCCACATCGCCCTGATCGCGATTGAACGTCAACGATCCCAGGAAGCGTTGAGAAAATCAGAAGCCGAGTTGCGCCGGATCACGGACGCCATACCACAAGCCATCAATGTGCTCGCGCCCGATGGTCGGACGCTCTACGTCAATCGAGTGGCGCTCGAATACACCGGTCTCAGTCTCGAAGACATCGCCTCTCCCGACTTTCGCCAGAGGACCTTCCACCCCGAGGATCTGGAGCGAGTCGGCCCCGAACGCCAGCTGCTATTGTCGGGAGAAGTCCCCTTCGAGCTGGAGCTGCGAGCACGCCGCCACGATGGCAAGTTTCGTTGGTTCCTCATCCGCTACAACCCTTTCCGGGACGAACAGGGGCGCGTGATTCGTTGGTACGCCACCGGGACCGACATCGACGAGCGCAAGCTCGCGGAAGAGCGGATTCGAAAGGAGAACCTCGCTCTCCGCGACGAAATCGACCGTTCGTCCATGTTCGAGGAGATCGTCGGGTCATCCGACCCTCTGCGGAAGGTATTGTTGCAGATTGCGAAGGTGGCGCCGACCGATTCTACGGTCCTGATCGCTGGCGAAACCGGCACCGGGAAGGAGCTGGTCGCTCGTGCCATTCATGCCAAGTCGAAACGAGGGGCGCGAGCCTTCGTCCGCGTGCATTGCGCGGCGATCCCGCAGGCGCTGATCGCTTCCGAATTGTTCGGGCACGAGAAGGGCGCTTTCACCGGGGCCCTCCAGAGGCGCATCGGACGATTTGAGTCCGCGGACGGTGGGACGCTCTTCCTCGATGAAGTGGGCGAATTGCCCGCCGAGACACAGATCGCGCTGTTGCGGGTGCTACAAGAGCGGGAGTTCGAGAGAGTGGGGAGCAGCCAGCTCATCCCCGTGGACGTGCGTGTGTTGGCGGCCACCAACCGCGACCTGAAGGCAGCAGTGGCGAGCGGCAGCTTCCGGGAGGATCTCTTTTACAGGCTGAATGTGTTCCCCATCGCCGTTCCGTCGTTGCGCGAGCGGGCCGATGACATTCCCCTGCTGGTGGAATACCTGGTGCAGCGCTCCGCAAAGAGTGCCGGGAAGAAGATCAAGCGCATCGCGAAAACGACGCTCGATTTGTTCAAGGCCTACGGTTGGCCGGGCAATATTCGCGAGCTTCAGAACGTTGTCGAGAGGGCCGTCATCCTCTGCGACGGCGATACGCTCTCCGTCGACGAGACCTGGTTCAAGCATGATCCACCGCGATCGCCAACCGCCGCGGAGGCCTTGAACGGCACCCTGGCAGACCGGCAACGAGAGATGATCGAAGCGGCGCTGAGGGTGTCGAAAGGCCGCATCGCCGGCCCATTCGGTGCCGCGGCGAAGCTCGGGATTCCCAGGCAGACTCTGGATTCCAAGATTGCGGCTCTCGGAATCGACAAGTCGCAGTTCAAGACGTAGTCCTAGCTCAGCCACCGGCCGGGCAGGGCATGCCTGCGCTGACCCAGGCTTCCAGCGCTTCCACGAACTTCTCGTGCGAGAGCGGTGGAGTCGTGCGGCCGGCGCCGGGGTTCCAAGCCCAGAGGACGAGCGGATCCACCTTCATGTGCTCGATGACCTCCTCCCCGGTGCGACGGCCCCCGTTCCGTGCCGGGTCCTTCATCTGCTCGCAGATCTGCTGCTTGGTCCGGCCTTCCCACAACATCGACAGGGGTGCCAGTTCCCAGGTCGCTACGCCTGGCACGAAGCCATCGGCGGTGTTCGTCGCCTGGTGGCAAGTCTGGCACGGTTGTGTGGGCGCGCCATGGCCGTCCTTTCCGCGGACGACCAGCGGTCGGTGAAGGATGGCGGCGTCCGTTTGCCTTGGAGACTCGTCCTGATGGCAGTTCATGCATCTTGGATGCATGACGACGCTCGCGATCGGGTCGAACGGCGTGGGATCGGCCGCCTGGGCCGCTTCGCTGCGGCTGTAGTCAACGATCGACAGGACTATGACTCCGATGAGCGGCGCGAAGGCACGCATGATCGTTCTCCTCAAGCCGAGCGCAGGTGGCGCTCGAGCGGCAGCGTCCGGATTCGCTTGCCGGTCGCGGCGAAGACTGCGTTGGCCACCGCGGGTGCCGTGACCGCCGTGCCCGGCTCGCCGATTCCGCCAGGCGCCTCGCCGTTCGGCATTAGGTAAACTTCGATCGCCGGCGTCTCGTTGATCCGCAGCACGCGAACGTCGTTGAAATTCGACTGCTGCACGCGGCCGTTCTTGAGCGTCACCTCGCCGTACAGCGCGCCGCTGATTCCGAAGATGATTCCCCCTTCGATCTGCGCTTTCACGGTGTCCGGGTTCACGACGGTGCCGCAATCGACCGCGCAGACGATCCGGTGCACGCGCACTTCGCCGGACTTCGACACCGCGACCTCGGCGACCTGGGCCAGATAGCTTCCCCAACCGCTGTAGAGTAGCGACACGCCGCGACCGTGGCCGGCAGGCAACGGCCCGCCCCAACCGGCTGCCTGTGCCGCGACATCCAGCACTGCCCTGGCCCGCGGCGACTTGCCGAGCAGCGCGCGCCGATACGCCACGGGGTCCTGCTTGGCGGCCGCGGCGAGCTCGTCGATGAAGCTCTCGATCACGAACGTGTTGTGCGTGACTCCGACGCCGCGCCAGAAGCCGGTGTTGAGGACCGGCTCCTCGTGGCGCACGAACTCGACCTGGATCGCCGGGATGTCGTAGACGAGGTGCACCGCCCCGTCCAGCCCATCGGGGTCGATCCCGTCCCTGAACGCGGCGGGCAAGTAGCGCGCAAGGATCGCCGGACCGGCGAGCCGGTGCATCCACGCGATCGGCTGGCCGCGCGCATCCACCCCTGCCGCCAGCCGGTCGTAGTAGTACGGGCGAAACACGTCGTGCTGGATGTCTTCCTCGCGGGTCCAGACCACCTTTACGGGCCCGTCGACGTGCTTGGCGATGCGCACGGCCTGCGTGACGTAGTCGTGCTCGAGGCGCCGGCCGAATCCGCCGCCCAGGTAGTGGTTGTGCACCACGACCTTGTCGAGCGGCAGGCCGGTGACTTTGGCGGCCGTCGCCTGGGCGCGGCTCAGGACTTGCGAGCCGGTCCATACTTCGCAGCGGTCGGGCCGGACATGCACCGTGCAGTTGATGGGCTCCATCGCCGCGTGCGCGAGGAAGGGGACCTGGTACACCGCCTCCATCTTCGTCGGCGCATTCGCGAGCGCTGCGGCGGCATCGCCCTCCTTCCGCGCGACCACCCCTGGCGACTGCGTGGCTGCCGCGAGGCCCTGAACGACGTCGGCAATGCGAACGGTCGCATTCGGCCCGTCATCCCAGCGGATGTCGAGCGCCGCCAGTCCCTGTTTCGCCGCCCACATGTGGTCGGCCACGACGGCGACCACATCATCCAGGCGGACGATCTGGCGCACGCCCTTGATCGCCTTCGCCTTGCTGTCGTCGAGGCTGGCCACCTTGCCGCCGACCACCGGACTCGCGGCAACGGTGGCGATCTTCATCCCGGGCAGCCGCACGTCGATGCCGTACTGCGCGGTCCCATTCACCTTCGCCGGTGTGTCGAGCCGCTTGGCGGACGTCCCGATCAACTTGAAGTCCTTCGGATCCTTGAGGCTGACCTGTGCGGGCACCGGCAATTTGGCCGCTTTGTCGGCCAGCGCTCCGTAGGTGAGCGTCCGGCCCGTCGGCGAATGCGTCACTACGCCCTTCTGCGCCTGGCACGACGCCGGGTCCACCTTCCACGTCGCTGCTGCCGCGGCCACGAGCATGGTGCGCGCCGTCGCCCCGGCGCGGCGCAGCGGCTCGTAGAACACCCGCACGGAGGTCGAGGCGCCCGTTTCCTGATCGCCGAAGAGCGGATTGGCGTAGAGCTTGTCGTCGGGGGGAGCGTGCTCGAGCCGGACCTGGTCCAGTCCCACCTCGAGCTCCTCCGCCAAGAGCATGGGCATCGACGTGTACGTGCCCTGGCCCATCTCGACCTGCGACATGATGAGCGTGATCCGGCCGTCGGTGCCGATGCGAATGAACGCGTTGGGCGCGAAGACCGACGGCGTCGCCTTCGCTGCCGCTCCCAGGACGCGCGCCTGCGCGTCGAGATGCCACCCCAACAGCAGTCCGCCGCCGGTGGCGGCGCCCGCGGTCAGGATCTGCCGACGGGATACGCGGGCCATGGTCAGGCTCCCCTCTTGTCGGTGGACGGCGTCTGCGCCGCGAGCTTGATGGCCTCGCGGATGCGCGGATAGGTGCCGCAGCGGCAAATGTTGCCCGACATCGCCTGATCGATGTCGGTATCCGTCGGCGCCGGTATCTTCGCGAGCAGCGCAGCCGCGGCCATGATCTGGCCGGACTGGCAGTAGCCGCACTGGATGACCTCGAGATCGAGCCAGGCCTGCTGGACCTTCTTGCCGACCGGAGTGGCGCCGATGGCCTCGATGGTAGTGATGGCGTGGCCGACGGCGGCGCCCACCGGCATCACGCAAGCTCGCCTCGGGATGCCATCCAGGTGCACGGTGCAGGCGCCGCAGAGCGCGACGCCACAGCCGAACTTCGTGCCGTTCATGCCAAGCAGGTCGCGCAGGACCCACAGCAGGGGCATCTCGGGTGAGGCGTCGACCTTGTGCGACTTGCCGTTGATCTTCAGTGTGACCATGGTCGGACTCCACATGCAATTCGTGTGTCAGCGCCGAGGAAGGCCAGAACGGCCAGGTTGGGTCGCTTGGAACGGCGGTTTGGAGGCGGGTCGGATCGAGCTGATCAGAACGTTCAGCATTCTCTTCTGACCGATCAGAAGTTCTCTCACGCTTTCTATGGTACCGGTCGAGTCTGCTTGCGAATCTTCTTGATGAAGGTCCGGGTGCATCGTCCGTGCGTGCTCTCGTGGTTCATGATCTCCGCGAGCAACCGTGTCTTCGCGTCCTCGGCCAGGACCGGGGAAGCGCGCACTTCGAGGGCGAGCTGCACGCCTTCTGATGTCGTTGGGCCCTTCGGTCCCGTCGAAGTTGCGACCGCGGGGCGATGATGCGACGGCTTCGTCTTGGTGACGTCGTGGAATCCGAACGACGTCTCGGCTCGCCGACCCGAGCCATGGCAGCTGGGACAAGTCGCCGAGCTGCCACCGAGGGCGTTGCCGATGCGCCCGTCCCCACCGCACAGACGGCAGAGCTCACCGTCCATGGAACCCTCGATGGGACGTCATCTCTCCATTGGCCGGCCGGTTCGCTGGCATGGCCGAGACCTGTAGCACCAATCAGCCCTCGGGGCGAAGCTCGGCGACACGCTCGCCAAACCGCCTGCAGACGGTGGGCTGGGGCTCGGCCGAATCAGGTCTTCGGCTGCTCAACGGCTCGTTGACGCGCTTTCCGGCGTCAAGGAATGACCGTGATGCTCGTGACCGGATGAATTTCCATCCACTTCGCGTGATTCGTGTCTCGCACGTACGAGCCCACGATCGTTACGTGCGACCCAACCGGAGGAATCTTGATCGCGCTCTTGTATGAGGCACACGCCGGTTTGGCGTCCGCCTGGGTTGGGGGCGTGAACTTGCAGACGATCTCGAACACGAGATTCCCGCCCTCATCGGTCATGTTGCTCTGGTTCAGCAGATCTTGAAACGGCGGGTCGACACGGAGCCATCCGTGGGTATCGCCATCGGCCTCATGGCGCACGCCATCTGCCTGTTTCCCATTCGTGGCGTCGACGATGGTGCCGGTGACCGCAAGGCAGGCATGCTTCACGATCAATCGATGCGAATGATAGACGTGGTGCCAGAGCGTATCGTCGCACGTCGGAGATCCCGCCGCTTCGGCCGCAATTTCTGGGTCGCCGGCGGGATTCGACGAAGACGGACTGACGATCACGTGGATTGATTTCGAGTAGACCCAACCTTCTTTGCCGTCGCTGGTCTTGACCTGTAGGTACCCGTGCTCGGGGGTCGGGTCAATCAGCGTGAGCTTGTCGCCGGAATGGAGGATCCCCTCTGGTGGCTCGATCGTGCTTGGGTCCTGGCGAAGGTTGGTCTTCTGGCTACGGACGACGGCTTCCTGTGCGTTCGCGCTCTGAGCGAAGCTCAAGGTAATGAGAACTGCACCTGCGATCTGGTGGCGCATGCGTTTCCCCTTTCGTACACGGTGGACACGCACCGGAGCCCGGGTTGTCGTCTTCCCAGAAGGTCAATTGAGTCCTTGGTCGTAGGATCCTGATGCATGACCACACACGCTCGATGCTGGTCAGCGGCGATTGGTTTTGCTGAGACCGACGACAGTCGGAACAGATGAGGGACGCAGATGTCGAAACCGAACCGCACACGAGTTCGCACACACGGGCATCGAGTCCCGCAGCGGCCGAGGCGGGCGAAACCCAACGTCTTCGTGGTCACCCACGCGGCGCATCGAACCAAGCTTGGCGGACGGGCTGGATTCGACTACCCGGTGGTTCAGGAAGGGCAGACGACGAACTTCGTGGTCTTTCGCGATTCATCGCTTGGTCCCGACGGAACGAGCTGCGCTGATGGCGTCCTGGCGACTTGTGAGAACGACTACGCTCAGACCGCGGCGTGGTTCGGGATCGCCGCGCCACAACTTCCCATCAACATCATCATCGCTGCGCTCGATCCTTCGGGCCAAGGAGGAGGGGGGGCCTACCACTACGGCTGCAGCGCAATTGACCTCTACTGCGATCTGAAGAATGGCCCGAGTCTCGACATCGACTTCACGCGGATGCTGCTGGTCGCCGAGCTAGTTGAGGTGTTCGAGGCGGCGCAGAGCCTTGGCTGGGACTGCGGTGCCAGCAACGGGGAGGGGCTCTCACGCGTTCTCGCGACCGCGCTTTATCCGGCAGAGCTCGACGGATACACGACTGCCGCGGCTTGGCTCGACACGCCCGACCGACCGGATTGGGTCAACAACAACAACCCGACCGATCTAGATGCCGTCTCGAACGGGTGCTCGGTGCTGTTCCTCAACTACCTCAACGTCCAACTGGGATTCGGGTGGGACCAGATTGCACAGGCTGGCGCGCCCACGCTCTCCCAGACGTACACCAAACTGACTGGGAACCAAGACGGGTGGAAGCAGTTCAGGCAGCAGCTGGACAACAACTTTCCTCTCGGCACACCATCGGGGTTGACCACGGACAATCCCTACCCGCTTCCCTGACACCCGGTGGGTGACCCATGAAGCAGAAGAATCGGCCCGAGGCGATCGAGGAGACCGCGGTGCCGCGACCGGTGGCGCTCGGCATGAAGTCGCACATTGGCTGGACCGCCGTGGTGGCCCTGGCCGGCCCGGTCGCCTCGGCCGAAGTGGTCGCCAAGCGACGCATCCAGATGGCCACTACCTTCGACGTGGGCGCGGTCTACCATAAGAGCCAGGAACTCTCCGTCGCCGAAGCCGAGGCGCTCATCCGTGCCTCCGAGGCGATGTTCGAGCGGACCGCCCGGGAGGCGCTGATCGATCTCGCCGCCGAGCTTCGCGCTGCCGGCTGCGAGCCAGTGGCGAGCGCGGTGGCTTCGGGAAATGGCAGGACCCTGCCGCCCCTGGCGTCGATCCTGAAGTCCCACGCCTTGGTCCACGCCGCCGAGGGAGAGCTCTACCGGCAGGTCCTTCTCCGGGCCAGCGAAGCCTGCCACATCCCCGCGCTTTCGATCCCCGCCAAGGAGATCGAGGCGCGGGCCGCCGGCGCCCTCGGGATTGCGCCGGGGCAGCTTCCGGCCCGGCTGGCGGCGCTGGGCAAGGCGTCAGGGCGGCCCTGGGCCCGGGACCAGAAGGAGTCGGCGCTGGTCGCGTGGATCGCCCTCGCTGCCCGGGATGGGACGTGACTTCAGGTCGCCGATCGGTCGAGCGCCTTGTCCGCGCGGACGGAATCCTTCTGGCTCCGCGGGAATCAACAATTGCATCGCCGGGTGTGCTCAAAAAAGGCGTCGGTCCGGCTGGTGGGAAACGAGTGACTGCCGGTCAATCCAGTTTGCGGGCGCCGCCGTCCAACCGGCCTCCCTCAGCTGAAGCGCGTGCTACGCTCGGCTCGGTGAACTCTGAAGGCCGGTTCCGGCCGATGGTTGCCGAGCTGAAGCGGCGGCGCGTGTTTCGCGCGCTGGTCGGCTACGGCATCGTCGGTTTCGCCGTCCTGCAGATCATCGAGCCCGTCATGCACGGGCTGCATTGGCCCGATGCCGTTCTCTCCTACGTCGTGGTCGCGCTGGCGGCCGGGTTCCCGGTCGTGCTCATGCTGGCCTGGATCTTCGACCTCAACGAGGGACGAATCGAGCGCACCGCCGGGAGGCCCCTTCGGACCGGCATGGTGTTCTCCCTCGCCGGCCTCGGCCTGGTCCTTGCGGCGCCCGGCGTCATCTACTACCTGGTCGTGCGAAAGGCGGCGCCGGCGAGGATTCCGCCGGGTCCGTCGGTTGCCGTGCTTCCGCTGGTCAACCTCAGCTCCGACAAGGAGCAGGAATACTTCTCGGACGGCCTAAGCGAGGAACTGCTCAACCTGCTCGCGAAGGTGCCGGGCCTGCACGTGGCGGCGCGCACCTCGACGTTCGCGTTCAAGGGCAAGAGCGAGGACGTAGCCACCATCGCCGAGAAGCTGCACGTCGCCACGGTCCTCGAGGGCAGCGTGCGCAAGTCAGGCGATCAGATCCGCATCACCACCCAGCTCGTCAATGCAGCCGACGGCTACCACCTCTGGTCGGAAACCTACGACCGCAAGCTCACCGACGTTTTCGCAGTCCAGGACGACATCGCCCGGGCGGTGGTCGACGCGCTCAAGCTGAAGCTGCTGGAGCCGCCCACCTCGAGGGACCGGCGCACCGCTAGCACCGAGGCTTACAACGAGTACCTGCTGGGCCAGCAGCTCTTCCGCCGCTTCAACGTGGAAGGGTTCAATCGGGCGAAGCAGGCCTACGAGAAGGCGGTAGCGCTCGATCCAACCTATGCGCCCGCCTGGGCGGCGCTTGCGCTGGCCAGGTTCTGGGTCGCCGACAGCTCGGACACCCTGACCGCCGTGACCACCGGTCAGGAGAGAGCGGTGGCCGCAGCGGACAAGGCGATCGCGCTCGGACCGGACCTCCCGGACGGATACCTGGCGCGCGGCTTCGTACGCGTTCCCATCCAGTGGGACTTCGACGGTGCACGCGCCGATCTGCAGCGCGCGCTTTCACTGAAACCCGATGATCCCGATGTGCTCAGCACCTATGCCCTGGTCGTCCTCCGGCCGTTGGGGCGGTTTCCGGAAGCGATCACGGCCCTGCGCAAGTCCGCGGAGCTGGATCCGCTCAATCCGCGCGTGTGGAGCGTCCTGGGCAGCATGCACATCGCCGCTGGCGACTACGGCCCGGCTCGCGATGCGCTCAACCGGTCCCTGGAGATCAGCCCCGATCAGTCGTTCACCTCGTTCCATCTCGGGACGACCTACCTCCTGGAAGGCAATCCGGCAGCGGCGATGGCCATCTATCCGCGCTCCACCAGCGAGATCTTCCGTCTCGCGGGCCTCGCCCTGGCCGAGCATTCGCTCGGCCATCCTCGCGAGTCGCAGCGCGCCCTCGACGAGATGATCTCCAGATTCGCGCACGCCGGCGCCTACCAGATCGCCGAGGTGTACGGCTGGCGGGGAGAGAAGGATCGCGCGATGGAATGGCTGGAGCGGGCGCGGGTCCAGCGCGACGCCGGGTTCATCAACGTCAAGATCGATCCGCTCCTGCGCAACCTGCGCGGCGATCCGCGTTACGCTGCGCTCCTCGTCCAGATGCACATGCCTCTGGACTGACGACTTCAACTCCCTATTCCAGGTACGCCCCCAGCACGTGCTGATCGTAGTCGATGAGCGCGCCGGTCATGACGCCGGACTCGGGGCTCAGGAGATACGTGGCCAGACCTGCCATCTGCGCCGGCTTCGCGAGCTGCTTCATCGGCTGGCGGGACTCGGCGCGTTGCAGCCAGCCGTCGGTCGCGCCGTGGAACTTCCGTTGAGTCGCATCCTCACCTGGCGTGTCCGTCCATCCCGGCAGGATGGCATTGCACCGCACCC
>Ga0137407_10003808_pt1 | contig 10052 bp, 7 predicted proteins | sample CZOMad2_2_16fung_FD_108410 | JGI IMG/M metagenome (GOLD analysis project Ga0137407, IMG submission 108410) | Vadose zone soil fungal communities from Angelo Coast Range Reserve, California, USA - CZOMad2_2_16fungal (Illumina Assembly) | ecosystem: Environmental > Terrestrial > Soil > Vadose zone...
GAGCCGCTCGTCATCAACGGCTTCGCCATGGGCGCCTCCTCCATCGCGCTCTTCGCGCGTGTGGGCGGCGGCATCTTCACCAAGTCGGCCGACGTCGGCGCGGATCTCGTGGGCAAGATCGAGGCGGGCATCCCGGAAGACGACCCGCGCAACCCCGCCGTCATTGCGGACAACGTGGGGGACAACGTGGGCGATGTCGCGGGCATGGGCGCCGATCTCTTCGAGTCGTATGTCGGCTCCATCGTGGCCGCCATCGCCATCGGCTCGACGCTGCCCAACCCCGTCACCATGATGCTCCTGCCCATCGTCATCGTGATGGCAGGGCTGGCCTCGTCAGTGCTCGGCGTGCTCTCCATGGCTTTCCTCCAGCGGATGGATTCCCAGGCGCCCCTCCGCAACGCCACCCTCGTCGCCGCGGGGATCCTTGTCGTCCTGAGCGGAGTCGTCGTGCACGTGCTGGACGTCGGCTGGGCGCCTTTTCTCGCGGTGGTCGCGGGTCTGCTCGCGGGCGCGGTCATCGGCTACCTCACGGAGATCTACACCTCGGGCCGGCGCGTCCAGGAAATCGCCGAGAGCTCGAAGACGGGCTCGGCGACCAATATCATCACGGGTCTCGCAGTGGGATTCGAGTCCACCGCCCTTCCCGTGGCGGCCATCTGCGCCGCGATCTTCGTCTCCCACTATGCCTATGGCCTCTACGGCATCGCGCTGGCCGGGGTAGGCATGCTCGCGACCATCGGCATCACCATGAGCGTGGATGCCTATGGCCCCATCGCCGACAATGCGGGCGGCATCGCCCAGATGGCCAAGCTCGGCCCCGAGGCGCGCGCCATCACCGACCGGCTCGACGCGCTCGGCAACACCACGGCGGCCATCGGCAAGGGCTTCGCCATCGGCTCGGCCGCACTCACCGCTCTCGCCCTCTACGCGGCCTATACGGAGGCGGTCGGGCTCAAGAGCATCGACCTCACCAACGCCATGGTGGTGATCGGTCTTTTCCTGGGCGGCATCATGCCCATGTTGATCGCCGCGTTGACCATGCGCGCGGTCGGACGCGCGGCCTTCGGCATGGTGCAGGAGGTGCGGCGTCAGTTTCGCGAGATCAACGGCCTCATGGAGGGCACGGCCAAGGCGGATACGGACCGCTGCGTAGAGATCGCCACGGGCGCGGCGCTCAAGGAGATGATCGTGCCGGGGCTCTCCGCTGTCGTGATGCCGCCCGTGATCGGCTTCGTCATGGGCAAAGAAGCGCTCGGCGGGTTCCTCGCGGGGGCCACGCTGATGGGCGTCTTCCTCGCGCTCTTCATGGCCAATGCGGGCGGGGCGTGGGACAACGCCAAGAAGCATATCGAGGCGGGCAACCTCGGAGGCAAGGGGTCAGAGGCCCACAAGGCCGCCGTGGTGGGCGACACCGTCGGCGACCCCTTCAAAGACACCGCGGGGCCCAGCATGAACATCCTCATCAAGCTCATGTCCGTCGTCGCCCTCGTCCTCGCTCCCCTCTTCCGCTAGCTTTCGGTCGCTGATCAGTATCAGGTCACTAACCGGCGGGCGGGGGCGGGGGCTGCCTCCGCGGAGCACGCTGAGCCGCAATCCCCGGGGCCACTCTGGCCCGCCACGAGATTTTGGTTTGGCGCTTCGAAGAATCTCCCCAGAAGATACGGCTCCGCGGAGGCAGCCCCCGCCCCCACCCACCTCCCCGCGTTGTGAATCGAGGCACCCAACCCTTGACTCGAAGGTTGGGAGGCGGTAGCCACAGCGATGAGGGTGGGGTTGGAGGGGGTGCCCTCCCTGGACCCGTATCTTCTGCGTAGGTTCTTTACGGCAGAAACCATGCTCTCGTGGCGGGCCCAGAGTGGCCCCGGGGACTGCGGCTCCGCGTGGTCCAGGGAGGGCACCCCCTCCAGCCCCGCCCGGTGGCCATCCCACCCGGTCCGGTGGCTGTTCGAAGGGGGAGGCAGGTTGCGGGCTGAGGGGGCGCATGGTATACAGTCAGAGCTTCAGGTACATGCGAGAGGGGTGAATTCCGGGTGACCAAGGTAATCGTCGAGCCCGACGAGAGCTTCGAGAACGCGCTCAAGCGCTTCAAAAAGCAGTGCGAAAAGGCCGGGCTCATGTCCGAGCTCAGGAAGCGCCAGCACTACGAGAAGCCCAGCGTCAAGCGCAAGCGCAAGACCCTGGCTGCGCGCAAGAAGGCCAAGAAACGGGAGCGGTTCTTCGACTAGTCGCGGCCGGATGGGGCGCCGAGTGGAGCCGGGTCAGGGAGCTGCTGGCCCGGCACACTCACTCCCCGATGGGTCGCGAGCGGGCGGTAGGTCTCGAACCTCAGACTGACCTTGGCGCCATCAGATCGGCGCTCTCGGAAACACGCGAAGGCCGCCAGGCCTTAGCTGTCGCAGGTAGTCCTCCCTGGGAATCCGTTCCCGACGTTCGCGAGCTCCTCGAGCGGTCCCGCGTCCCCGGCTCCGTGGCCGAGGGTGCCGAGATCGCCGCTCTCCTTCCCCTGCTCGACGCCGCTTCGCGGCTGGCCGCCTACGGCCGCTCCATCGCCGCCGAGGCGCCGGATCTCTCCAGAGCGCTGGCGGGGCTGCCGCGCCTCAAGTCCCTCGCCGATCTCTTGCGCCGCTCGCTCGATCCCGACGGCACCGTGCGTGACGAGGCCAGCCCGGCGCTGAGGAAGCTCCGCCAGAAGAGCCGTGAGCTCAGGCGCGATCTCGTGAAGCGGCTGGAAGCCTATTTCCACGGGCCCGGCGCGGAACTGATCTTCCAGGAGCGCTACGTCACGGTGAGACATGGCCGCTACGTCCTGCCCATACGGGCGGAATCCAAATCGCGCTTCAAGGGCATCGTCCACGATCGCTCCCAGAGCGGGGCCACCCTCTTCGTCGAGCCCGAGGGCGTGATCGAGGACAATAACGACCTGGTTCAGGCCGCACGCGAGGAAGAGGTCGAGGTGCTGCGCGTGCTCCAGGCTCTCACCGATGCGGTGAGGGAGGCCCTGCCCGAGCTCGAAGCCCTCGTGGACGACGTGGGCAGGCTCGACCTGGCCTTCGCGCGCGCCGAGCTGGCCGACCAGATGGAGGCGACCGAGCCGGTGGTGGGTGAGGAGCGAATGGCCGAGGTCATGGGAGCGCGCAACCCGCTCCTTCTCGCGCAGGCCTGGCAGGCGCCGGAGCGCCCCGTAGTCCCCATGGATCTCCGCGTGGGCGGCGACAAGCCGCTGCTCGTGATCACCGGACCCAATGCGGGGGGCAAGACCGTCGCTCTCAAGACGCTCGGCCTTCTCTGCCTGATGGCGCAGTCGGGGCTCCACGTCCCGGGGCGCGAGGGTGCCCGCCTCCCCCTGCTCTCGGCGATCTTCGCCATCATCGGCGACGATCAGAGCGTGGCCGAGAATCTCTCGACGTTTTCCGCCTTCGTCAAGCAGCTCCGCGAGGCGCTCGAGCAGGTGGACGATCGCTCGCTCCTGCTGCTCGACGAGCTCGGCGCGGGCACCGACCCCGACGAGGGTGCGGCGCTGGCCCAGGCCGTGCTCGAGGAGCTGGCGGAGCGCGGCGCCCTCTGCGTCGCCTCCACGCACCTCGAGCCGCTCAAGGGCTTCGCGTCGACCCACCCGCGCGCGCGGAACGCCTCGGTCGAGTTCGACAGCGAGCGGCTCCAGCCCACCTTCCGTCTCGTCTACGATCGCCCCGGGCAGAGCTATGCGCTGGCCATCGGGGCCAGGCTCGGACTACCCGGGCATCTCATCGAGCGCGCCGAGGGCTACCGCTCGGCCCAGCGACGACAGCTCGAGGCGCTGCTCCAGCGGCTGGAGGAGCGGGACCGGATCCAGGCCGAGCACGCGCAGGCCGTCGAGCGGCGCGAGGTGGAGAGCGCGACCCTCCTCTCGCGCGCCGAAGCCAGGCTGGAGGCTGCGACGCGCCAGGCGGCCGAGCTCACCGCCCGCGCGAAGGCGGACGCCCAGCGCCTGCTCACGGAGATCCGCCGCTCGGTGAATGCCGAGTGGGACCGGCTCAAGCGCGAGGACAAGACGCGCGAGTCGCTGGAGCAGAGCCGCAAGCGGCTGGTCGAAGCGGCGCGCGGCGTCGAAGGCCCGGTGGAGACTTTCGATACGGGTGGGCGTAGCGCGGCCGCAGGCGATAGAGTAGAGGTACCTCACCTGGGGCTCAAGGGGGACGTGCTGACTGTGGACGGCGGGACGGCAACGGTGCAGGCGGGCGCGGTGACGGTCAAGGTGCCCGCTCAGGCTCTACGCGTGGTTGGACGCGCGGACTCGGGTAAGACCACCCCTGAGCGGAGATCCCCTCTCCCCCACCGGGGGAGAGGGCAGGGTGAGAGGGCGAGAAGCGAGGCGGGTGTCGTCCCGAACGAGCTGAGGCTTATCGGACGCACCACGGACGAGGCGCGCGATCTCCTCGAGAAGTATCTGGACGATGCGTTCCTGGCGGGGCTTCCCTCGGTGCGCGTCATTCACGGCAAGGGCACCGGAGCGCTGCGCCGCGCCGTCGAGGAATTGCTCGCCTCGCATCCACTGATCATCAGCCACCGGCCGGGCGAGCTGCACGAAGGCGGCGCCGGCGCCACCGTGGCCGTGCTGGGGCAGGCCTGATGGCGGGCGGCTTCTCCGCGCAGATACTCGACGAGATCCGCTCGCGGGTGGACATCGTCGAGATCGTCGGCCAGTCCGTCAATCTCAAGCGGGCGGGCGAGCACTGGAAAGGCCTCTGCCCTTTTCACAGCGAGAAGACGCCCTCCTTCACCGTGAACCCGAAGCGCGGCATCTTCCACTGCTTCGGCTGCGGCGTGGGTGGCGATGCCTTCGGCTTCCTCATGCGCCAGGACCGGCTCGCCTTCCCCGAGGCGGTGAGAACACTGGCCCAGCGCTCGGGCGTGGAGCTGCCCACCCAGAGGACACCAGAGGTGGAGGGCAAGCTCGAAGGCCTCCGTCGGGTGATGACCCTGGCCGCGCAGTTCTACACCGACGCGCTCTGGGCCACGGACGGCGCCAAGGCCCGGGCCTACGTCGAGAGCCGCGGCGTCGACCTCGAGGTGGCGCGCCGCTTCGGCCTCGGTTATGCCCCCGAGGGATGGAACGCGCTCCTCACTCACATGGCCAGGGAGGGCGTGACCGACGGCGAGCTGGTGGCGGCCGGCCTCGCCCTGCCCCGTCAGAACGCGGCGGGCTTCTACGACCGCTTCCGCGGCCGTCTCCTCTTCCCCATTCGCGATCTCCAGGGTCGCGTGGTCGCATTCGGCGGCCGCGCCATGGGCGCCGAGGAGCCCAAGTACCTCAACTCGCCCGAGACCGCGCTCTACGTGAAGGGCCAGATGCTCTATGCTCTGGAGCTCGCGCGAGAGAGCATGCGCCAGAAGAACCGCGCGGTGGTGGTGGAAGGCTATCTCGACTGCCTGATGGCCCATCAGCACGGCTTCACGGAGACGGTGGCCGCCCTCGGTACCGCATTCACGTCCGCCCAACTCGCCCTCCTGCGCCGCTACGCCGACGAGGTGGTAAGCGTCTTCGACGCCGATGCCGCCGGGCAGAAGGCGACGAGCCGGCTCGAGGAGATGCTCAGCGACGTGATGGATCTACGGAATCTCGGCTGGTCGGTCTCGCGCACCGGCTCGTTCGAGAAGGCCGACTACTTCCCGATCAAGGTCGCCGTCCTCCCCGAAGGCCACGACCCGGACAGCCTCCTCCGCGCCGACGGTGCCCCTGCCCTCCAGGCGCGCCTGGACGCGGCGCGGAGCATTCTCGACTTCGTCCTGGAGCGCGCGCTCGGCGAGGAAGACCTGGGCACGGCGCGCGGCCGCTCCACGGCCCACGCGCGGGTGGCTCTGCTCCTCTCGAAAGTCCCGAATGCCGAGGAGGCCACGGCGCTGGCCCGCGAGGCGGCAAGACGGCTGGGGGTGGACTCGACCCAGCTCTGGATCGAGGCCCAGCAGCTCCAGGGCGCCCGGGCGCGAAAGGGCCGCCTCGACCGCCCCGCCGACACCGCGGCCACGTCGGCGGCCCGGGATTCGGCCCAGGCCTGGCCCGCGCCGAGCCTGCCTGAGCGCGATCTCCTCCTGATGCTCCTGCACGAGGAACAAGCGCGAATCGGACTTCTGCCGTATCTTGAAGAGGAGCAGATCACTCACCCGGGGCTGCGGGCGGTGCTGGCGGCATTGAGACGGGCGCCCGAGGGCGCGGCGCCGGAGGCCCTCATGGGCGAGCTCGGGGGCGAGGCGGAACGGAGTCTCCTCGCCGCGCTCCTCATGGAGCAACGGGAGTGGACCGATATACAAATTCAGGTGACTGACCTGCAGAAGCGGTACGATATCCGGCGGCGGAAACAGCGGATCCGGGAGTTGAGTCTGGCCATCACCCAGGCCCAGGCCACCGGCGACCCGGCGCTGGCCCTGCTCGAGGCGGAGTTGAGGAAGCTCCAGGATCAGGCCCAGGCGGTACGAGGCATGGTCACTGACCGATGAACCAGCACCCCCCATCAGGAGAGCCGACGAGCATGGCGGACGAACCCAAGCTGCAGGAGCTGGACAAGCTCATCGCCAAGGGGAAGGAAAAGGGCTACCTGACCTACGACGAGGTCAACGACGCCTTGCCTTCCGACATCGTCTCGCTGGATCAGCTCGACGACATCATGATGCTCTTCGGCTCCATGGACATCGAGGTGGTGGACTCGGCCAAGGCGGGCCGCCTCCCCTCGGAAGCGGCGGGGGGACAGGCCGCCGATCCCGAGCCCGACGACGACGAGCCCGCGGAGCCGCGGCGCATCGATCTCACGCCCGGCCCCGTGGGACGTACCGAAGATCCGGTGCGACTCTACCTGCGCGAGATGGGGCGGGTGTCCCTCCTCACGCGGGAGGGCGAGATCACGCTGGCCAAGCGCATCGAGGAGGGCAAGGACGAGGCGACGCGCGCCATCCTCTCCACCACCCTGGCCCTCGACAAGATCCGCGCCGTCCGCGATGAGCTCCGCAAGGACCTGATCCCGATCAAGGACCTCGTCGACTATCCCGAAGAGGAGTTCACCGAGGAGAAAGAGGCCGACCTGCGGCGCTCGGTGATGCGAGAGCTCGGCACGGTCGACCGGCTCTTGCGAGAGCGAGAAATCCTCCTCGACCACGCGCGAAAGCTTCGCGCCAAGGCCGGGGGACGCAAGAAGCGCAAGGGCGAGCCGCCGTGGAAGAAACACGACGTGGCCGCCCAGGCCAAGCAGGTGAAGGCACTGCAGACCCTCCGCACGTTGAGCCTCCAACCCTCCCTCCTCGATCAGTGGGGCCAAGACCTCAAGAAGCTCGTGGAGAAAATCCAGGTGGCCGAGCGCGAGATCGCGCTGTGGTCCGACGGCAAGCGCCCCGCCCCCGCCGAGGTGGACGCTTTCCTCGATTCGCTCTCCGAGGACCGCGAGGACGGCGACCGCGATCTCTACCAGAAGGCGGCGGCGCGCCACCCCTCGATCAAGGAGCGCCTGGTCTGGGTGGCCCAGCAGAAGATCAAGCGCGCCGAGGAGAATGCCCAGACGCGCGCGGACGATCTGAAGCGCATCGTGAAAGACATCCGCTCGGGCGAGGTCAAGGCCGCCCGCGCCAAGAAGGAAATGGTGGAGGCCAACCTGCGCCTCGTCATCTCCATCGCCAAGAAGTACACGAACCGGGGCCTACAGTTCCTCGACCTGATCCAGGAAGGCAATATCGGCCTCATGAAGGCCGTGGACAAGTTCGAGTACCGGCGCGGCTACAAGTTCTCGACGTACGCCACGTGGTGGATTCGCCAGGCCATCACCCGCGCCATCGCCGACCAGGCCCGCACCATCCGCATCCCCGTGCACATGATCGAGACGATCAACAAGCTGATCCGCACCTCGCGGCAGCTCGTCCAGGAGCTGGGGCGCGAGCCCAGTCCCGAAGAGATCGCGCTGAAGATGGAAGTGCCGGTGGACAAGGTGCGCAAGGTCCTCAAGATCGCCCAGGAGCCCATCTCCCTCGAGACGCCTATCGGCGAGGAGGAAGACAGCCACCTGGGCGACTTCATCGAGGACAAGCAGGTCGGCTCGCCCGTGGAGAGCATGATCGGCTTGAGCCTGCGCGAGCAGACGAATAAGGTGCTCAACTCCCTGACTCCGCGCGAGGAGAAGGTCCTGCGCCTCCGCTTCGGCCTCTCCGACGGCTGCGAGCACACCCTCGAGGAGGTGGGGCAGGACTTCGCGGTGACCCGCGAGCGCATCCGCCAGATCGAGGCCAAGGCCCTCCGCAAGCTCCGTCATCCCTCGCGCTCCAAGAAGCTCAGGAGCTTTCTCGAATCGTGATCGGTGCTATGATCGCCAACCGCGGGCCCATAGCTCAATTGGCAGAGCCCCCGGCTCATAACCGGTTCGGTCTTGGTTCGAGTCCAAGTGGGCCCACCAACCCGATTCCCTCTCCCCTCAGGGGAGAGGGCAGGGTGAGGGGTGGTTACCCAATGAGGCGCGCATAGAGTGGACGCGCAGCTCAAGACCCTGATCGATCTCCAGGGCGTGGACACCCGCATCGCCGCCCACGAGGCGGAGGCGGCCCGCCTGCCGAAGGAGATCGCGGCCATCCACGCCGACATCGAGACCGCGAAGAAGAACGTGGATGCCGGCAAGACCCGCCTCGACGCGGCCAAGAAAGACCAGCGCACCCGCGAGAAGGACCTCGAAGTCGTCCAGGCCAAGCGCTCCAAGACGGAAGGGCGGCTCTACGAGGTGAAGACCAACAAGGAATACTCCGCCGTCCTCGCCGAGATCGAAGAGATCAAGCAGGAGAAGGGCCGGGTCGAGGAAGAGATCCTCGTCCTCATGGAAAGCCAGGAGCGGCTCACCGCCGACATCAAGGACGCCGAGGCGCGCTTCAAGGCGCGCGAGACCCAGGGCAAGCAGGAAGAGGCGGCGCTGCAGGAAAAGCTCCGCGCCGTCGAGGCCGATCTGGCCCTCGTGCGCACCGAACGCGCGGAGCTGGCGCGGCAGCTCCCCGCCCCCGTGCTCGCCGACTACGACAAGCTCCTCAAGGCGCGCGGCGGCCTCGCCCTCGCCCAGGTGATGAAGCCCAATCTCTGCGGCGGCTGCCGCATGACGGTGACGCCCCAGCGGCTCCAGGAGCTGCGCGCCCAGAGCGCGCTCCTCCCCTGCGAATCCTGCGGCCGCTACCTCTACTGGCTCCCCTGACGTCTCTCCCTCTCCCCTCAGGGGAGAGGGCAGGGTGAGGGGCGAAAAGTCCCATGGCCTCCCCCTCCCTCCCCGTCGTCCAGATCTATACAGACGGCGCCTGCAGCGGCAATCCCGGCCCCGGTGGCTGGGCCGCCATCGTGATCGACGACGGATACGAGATCGAGCATTCCGGGGGCGAAGCCCTGACCACCAACAACCGCATGGAGCTGATGGGCCCCATCGAGGGCCTGCGCTCCCTCGTGGCCCGTCGCCGCGCCGAGATCTATAGCGACAGCGCCTACGTGGTCAACTGCTTCCGCGACAAGTGGTACGAGGCGTGGCGCAAGAACGGCTGGCGCAACAAGCAGAAGAAGCTCATCGACAACCGCGACCTCTGGGAGGCCCTCCTCGCCGAAGTGGAGCGCCACGACGTGACGTGGCACAAGGTGGCGGGCCACAGCGGCCACCCGCTGAACGACCGCGCCGATGCGCTGGCGCGGGCCGCCATTCCGAAGCGCTGACGGGTATTGGATCCGAGACATTGACGACGGACGGTCCCGCGCCTAGCCTAGAAACCATGCAGGCGACATCTCCCCGTATCTGCCCCTGGAAGCGGGTGGAATCTGACCGCCTGAGCGATCAAGAGGTATTCCAGTCCGGCAAGCACGTGTCACCGCGTGCCACGCCGACGCTCCAAATCACTGTCGTTCACCTTCGGCCATGAGTGAGCCAATCGTTCGTACGCGCCGGTGGACGCGCGGCGAATATGACAAGCTGATCGACGCCGGCTTTCTCGGCCCCGGTGACAAGATCGAGCTCCTGGCTGGCCAACTCTGTGTGAGCGAACCCCAGAACAGTCCCCACGCCATGGGAATCGCTCTTGGC
>Ga0137407_10003813_pt1 | contig 10044 bp, 5 predicted proteins | sample CZOMad2_2_16fung_FD_108410 | JGI IMG/M metagenome (GOLD analysis project Ga0137407, IMG submission 108410) | Vadose zone soil fungal communities from Angelo Coast Range Reserve, California, USA - CZOMad2_2_16fungal (Illumina Assembly) | ecosystem: Environmental > Terrestrial > Soil > Vadose zone...
ATCACCCTCCAGTTCACGCTCGAGCACCCCATCGACGTGGCCGAGCAGGAGGTGCAGGCGGCCATCAACGCGGCCGGCACCTACCTGCCGCGCGACCTGCCCAGCCCGCCCACCTACAGCAAGGTCAACCCGGCCGACGCCCCCATCCTGACCCTGGCGTTGACGTCGGACACCTTGCCGCTGCCCCGCGTCGAGGACCTCGCCGACACCACGCTGGCGCAGAAGATCTCCCAGCTCCCGGGGGTGGGCCTCGTCACCATCAGCGGTGGTCAGAAGCCCGCCATCCGCGTGCAAGCCGACCCCACCGCCCTGGCCTCCTACGGCCTGACCCTCGAGGACCTCCGGACGGCGCTGGGGCAGGCCAACGTGGACCTGGCCAAGGGCAGCCTGGAAGGCGCCCGCCAGGCGTTCACCATCGGCGCCAACGACCAGCTCTTCTCCAGCGCGGAGTACCGAGCCATCGTGCTGGCCTACAAGAACGGCGCGCCGGTGCGCCTGTCCGACGTGGCCCGCGTGGAGGACGGCGTGGAGAACGTGCGGCTGGCGGCGTGGAAGAACGACCGGCCCGCGGTCATCGTCAACGTGCAGCGCCAGCCGGGCGCCAACATCATCCAGGTGGCCGACCGCATCAAGGCGCTGTTGCCCCAGCTCAAGGCCGCCCTGCCCGCCTCGGTGAGCGTGGCCATCCTCACCGACCGGACCACGACCATCCGCGCCTCCGTGGCGGACGTGCAGTTCTCGCTGGTGCTCACGGTGGCGCTGGTGGTGCTGGTGATGTTCCTCTTCTTGCGCAGCCTCGCCGCCACCGTGATCCCCAGCGTCACCGTGCCCATCTCCATCGTGGGCACCTTCGGGGTCATGTATCTCCTGGGCTACAGCCTCGACAATCTCTCGCTGATGGCGCTCACGATTTCCACCGGCTTCGTGGTGGACGACGCCATCGTGATGATCGAGAACATCGCGCGATTCATCGAGGCGGGAGATTCGCCGCTCCAGGCGGCGCTCAAGGGCTCGGAGCAGATCGGCTTCACCATCGTGTCCTTGACCGTCTCCCTCATCGCGGTGCTCATCCCGCTCCTCTTCATGGGCGACATCGTGGGCCGCCTCTTCCGCGAATTCGCGGTGACGCTCAGCGTGACCATCCTGGTCTCCGCGGTGGTCTCCCTCACCCTGACCCCGATGATGTGCGCCTATCTCCTGCGCCACCAGCCCCCCGCCGCGCGCCGGGGGCGCTTCTACCGGGCGACCGAGCGCGTCTTCGAGCGCTCCATCGCGCTCTACGGCTCCACCCTGCGCTGGGTGCTCCGCCACCAGCCCGCCACCCTCCTCGTCACCGCCGCCACCCTGGTGTTGACGGTGGCGCTCTACGTCGTGGTGCCGAAGGGCTTCTTCCCCATCCAGGACACGGGCGTCATCCTCGGGGTCTCGGAGGCGAACGAGAGCGTGTCCTTCGAGGCGATGGCCGAGCTCCAGCAGGCCCTCGCCGCGGTGATCCTGAAGGACCGTGACGTGGAGAGCCTGTCATCCTTCATCGGGGTGGACGGCACCAACATGACGCCTAATAGCGGCCGCATCCAGATCAATCTCAAGCCTCGCGACGAGCGCGCGGCGAATGCCTCGGCGATCATCCGACGGCTCGGGCCCGAGCTGGCCAAGGTGTCCGGGATCACGCTCTACATGCAGCCGGTCCAGGACCTCACGGTGGAGAACCGGGTGAGCCGGACCCAGTACCAGTACTCGCTGGAGGACGCCGACGCCGCCGAGCTGGCGGAGTGGACGCCCAAGCTGGTATCGCGCCTCCGCGACCGGCCCGAGCTACACGACGTGGCCACCGACCAGCAGAACCGCGGGCTCCAGGCCGCCCTGGTCATCGACCGCGACACCGCCTCGCGCCTGGGGGTCCTGCCCCAGACGGTGGACGACACGCTCTACGACGCCTTTGGCCAGCGCCAGGTCTCCACCATCTTCACCCAGCTCAACCAGTACCGCGTGGTGCTCGAGGTCGCGCCCCAATTCCAGCAGGACCCCGAGGCGCTCAAGAGCATCTACGTGCGCTCCACCGGTGGGGCCACGGTGCCGCTGTCGGCCTTCACCCATTTCGAGTCGGCGTTCACGCCGCTGGCCATCAACCACCAGGGGCAGTTCCCGGTGGTGACCGTGTCCTTCAACCTGGCCCCGGGCGCCTCGCTGAGCCACGCGGTCGGCGCCATTCGTGAAGCGGAGGCGGAGATCGGCCTCCCGCGCTCCATCCGCGCCACCTTCCAGGGCACCGCGCGCGCCTTCCAGGCTTCGCTCGCCACGCAGCCTTTTCTCATCGTCGCCGCGCTCATCACCGTCTACATCGTGCTCGGCGTCCTGTACGAGAGCTACATTCATCCCCTGACGATTCTTTCCACCTTGCCGTCGGCGGGGGTGGGCGCCATCTTCGCGCTGCTCCTGTGCCGGCACGACCTCAGCGTGATCGCGCTCATCGGCATCATCCTGCTCATCGGCATCGTGAAGAAGAACGCCATCATGATGATCGACTTCGCGCTGGACGCGGAGCGGAACGAGGGCAAGCCCCCCCCGGATGCCATCTACGAGGCCTGCCTCCTCCGCTTCCGTCCCATCATGATGACCACCATGGCCGCGCTGCTGGGTGGCCTGCCCCTCGCGCTGGGCTCGGGCACCGGCTCCGAGCTGCGCCAGCCGCTGGGCATCACCATCGTGGGCGGCCTGCTCCTCTCCCAGCTCCTCACGCTCTACACCACTCCGGTCGTCTATCTCTTCTTCGACCGTCTCGCCGTCCGCTGGCGGCGCGCGCCCTCGGGCGGCCCGTCGGACAGCTTGATCGGCGAGGCCACCACCGGCCATCCATGAACTTCGCCGAGCCCTTCATCCGCCGGCCCATCGCCACCGCGCTCCTGAGCGTGGCGCTCCTCCTCGCCGGCGCCACCGCCTATCGCTACCTGCCGGTGGCGCCCCTGCCCCAGGTGGAGTTCCCGGTCATCCAGGTCCAGGCCAACCTGCCCGGCGCCAGCCCGGAGACCATGGCCACCTCGGTGGCCACCCCGCTGGAGCGCTCCTTCGGCCGCATCTCCGGCGTGAGCGAGATGACGTCTACCAGCCTGCTGGGCAACACGACCATCGTGCTGCAGTTCGACCTCAACCGGAACATCGACGCCGCCGCCCGGGACGTGCAGGCCGCCATCAACGCCGCGCGGAGCGAGCTGCCGGCGAATCTCCCCACCAATCCCACCTACCGGAAGGTCAATCCCGCCGACGCGCCCATCATGATCCTGGCCCTCACCTCCGACACCTTCCCCATCGGTCGCCTCTACGACGCCGCCGACTCGGTGCTCGCGCAGAAGCTGTCGCAGGTCGAGGGCATCGGCCAGGTCACCGTGGGCGGCGCCGCGCGCCCCGCGGTGCGCGTGCAGGTGGAGCCGGGCCTCCTCACCCAGCTGGGCCTCGGGCTCGAGCAGGTCCGCGCCGCCCTCCGCACCGTCAATGCCAATACCCCCAAGGGCGCCCTGGCGGACGGGACGAATAGCTGGACCATCACCGCCAACGATCAGCTCTTCACCGCCGACCAGTACCGGCCGGTGATCGTGGCCTATCGGAACGGCGCCCCGGTGCGCCTGGGCGACGTGGCCACGGTCACGGAATCGGTGGAGAACATCCGCAACGCGGGCCTCGCCAACGGCAAGCGGGCGGTGCTGCTCATCCTCTTCCGCCAGCCCGGGACCAATATCATCGACACCGTGGACCGCGTCCTCGCCCTCATGCCCGAGATGCGGGCCTCCATCCCCCCCGCCATGACGCTGGGGGTGGTCCTCGACCGCACCACCACCATCCGCGCCTCCTTCCGCGACATCCAGCTCACCCTCGCGCTGTCGGTGGTGCTGGTGGTGCTGGTGGTCTTCGTCTTCCTCCGCAGTGCCCGGGCCACCGCCATCCCCAGCGTGGCCATCCCCCTCTCGCTGTTCGGGACCTTCGGCGGGATGTACCTCCTCGGCTATAGCCTCGACAACCTCTCCCTGATGGCACTCACCATCTCCACCGGCTTCGTGGTGGACGACGCCATCGTGGTGCTGGAGAACATCACGCGCTATCTCGAGGCCGGCGACTCACCGCTCGAGGCGGCGCTCAAGGGCTCGCGCGAGATCGGCTTCACCGTGCTCTCCATGACCACGTCCCTGGTGGCGGTGTTCGTCCCCATCCTCCTCATGGGCGGGCTCGTGGGGCGGCTCTTCCGCGAGTTCGCGGTGGTCCTCACCCTGGCCATCGCGGTGTCGCTGCTGGTCTCGCTGAGCGTCACGCCCATGCTGTGCGCGGTGCTCCTCAAGCGGGGCCGCGGGGAGCAACCCGGCCGCGCCCACCGGCTCGGCGAGCGCGCCTTCGACGGGCTCCTCGGCTTCTACCGGGTGACGCTCGGCTGGGTATTGCGCCACCCCTTCGTCACCGTGCTGGTCCTCGCGCTCACGGTGGGGCTCAACTTCTACCTCTTCTATCAGGTGCCCAAGGGGTTCTTCCCGCAGCAGGACACCGGGCGCATCACCGGGACCATCCAGGCGGAGCAGGACATCTCCTTCCCCGCCATGCGCGCGAAGATGACCGAGTTCGTCGCCACCGTGATGACGGACCCCGCGGTGGCCGACGTCGTCGCCTTCACCGGCGGCGGCAACACCACCAATACCGGGCGCATGTTCATCGCGCTCAAGCCGCTTCGCGAGCGCAATGGCTCCGCCGACGAGGTCATCGCCCGCCTGCGGGGCAAGCTCGCGCACGTGCCGGGGCCACCCTCTTCCTCCAGGCGGTGCAGGACCTCCGCATCGGCGGCCGGCAGAGCAATGCCCAGTTCCAGTACACGCTCCAGAGCACCGGGGCGGAGCTCACCGAGCTCAACGCCGCCGCTCCGCGCATGCTCGCCAAGCTCCGCACCCTCCCCACGTTGCGCGACGTGTCCACGGACCAGCAGAACCGGGGGCTCCAGGCCAAGCTCGTGATCGACCGGGACTCCGCCTCGCGCCTCGGCATCCGCCCGCAGGTGGTGGACGATACGCTCTACGACGCCTTCGGTCAGCGCCAGGTCTCCACCATCTTCACCCAGCTCAACCAGTACCGCGTGGTGATGGAGGTGGCGCCCCGCTTTCAGGAGGATCCCGACGCGCTCAAGGGCGTCTACGTGAAGACGCCCACCGGCGCCCCGGTGCCGCTCTCGGCCTTCGCTCAGCTCACGCCGACTCTCACCCCGCTGGCGGTGAGCCATCAGGGGCAGTTCCCCGCCGTCACGCTCTCCTTCAATGTCGCCATCGGCGTCGCGCCCGGCGACGCCGTCAACGCCATCCGCGCCGCCGAGCGTGAGGTGGGGCTGCCTCCCACCATTCGCGCCACCTTCCAGGGCACGCTCCAGGCCTTCCAGGCCTCGCTGGCGACCCAGCCCTATCTCATCGTGGCCGCCATCCTCACCGTCTACATCGTGCTGGGCGTCCTCTACGAGAGCTACGTCCATCCCCTCACCATCCTCTCCACGCTCCCGTCGGCGGGCGTGGGCGCCGTGCTCGCGCTCATGCTGTTCAAGACCGATCTCTCGGTCATCGCCATGATCGGGATCGTCCTGCTCATCGGCATCGTGAAGAAGAACGCCATCATGATGATCGACTTCGCGCTCGACGCCGAGCGCAGCGGGGGCAAGTCGCCCGCCGAGGCCATCACCCAGGCCTGTCTCCTCCGCTTCCGCCCCATCATGATGACCACCATGGCCGCGCTGCTGGGCGGCCTCCCGCTGGCCCTGGGCACCGGCACCGGATCGGAGCTGCGCCGGCCGCTGGGCATCACCATCGTGGGCGGCCTCGTGCTCTCCCAGCTCTTGACCCTCTACACCACCCCCGTGGTCTACCTCTATCTCGACCGGCTGCGCTCGTGGCGCAGCCGTCCGCGCCGGTCGGCCGCCGTGGAGGCAACCTGATGCCCGCTCTCCGCTCGGTCCTCGGCTGGGCCCTCGCCCTTTCCCTCGTCGCGCCGCTGGGCGCCTGCTCGCGCGACAAGGCCGAGTCGAAAGCTCCAGCCGCGCCGCCCCCGGTTCCCGTGTCCGTCGCGCCGGTGGAGCAGAAGACGATGGCGCTGCAGATCCAGGCCATCGGCACCGTGGAGGCCTTCGCGGTGGTGTCGGTGCGGGCCCAGGTGGGCGGCGAGCTGCATCGGGTGCACTTCAAGGAAGGCCAGGAGGTCCGGAAGGGCGATGTCCTCTTCACCATCGATCCCCGGCCCTTCGAGGCGATGCTGGCCCAAGCTCAGGCCAATCTCGCCCGCGACACGGGGCTGGTGCAGCAGGCGCGCGCCACCCTCGAGCGCGATCGCGCGCGCGTGCAGCAGAGCCGCGCCGCCCTGGCGCGGGATCAGGCCCAGGCCCGCAATGCGGAGGCGGAAGCCAAGCGCTACGCCGCGCTCTACAAGCAGGAGCTCATCTCGCTCGAGCAGTCGGAGCAGTTCCACACCACCGCGGAGTCCCTGGCCGCCACCGTCCGCGCCGACGAGGCGGACGTCCGCAGCGCGGAGGAGACCGTGCGGGCGGACGAGGCCGGGATCAAGAGCGCCGAGCAGACGGTGCGGGCGGACGAGGCGGCGGTGGACAGCGCGAAGATCCAGCTCGGCTACACCACCATCCGCTCGCCCATCGACGGCCGCACCGGCAGCCTCATGCTCAACGAGGGCAATGTGGTACGGGCCAGCGGGACCAACGACTCCACGCTGCTCGTCATCAACCAGATCCAGCCGGTCTACGTCTCCTTCACGGCGCCCCAGCAGCAGCTCGCCACCATCAAGCGGTACATGGCGGAGGGCGCCCTCGAGGTCCGGGCCTTCCCCTCGGGAGATCCCCAGCCGCTGCCGGGCACGGTGACCTTCGTCGACAACGCCGTGGACCAGACCACGGGAACGATCCGCCTCAAGGCCACCTTCGTCAATGCGGAGAAGCGGCTCTGGCCGGGGCAATTCGCCAACGTGGAGCTCACGCTGTCCACCGAGCCCGACGCCATCGTGGTGCCCTCACCGGCGGTGCAGACCGGCCAGGGCGGCGCCTCTCTCGTCTTCGTGGTGAAGGACGACTCCACGGTGGAGGCGCGGCGGATCGTGCCGAAGCGGACGCAGGGCAGCGAGATCGTGGTGGCCGAGGGTCTCAAGCCGGGCGAGAAGGTGGTGACCGACGGCCAGCAGCGCCTGGTGAACGGCGCCAAGGTCGAGGTGCGCACGCCCGGGGCAACCCGCCCCGGCCGGGGTCAGGGCGCCGCGCCGACGGGCGCCCCACCGGCTCCGCCGCAGGCCCCGAAGCGGCCCTGAGCAGCGGCCCTAGATGTAGACGGCCTTCATCTGCGCGGCGGGATAGCGGGTGCCCGCCGCTGCCCCCGCGGGAACCGCGGCGGAGATCCGCTCCACGTCGCCCGCGTCCAGGCGCACGCGGAGCGCGCCCAGATTTTCTTCGAGCCGGTCCTTGCGCTTGGTTCCTGGGATTGGCAATACGTCGGCTCCCTGCGCGAGCAGCCAGGCCAGCACGAGCTGGGCCGGCGTGCAGCCCTTTTCCACCGCGATGGCCTCGAGACGATGGATCAACTCGATATTGGTGCCGAAGTTGCCGTCCTGAAAGCGCGGGTGATCGCGGCGGCGGTCGCCTTCGGGAATGTCCTCCGGCTTCTGGATCTGGCCGGTGAGGAAGCCGCGGCCCAAGGGTGAGTAGGCGACGAAGGAAATACCCAGCTCGCGGCAGGTCCGGAGCGTCTCCTCCGCGTCCGTGCGGTAGAGCAGCGAGTACTCGGTCTGCACCGCGCCCAGCGGATGCACCGCATGCGCGCGCCGGATGGTCGCGGGCGCGGCCTCGGAGAGACCGAGGCTTCGCACCTTGCCCTGGTCCACCAACCGTTTCATCCCGCCCACCGTGTCCTCGATGGGTACCGCGGGATCCACCCGGTGTTGATAGTAGAGGTCGATCACGTCCACGCCGAGGCGCTTGAGGCTGGCCTCGCAGGCCTGCTGCACGTAGTCTGGCCGGCCGTTGACGGAGTTGCCGCCGCCGGCGGGATTGCGCACCTGGCCGAACTTGGTTGCGATCATCACGCCGGCCCGCCGGCCACGGATGGCGCGACCGATGACCTCCTCGTTCTGCCCCCAGCCGTACATGTCGGAAGAATCGAGGTGGGTGATGCCGCGATCCAGCGCGTGCTGGATGAGGGCGACCGAGGCCGCGTCGTCGGCCGCCCCGTAGACACCGGACAGCGACATGCAGCCGAGACCGAGGGCCGAGACTTCCAGCGCCGTCTTGCCGAGCTTGCGAGCTTGCATGGGGCCTCCCTCGTGGCGGAACCCACGCATGATACACCGGCTCCTCGTGGTCAGCGGCTCCCGGCGTGCGGGAGCGGTCGCGCGGGCGGTCGCGCGACGGTCGCATATTACCCGGTCGCGGCTACCCTCGCCGGGTCGCGCGTTCCATCACTACCGGCACTTGGCGCGCGACCCGCCTGGCAGGCGGCTTGCTGAATAGGGGGTCATGGTCCAGATCTTCGCGACTCGCGGCTCGGGCAATGGCCGCGCCCTGGGCCTGGCGCGCCGCCTGCAGGCCGCGCTGGAGGCGCGCGGCTGGCGGACGCGGCTCGACGACTTCGCGGACGTCCGCCGCCTCGCCCGCTGGCGCCGTCCCCGGGGCGCGCGCATCTCGCACATCGTGTGCGTGGGCGGCGACGGGACCATGAGCGCGGCGGCCCGGGTGGCGATACGCCACCAGATCCCCTTCGTGCCGGTGCCGAGCGGGTTCGGCAATCTCTTCGCGCGCGCCTTCGGACACCGCGGCCGGGTGGAGGCGGTGGTGGAGCTGCTCGACCATGGTCAAATTATTCGCGCCGACGCGGCCGCCGCCAACGGCGAGATCTTCCTCTGCCACTCCAGCTACGGGATGCTGGCGCAGATCCAGGCCGCGGTGGAGGCGGTGGGCGCCCAGCCTCGCTCCCGGCTGCGGCGGCTCCTGGCCTATGTGTGGACCGCGCGCCGCTTCCTCGTCGATCCACCTCGCAGCGCCATCCGAGTCGAGGTGGACGGCCGGATCGTGTCGCGGCGGGCGGCGCTCGTCACGGTAGCGAACGTCGAGGCATACGGTGGCTTCCTGAGCCTCACCCCGGCCGCCTCGCCCACCGACGGGCTGCTCGACGTCTTCGTCCTGCCGCGGACCACTCGGCTGGGGCTGTGGGGTGGGTTGCTGCGCCGGCTGCTGCGCCTGCCTATCGCCGCCGCCGATGCGCTGCTCGTGCGCGGCCGGCGAGTCTCGGTAGAGGCCGGCACCGTCAGAGACGAGATCGAGGTGCTGCCGCGCGCGCTGCGGCTGCTCGTTGCCTCGCCCTCCCCTTCTCACCCTCCCGCCCGCGCCGCCTGATCGCGATCGGCTCGAGGTGGCGCGTCCACTGCGCGCGCAGCCACCGCGCGCGCATCGCGGCGAGCACCACGATCCCCGCCGCCACCCAGATCGCCTGGCGGGCCCGCCGCAGCAGAGTGAAGGCGAGCCCCGCGCTGGCGCCGAACCCCAGCGCCACGAAGACCGCGGCATTGGCGCTCTCGAGGACGCCCACGCTGGCGGGCACGAAGAAGGTGAGGAAGCGCACGCCGGCGCCGAGGGCCTCCACCACCGCGGCGGTGCTCGGTCCACTCCCCGCGCCCACCAGGTGCAGCGCATACGCGGCCTCGCCCACCGACACCATCCAGCCGGCGAAGTGCCAGCCCACCGACGCCACGAAGCGCGGCCAGTCCTTCGCGTAGTAGCGACGGAGCACGCGGTCGAGGCGGTGCACATGCACGCCCGCGATGGGCACCCCCACCCCGGCGAGCAGCCGGCGCGACTTGCCGATCACGCCTGTCACCTGCACCGCCAAGAACCCGCCCACCGCGAGCGATTCCACCACGAGTAACCCGATCATGGCGCGCACGACGAGGGCGTCGAGGTCGAGCGTGGTGACGGCCAGCACGGTGCCGACGAAGAGGAGTCCGAGCTGGGCCACGGTGATGGAGGTCTTGGCGATGATCACC
>Ga0137407_10003814_pt1 | contig 10044 bp, 11 predicted proteins | sample CZOMad2_2_16fung_FD_108410 | JGI IMG/M metagenome (GOLD analysis project Ga0137407, IMG submission 108410) | Vadose zone soil fungal communities from Angelo Coast Range Reserve, California, USA - CZOMad2_2_16fungal (Illumina Assembly) | ecosystem: Environmental > Terrestrial > Soil > Vadose...
CTTCGCCTTTTTTGATCTGAGCGATTCTGCGGATGTCCAAACGCACTGATGTATAGAATTTCAAGGCTTTTCCACCGGGCGTCGTTTCTGGATTTCCAAACATCACGCCAATTTTTTCGCGGATTTGATTTGTGAAAATGCAGCACGTGCGCGCTTTTGAGATCAGCGACGTGAGTTTGCGCAAGGCCGCGCTCATGAGTCGCGCTTGCGCACCGACTGTGGTGTCGCCGATCTCGCCTTCCAGCTCCGCCCTGGTAACGAGCGCCGCGACCGAATCAACCACGATTACATCGAGAGCGTTCGAGCGTATCAGAGTTTCGCAAATCCGCAGCGCTTCCTCGCCGGAGCTTGGCTGAGACACCAGCAAATCGTCCAGATTCACGCCGAGCCGCTTGGCGTATGCAGGATCGAGCGCGTGCTCCACGTCAATAAAGGCGGCGAGTCCGCCGCGCTTTTGAGCCTGCGCAATCACCGTCAGCGTAAGCGTCGTTTTTCCGGACGATTCAGGGCCGAAAACTTCCATCACCCGGCCCCTTGGAAAGCCGCCTACGCCAAGGGCGCGATCGATCAAAATGTTGCCCGTGGGAATGACATCAATATCGACAATTTTTTCATCGCCAAGACGCATGATGGCACCCTCGCCATAGTCCTTCGCTATCTGCTGAATCGCCAGGTCGAGGTTTTTGTTTCGCGCCGCAGTCACTTTATCAGCGGCTGTTTTTTCTTCGGTCTTTGCTGCCATACCAGGTGCCTCTAACTACGATGCAGGCGACGATTCGCCAAGCAGAAAAGCAATCGCCTTCGACTTGCCTTCAAACAAGAAAGGCCGCGAACGTTCGCGTTCGCGGCCTCTGGTATGTCTGGAGCTGGCCGTTAAGACACGGAGATTTTGCGCGGCTTGACGTGCTCGGCTTTGGGCAGAGTCAACGTTACAAGGCCCTGCTCGATCTTGGCGCTGATTTTGTCGGCGTCGATCGACGGATCCAGCTCAAATGTGCGTCGGAAATTGTTCGAACGCGATTCGTGATGAATTAGGGTTCCCTGAACTGTCGGAAGCGAACGCTGCCCGACAACCGTGAGCTCGTTGTTTTCGACTGAAATGTCGAGTCCATCTTTTGTCACGCCAGGCATCTCGAGCTCGAGCGTGTAGCCTTCCCCGGCTTCAATCACGCTTGCCGGCGGCGCAATAAACTGGTCGACCTGTGCGCGATCAGCATCGCGATTTTCACGGGTTAATGTATTCATGGTTAAAATTCCTTTCAGTTTCAATCAATTTAGCTGACCTGAATTTGCTTCGGCCTCACTTCTTCGGCTTTGGGCAATGTCACGGTCAGAATTCCATCACGGTATGCGGCATTGACTTTGCTGGCGTCCACGCGTGTGGGCAATGTGATGCTGCGCCGGAATGTGCCGACGTAACGTTCGGTCCGCTCGGCTTTGTCATTGCCCCTGCCTTCACGCTTTTGCTCGCCGCCGATGGTCAATGTCCCGTCATGCAGCGAGATTTCGATGTCCTCCTTACGCATGCCAGGCAACTCAACCACAGCAACGATGTTGTCAGTGTTCTGGTAAAGGTCGAGGGCAGGCGACCAGCCGGTAAAAAGCTGGCCAGCGCGTGGGAAGCTTGACCAGAACGGTAACTCGAAAAACGAGTCGAGTTCGTCTCTGAGCGTGCTCCACCGATTCGACGCCAGTTCCGGAGCCTGATAACGAATTAGATTCATAGGTTTGATGTCTCCTTTCTTGGATACGGATGTTTATTCACTGCATTAGTGTGAGCTGGCTGCATGCCAGCGACACACCCAGCAATTGCTAATGGGTAAGCTCAATCCTGCGAGACAGTTAATCTCTACGAGCAGTGTCTCTTTTCGGACAGGTTTAGGTTAATGTGGCACACACACACACACACACACAACACACGCATCACCCACAATGGCGGGACAAAATTGCACTCGCCAAATCCATTATCGCTAAGGGGACGCCCGTCTTGACACTTCGATAAGCAAAGGATTACGAGTCCGGTCGTGAAACCGGCAAACAAACGCCGCGAGGAGCTGGACGCTGTCGTGGTGAATATTGAGCTGACTCTCGTCAGCATCATTCAAGGAGTTGCACTGTTTTTCCTGACCGATAATGCCCGCACGCTTATATCAATGCGTCACTCCGGCACGTTTCTGTATATCGTCGCAGGATTATGCGTGATTTTTATATTTTGGTCGCGATCCGTGATCCACACACTGGCGCTGATTCGATGGCCACTTGAGTTTGGCCACAATTTCTTCTACATCGCTTGTGCGCTCGGCGAAGCGATTCTCTTCAGCCGCCTGGACAATCCGCTTGGGTGGTTTCAACTGAGCGCCGCTTACGCAACTATCGTGTGGCTGCTTTTCATCTACGACATGCGGCTGATTAACGCGCGCCTCAAGGAATCGCGGACGCATTCCGAACGTGCTCTTTACAGGCGCAAAAGGTCGGACCAGTTGCTCAACATTTTGGTGCTCGCACCCGGACTGGTGATCCTTAGTCTCGCGTGTGCTTTCGCCATTTGGCGCTGGCCTGATGTGTTCATCGCCCGGGGCCAGCACACTTGGTTGATTGCGGCTCAGCTCCTCTCGTTCATCGGGTATCTGACTTACACCGGTCGTTATTTCCGAGCGATCGCACCGCTGGTACTTCGCAGCCGCCGGCAAAATTAGCAGTCTATTGTTGGTTCGACAGCCTCGCTAACGGCTAACGCTCAAACCGATTTGTGCTGTCGAGGTAAAGAACAACGAACGCTATTCCGAGCATGGGCTGGAGAATTTTCTGCACCACGTTGAGGGCGAAAGCGGAAATATCAAAGCCCCGCGCCTGCTGCGCTTCACTAAGTTGCTGTAGCAGCGTTTGGGGATCTTGGGTGGTCATTAATTGGCTAAAATAGTGGCTGAAAAGCGCCCAATCGGAAAGAAGCGTGACTGCCAGCACGAATGCAAACCACAGGGATGCAATCAAGGCTCCGCGCCACAAGGGCCGTTCAAACCAGGGAAGACCCCGGCCACTGTGCGCAAGATTTCTGCTACCGCGCAGCGAGTCGATGAATCCAGCGTTTTCGAGAACCGCAAACTGCTGCCAAAACAGAAAATTGACGAAGAAACGGCTAAACATCCAAACCTGCAGAACGAGCAAAGCCAGAGCAAAAAGGACCAACAACAACGAAGAGGCACCGGCAAGGGCCATGCCGGCGATAATCAATCCAAATACCATCAGCAGAAAGAACACGCCGTAGACAAAGATGCAGAGCGCAGCAATGCGAGGCCAGTATCTGACAGCTTCATTTAGCGCAATAACCAAACCGGGCCGGCGCCCGCCCGCAAACTCAACAGTGAGAATTTGGATGCCTGCGATATAGACTGGCCACATCGCCATTGAGAGGATGAACATCAAGAAGGCAAAAAGCCCAGCAACGAGAACGCGAACATCGCCACCCGAACCGCGTGCAGTATGCGTTAATGCAGTCGTCAACTGACTGCACACCGATGGCAGTAACACCAGGAGGGTAAGGCCAAGAAATTGAAAAAAGCCTTTGCGGTAAATCTGAAACGTCGCTGCCAAAATCTGACCGAAGCTGCGGCGTGCCACTGGTAGCGGCGCTTGTCTCGGGCGCCCGGCGGCTGGCACGGCAGCCTCTACGTCAAACAATCCCGGAATCGTTGCCGCAGTGTTCCAAAGATCGGCACCCGCGATTCGGGCTTCGTTGTCAGGAAGCAGTCGTCCCTCTTTCTTCCATTCGAGCAGGGTATCGATATTCGCCGGCCCGTATTCCTTTCCCTGCACGCGCACGATCCATTCTTCCGCCATCTCTTGATCATCCAGCATCATGCATCCAGAATCCAGCATCAGCCCTTCTCAATGAAACTGTTGCTCATTGACGGTCATTACTACGTTTACCGATCGTTTTTCGCCATCCCGAATCTTTCCAATTCGCGCGGCGAGCCGACCAACGCCATTTTCGGCTTTACAAAAACGCTGCGGTTAATGCTGAAACATTTGCAACCCGAGCTAGGCGCAGTGGTTTGGGACGAAGGCGTGCCGCAGAAGCGGGTGGAACTGCAACCAGCGTACAAGGAAACGCGAAAAGAGATGCCCAAACCGATGATCCCGCAGCTCGAGTTTATCCAGAAACTCACACCCTTGCTCGGTTTTCAAAATATCTCCCTCCCAGATACCGAGGCAGACGATCTGATGGGCTGTTACACTATAGCCGCCTGCGACCGGCCCGGCATGCAGGTTGTGCTCGCAACTAACGATAAGGACCTTTATCAGCTCGTCGGGCCTTGCGTCAAAGTTTATACAACAGCAAAGGCGGATCTCGCGTCGCCCAAGGATGCATTCGCATTGCTGAGCGAAGAGCAAGTCATCACGAAATGGGAGGTTCCGCCCAAATTAATTGGCGATGTCCTCGCATTGACCGGGGATTCGGTCGATAACATCCCCGGAATTGGTCTGGGTCGCAAAACCGCGGCAGCATTGATTCGCGAGTTCGGCGGGCTGGAACCCTTGCTAAACAGCATCGATAAGGTGAAAAGCGCACGAACGCGGGAGAAGCTTGCCAACGCTCAGGAGCAAATTTTGCAAAACCGAAAAATGGTCGACCTCGATTGTCATATGGAATTGCCTGTGCCGCTCGATCAGCTTCAAATCCGACCCGATTACCCCGCGCTCATCGCAGCGCTCGAAGGATGCGAGTTTAAGTCACTGCTTCAGGAGGTACGCGATGAAGCGCGCGGGGCCGCAGTCCCGAAGCAGGATGAACTTCTCTAATCAAAGTTTGCCGCAGAGCTTCTGACACCGCTACGGGTCCAATTCCATAAGCGACTCAGTGTCCGTAGATTAGTATCAGACACGAATTCTTCGTAAAAAATTCGAACAAAGTCCGTAACCCGCTGTCAAAGCTAACAGGTTAAGGCGATTCGGGTGGTAGCACGATTTTCTGGATTCGTTGTTTCTCCTTAGCGTGCTCTGCCCGAATCTTTTTTTGTCTGATTTGAGACAAAGCGCCAGGCGGATCGCCTATCCAGTGTACGCGCCCTCCGCGCACTACGGACTTGCCCAAGACGACCCAGCCCGTTTGATACACGCGTGCCTAATAGACCCGCTCGCATTTCGCACTTATTGTGCGCTTTGTTCCTGCCCGTATGAAGCCAGACCATTACGACCCAATCGCCGCGGCTCTTGAAGAGGACATTGGCGACGGCGACATTACGACCGACTCTTTCGTGCCGGAAACGCTGCACGCAACGGGACGCATTATCGCACGTGAAAAAGCCGTGGTTGCTGGCACCGGATCAGCCACGGAAGTTTTTCGACAGGTTGATCCGGCGACGGATATCCAGATTACTTGCCATGATGGGGATGAGGTTGCGGCTGGCGACCTCATTATCGAGGTTCGTGGCCTGGCGCGTTCGATTTTAAAGGGGGAACGCGTGGCGCTGAATTTTTTGCAACATCTCTGCGGCATCGCCACCGTGACGCGCGAATTCGTCAACGCCATCGGGAATCATTCGGCCAAGATTCTTGATACGCGGAAAACCACGCCTGGGCTGCGGGCATTAGAAAAGGCAGCAGTCGTCGCCGGTGGTGGCGTTAATCATCGTTTCGGCTTGTACGACATGGTGCTCATAAAAGACAATCATCTCGCGGCCCTCGGAGGGCTTTCGGGCTTTGCCGATCGAATTCGTCGTCTTCGGCAAGAGCGGCCAAACATCCGCATTGAAGTGGAGGCGGATGAGCTTGAACAAGCTCGTGCTTTTGTCGAGTTGGACGGCATAGATGTTGTGCTTCTCGACAACATGCCGCCGGCCCAAATTCGAGAAGCCCTGGCGCTGCGAAGGAACAACATCAAGTTCGAAGCAAGCGGCGGCATCACGTTGAAAAACGTGAAGCGCGTGGCAGCTACGGGGGTCGATTATATTTCCATTGGCGCGCTTACGAACGCCGCGCCCGCGATCGATATCGCGCTGGAAATGACGCATGTTCCGGGCTGAAATGTCCGATCGGTTGATCGCCGGTAAACTGGAAGCCGCCTGCCGCTGTGCCACGATCGGCCGACAGATCATTGTGCAGGAGCAAACTGGCTCGACCAATGACGCGATCTTGCAGGTCACCACTGCAAATTCAAACGAAGGTCTGGTTTTGTTTGCCGAACATCAAACTGCCGGGCGCGGTCAGCGTGGCAATCGGTGGGAATCAGCTGCAGGCAAAGGGCTTTGGTTTTCAATTCTTTTGCAACCAAAACTCCAGATCAACGACTCGGGACGACTCACAATCTGGGCGCTGGAAACTATTTCCGACGTCATTCAAACGGGCTTTTCGCTGGAACCCACGATCAAATTGCCAAACGACGTTCAGCTTTACAGCCGCAAGGTAGCCGGCGTGCTGGTGGAGATGCGCGCGCAAGAGAAGGCGCCGCATCTGGCTGTCGTGGGAATCGGAATTAACGTGAACCAATCGTTGGAAGATTTTCCAGCGAAACTGCGGAGCCGGGCGATCTCGCTTGCGATAGCGATGCATCAACCGGTTGATCGCCAGAAATTGGCAATTGCCATCCTTCAGAACCTGGATCGGACCTATCGCGTCCGCTTCGCCGGCAACTCTTGATTTTTCAGCTTTTCAACTGGTGCGCAAGCCAGTCGCGATAGATGTGCGGCGAAATCTCGGATGGTTTGATTTCGCTGCGCCCGCCCCAGAAAACATTCGTGTAAGAAATGGAAATGTCGCTCAACCGAAGATGTTGATCGATGGCCGCCTTGTGATCCAGGAGCAGTTGTTTGTCAGTGCCGTGCGCCACAGCCATGACGTTTACGTTCTTGAATTCCGGCCCGGCCTCGCGCCAGTAGCAATGCGTCAGAATGTGATGGCGGCCGACCTCCTCCCCCGCTTCGATTTCACGGCCGGGCGGTACTGCCCAGTGAAACAGCGCGTTGAATCGCGTAACACGGATACCGGCGGCCGATGGTTTGACATGTTCGAGAAAAGTTGAAAAACGCCCGACAATTTTTCGTGCGCTTAATCCTTCGGCCACGCGATAGAATTCTTCCGGCGAAACGCCGGCTTCGTTTGCGCGCGCAACCCAGGGCGACGGTTTGATCTCTTCCGGAGCAAATTCGCGCTTAAGCGCAAGCAGGACCCCCCACTCGTGATCGGTAAGTTCGACAATCTGCACCGGGATCATTCTTGCGGGCTGATCCGCCTTACTGCCCGGCTCAATCATTTTACGGCGAACATGGCCGACCCCGAGTGTAAAAATTCCTTTTGCCGGCATCAGACGAAAACGTTCCGCACCGACTTTTTTTGCCAGCAATTCGCAATGCTCCGACAGCGAAAATCCCTGAGGGACCTTGACCGTGGTCCAAAGTTTGTAGTCCGACCCCGCGCTGGCAGTATCGGTGGAGCGCAGCACCACATGACCCGAAAAAGGATCGCGCTGAAACATCCAATCGAAGGCCTCCTCGACCTTGTCCTCGGGAACTTTCCACGCCACCAGCGCCCCCTTGGCGAGATTCGTTGCAAGCAGAGTTTGCCGAACGCGCCGGATCGTTCCCGCGCGCAACATCGCGGCGATCCGCGCTATAACTACATCGAGAGCTACACCTGAGCGATTCGCAATTGCCTCGAATGGCTCGCGCACGAATCCTTCGATCTTGTCCTCGGAAATCGCGAGAATTTTCGCGTTGATCGGGTCGTTATGTTCTACCGGCAACATCCCGATACTAATTAGCGCGCCACCGAGTAAATTGTCCAATACCATGGTTCGATATCCTGATGGTCTTTCCTTGTTCGAAGCGCGCGCCTTGTTTTTTCGTGACGCCAAGCTCGGCCCGGACGGCGGCTATGGCGATCGCTGGGTGCGCGTCGAAACGAAACCGATTCCTTTTTATTTTCCAAATTGGCCTTCGCGCGTGGCCGCGGCGCGCTTGCACGATCTGCATCACCTCGCCACTGACTACGAAACGGATTGGCCGGGCGAAGCAGAAATTGCCGCGTGGGAAATTGCGAGCGGCTGCGCGCGTTATCACGCGGCGTGGATCCTTAACTTTGGCGGTTTCGGTGCCGGGCTTGTCGTTGCACCGAGGCGACTTTTTCGCGCGTTCCTGCGCGGACGCCGCGCAAAGACAAATTTGTATAGGAGTGGCTTCGATGAATCGCGGCTTAATGATATCACGGTCGGAATGTTACGCGATCAATTCGGGTTGCGCGCGGCGCTTCAATCCGCCGATGCCGCCGACGTTGGGCTGTTTCTTCTTTGGTGCATCCCGTCCGTGCTTGCCTGGCTGCCGCTTCCGTTTCTTACTCTCATCCTTTTCTGGCTGATCGTACGCTCGAAATTTTAGATTACGTTAAACTCAGGCCGCGCAAATAAACACGGCCGCAAAGTGACAGCTAGTGCCCGCAAGCACGAACAGATGCCAGACAAAATGGGCATAGCGCAGCCGCTCATTCACGAAAAATAACACGCCTGTTGCGTAAGCGATCCCACCGGCGAGCAGCCAGAGCAGCGCCGAGAGCGGCACTGCGAGCGCGAATGGCCGGATGAAAATAAGAGCAAGCCAGCCCATTCCGAGATAAAGGGTCATGGCGAGTTTCCGATGACGGAATGCACCGCGCGTCACCTTTATAAACGCGCCGAAAGCAGCGAGCGCCCAAATGAGCCCGAGTAGCGTCCAACCCCAAAAACCTCGAAGCGGCCCCAGCGCGAATGGTGTGTAAGTTCCGGCGATCAACCAAAAAATCGCGGAGTGATCCAAGACTTGCAGAATCGACTTGGCGCGCGTCTGAGGCCAGGCGTGGTAGAGCATCGAACCCAGATACAACAGCGACATTGTTACAGTAAAAATGATCGTGCCGATCACAAAAGACGTGCTGCCATGATGGACCGCGGCCATGACCAGAACCGGCGTGCCAATGATCGCACCGGCGAACCCAACACCATGGCTGATACTGTTCGCCAGTTCCTCGCCAGTTGATTGCGTCCATCTCGGCAAGACCATCGACTCATCAACAACATTCATCACCGCCATCATGCAACGCGCATCGAGCAATTTGCAATTCGAAATCAGCGGCTCAGCGCAATGTCTCAGCAACGGTTGCAATCCTCGCCAAACCAACCTTCCGTCGACCTGAGCGCATTCATGGCCACTACTAACCAACCGCGATCGATTGAAGCGATCTCTTTTGACGCAGTCGGCACGCTCTTCGAGTTAACAAAGACTGTAGGCGATCATTACGCCTACGTCGGCCGCGAAATCGGAATAGATCTCGATGCCCAATCTCTGGAGCGCGCGTTTCATGCAGGCTGGCAACAAATGCCGCAACGCGCCGCGATCGACGGCCCGCGTGAAAATGACGACAAAGGCTGGTGGCGCGAACTTGTCGATCTTGTCCTCGATCAGGTTGTGCCTTCATTGAGCGAACTCGACCGCGACAATTTTTTCGAAATTGCTTACGAACATTTTGCCGAAGCAGGTGTTTGGGAACTTTACCCGGAAGTTCATGGCGTTTTGGAGGAATTACAGCCGCGTTTCAAGCTGGCCGTCATTTCAAATTTCGACGGACGCCTACGATTAATTCTCCAACACCTCGGTATCTCAAAATTTTTTACGAACATTTTTCTCTCAAGCGAGCTTGGGGCGGACAAACCCGACCCAGAAATTTATCGGCGCGCACTCAGCTTAATGAATGTAAAGCCGAACGAAGTTCTGCATGTCGGCGATGATTCAGAACGCGACCGGCACGCAGCGAGCGCCGCCGGTCTGTTGGTGTTTCAATTGAATCGACCAAAAAATTCGCTGCGCGATCTGCTTGAGCTGTAGCCACAGCCACGCGGGCCGCGGGCGCGCGTCTCACAGAGACGCGGCTACAATGGGTCGGCCGGGACTCGAACCCGGAACCAACGCCTTAAAAGGGCGCTGCTCTACCGATTGAGCTACCGACCCGCGCAAGGCTTCACTTTGTAATGCCCGCCAGATTTTTCAATGTAGAATGACGCCGCTGGATGATCTCTCATAA
>Ga0137407_10003815_pt1 | contig 10043 bp, 10 predicted proteins | sample CZOMad2_2_16fung_FD_108410 | JGI IMG/M metagenome (GOLD analysis project Ga0137407, IMG submission 108410) | Vadose zone soil fungal communities from Angelo Coast Range Reserve, California, USA - CZOMad2_2_16fungal (Illumina Assembly) | ecosystem: Environmental > Terrestrial > Soil > Vadose...
CCCGCGTCGATGCCGGCATCGATCAGCATCCGCAGCGCGCGCAGCCGCTGGCGCGGCGGCGCGGTGCCGGGCTCGGTCCGCCGCCAGATCTCAGCGTCGAGCGTCGGGATCGAGAACGTGACGTCCACCTCCGCGCGCGTCGCGGCGCGCCGGAGTACATCCAGATCGCGGATGATCATCGGGCCGCGCGTGATGATGCTGAACGGGCTGCGCGCGTCCGCAAACGCCTGCAGGCACGCGCGCGTGAGCCGATAGCGGCCCTCGGCCGGCTGGTAGGGATCGGTGGCGGCGCCGATGGCGACGACCTCGCGCTTCCAGGACTTGCGCGCCAGCTCGCGGCGCAGCACCTCGGCCACGTTGATCTTCACGCGGACGGAGCGGCCGTACGTCTCACCCGACGGGCGGTCGGCGCGCCGCTCGAAGCCGCGCACATAGCAGAACGTGCAGCGGTGGGCGCAGCCCATGTAAGGATTGAGCGACCACTTGAAGGGCATGCCCTGCACGCGGTTCAGCGCGGTGCGGCAGGGCTCCTCGCGAAACTCGACCGGCATGCCCTGCAGTATACGATCGAGGGACGTGTCGCTCTACCTGTCCGCCGTCACGCTGCTGCTCGCCCTCGCCCTGTGGCTCGGCGCGACCGCGGTCACCCTTGCCGTCGCGACCGTGGTCGTGCTGCGACTGCCGGTGACCTATTTCTCGGAGGACGACGCCGCCCACGCGGCGCGGGCCGCGACGTGGCGCTCGCCGCGTGGCCTGGGACGAAACGCGCTCGGGGTGATCCTGATCCTGCTCGGTGTGTTGCTGGCCGTCCCCGGCGTACCGGGACAAGGGCTGCTCATGGTGCTGGTCGGCCTGATGCTGGTCGACTTCCCCGGGCGCCGGCGCCTCGAGAAGGCGCTCGCCCGGCGCCACGGTATCCTGGCGACCCTGAACCGGCTCCGCGCGCGGTTCGGGCGGCCGCCCCTCCTGCCGCCGCCGGCGTGAGCGGCACGCTACCGCCGCGTGGGATCCTCGCCGACCTTCACGAGCATCTTGCCGAGATTCTGGCCGCGCAGCAGCCCGATGAACGCCTCGGGCGCCTTGTCGAGGCCCTCGACGATGTCCTCGCGGTACTTCAGCTTGCCCTCGCGCAGCCAGCGCCCACAGTCGGCAAGGAACTGCGGCATCCGGTCGGCGTGGTCGCTGACGAGGAAGCCGCGGATGGTGACGCGGTTGACGAGCACCGGCGCCAGGTTCGGCCCCGGCGGCATCTCCGTCGCGTTGTACTGGGAGATGATGCCGCAGAGCGGGATGCGCGCGAACGGGTTGACGACGCGCAGCACCGCCTTCAGCACGTCGCCGCCGACGTTGTCGAAGTACACGTCGATGCCGTTTGGGCAGGCGTCGCGCAGCACGCCCGCGAGGTCCGGCACGCGGTAGGACACGCAGGCGTCGAAGTCGAGCTCCTTGAGCACGTACTCGCACTTGGCCTTGGAAGAGGCGATGCCGACCGTACGGCATCCGCGGATCTTCGCGAGCTGACCGACGACGGAGCCGACCGCGCCGGCGGCCGCGGAGACGACGACCGTTTCGCCGGGCTTGGGCTGGCCGAGGTCGTAGAGGCCGACGTATGCGGTCATGCCCGGCATGCCGAGAATACCGAGCGCAGTGGAGATCGGCGCCGCCTTCGGATCGAGCTTGATCGGGCCGAACGGCCCCACGCGCGCCCCGCTGCTCTTCGCCACGTGATAGGCCTGCCAGCCGCCATAGGACAGCACGAAGTCGCCCGGCCTGAACGCGGCGTCGCCCGACTCCTCGACCTCGCCGACGGTGCCGCCGACCATCGGCTGCCCGAGCTCCACGGGCGCGCTGTAGGACTTCACGTCGTTCATCCGCCCGCGCATGTAGGGATCCAGGGAGAGCCAGATGGTGCGCACGAGGATCTCGCCATCCTTCGGCTTGGGCACCGGCGAGTCGACGACCTCGAAATCGGTCGGCTTCGGCTCGCCGACGGGGCGGCTCTTGAGCAGCACGCGGCGATTCGTCATGGCCGCGATTGTCGGTCACCGGCCCGTCTCTTGCAACCGATCGGACCCTCCGCTATCGTGCCTGCCATGACAGCCACCACCCGCCTCGCCGAGTTCGTCGTCAAGACGTCGTTGCGCGACTGTCCCGACGCGGTGCTGGCGCAGACGCGCCGCGCCGCGCTCGACTCGATCGGCGTCATGCTCGCGGGCGCGACGGAGCCCGTCGCGAAGAGCGTTCGCGCGGTGGCGCGCGCGGAGGGCGGCCTCCCGCTCTGCACGGTGCTCGGCACCTCGCTGCGGGCGGCGCCGGGGTGGGCGGCGCTCGCCAACGGCGCCGCGGGCCACGCCCACGACTTCGACGACACGAACTTCGCCCTCATGGGCCACCCGAGCGTGCCCCTCTTTGCCGCCGCGCTGGCGGGCGCCGAGGCCGAGACGGCCGACGGCGGCGCCCTCGTCCTCGCCTACGTCATCGGCTTCGAGATCGACGCCGCGCTGGGCCTCGCGCTGAACCCCGGCCACTACACGCGTGGCTGGCACGCGACCTCCACCATCGGCACGCTCGGCTGCGCGGCGGCCGCGTCCAGACTCCTCGGCCTCGACGTCAACCAGACGCGCCACGCGCTCGGCATCGCCGCCTCGATGGCGTCGGGGCTCAAGGAAAACTTCGGCTCGATGACGAAGCCGTACCACGCGGGCCACGCCGCGCAGAGCGGCGTCCGGGCCGCCCAGCTGGCGCGTGAAGGCATGACGGCCTCCGACGCCGCGCTCGAGGGCCGCCAGGGCTACGTGACCGCGTTCTCCGGCGCGACGCTCCCGGCCGACGCGCTGGATCGGCTGGGGGCGCGCTGGGAGCTGACCGCTTCCGGCATCGCGGTGAAGCCGTATCCCTCGTGCGCGCTCACGCACTCCGCGATCGACGCGCTGCTCGAGCTGCGCGCGCGCCACCGGATCGATCCCGCGAAGGTGGCTGCCGTCGAGGTCGGGGTCAACGCCGTCGTGCCGGACGTGCTGCGCCACGCGCGGCCGTCGAACGGGCTGGAGCGGAAGTTCTCGATGCAGTACTGCGCAGCCGCCGCCCTGGCCCGCGGCGCCGTCGGGCTGGCCGACTTCGAGCCAGGGCCCGTGCGTGACGCCGCCACGCGGGACCTCATGGAGCGCGTGAGGATGGTCGTCGATCCCGGGCTGCCCAACGAGCTGGAGCAGCACGCGTGGAGCCGCGTGACCGTGCGTCTGGCCGACGGCACCACGCTCGAGTCGGCGCCGCGTGGCGCCTCGGGCCATCCGACGACACCGCTCAGCGACGCCGAGCTCCACGCCAAGTTCCTCGGCTGCGCCGCGCCCGTGCTGGGCGCCGACGTCGCGGCGGGCGTGGCCGAGCAGATCCGCCGCCTGGAGGACGTGCCGGACGTCCGCGCGCTCACCTCGCGGCTCGTCGCGGAGCAGGAGTAGCGCGATGGGCGTTCTCGACGGGATCAAGATCCTCGAGCTAGCGCGCGTCCCGCCCGCCGAGATGCCGGCCATGATGCTGGCCGACATGGGCGCCGAGGTCCTCAAGATCGACTCGCCCGACCCCGAGCGGCCCACCGGCGACGAGTGGGTGCGCCGGACCATCCACGCCTTCACCAACCGCAACAAGCGCTCGATGACGCTCAATATGAAGGCGCCCGAGGGCCAGGCGATTTTTCGGCGCCTCGCCGCGACGGCGGACGTGATCGTCGAAGGTTTTCGTCCTGGAGTCATGAAACGTCTGGGTGCTGATTACGACACCATTCGAGCCTTGAATCCGCGCATTGTCTATTGCTCGCTCTCCGGATTCGGTCAAGACGGCCCGTACCGCGACTATCCGGCGCACGACATGAACTATCTGTCGTTGGCCGGCGTGCTGAACCTCATCGGGGACGCGGGGAGCAAGAAGCCGGTGATCCCGCTCAACCTGGTCGCCGACTACGCCGGCGCCAGCCTGCACGGCGCGCTGGGCATCGTGCTGGCGCTGTTCGGACGCGAGCGCACCGGCCGCGGCCAGCACGTCGACGTCTCGTATCTCGACACCACGGTCTCGCTGCTCGCGGCCACGCCCAACATGCGGTTCTTCTTCTCCGACGGCCAGACACCGAAGCGCGGCGAGGGCTTCCTGGGCGGCTCGTATCCGTATTATGCGATCTACGAGACGCGCGACGACAAGCTGCTGACCATCGGCTGCACCGAGCCGTGGCTCTGGGCGAACTTCTGCCGCGCCATCGGCCGGCCCGACTTCGAGCGCTTCGCGCGCAAGCCGGATCAGTTCGTGCGCGCCGCGAACCGCGAGGAGCAGGCCGCGCGCGAGGAGATCGAGAAGATCATCCGCTCGCGTGACCGCGACGAGTGGTACGACCTGCTCGTGAAGGCCGACGTGTGCGTGGGCAAGGTCTACGACGTCGACGAGATGGTGCGCGACCCGCAGATCAACCACCGGCAGATGATCGTCGACACCCAGCATCCCACGCACGGCCGCGTGCGCCAGGTGGGCGTGGCCATCAAGCTCTCGGAGACGCCCGGCAGCGTGCGCTCGGCCGCGCCCCTGGCCGGCGAGCACACCGACATCGTTCTCAGAGACATCGGCCTGTCGGCCGGGGAGATCGCCGCGCTGCGCGAAAAGAAGGTCGTCGAGTAGTCTCTGTGCCCGAGCGCTGGCGGCAGCTCGCCGCGCTGTCGCTGGCGGAGCTGCTCGCGCTCAGCCTCTGGTTCAGCGCCTCCGCCGTCCTCCCCGCGCTCCAGCGCGAGTGGGCGCTGGGGCCCGGCGGCAGCGCCGGTCTCACCATCGCCGTGCAGCTGGGCTTTCTCGCCGGCACCCTCGCCAGCGCGCTCGGCAATCTCCCTGACGTCTGGTCGCCCCGCCACCTGATGGCGGGCAGCGCGCTCGTCGGCGCCGCGGCCAACGCCGCGCTCGCGCTCTGGGTCGATTCCCTCGCCGCGGCGCTGACGCTCCGCTTCGTGACAGGCATTGCGATGGCCGGCGCCTACCCGCCCGCCATGAAGATCATGGCCACGTGGTTCCTCGAGCGCCGCGGGCTCGCGATCGGCATCCTGATCGGCGCCCTGACCGTGGGCTCCGCCACGCCGTGGCTCATTCGCGGTCTCACGACGCTGCCGTGGCGCCAGACGCTGCTCGCCGCCTCCGGCCTGGCGCTGCTCGGCGCTGTGGTCGTGGTGGCGCTCGTCCGCGAGGGCCCGCATCGCTTTCCCTCGGCGCGCTTCGATCCGCGGATGGCACTGACCGTGTTCCGCGAGCGCGGGCCGCGCCTGGCCTGCCTCGGCTACTTCGGCCACATGTGGGAGCTCTACGCGATGTGGGCCTGGATCGGCCTGTTCCTGTTCGACAGCGCGTGGGCCGCCGGCGCCACCGGCTACGCCGGGCTCTCCCCCAGCACGGCGACGTTCGTCGTGATCGCGACCGGCGCGCTCGGCTGCTGGCTCGGCGGCGTCGCCTCGGACCGCTGGGGCCGTACCGCCGCGACGATCGTGGCCATGGCCGCGAGCGGCCTCTGCGCGGCCACGATCGGGCTCACGTTCGGCGGTCCGCCGGCGGTCACGCTCGCGCTGGCGCTGGTGTGGGGCGTGACGGTCGTCGCCGACTCGGCGCAGTTCTCGACGGCGATCACCGAGCTGTCGCCACCCGCCTACGTCGGCACGGCGCTGACCATGCAGACGTGCGTGGGGTTCGCGCTGACGAACATCTCGATCTGGCTGCTGCTGCCGATCGTCGCCGCCGTCGGCTGGCGCTGGGCGTTCGCGACGCTGGCCATCGGTCCCGCGCTGGGGGTCGTGGCGATGGCGCGGCTGCGCGCCGCGCCGGACGCCGTCCGGCTCGCCGGCGGCCGGCGCTGAGCGAGAGACTCGACGCTGGACGTCGGTTGACAAGCGCGGAGCGCCGGGCATACGTTCAAGGCCTCTCTCCCGAGCCTCTGTCAGGAACGTCCGATCCGAAGTGGAGGTGCTCGATGCCCAAGTATCTCTTCCAAGGCTCGTACCGACCGGAAGGCACGAAGGGTCTGATGAAGGAGGGCGCCAGCCAGCGCCGCGCCAACCTCGAGACGCTCGTCAAGCAGCAGGGCGGGCGCCTGGAGGCCTTCTACTTCACGTTCGGCGACGCCGACGCCATCGGCATCGCCGAGCTGCCCGACAACGTCACGGCGGCGGCGCTGTCGCTCGCGATCAACGCGAGCGGCCTCGTCGGCGTCAGGACGACGGTGTTGCTGACCACCGACGAGATGGATCAGGCGACGAAGAAGCAGATCGGCTACCGACCGCCCGGCCACTGAGGAGTCGACATCATGAGCCTGATCGACATCGGCAAGGTGAATCGCATGTTCGAGGACGCGGTGCGGGCACAGGATCCCGAGCGACTCGCGTCGTTGTACACGGGGAACGCCATGGCGTTGCCGCCCGATGGCCCCATCGTTCGCGGCCAGGACGGCGTCCGACAACTGTGGTCGACCGTGATCAAGGACATGGGCCTCAGGGACATCACGCTGAAGACCGTCGACCTCGACGTCGACGTCGACGGTGACACCGCGTGCGAGGTGGGCCAGGCGACGCTCAGCCTCGCCCCACCGGGCGGCCAGCGCGCCACGGTGAACGTCAAGTACGTCGTCGTCTGGCAACGGTCCGCCGGCCAGTGGCGGCTGCATCGCGACATCTGGAACGCGCAGCCCGCCTGACGGTCGAGGAGCGCCACGGCTTCGCCGGGGCGCTGCCGAGCGCCCGGGGGGTGTGGGGGGCCATCTCGGGGCCCCCCACTCAATCGTCCGGCGGCTCGAAGGCGACCGAGACGAACCGTCCGTCGTCGTCACGCTCGAACGCGGAGCCGGGCGGCGCATCCAGCATCGGGATGATGCCGCGATCGTAGTTGGCGATGGTGTTGACGTCGTAGAGGCCGACGTTGGCGAGATCGTTCACGTAGGCATCGGTCTCGAGCCCGCTCAGGAAGCGCCAGCCGCTGTCGAACTCGGTGTCGGGTTCCTCGCGATACATGAAGCCGACGGGCCGCCCGTCGACGGTGATGTGGTCGCTCGCAAGGCAGGAGCCCCGTCCCCTCGCGAGCGGCAGGATCTCGTCCGGGCTGAGCCGATACCGCTTGGCCAACGCTTTCCACCATAGCACCCGAATGCTTGCACCCGGCGCATCTTCCGACGTAGGGTAGCCAAGCCGTGGATCGTTACGACCTCATCGTGATCGGCTCCGGGCCCGCCGGCGAGAAGGGCGCCGCGCAGGCGGCTTATTTTGGCAAGCGCGTCGCCCTCGTGGAGCGCGCGCCGCACGTGGGCGGCGCCGGGATCAACACGGGCACGGTGCCGTCCAAGACGCTGCGCGAGACGGCGCTCTATTTCTCCGGGCTCAGGCAGCGCGGGCTCTACGGCGTCGATTACTCCGTCAAGCCCGACCTCACCGTGCAGGACTTCATGTACCGCGAGCAGGAGGTCGTCCGCTCGCTGCGCGAGGTCGTGAACGCCAACATCGAGCGCCACCAGATCGACCTCGTGCGCGGCGAGGCCGCCTTCGAGGACCCGCACACGGTGCGCGTGGGCGAGCGCCGCCTGCGCGGCGACGTCCTCCTCATCGCCACCGGGTCGGTGCCGACGCGCCCGGCCGGCGTGCCCTTCGGCGATCCGCGCGTGCACGACAGCGACGAGATCCTCGCCATGCAGCGGCTGCCACAGAGCCTCGCCGTGGTGGGGGCGGGCGTGATCGGCTGCGAGTACACGACGATCTTCGCCGCGCTCGGCATTCGCGTGACGCTGCTCGACGGCCGCGACCGCCTCCTCGGCTTCCTCGACGGCGAGGTGGCCGACCGCCTCCGGCTGCAGATGCAGCTCCTCGGCGTCGACGTGCGGCTGCGCGAGACGGTGATCCGCTACGACGCGGACGCCGACGGCATCCGGCTCGACCTCAAGGGCGGCGACGCGCTGAAGACCGATGCGGTGCTGGTAGCGGCCGGGCGCGTGGCCAACGTGGCGGGGCTCGCGCTCGACCGCGCCGGGGTCGCCGTCAACGAGCGCGGTCTGCTGACGGTCAACGAGCGCTACCAGACGGCGGTGCCGCACATCTACGCGGCGGGCGACGTGATCGGCTTCCCCGCCCTTGCCTCCACCTCGATGGAGCAGGCACGGGTGGCCATGGTCCACGCGTTCGACCTCAAGTACAAGACGGCGGTGGCGCCGATCTTCCCTCTGGCCGTGTACACGATTCCCGAGATCGCCATGGTGGGCGAGACCGAAGAGTCGTGCCGCGGCAAGAAGATCGACTACTGCGTCGGCCGCGCGCTCTACCGCACCAACGCGCGCGGACAGATCACCGGGGACCTCGGCGGCGAGCTGAAGCTGGTCTTCCGCTACCCCGACAAGACATTGCTCGGGGTGCACGTCATCGGCGAGATCGCGGCCGAGCTCGTGCACGTGGGGCTCATGGTGCTGCAGGTGGGCGGGACGATCGATGCCTTCATCAACACGGTGTTCAACTACCCCTCGCTCGGCGACACGTACAAGTACGCGGCGTACGACGGGCTCGGCGCGCTCGCGCGCCGCGGGGCAAGCTGAAGCGCGAATCGACGAGCGCCACGGGTTCCCCGGGGGCGCTCCGAGCGCTGGGGGGTTAGAGGAGCGACCCGGCTTTGCCGGGGCGATCCGAACGCTGGGGGGTTAGAGGAGCGACCCGGCTTTGCCGGGGCGGTCCGAACGCTGGTGGGGTTTGGGGGGCCATTTCGGGGCCCCCCATCTAGGCGACGGCGACCGACAGGCGCCGGACGAGCGCCGCACCCTGCTGATCCAGCCACTCTTTCGTCGAGGCGTAGCCGTAGCGAAGCGCCGCGCGGCTCGCCTCGAAGCCCATCGAGGGTCCGAAGAGGAGGTTGTTGGTGCGGGGCGGCTGGAGCAGGTAGAACGCCGTGCGCGGGAACTTCACGGCCAGCGTCGCGAGGCCGAGCGTCAGGAGGTTCTGGCTGTAGATCCGCCCCGCCTGCTCCATGATGGTGTACACGCCGCGCGCGCTCATCGAGCCGTTGCCGTTGCTGTCGTGGAGGTTGGGCACGAGTGGGTTCACCACGAACACCACGTCGGCGCCCGCCTCGGCCGCGAGGTCGGCGTGACCGCTGAAGCCGACGCCGCCGTCGACGTAGTCGCGGCCGTTGATCGGGAACGGATCGAAGAACCCGGGAATGGCGGACGACGCCGCCACCGCCTGGCTGATCGGCACGTCGCGCAGCTCGCCCGCGCCGAAGACCACGCGCTCGGCGGTGTTGAGGTCGATGGCGGGGATCAGCAGCGTCCGCGACCGCTCGGCGAACGTGTTGGAGAGCGCGCGCGAGGCGAACGCCATCTGCAGATACTGCTCCAGGGCGTCGAGCGAGAAGAAGCCGGGCGGCATGTCGCGCTCCGCGTGCGCGAGCATGTCGGGGATGGAGCCGCGTCCGCGGATGGCGCTCTTGCCGAAAGCCCAGATCAGCTGGCCGAAGCGGCCGCAGGCGCGGTGGAAGGCGTCGCCGGCGAACACGGCGTTGCGACGGAAGTTGATCGGGTCGTCGAGGTCCTCGTCGAGGATCTGGTAGATCTCACGGGCGCGGACACCGCCCGCCAGGAGCGAGGCGACCACGGAGCCGGCGCTGCAGCCGACGTAGATGTCGAAGCCACGGCCGGAGCCGTTCAGGCGCTCCTCGAGGGCCGCCAGCGCCCCGACCTCGTACATCCCGCCGATGACGCCGCCGCCGGCGAGGGCCAGGGCGTAACGCGGCCGCTGTCTGGACCGCCATCGCCCGAAGGCCCGATGTACGAATTTCATCCTGCTCGAAAGTACAGCAAAGGTCCTGCCAATCATGGGATACGGCTATAACATATTGAAATCATGTTTTAACAGCCTTCCTCCCTGATCGGTAAACGCCCGAATGGGGTGTGAAGTTCTTCCCATCCCGCCTTGGCCGTACCATCGCGCACCGCGTTAGTAGGATGTGAAACGTGGGCGTGGCGCTTCGACGCTGGTTCGGTGGTTTTCGCCCCGCCTACCTCC
>Ga0137407_10003819_pt1 | contig 10038 bp, 9 predicted proteins | sample CZOMad2_2_16fung_FD_108410 | JGI IMG/M metagenome (GOLD analysis project Ga0137407, IMG submission 108410) | Vadose zone soil fungal communities from Angelo Coast Range Reserve, California, USA - CZOMad2_2_16fungal (Illumina Assembly) | ecosystem: Environmental > Terrestrial > Soil > Vadose zone...
ATTCGCGGTCTCGCGGATCACGGTGCGCAAGGCCATCGATGGCCTGGTGAACGAGGGGCTGCTCGTACGGCGCCAGGGCTCAGGCACGTTCGTAGTTGCAAGAGTCGAGAAGAACTTCTCCAAGCTGACATCGTTCTCGGAAGACATGCGCGCACGCGGCAGGACGCCGCGCAGTGTCTGGTTGCAGCGCTCGGAAGGAACCGTGTCACCCGAGGAATCCCTGGCGCTGCGCTCGAGCCCCGGCACACCGGTCTATCGCTTCCACCGCATCCGGTTTGCCAACGATGCGCCGATGGCACTCGAGTATGCGACGGTGTTGGCTTCATCCCTGCCCTCTCTCGATGCGGTGGAATCGTCCCTGTATGAAGCACTCGAGCGCGCCGGCAATCGTCCGGTGCGCGCGTTGCAGAGGCTGCGCGCCGTGTTGCTGACCGGCGAACAGGCGAAGCTGTTGCAGGCGAAGGAAAAGGATGCGGGCCTGTTGGTGGAGCGGCTGGGATTTCTCAAGGACGGCCGCGCCGCGGAATTCTCCCAGTCGTACTATCGCGGCGACACCTATGATTTCGTCGCTGAACTCAGCAGTTCTTCGTGAGCACACCCCCAGTGACTATCCAGGAAGACGCGACACACCTGTATCGCGAAGCGGCACAGGCTGCCGAAACGGTGCGGCTGCAGCTTCGTACCAACAGCGAACGGCTGGAACGGTTAGGTGAGACATTACGCCGCCTCGCGCCGCGCGCAGTCGTCACCTGTGCCCGTGGGAGTTCAGACCACGCGGCGACGTTTGCCAAATACCTGATAGAGACGCGCCTCGGCGTTCTGACATCCTCTGCAGCGCCGTCGGTCAGCTCCGTCTACGCCGCAAAGGCGGATTTGCGCGGCACCGTGTTTCTGGCCATCTCCCAATCCGGTGCGAGTCCCGACCTGCTCGCCGCGGTAGCGAGTGCGAAAACCGCCGGCGCAATGATCATTGCGCTGGTCAACGTGGAAACCTCTCCGCTGGCGAAAGCTGCGGATTTTGCAATTCCACTGTGTGCCGGCACCGAACAGAGCGTGGCGGCGACCAAGTCGTACATCGGCTCACTGGCTGCGATCATTCATCTGGTCGGCTGCTGGGCTCAGGATGAGGAACTGTTGACTGCGCTGGCGCAGGCACCCACTCAGCTCGAACGTGCCTGGCAACTTGACTGGCGCGCGGCGCTCGCCCACCTTCAGCCCGCGCGCGACCTGTATGTGGTCGGCCGCGGGCTGGGCCTCGGTGTGGCGCAGGAAGCGGCGTTGAAGTTGAAGGAGACATCCGGTTTGCATGCCGAGGCGCTCAGCGCTGCCGAGCTTCGGCATGGGCCCATGGCCCTCGTGCAGGTGGGCTTCCCGGTACTGATTTTTGCGCAGAATGACGAAACGCATGGCGGCGTTGAGTCGCTGGCCAAGGAGCTGGCGGAGCGCGGTGCAAAGGTGTTGCTGGCAGGCGCGGCCGCACCCCACGCTCTCGTCCTACCCACTGAAAATGCTCACCCGGCGATCCAACCCATGCTGATCATTCAGTCGTTCTATCGGATGGTGAACGCCCTGGCCGTGGCGCGTGGCTTCGACCCCGATCGCCCGCCTCACCTGCGCAAGGTCACCGAGACCGTTTGATGCAAGCGACAACCCAGGCCCTCGTCAATGGGCGTGTTCTGACTGATGACGGACTTGTTGAGGGACGCTGCGTCCTGATCGAGGGTGGCCGTATCATCGATGTTGTCGATCCCACAGATCGGCGTTGCGCGAGCGCGGTACAGCGCGATCTGGCCGGTCACCTGCTGCTGCCCGGTTTCATAGACTCACAGGTGAATGGCGGCGGCGGCGTCCTGTTCAACGACGCTCCCAGCGTCGAGGTCATCAGGGATATCGGGCGTGCGCACCGTAAGTTCGGGACAACCGGTTTCCTGCCAACGCTGATCAGCGCTGACCTGGATATCGTGGCCAAGGCGATCGAGGCAGTACAGGATGCGCTGACACTGGGTGTACCCGGAGTGCTGGGCATCCACATCGAGGGACCCTTCCTCAACGTCGAGCGCAAGGGCATCCATGATCCCGGCAAGATCCGGGAGCTCGATGCAGCTGCCGTCAGTTTGCTGACCTCCCTTCGAGGCGGACGGACGCTCGTCACCCTGGCGCCGGAGATGACCACTCCGGACATGATCAAGAAGCTGGTCATTGCGGGAGTCGTAGTCTCTGCGGGTCATACCAACGCAACGTATGCGCAGATCCAGGGCGCGCTGCAGGCGGGACTCACGGGATTCACACACCTCTTCAACGCGATGTCGCAGCTCACCGGCCGGGAGCCGGGCGTGGTCGGCGCGGCGCTCGATGATCCTGACAGTTGGTGCGGGATCATCGTGGATGGCGAGCACACCGATCCGGTTGTGTTGCGGATTTCGATGCGCTGCAAACGGCATGATCGCTTCATGCTCGTGACCGACGCGATGCCCAGTGTGGGTACGGACAGCAAGTCGTTTGATCTGCAGGGCCGCAGGATTACGGTCTCGGGCGCCTTGTGCGTCGATGAAGACGGACGCCTCGCCGGAGCCAACATCGACATGGCGAGTAGCGTGCGCAACGCGGTGTCCATGCTGGGTCTGTCCCTGCCGGAAGCGGTCCGCATGGCCAGCCTTTATCCGGCGGAATTTCTGGGCCTGTCAGGCGAGGTCGGCCGTATTGCCGCCGGCTACCGGGCCAATTTCGTCCTGGCCGACGATCAGCTGCAGGTGCTGGATACGTGGATCGACGGGCAGCCCGCAGCGGGCCTGGAGACCTAGGCGTCCTGGGATACCTAGGGTGCCTGAAAGCCGTTAGCCCTGTACGTCAGAACTAACGTATCCCGCACGCCGCCTTCGCCGTCCGGCTGAATTGGCGTCGTCTCATGGATAACCCGAGCGTCGTCCATGAGCAGCAGCGACCATGGCTCCTCCATAGTGAAACGGACTCCCGACGGCCCATTGGCATCGAAAACGCGCGTCTCGCCCCCGCGAACGTTTCGACGCCTGATCAGCATCAGAGCGACGAAATCGACACCGTCGCGGTGAGCACCCTCTGGAGTCGGCCTGCCGATTCCACCGGCCGTATCGATGCGGAACTGGTGTGCCTCGATGAACCATCGATCAACGGGACGAATGTGCGTGAACAGCGATCCGATCGAGGTCAGCAGTTGCGTCCACACAGGCGCCTTCACGACTTCCGGTGCAATTGGCTCAAACCAGCGTTCCAGGCCGCCATGCAGGGCGTTGTACGACGTCGGCTGCCAATGCGCACGATGAGGCGCCAGCGTCAGCGCGCCTCCGACGTCCTGGACGAAGCAGGCATGTCTACGCGACCGATAGCGCCCACCGTCACGTAGGTACTCGTCACGAGGCAACGAACTCCACCACTCTTCGAGAGGGCTCAGTTGCGCGACATCAACGTGCAGGGCGGAACCCAGGTCCCGTGAAGACAGGAACACGTAGCCGGCCTTGGACAGATTCTCGATGGCATTCATTTCGCTCTTTTACCACGAGCGGCGCCAGCCAACAGCTCAGCCGTTTGCGGATCCGCCGGAAACATCGATTCAATGGCCAGCTCGGCGAGCGTGATATCCAGAGGCGTGCCAAAAACCGTGGTCGTACTGAAGAACGACAGCACTCCGTGCTCTGTTCGCAGGCACAAAGGAACCAGCACGCCTCCGTACTCGTCCACGTCGCCCCCGTGATGGGGCAGCCCCGTGACAGGATAGGCCTGCAGCTCAGCCAGCAACTCTACGAGAACGGGGTCCGCTGTCGCATCGATCTGGTGACGCAGCCGAGACAACAGATGCGAACGCCACTCCCCGAAGTTCTCGACTCGAGGAGCCAACCCTTCCGGGTGCAATGCGACCCGCAATACATTGATCGGCGGCTCCAGAAGCCTGGATGCAACGCCTGCGAGCATGGGGCCCACGACAGAATTCGCGGCGACCAGGGACCAATGCCGGTCGATCGCCAGTGCCGGGTACGGCTCATGCCCGGCAAGCACCAGCTCGATGGCCTTCTTGGCCTGTTGGAGTGCCGGGTCATCGAGCTTCCGCTCTGAGTACACGGGCGCATATCCCGCAGAGAGCAGCAACGGATTGCGCTCACGCAATGGAATAGCGAGCCGTTCTGCGAGACGCAGCAGCATCTCGCGGCTGGGCAATGAGCGCCCGGTTTCAAGGAAGCTCACGTGCCGCGCGGAGATATCCGCCTCGCACGCCAGCTCCAGCTGGCTGAGATGCCGGCGCTGTCGCCACATCCGCAACTGATCACCGATACAGGTTGCTGCGTCCTTCATGGACTGATCCTACTTCGCCTCCCGCATGGCGGCCATTACCTCCAAGGTAATCGACGCGGTGGTCGTCTTCCTAAGACCATTGGGTCCGACGAAGAGGTACTACATCAACATCGCAGTCAAGGAGCAGAGTATGAACAGCGTTGCATCCCGGCTCGCCATGAGCTTCAACACCCCCTCACCCCTGTTGCGTCGTGCACTTCTTGCAGACGCAATGCTCACGGGCATCACCGGCATCGCACTGGTGCTTGCGGCAGGTCCGCTCGGCGCGTTTCTGGCACTTCCCGCTGCGGCTCTTCGAATTGCCGGGGCCATTTTCATCCCGTTTGCGGCATTCGCCGGATGGCTCGGCACGCGCCCTCGTGTGAATCGCCACCTGGTGTTCGCCCTGATCGCGCTGAATGTCCTGTGGGCAGTGGATAGTGTGCTGCTCCTGTTCACCGGATGGGTCGAGACGACGGCACTTGGCGAGTGCTTCGTCATTGGGCAGGCCCTGTTCACCGCGGTGATCGCGGAGGTGGAGTTTCTTGGCTTGCGGCGCTCAACCCGTGTGGATTCGTACGCGCGTCATTGAGGTCACCGGAACCGCCGGCCTGCGGGCGCGTTAATTGCTGCGCCAACGAACCCGACCGCCCGCAGGCTGGAGATCAACAAATGAGCCATATCAAGCAGATACAAGATATTCGCGAGCGCGCTCGCAAGCAGATCACCGACGGCGCGGTGACGGATGACTACTCGCTCGATCGCAAGCAGGTCATCGGCATTCTGAACGAGGCGCTGGCTACGGAGCTCGTCTGCGTGCTGCGGTACAAGTTTCACTACTTCATGGCCTCGGGGATCCACTCCCAGGCCGTGAAGGAAGAGTTCAAAGAGCATGCCGACGAAGAGCAGGAGCATGCGGACCAGATCGCGGAGCGCATCAAGCAGCTGGGCGGCAAGCCCGAGATGAATCCGTCCTCGCTGACGAGCCGCAGCCACAGCGAGTACAAAGAAGGAACCTCGCTCACCGACATGATCCGGGAGGATCTCATTGCCGAGCGGATCGCCATCGAGTCATACCGTGAAATCATTCAATTCCTCGGCGACAAGGACCCCACCTCCAAGCGCCTGATGGAGCACATCCTCGCCAAGGAGGAAGAGCACGCGGATGACATGGCCGACCTGTTGTTCGCCGTGGAGCCCTCAACCGGTGAGGGCTCACGCAACCTTTACTTCCCGGACGAAGTCCCCGGCAAGCAGCCGGGCGTCAAGCCGAGCTGACGCTCCTCGAAGCAATCGCCTTCACGGTCTCGACCACGTGTCCGACCGTGAATCCGAAGTGCTTGAACAGCTCAGCCGCAGGCGCTGATTCACCGAAGGTGGTCATTCCGATGACCACCCCGGTCCTGTCAACGTACTTGCGCCACGAGTCCGGCGATCCGGCCTCCACCGCAACGCACGGAAGGTCCCCTGGCAGCACCGAGTCCCTATAAGCCTGCGGCTGGCGATCGAACACCGACGTCGACACCATCGAAACCACGCGCACGGGAATTCCCGCCTGGGCGAGAGCTTTCTGTGCGTCCATGGCCAGCCCGATCTCGGAACCCGTTGCGATGATGATGGCGCGCGGCGCCGCATCCGGATCACTGAGCACGTAACCTCCGCGGGCGATGTTGGCCGAGGCGAGAGCGGAGCGCTTCTGAAAAGGTAGATTCTGGCGGCTGAGGATCAAACAGGTCGGACCGTCGTGCCGCTCGAGCGCCGTAGCCCAGGCAACGACCGACTCCTCGGTATCGCAAGGCCTCCACACGTCCATGTTTGGAATCAGCCGTAGCGAGGCCACGTGCTCCACGGGCTGGTGCGTCGGACCGTCCTCACCCAACCCGATGGAGTCATGCGTGAACACGAAGATCGAGCGGATCCGCATCAGGGCCGCCATTCGCAAGGCGTTGCGGCAGTAGTCCGAGAACGTGAGGAATGTGCGGCCGTACGGAATGAATCCGCCGTGCAACGTGATCCCATTCATGACTGCGGCCATTCCAAACTCGCGCACGCCGTAGTGAATGTAGTTGCCACGCGAGGCAGTCACCGGCCGGGATCCTGACCAGAGAGTCAGGTTGGAACCGGCGAGGTCGGCCGACCCTCCCAGCAGCTCCGGCAGTTCCGGGGCCAGTGCTTCGATCACGTCCTGCGAAGCCTTGCGAGTTGCAAGAGTTTGCGCCTTCTGCCGCACCTTGGCAGTCAACAGCTGCACCCGGATTGCAAAGTCGCCCGGCAACTGGCCCGCGAGCCGACGCTCGAGCTCGCGGGCCTCGGCCGGATAGGAGCGCGCATACTGTGCGAATTTCGTTTTCCAGTTACTTTCCGCCAGGGCGCCCGCCTCGCGCGCATCCCACGCCTCGTACACGTGGGAAGGCACCACGAATGGCGGATACGGCCACCCGAGCTGAGCCCGCGCGGCCGCAATCTCCTTGTCCCCAAGAGGCGCGCCGTGCGACTCGTGTGTGCCCGCCTTCGTCGGAGCTCCCTTGGCAATGATGGTCTTACAACAGATCAGGGACGGGCGATCCTGTACAGCCTTCGAAGCAACAATGGCCCGATCGACAGCCTCGCTGTCGTGTCCATCGACCTTCGCGACCACATGCCAGCCGTACGCTTCGAACCTCTTCGGCGTGTCATCGGTGAACCAACCTTTGACATGTCCATCGATGGAAATACCGTTGTCGTCATAGAACACGATGAGCTTGCCGAGCCCAAGCGTACCGGCCAGCGAGCAGGCCTCGTGCGACACCCCTTCCATCAGGCAGCCGTCGCCCAGAAACACGTACGTATGATGGGAGAAGAGCTCGAAGCCAGGGCGGTTGAACTCCTCCGCGAGCAACTTTTCCGCGATCGCCATGCCAACCGCATTCGAGATGCCCTGCCCGAGCGGCCCCGTGGTCGTTTCGGCGCCCGGAGTAACACCGTATTCGGGATGTCCCGGCGTCTTCGAGCCCATCTGCCTGAAGCGGTGCAGCTGCTCCACCGGCATGTCGTAGCCGGCCAGGTGCAGCAGCGCATACAGCAGCATCGAGCCGTGACCATTGGAGATGACGAACCGATCGCGATCAGCCCAGCGGGGATTCGCGGGATTGTGCCGCAGATGCCGCCGCCACAGGACCTCGGCAATCTCGGCCATGCCCATCGGCATACCCGGATGCCCGGAGTTCGCCTTCTGCACAGCGTCCATGGCCAGTGCCCGAATCACGTTTATGACATCGCGGCGCGCGGCGTCGCTGTTGGGATCGCCCTGGGTGCTCAGAGGTTCGGCGCTCATCAGGTGGCTCCTGTCGTGTACAGCCGTAAACGGGGTTGATCGGTGGGTGGCTGCAGGCAGATCGCGACCAGGTCGGTCAACGTGTCCACCCGTCCATCGGGCGCGGCGGCGGCGGGCGCGCCATGCTCTGTGCCGTAGCCATAGCTGACGGCGATGACCGGACAGCCGGCCGCCCGCGCGGCCTCAACGTCCACACTGGAATCGCCGACATACAACATCTGCGCGGGTACGATGCCGAAGCGCGAACAGGCTGCCAACAACATGTTCGGGCTGGGCTTGCGATCCGCGGCGCGGTCCGCGCACAAAGTGAATGCGAAAAAAGCGCTGAGCCCGGCCTCCTGCAAAAGCGGCTCGGTAAACAGGCTGTCTTTATTGGTAATACAACATAGCTTGATACCTGCATCCGCCAACGCGCGCAGCGCCGGTACAACGCCCTGAAACACCTTGCTGCGTTTGAAGAGACCCTGGGCGTAGATCCGCCGGAACAAAGCCACTGCGGCGGAGCGCTGCGCCGCATGGGTGGGACGATCACCGAGGCTCTCGGCCAATGCCCGCAGCACGAGCTGATCGACCCCGTTACCCACCAAGGCCCTGACACGAGGCTCCGGCAGCTCCCGGGCGCCGAGCATGCTCAGCATCAGGTTCACTGCGGCGGCCAGGTCTCCCATGGTATCGATGAGAGTGCCATCCAGGTCGAAGGCAGCGGCACGGATACTTTCAATGGCCTTGGACATGCGCAACTCCAGTCTGTGCAGCGGCGTGCAGCGCCAGCAACCGTTCGAGACTCAGAAACCGGGAGCCCAGGCGCGCCTCATCGGCGGGCGCCAGCGGCTCGTCAGGATCACCCAGCGATCCCAGCAGCAGATCGGCCGCAGTGAAGTCCTGACTGCGCGTCCAGATGTTCGGCGTGGCCACGGTGAACAGCCCGGCAGCCTTGGCCGATTCGACGCCGATCGCGGAGTCTTCCACCGCGATGGCGCGGGCTGGAGCAACGCCCAGCCTCTGCAGGGCCACATTGTATATGTCGGGCGCCGGCTTCTTGTTCGCCACCACGTCTCCCGTCGCGATCGTATCGAACCAGCTCATCGCGGTGCTTCCCAGGCCGGCGGTCACGAGCGGCTCGATGTTTTCGGGTGAGGTCGTCGAGGCAATGCCCACACGAATACCCGCATTGCGTGCCTCCATCACCAGGCGGCGTACGCCGCTGCGTGCCTTCACCTGGCCGACTTGCAGCAACTGCCTGTAAAGACGGGTCTTGGCCCGATGTATTTCCGGAATGAGACCTTGCAGTGAGCGCCGTTCCGTCGCCGGTAAACGCAATCGCTCGATGTAGCTGGCGATTCGCTCCTTCCCACCCGTGACACGCAAAAGCTCGCCGTACAGGGAAGCGTCCCAGATCCAGTCGAGACGGCATGCCTCGAAAGCCAGATTGAATGCCTGACGATGCACCTCCTCGGTATCGGCGAGAGTGCCGTCAACATCGAATATCAGCGCTTCGCAACTCATCCGCGGCGGACCACCTGCGAGCCTCGCGCGAGTGTCTCCTTGCGGCACTCCATCAGGCGCCAGATCATGGGTGTGAAAATCAACTGCAGGGCAAGATCCATCTTGCCGCCCGGACACACGATCGTATTGGCCCGCGACATGAACGAGTCGTGCAGCATCGACAGCAGGTACGGGAAGTCGATCCCGCGCGGGTTGGAGAAGTGAATCACCAGGAACGACTCATCAGGCGTTGGAATGAAGCGCGCAATGAACGGATTGGAGGTATCGACGACCGGCACGCGCTGAAAGTTGATGTGAGTGCGGGAGAACTGGGGACAGATGTAATGCACGTAGTCGTGCATACGCCGCAGGATCACGTCCGTTACGGCTTCGGCCGAGTATCCGCGTGTCGCCTTGTCGCGGTGCAGCTTCTGAATCCATTCCAGGTTGACGACGGGAGTGACGCCTATCAACAGGTCCACGTGCCGCGCGACATTGACTTCATCGGTCACCACCGCGCCGTGCAGTCCTTCGTAGAACAACAAGTCGGTGTCGTTGGGGAGGTCCTCCCACTCGGTGAAGGTGCCCGGCTGCTGCTTGTAGCGCGCCGCCTCCGGCTCATCATGCAGGTACTTGCGAGCCCGGCCGTTGCCGCGCTGGCCATAGTCCCGGAACAACTCCTCCAGCTCGGGGAAAAGGTTCGCTTCGGGCCCGAAGTGACTGAATACATGATCGCCACGGTCGATGGCACTGGCCAGCCGTTGTTTCATCTCGGCGCGGTCGTAGCGGTGGAAGCTGTCGCCCTCGATGAAGCCCGCCGAAATGCTCTCGCGGCGGAAGATCTGCTCGAAAGTGCGCATGACCGAGGTGGTGCCGGCACCGGAAGAGCCGGTGACCGCGATGATCGGATGCTTGGCCGACATGTTGCTGAGCCCCCG
>Ga0137407_10003823_pt1 | contig 10036 bp, 6 predicted proteins | sample CZOMad2_2_16fung_FD_108410 | JGI IMG/M metagenome (GOLD analysis project Ga0137407, IMG submission 108410) | Vadose zone soil fungal communities from Angelo Coast Range Reserve, California, USA - CZOMad2_2_16fungal (Illumina Assembly) | ecosystem: Environmental > Terrestrial > Soil > Vadose zone...
CCGCCGCCCCCCAGATCCGGTGCTCACCGGCGACGGTCGGGTTGTTGCGCTCGACGTACATCATCAGTGGCAGCGATGCCATGTTGCCGGAGAAGATGTCCATGTTGATGAACGGCGCGTAGGCCACCAGCAGCAGCACCGGGGCGATCACGCTGATCACTGCCAGGGCATCACTCCAGCGCCGGTCCCGAACCATCGATGACGAACGGGTGGCCTGCTTGACCCGGTTAGCCAGCATGCGGCCGCGGATCCGGGCCGCCCCGGCGACGAGGTCCGCGCAGTCCGCGACGTGCTGGCCCGAGCGCACCGCCCAGGCCACCGGCTTCGGTGCCCGGATCCGCGCGTCGTAGTCGGCCGCGGCGAACAGGACGCCGATCATCTCCTCGGCGTGCTCCCGCCGGTGCGCCTTGGGGTACAGGGTGAGCAGCCGCCGGTAGCGCCGCTCCATGCGCGTGCGCCGGCGCGCGGGCAGGCCGCTGGGGCGTGCCTCCAGCTCCGCGGTCCACGTCATATGGTGCCCCCGGCCAGGCCCAGGCGGCTGGCGGCGACGGCGGCGTTGGCGCGGATCCTGCTCACTTCGGCCGCGAGCTGGGCGGTGCCCTCGTCGGTGATCCGGTAGTAACGGCGAAGCCGCCCGTCCACGACTTCCTCCTTGTCGCTGGTGACCATGCCGTCTGCCTTCAGCCGGTCCAGCGCCGCGTACAAGGTGCCCGCCCGGAGCCTGACGCGTCCATCGGAGATCCGGGCTACGTCACTCATGATCCCGTAACCGTGCTGGGCCCCCGCGGCCAGCGCGGTCAAGATCAGGAACGTCGGCTCCTGCATGGACTGCTTGCTCACAGATCTTGTATATGCCGATGAACGGCACATATCAACTCGACGGCCAGGGGAGAACCAAGGGTGACCGATTCCATACGAGTTGTTGCGGTTCTCGGGATGCCTGGGTGATGATGAGACCACGAGAACAGCTCGTACCGCGGGCCCGCCAGCCGCGGACAACAAGGACCCGCTGACCAGGCCACTGCGAAGGGGTGCCGTGCCGCCGCGCGCCACGTTCCGCGACGTGTTCGCGGACCGCGAGTTCCGGGCCGTATGGTTCTCCGAGATCCTGTCCGTCACCGGGGATCGTCTCGCGCTGGTCGCGCTCACCCTGCTCGTCTTCGACCGGACGCATTCGCCGCTGCTCGCGGGCCTGGCCTACGCGGCCGGGTACCTGCCGTGGGTGATCGGGGGACTGTTCCTGGCCGACGTGGCCGACCGCCGGCCCCGGCGCACGGTCATGGTCACCTGCGACGCGGTCCGGACCGTGCTGGTCGCGGTCATGGCGGTGCCGGGCGTGCCGCTGCTGGCCCTGGTGGCGCTGCTCTTCGCGACCACGATGTTCGCGCCCCCGTTCGAGTCGGCTCGCGCCGCCATCACCCCGGACATCCTGCAGGGGGAGAAGTACGTCCTCGGCGCCGCGGTGTTCCAGACGACCGTCCTGGCGGGTCAGGTGGTCGGCGCGGCCGCCGGGGGACTGGCGGTGGCCTTCATCGGCGTGCGCGCCTCGCTCGTCGTGGACGCGGCCACGTTCGCGGTTTCCGGCTTGCTTATCGCGCTGGGAACCCATGCCCGGCCAGCCGCCGCGAAGCCGGAGGCCAACCCGTTGTCGCCGCTGGCCCGCATAGCCGGCGGCTTCCGGCTGGTCTTCGGCGACCGGGCGCTGCGCACCCTGCTGCTGTTCGGCTGGCTGGTGGTCTTCTACACGGTGCCCGAGGGGATCGCCGCGCCCTACGCGAGCAAACTCGGCGGAGGGCCGATCGCGACCGGCGTGGTGCTCGCGTCGACGTGCCTCGCCACCACCATCGCCACGCCGCTGTTCACGCGGTTCGCCCGCCCGCGGCAGCGACTGAACATGATGGGGCCGCTGGCCGTCTTCACCTGCGCGACGCTGGTCTTGACGGCCCTCCGTCCGGGTCTTGCCGTTTCCCTGGTGATCTTCTCGCTGTCAGCTACGTTCGGCATTTACCAGATCGCAGCTAACACCGCCTTCGTGGTCAGGGTTCCGAACGAACGGCGGGCTCAGGCTTTCGGCATTGCCAACATGGGGGTGGTCGTTGGCCAGGGGGCCGCTTTCGTAGCGGCCGGAGCCGCGGCCGAGGTGATCTCCCCGGCGGCGGTCATCGCCGTAGCTGGCGGAATCGGAACGGTTATCGCGTTCGTACTGACGCTCAGGTGGCGCCACGTGTCACCACCCGGCGGGCGTCATGCGGCCGTCAGGCGTCCCGGTCACGCCGCGGCCAGAAGATCGGTGCCGCTACGCGATTCGAGGTAGCGGCCGTGGGGGTCGTTCTCCGGCTCAAGTCCAGGTGTCGCGCATGACGAGCGCTCCTCTCAGGTCGTGCTGGCTTCGTGCGTCAGATGTGTCCTCAGGTCCACTGCACGCGCATTGGCCGACCCTCCTCCCGGCGCTCAAAAGAGCTGTGTGACAGCCCCCCGGCGGCAAGTACGCCGAGTAATCGTGGCTTGTCAAAGACCATTTAGCTCCGCTTTTCACCGTGATGTAGCGAAACCGGGCGACATAGTGTCCAAGATGGCCATAGATGGGTTAAGGTAGCTATACGGAGCTAGTCCTTTACGGTGAGCTGCCGAACTAGACAGGAGCCTGTCGAGTCCCATCCGGAACGGTGGACTATGGAAGCCTCGTCCGTCACTCGCCGCCTAGCCGGGTACGCGGTTGTCCGGGACTGGGCGTGGTGGCAACTCCCCCCGGCTCTGCGGGGCTATGTCGGGGCCATTCCGCTCGCCGCCCTCGCCATGATGGGCTTCGCCGTCTCGCAGACCGCATGGGTCACCGACGACGTGCTCAAGTTCGTGCTGCTGCTCATCTGCGGCATGGTCTCGGTCGCGGCCACCCCGCGAGTCGCTTACCTCAAGGCCGGGATGACCAGGGACTTCCTCACCGTCTGGGTCCTGCCGGTGGCGATCTTGCTGCCGCCGATCTACGCCATGCTGACCCCGATCCCGCTGCAGGTGCTCACCCAGCTGTGCGTGCACAAGGGCGTCGTCTTCCGCCGGGTGTTCACCGCGGGCGCCATCAGCCTGACCTACGGCGCGGCGTCCTTGCTCTTCCGGGCCTTCCCCGCGCACTTCGCGGGCGGTTCGGTCGGTGCCGGGACGCACGCCCTGACCTGGGTCCTGGCCGTGGCCGTAGCCGAGATCGTCGGCGGCCGCGGGCACCACTTCCTCATCGTGGGAGCGATCAAGCTGACCGATCCCTCGGTGCGCCTGCGCGACCTGGAGCTGAACCGCGAGGCGCTGCAGGCCGACTTCGCCGAGTTCGACCTCAGCGTGCTGATCACCGTGGTCATCGCGGTCAACCCGGTGCTGGCCGTCGCCGCCGTCCCGACCGTGCTGCTGGCCCGGCGGTTCATCATGCACGCCCAGCTGCTGGCCGCGTCCCGCATCGACACCAAGACCGGGCTGCTCAACGCGGCCACCTGGGAGCGGGAGGCGGAAGTCGAGGTCACCCGGGCCGTCCGGATGAGCATCCCGCTGGCCGTGGCGCTGGTCGACATCGACCACTTCAAGGTGGTCAACGACACCTACGGCCACCTGGCCGGGGACAAGGCGCTCCGCGCCGTCACCGACGCCCTGCGCAGCCAGCTGCGGGGCTCTGACATGGCCGGGAGGTTCGGCGGCGAGGAGTTCGTCCTGCTGCTGCCGCAGGCGCGCGAGCAGGATGCCCTCACCGTGGCCGAGCGGCTCCGCGCTCACGTCGCCAGCATGTCGATCCCGGTCGACGACGATGACGAGACCAGCGGGCACATCAGGCTCACCATCTCGGTCGGGGTCGCGTCGCTGGACGGCGAGAGCCGCGAGCTGACCGACCTGCTGGCCGCCGCCGACGCGGCCCTCTACCACGCTAAGGAAACAGGCCGTAACAAGACGCACATCGTCTCGGCCGGCCTGCGCACCTTACCGCCGGCTGCCTGACCGTGACCTGCCGCCTGGGCGGGACGGCTGCATAGTCCTGACGGACTACACATGGCCGCGCCCGCTGGCCGCGCCCGCTGGCCGTGATTGCTGGCCGGGATTGCGCGCGTCTCCCGTCCGGAAGGCCGGCCGGATGGGCGGGGATTCCGCCGCCTTCCGGGCTAATTCGGGTGCGTCCTGCCCTAAATCGGGCAGGATTCTTGCCTAACCGCCCGCCCGCCTAGTAAGAAGTAGGCGTGCCCGACCTCAGAGGCCCCCGAGCCGTTCCGGCGGAGTCCTTCCCGCAGGATCTCGCCCGCCACCTGGCGGCCTCGACGGGCCTGGCGCAGCCCACGGCGATCCGCGTCATCGCCGACGTGGCGAGCTACTTCGACGAGACGGTGGAAGAGTTCGTCCGCAGGCGGCACGCCGAACTCAGGCAGCGGCAGCGGAAGAACGAGGAGATCTGGCCGCTGATCGAGGGGGAGCTGGGACAGCGCCGGTTCGTGGCCCCCGGGCTGTCGGAACGCCAGCTCCGCCGCATCGTCTACGGCTGACACAACGGCCCGGCCACTGAACGGCTGACAACCAAAGCGTCAAGAGCGCATGAGGGGAGCTCGACGTGTGCGGAATCGTAGGGTACATCGGCCGCAGGGACGCCGTCCCGGTACTGCTCGAGGGCCTGAGGAGCCTGGAGTACCGCGGCTACGACTCGGCCGGCCTGGCGGTGATCTACCGGAACCGGCTGCAGGTCACCAAGACGGCGGGCCGGGTGCAGGACCTCAGGGACCGGGTCAGCGACCGGACCAGGGCCACCATCGGCATCGGCCACACCCGATGGGCCACCCACGGTGAGCCGAACGACACCAACGCCCACCCGCACACCGACGCCGAAGGCCGCATCGCCGTCGTGCACAACGGCATCATCGAGAACGCCGAGCAGCTCAGGGACGCGCTCACCGGCCGGGGCGTCAAGCTGGTCAGCGAGACCGACACCGAGGCGCTGGCCCACATGATCGCGGCCGAGGCCACCGAGGGCACACCGCTGGAGGAGGCGGTCCGCCGTACGCTGCGCCACGTGGACGGCACCTACGGCCTGGTGGTGCTGGACACCCAGAACCCCAACGAGCTGGTGGTGGCGCGCAACGGCAGCCCGATCGTGCTCGGCATCGGGGAGTCGGAGATGTTCGTCGCCTCCGACGTGGCGGCGCTGGTCCGCTACACCAAGCAGGTCGTGTACCTGGACGACGCCGAGGTGGCCACGGTGCACGCCGCCGACTACGTCACCGCGGCGCTCGACGAGCGGGACCGCGGCGGCTCGCGCAAGACGCCGACCACGGTGGAGGCCGAAGCCGGGGACTACGAGCTCGGCCTGTTCGAGAATTACATGCGCAAGGAAATCCATGAGCAGCCCGAAGCGCTGCGCCGGGTGCTGCGCGGGCGCCTCGACCCGCGGTTCGCCACGGCCAAGCTGGGCGGCATCGACCTGGACGCCCGCCAGCTCCGGGCCATCAGGCAGGTGAAGTTCCTCGGCTGCGGCTCCGCCTACTACGCCGGCCAGATGGGCGCGGTGCTGACCGAGGAACTGGCCCGCATCCCCTCCGACGCCGAGCCGGCCTCGGAGTTCAGGTACCGCAACCCGGTGGTCGACCCGGACACGCTCTACGTGGCGGTCAGCCAGTCCGGCGAGACGCTCGACACGCTGATGGCCGTGCAGGAACTGCGCCGTAAGGGCGGGCAGGTGATCGGCGCGGTCAACGTGGTCGGCAGCGCCATCGGCCGGGAGTGCGGGCACGGGGTGTTCCTGCACGCCGGCCCGGAGATCGCGGTCTGCTCCACCAAGGCGCTGACCAACATGGCGGCCACCTTCGCCCTGCTCGCGCTGCTGCTCGGCCGGGTCCGCGACCTGTCCTCGGCCTCCGGCCAGCGGATCGTGGCCGGGATGCGCGCGCTGCCCGGGCAGATCGAGGAGATCCTGGCCGCCGAGGAGGAGATCGCCCAGGTGGCACGGGAGTATGCCGGGGCCGAGCACATGTTCTTCATCGGCCGGGTCCGCGGCTGGCCGGTGGCCCGCGAGGGCGCGCAGAAGCTGAAGGAAGTCTCCTACGTGCATGCCGAGGCGTACCAGGCGGCCGAGCTCAAGCACGGCCCGCTCGCGCTGATCAACGCCTCGATGCCGAGCGTGGTCATCGTCCCGGCGGACGACCTGCTGTCCAAGAACATCTCGACGATCGAGCAGATCAAAGCGCGCGGCGGCCCGGTCATCGCGGTGACAAGCGCCGACCTGCCCGCCGGCCTGGCCGACGCGGTCATCCGCGTGCCGCGGGCCGAGCCCGAACTCGAGCCGCTGCTGCTGAACATCCCGCTGCAGATCCTGGCCTACCACGTGGCGGCCAAGCTGGGCCGGGACATCGACAAGCCCAGGAACCTCGCCAAGAGCGTCACAGTGGAATAACCGCCGACGTCCCATCCCGCCCGTGCGGCCAGTGCCCGCCGTGCGGCCAGTGCCCGCCGTGCGGCCAGTGATGCTCGCGTGGCTCGAGCCGATCGCCCCGCGAGCAGGCCGGGACGTCGAATCCACGCCTCCTAGCGCCGCAATAGGGCGCGCCGGGCCGTTGCGCCAGACCGTTTTGCCGGAATTATTCCAACCTCGGGTCCGGTCCTGGATGGCGTGCGCCGAGATCCCGCCGTGATGTGCGCGCGGAATATCAATAATGCTCAGGCCCGGGTGTTCCGCATGGCCTGGCCTCCTCTCGCCCACTCTCGTAGCGCTAGGTGACAGCGCTAGCGGACAGTATGCGGTGTTTGCGACACCGTGTAATCGCAGCTAGCTCGTCACCATTTTTTGCCTCGCATCGCACGCAATTGCATGCGATTTGCGGTAATTGCTACTTGAATGCGCAGAGATGAGTTATGGTAGCTATACGGAGATGGTCCCTTACTCTGAGCATCCAACTATCAGCAGACTCGTTACGTCTCATCCGGAACGGTGGTACATGCGAGCCTCGTCCGTCACAGCTCGACTAGCTGGCCGGCTGGCCGCCGGGCTGTCCGTCAGGGACTGGGCGTGGTGGCAGCTTCCCAGAGCCCTGCGGGCCTATGTCGGCGCCGTGCCCGCGGTGAGTCTCGTGCTGGCCGCGGTCGCCGCGGCGGCGACGGCCTGGCCGGCCGCCGACCTGGTGCGGTTCGGCCTGCTGCTGAGCTGCGGCTCGGTTTCCGTGGTGGCCACCCAGCGCTTCGCCTACCTGCAGAGCGGCATGGTGCGCGACTTCCTGAGTGCCTGGGTGCTGCCGGTCGCGGTCCTGCTGCCCCCGGTGTACGCCATCGTGATCCCGGCGCCGCTGATGATCCTCACCCAGTGGCGGGTGCACCGCGGGGCGGTCTACCGCCGGGTGTTCACCGCGGCCGCGATCGGGCTGGCATACGGCGCGGCGTCGCTGGTGTTCCACGCCATCCCCGCGTCCTTCGCCGGGAGCGCGCCCGGCTCTGGGACGCACGTCCTGACCTGGGCCATAGCCGTGGCCGCGGCCGAGGTCAGCGGCTGGCTGCTGCACAACGTCCTGATCTTCACCGCGGTCAAGCTCTCCGACCCCGCCGCCCGGGTCACCGACGTCGCGCTGAACCGCGAGGCGCTGCTCATCGACTTCGCCCAGATGGACCTGGGCATCCTCATCACCGTGGTGGTAGCTGTCCAGCCGATCCTGGCCGTCCTGGCCGTGCCCACCGTGCTGCTGGCCCGGCGGTTCGTGATGCACTCGCAGCTGCTGGCCAAGGCGCGGATGGACACCAAGACCGGCCTGCTCAACGCGTCCACCTGGGAGAACGAGGCGGAGCGGGAGATCGCCCGGGCGGTGCGGACCCACGGCCCGCTGTGCGTCGCGCTGCTTGACCTCGATCACTTCAAGAAAGTCAACGACACCCACGGCCACCTGGTCGGCGACAAGGCGCTGCGGGCGGTCAGCGGCGTCCTGCGCGAGCAGATGCGCAGCTACGACCTGGCCGGCCGGTTCGGCGGCGAGGAGTTCGCGGTCCTGCTCCCGCAGACGCGGGAGGCTCAGGCGCTGGCCATCGCCGAGCGGCTCCGCACCGCCATCGCCGCGCTGTCCGTCCCGGTCAGCGAGGACGACCTGGCGGGTGTGCGCGTCCAGGTCACCGTCTCGATCGGGGTGACCGCGCTCGACCAGGACGGTGCCGGGGCCTGCGATCTCACCGCCCTGCTGGCCGCGGCCGACGCAGCCCTGTACCGCGCCAAGCAGGCCGGCCGGAACCGGACCTGCCTCGCGAGCGCCAGCCCGCTGGCCCAGATCATCCCGGCCGCCCGCCCGGCCCCGTTAATTGAGCACCGCCCGGCACCGCTAACTCCGAGCACAGCTAGCCGGACCTAACCGCTTCCGAACGCAGCTAACCGTACCCGCGCGCGGCCCGGTCAGTGAAAGGGCAGCGGCTCGTCGAAGGCCGCTCTGCCCGGCAGCGGCTGCTCGCACCAGACGACCTTGCCCGTCGCGGTCCGCCGGGCACCCCAGCGCTGGGAGAGCTGACGGACCACCTGGAGGCCGCGGCCGCTCTCCTCGTCGCCGTTGGGCGAGCGCAGCCGAGGCAGCGCGCCGGAGGAGTCGAGCACCTCGCAGACCAGGGCCCGCTCGTTGACGAGCCGGAGCGTGACGTCGCCGCGGGAGTACTTGACCGCGTTGGTCACCAGCTCCGAGACGAGCAGCTCGGTGGTCGGGATGAGGTCCTCGAGCCCCCACCGCTTCATCGGCTCGGCCAGCACCGAACGCGCTTCCCGCACCGACGTCAGCTTCGGCGCGAGCGTCCACGAGGCGTAGTTGTCGGCCGGCAGCCGCCGCAGCCGGGCGATGAGCACCGCGATGTCGTCCCGCTGGTGATCGGAGTACACCCCGTCCAGGGTGGCCTTGCACAGGTCCTCGAGCGGCCGGGTCGGCGAGCCGACGCCGAAGATACCCTGCAGCCGGGCCAGCCCGTCACTGATGTCCTGGCCCTTGTTCTCCACCAGGCCGTCGGTGTACAGCACGAACAGGCTGCCGTCCTCGATCTGGAACCGGCGGCTCTCCACCTCGCCGTCGCCGATGCCGAGCGGCGGGGAGGGCGGCACGTCGAGCAGCTCGTTGCTGCCGTCCGGGTGCACCAGCAGCGGCGGCAGGTGGCCGGCCACCGCCACCTCGATTTCCCCGCTAACCGCGTCGTAGACCGCGTACGCGCAGGTGGCGAAGTGCGGCTCGCGCTCGCCGAGGGTGTGCATGAGCTCGTCGAGCTGCAGCAGCGAATCGGCCGGCGGCAGCTCCAGCATGGCCAGGGTGTGGATGGCGGTCCGCAGCCGCCCCATGGTGACCGCGGCCCGCACGCCGTGCCCGGCCACGTCGCCGACCACCAGCGCGACCCGGCCGCCGGGCAGCGCGATGGACTCGTACCAGTCCCCGCCGACCTCGATCATCTTGCTGCCGGGCAGGTAACGGTGCCTGACCTCGACCGAGGACGGCGCCGAGAGGCCGGTCGGCAGCATGCTCCGCTGCAGTGTCAGCGCGGTGGCGTGCTCGCGGCTGTACCGGCGGGCGTTGTCGATGAACACCGCGGCCCGGGACGCGAAGTCCATGCCGATCTCGACGTCGTACGCGTCGAACCGGCGGAACCCCTCCAGCCGGGTACAGACGCAGAAGCCCAGCATGGTGCCGCGCGCGACGAGCGGCAGCACCACCATGGAGACTCCGGAGAGCAGCTTGGCCACCGGCTTGCGCTGCCAGTTCTTGGCGATCTCGCCCGCCTGGCTCTTGGTGATCGTCGCCTCGAGCACCGGCACGCCGGTGTCCATGCACCGGTAGTAGGGCGTGTTCGGCGGGTACCGCAGGATCTCGCCGGTCGGGAAGGTCGCCTCCCAGGCGGGATCCTTGCCGTCGTGGAGCAGCGCGATGCGGCGCAGCGGCAGCGATCCCTCGGGCCCGTGCGACGGCAGCTCGTCGTCCCCGGCCAGGCTCTCGAGCAGCAGCAGGCCGGCCACGTTGCGGAAGTGCGGCACGATCGCGTCGAGCAGGACGCGGGCCACGTCGTCGATGTCGAGCGTGTCGCC
>Ga0137407_10003824_pt1 | contig 10033 bp, 9 predicted proteins | sample CZOMad2_2_16fung_FD_108410 | JGI IMG/M metagenome (GOLD analysis project Ga0137407, IMG submission 108410) | Vadose zone soil fungal communities from Angelo Coast Range Reserve, California, USA - CZOMad2_2_16fungal (Illumina Assembly) | ecosystem: Environmental > Terrestrial > Soil > Vadose zone...
CCTCCTCCGCGCCTTCGACCTGCGCGACGACCAGGTCGCCGCCGCCTACCCGGTCTCCCCGGTCGCCCGTGTCGTGGGCAGGACCCTCTTCCGCCTCCTCGTCTATCTTCCGGTGGCGCTCGTGGGCACGCTCCTCAACCTCGTTCCCTACCAGATCGTCCGCGTGATCGCCAGCCGTTCCAAGGACGCCGACCAGAAGGCGACCCTCAAGGTCTTCCCCTCCCTGGTCCTCTACCCGCTCTGCTGGCTGATCGAGGGTCTGGCGGTCGGGTATTCGGCGGGGGGGCTTGGCGCGCGGCTGGGGGTGCTCACCTTCCTCCTGGGCCTGCCCACCGGCTATGTGGCGATGCTCTTCGACGAGCGGCGGGAGCGCTTCGTGAGGGAGGCGAGGGCCTACCTGGTGCTGCGGACGAGGCGGCGGGCGACGGCGGAGCTCAAGGCGAAGCGGGAGGCGGTCTACGGAGCGGTGACGGCGTTGGTCGAGGCGTATCGGGCTCCCGCCGCTACAGGCCGCCCCTCTCCCCCTCCGCGTAGTACGCCTTGAGGATCTGATCGAAGGCGCGCGCGAGGGCGGGGTAGTCCTTGGTGCCGGGGGCGGCGAGCTTGGCGTCGATCGTCTCCAGGGCGGTCTTGACCTCGGCGGCCACTTCCCCGTCCTTGCGCAATCGGCTGAGGAAGTCGCCCGAATCGGTCTCGGCGAAGTAGGCCGGGTTCTTCGAATAGGCGGCGAATCGCCCTGCTTCAGCCCAGCTCCCCAGCTCGAAGTAGAGCTTGTCGATCGACTCGGACTTATAGAGGACGTTCGCCTCCTTCGCCGTCTCGTCGCCCAGGCGCTCGGGAGGCTGTTTGGGCAGGCGCGTCCGCAGCTGGACATAGAAGTCCTTGGACTTAGGGTCCAGGAAGGCGATGGAATCGAGCAGTCCGTTGGTCGCCGCCGCCGCCGCGTCCGCGGAGCTTGGGTCTTTCGACTTCAAGGCCACCTGGAGGTTCAGCAGCTCGACCCCCAGCCGGAACGACGGGTCCCCCTCGTGCGATCCCACGCCCCGCACCCTCTCCCCCCAGGCGAGATCGCCGACCCGGGGGACCGCTCCGGCGCTCGCGGCGAGGCCGGCCACCGAAGGGGTGGCGGACCTGGACCGGGAAAACCCAGGGATCAAGCCGCTCTGGTAGAGGCCGGCCCCCAGGGCCGCGACCACGAGCGCCGCCGCCGCCCATTGGTAGTGCGGCTTCATGTATTCGTTAAAGGGAAACGGCAGGACCCTTCCGGGCTCCCCTTTCTTCTCCGGAAGCTCCTGCTCGACCCGGGGAACGTCCCCGCCTCCCATCTCTCCGGATGGTTTCCCCGAACCAGGTGCCGGGCGGGCCGCGACCTGGCCCTTTACCTCCTCCAGCTCCTCCAGCAGCTGCACGGTCTCGAGGAACACTTCGTAGCACTCTTCGCAGGAGGCGAGGTGGGCGCGCACCCGGGCGGCGTCCGCGGACCGGCACCGGTCGTCGGCGTCGACGAGGAGGATGTGGCGCACCCCCACGTCCGACAGCATCAGGTTCTCGCCGATCACCCCGGGGAGCGCCGCGACCTGTTCGGCCAGGGCAGCCAGCTCCTCCAGCCCAGGATGCCCGGGCCTACCAGGACCACCGAGGCTCACTTGCGTTTGTTCAGTCATGAAGTAAGTCCAAAGTCCTCGCCTCTTCCCTCATATAGACGGACGCAAATCCCCGGTTCGCGCCGGCTTCCCCGGCCGTCACTGGAAGCCCCCTCCCGACCGGTTGAGCAGGTCCGCCACCTGGTCCCATCGTACTCCCTCGCGCTCCAGGGCGCTCCGCAGCCCCTTGAGGGTCTTCTCCAGCCGGCGATAGAGGGGCTTCTGCTCCATACAGTAGAGGCGGGCCACCGTGGCGATCTTGACGCTGTTCACGACCACCATCTTGATGAGCAGACGGTCCTCGTCGGGGAGCGCGCGCAGCACCTTGTCCAGGGCGGCCCTCACCCGCGCCCGGGTTTCCCGCTCGCGCTCGAAGACGGTCTCCTCCGGCCGCTCCCCGGAGGCCGCCAGGTCGACCAGCGCTTCCTCCCCCTCCATGCGCCGCGGGGTCTTGGGCGGCAGCCGCTTCCAGATCTCCTCCAACTCCCGGCGGGTCTCCTGGAACCGGAGGTTGGTGCGCAGGATCTCGACCGCCTCGTCGAAGCTCCGCCCCTCCTTCAGCAGCTCCTCCAGCCGGATCGCCACCGGCCCTAGCCGTTTCGCCTCGGCCGAGATCCGGTGCTTGCCCCATAGTTTGTTGCGGAAATCCTTGAAAGCATTGGCCGCCACGGTCGTCAGGTAGGTCTTCATCTGGCAGCTTCCCCGGAAGCTGCTGAAGACCCCATAGTCGTTCTCTATCAGCTTCAGCTTCAGCTCCTGGCCGAAGTCCTTCGTCTCTTCCGCGCTCAGCCGGTTCTTCCTGGCGATCCGGGCCGCCAGCTTCTCGACGAAGGGCAGGTAGATGAGGAACAGCTCCTCCGGGGGTGGCGGTGGGGGGGGGAGGGGGTCGATCATGGGGTCGTGCCAGGGTCCCGGTGTCGGTTCATCGTTGCTTATGGCGAATTCTACAGGAGTTTGGGTGGGAAATTGGGGGGGAGGGTCGTCTAATAGGACAGGTGGCGCTGCGGTGTCGTTGTCAGCATCGATTCATCGACAGGTTTCTATGCAGCTTCAGCCACTTGCGAGGTGACGTCTTCTACTTAGTGGTATAGGATGTACGGGAATCGCACCTACGATGTTGTTGAGCGGAGTTAGGGCCAACCGCTTGAGGCTGTGAGATCGGCGTCCACTTCCAAATTGGAGATGCTTCGATCACTGATGATCCTTCTGGGTGTTTTGGGCGTGCTCGGCCGGGGGGCCTACTTCTCGCGGGTAGGGAGGCGGGCTGTTGCACTCTATCTAATATAACGCTATGACACCCCAAGCGCTGGCACCGCCGACTTTCGGAGGCCGCCTGTCCAGGTTATGGCGGACACCCCGATCACGAATCCGATGGATTTTCGGCTCCGCTGCGCTCGGTGGTTCGGCAGTTTTGGGGCTGGTTCTGGCCGGCCGACCGGAAGCACCCTGGATAGGGAAGACGCGCCGGGCCGAGATCATCCAAGCCGTGGGCGCCTGTAGGCTCATCCAAGCGCGGCTTTCGGGCGAGTTCCTCTTCGCGCCCTGGAAGTCAGGAATCCGCTGCGATGTCGACCGGCAGGCGCTTCGGAGAGTCGAGCAGGAATTACACAAGGCTCTTGAGCGACAACCCGTACCGGCCGTTTTGGCGGATGCCGGCCTTCTCCAACTGATCGGGGGAAAGTACGACGCGGCGATCGACTTGCTCGAACGAGCGAACGCAGAGGCCCCCGAAGACGGTCGCCTCGCCAGCGATCGCGCCGCGGCCTACCTTGCCCGTGCGCAACGCGCCGCAGAACCGTACGACTTTTTTCTCGCTCTCGAAGCAGCCGAGCGAGCTGTCGCCTTGGCTCCCAGCGAAGAGGCACTCTTCAACCTTGCCCTCGCCCGGGAACAGCTCTTCCTGTCTCAGGGTGCCCAGTCGGCATGGAAGGATTATCTTCGCCACGAAGAGACTGTGGAATGGCGCTCTGAAGCTTCCTCTCACCTGGGCGCCCTCGCGGCCGACGGGGCGGCCGGCTCTCCGCCTTCTTGGAAGGTCGCCCTGGCGACTGCGATGCATGGCGATCGGGCTCCGTTGCGAGCGTTGGCAAAGCGCTTTTCCCAGCAGGTTCGCGAGCATGCCGAGGGCGATCTCCTTCGCGCCTGGGTGGAAGGTAATCCGGAAAAGGATGGCGCCGCCGCCGAGCAGGCACTGTCGACGCTGCATGTCGTCGTAGCGGAGCTCTCGGCTTTGCAGCGTGACCCCATGATGGCAGAGACGGTCACAGCGATCGATCGCGCCAAGGCGGAGGGCGGGCCTGCCTTTTCGCTGATTGTTGCCGGCCACTTGGAGTATGCAGGGGCCTTGGACCTCTATGCGCGCGAGGCGTATTCGCAGGCCTTGCCGGGTTTTCTTCACGCGCGCGACCTCCTTGTCAAGGCTGGCAGCCCTTTCGCTGGCTGGGCTTCGTTCTGGAGTGCCTTTTGCGCTTATCAGATCCATGACTACGCCCAGGTCCGGTCTGTCCTTGAGGATCTCGTCTCGACTCCAGAAAACTCGCGATACCTCGCTCTCCTTGGCCGTGCGAAGTGGATCCTTGGTCTCGTGAGCGCTGTCCAGGGCGACGCCACGGCGGCACGGGCCGCTTATTCTGCGGCTCTGGGGGATTTCGAAGCGATTGGCGAACATGGAAATATTGCCAAGCAGCTTTCGCTCCTGGCCAACCTTGATCGCACGCAGGGCGCTGACGCGTCCCTCTGGATGCATCTTTACCGTTCGCTTGCAGAAGGGCGTTTGGCCGGCTCTCCCGTGGCACTCTTCGTGCCTCTTGAGCAGTCAGCGGCAGCGTCCCTCAAGGCTGACCTGCCGCGCGTGGCTCTCGCTTTTCAGGAGGAGATGGTTGCTATGGCCCGCGCAGACGGCCGCCTGTCGCCGCTGTGTGAGGCCTTGAAGGGCCGCGCGCGGGCCCTCCGAACCCTGGGCCGTAGCCGGGAGGCCCTGGCGGATCTCGAAGAGGCGCTCCAGGTAGGGCGCGGCCTCCTCGACACCGAGTCGCGCCGCAGCGTGGAGGAAGAGGTCCTCCTCGTACGCGCGGAAGTCGAGAGGGCTACCGATCCCGCCAGCGCCGAGGGAGATATCGACCGCTCTCTCGAGACGGCTCGGGCAACGGAGAACCGGTACCTGATGGTGCCGCTGCTCCTCGAGCGGGCCCGAGCGCACCGGGCGCTCCAGCGTCCGGATCTTGCTGAGCGTGACCTCCTCGAAGCCGCAGCCGAAGGCGAGAGGCAGAGGGATACAATCCCGACCGAGGAGCTGCAGCACCGGCTGGGCTTTTCCGACGCTTTGCAGACCGTCTATCGCGACTTGGCCCTGGTGGCGGCCTCACGCCGGGACGGCGCGAAGTCCCTGGACTACGTAGAGCGGGGTAGGGCGCAGGTTCTCCGCGGGTTGCTCGCGGAGCTGCCCGACGCTCCGGGCTCACGTTTCGCGGGTCAGCTGTTTTCGGCCCGAGATCTCGCTACGCTGCTACCCGCAGACCTGCACGTTGTGGAGTACCTGCTCCTCGACGATCGGCTGCTCGCGTGGACGGTGAGCCAGGGAGGGGTTTCCCTGAATTCCGTAGCGTGTGACCGAAAACGGCTTACGGCACAAATCCACGATCTCCTCGCGACCATTGAGAACGGGCGTGACCGGGAGTTTTCGCAGGTCGCGCAGGATCTATATGAGATCCTGATCGGACCGGTGGAGGAGCAGGCTTTGTCGGCAGGAGGGACGATCGTCTTCGCACCTGACGGTCCGCTCTTCGAGGTTCCCTACGCGGCCCTTGTCAACCCACAGACGCAGCGGTTTCTCGTTGAGGATCACGCTACGGCGACCTCGCTGAGCCTCGCCCTCCTCGCGGGCGGGCTGGCGCGGACTGCGGCGGGAGAGAAAGCCGCCAGGTTGCCGATCCCCGCTCTGGTCGTCGAGGCACCAACCACCGACCCTCGGGTCAATCCCAACCTTGGAGCGCTTTCCGATATCGGAGTGGAGACCGCCGCGCTCTCCGCTCTCCGCGGCGCGCGCGTGCTCCGTGCCGAGCGGGCCACACGGGCGGCCGTCCTTTCTCTGCTCCCGCAGAGCTCCATCTTCCATTTCGGCGGGCATTCGATCGCCAACCTGAAGGACCCCATGCTGTCGCGCTTCCTGCTAGCGCCCGCTGCGGAGGGCGATCCAGGTGTCCTGCTCGCGCGCGATCTCCTGAAGCTCCCTCCGCTCAAGACGCGGCTCGTGACGCTCGCCTCGTGCAGCACCGCTGTCGGCCCGGTCTCGCGATCGGAAGGCGCGATGAGCCTCGCCTGGCCTTTTCTTGCCGCCGGCGTGCCGGAGGTCATTGCCGCTTTGTGGAGGGTTCCGGACGAAGCGACGGCACAGTTCTTCGCGAGCTTCTATTCACGCATCACCTCGGGAGCACCAACGGTCTCGGCGCTCCAGGAGGCGCAGCTTGCGTTCCTGCGCTCCGGCTCGCCCGCGTTGCGGGCTCCCCGGGCCTGGGCGGGGTTCGCGCAGTTCGGCAGCTTGCAGATTCTCACGGTTGACCACTAGAGTTCATGGGGGAAATTGCTATGGCCCATATAACGCTACGGATTTTCTTTTTTGGCCTAATCGCTTTCGTACCGACTGAGAAGAGTCTCACTGTGCTACTCGTTAACGCCCTACGTGACCTACCGATAACTAGTGACGAATGCCCGTTCCATATCCATTCTCCCCGCCTTGCGCTCTTGCCAGAAAACTCGCCAGGCTGTATCCGAGGATCGGACCCAGATTTCCCAGAGGTTTGTACCTGGAATCTCGATCGCATTCGCATAGGTCTCCCGGATCCCGCCAGCCAGGAAGCTCTTGTATACGTCAGGCAACTCCGCAGGCGGACGTTCTTTCAAAAGCATAAACTTCCGGAAGTTGACTCCGAGGGGCCTGATTTTTCATGGATTCCTAGTATCCGCGATGCTCAAGGAGCGGGCGGAAGAATTGATCCGAGGGCGATCGATAATCCGCCCAGTCCGGCTGTTATTGCTCGCATAGACCTCGACCGGGGGACTGTCAGGTCTGCTCATCTAGCCGAGACGGGCAGTGGGAATCTCGATTCAGTCGTTCGCAGTTGTGACGGGAGCAAAACGGTCAATCTGTTCGAATTCAGGTCTCTCAATGAGAGACAGGGGAGTTTCAGGCAGGCGCTGGCAGATGGTGTGGTAGTTGAGACCTCTATGACCGGAGGAGGGGGACTGACTCTCTCTCCGCTGGATGGCGGCTTGCCGCTCAATCTAGAGATTAAACCTACTCCTTGTCTGGACCGTGAGGGGCTATGTGTCGATATTGCCATTCTCAATATGCCGGCGCATGACATTGAGTGTTCGTCCGTGGGAGTTGACTTCGCGCTTCTTTTCGGAGTGGCTCTCGACCGACCAGCGATACGTGAACGTAGAATTCCGTTTCGATTGGCCGATTGTGTCAACGCTGGGACAGCGCAGCCCTCTCAGAGTTCGGCCCTAATCGACGAAATCTTTGCGGCAGAGCCACCGAGCCCCGATAGTCGTCCGATCTGCCCGATGGCGACCTTTGAGAAGTGAGGTAAGGCGATGAATTACCGTAAATTTGAATTTCTCCTGGCAAGCGTTCTGCTTTTCCTTTTCATGCTCTACTCGTCCGACGCTTGTGCGCAGTCAGTCACTCTCCAATCGGGAATGGATTTGGATCCAGCAACTCCGGGCTCCTGTCTTATTCTTCGTACAAAGAACGAGACTCATCTAGTTGACGGCCGGCTAGTCATAGATGAAACAAAGGAAGAACAGATCGGTGATTCGGATAAGCTGAATCAACATCTCCGAGAGGTTCAAGGCCTTATCGAGGCACGTTTCGGCGCCGGAAGCTTACGTAATATGTTTACTCCGCTCTACGATCGCTTGAGGAGTCAGCATAGGGAATTAAGTATACTAGATGTGTCACCTGGTCCTCTAGGAGTCGACCTTAATGGTACTCCGTACTTACAGGTGAGACCGTTAGTCGAAACTCTGCGCCGATATACTGATATACTCGAAACTGTTTATGTTGAGCCGATTCCTGTGCTTGCCAGCACGACAGGAGAAACGCCAGATTTTCAGCCGCTCCAAGCTTATCTGGGACCTGATGGCGTCGACGCAATGGGTGCTTGGAAGTTTCTGGGCGATGGCCGCGGGCACGGAGATGGGGTAAGGATCGTGGACATTGAGTATGCCTGGAACCTGGGCCATGAAGATCTGCCAATGACAGTAGATAGTAATATCGGAAGCGGCTTTCTCAACCGTCAGCACGGCACTGCTGTTATGGGTGTCTTAGTCGCCCGGGACAATCACAGCGGGATGGTTGGACTCTCGCACCGGGCAGCTACTTATACCCAAACGGTAGGCTCGTGCCTTCCTGAGATAATCGTCAAAGCGGCACTAAAGGCCACAGAGAACTACCCTCAAACTAGAGGGGTTGTCTTGATCGAGGTCCAGCAACGGCCAGCAGCGAGGAAAACCTGCCCAGGTTCGTGTCTTCCCGCACAGTGCGGTTTCGTGCCTGTTGAGTACTGGCAGGAAAGTCGCAAGGCGATCCGCGCAGCGGTCGAAATTGGCGCTGTGGTTATCGAAGCAGCAGGCAATGGTTCGTGGAACTTGGACACAGCTTTACCTAGTGCCGACCAGTACGATAGCGGAGCAATCATCGTGGGAGCGGGCCAACCTCACTCTCGGCGGCCACTCTGCTTCACAAATTGGGGCAGCCGTATAGATGTACAGGCGTGGGGGTCAGGCGTGGTGACAACCGGCTACGGTAACCTCTTTCATGGAGGAAACGACGATAACAGGTTGTACAAAGCTGGCTTCGCAGGTACATCGAGCGCGGCAGCTATTGCTGCTGGAGTAGTCGCTGATCTTATCGGGATTTGCCAGAAAGTAATCTTGCCTTATGACATACGACGTATTCTTAAAGATACGGGGATACCCCAATCATTTAAAAGAAAGCACATCGGCCCATCGGTCAATCTCCGGCAGGCCGCCGAGGCAGTAATCGCCAAGTGCGCCACCCCATGAAGGTTTTTGGATATATTGGACTGGAAAGGAGAATGCAATGAAATTTTCAAGACTGATTGTGGTCACCTTTGCGATCTCGGTCACGGCTCCATGCCTGCTCCATGCGCAATCCTCGATAGACGAGTGGAAGCAACTTGCAGGTAAGTACTGGAATGATTCTAGCCTGATTGAGAAATTTGGGGATCTGTTCGTAACTCCGAGCGGAGGGGTTGGCTTCGTAGATGTTGTTGATGCCTATGGAAGCAGATATACTACTATTGCGCAGATCGTTCCGTTCTTGAAAGCTGCTAGGAGAAGTGCCGGGGCCGGCACGGTAGACCCAAAGACCATAAATCAAAGGGAGCCGGTAACGAATTCTGTTATCCTGGATATACCAGTGCAGTTTAGGGATGCTGTAATGGTGTTTCCTTTCGATAAAGCACCGGTGTTGTGTCTAATTACTGTCAACTTGACGATGCAAGGACCATATTGGAGAGCAGTTGCGGCGCGCGCTAGCTGTAAACCCTCACCTCAATCTCAATAAGGGCAGCTCCAGGCCGCCGCCTTAAACGAGTGCGTGGGGGCGAGAGAATAACCGCGCCGGGAGAACGTCAGGGTGGAACTTCGGATGGAGACGTAGCGTTCAGCGAGGGTATAGAGGAAGAGCTCGTAGTCTTCTGGAGTGCGCAGGGGGGATGGGGTCATGCGACCACCCGGATCAGCCTCTCCGAGCTCGGTGAGCCACCTTGGAGCCGCTGGACCTCATTCCGGTACTCGGCCTGCCGGCCAGCCAGGTCTGGTACACGCTGGTCCACTCGCCGAAATCGAGGACCCAGGCGTCGTTCTCCTCCTCCTCGCCGCTTCGGTAGGCGGTGTAGAAGGTCTCGGAGCGTAAGTCGTACTTGCGCTCAAACTCCAGGAGCCCCTCTTCCAGGGCGGGCATGGATGTCGGTCAGGATCTCGTGGAGGTTCATCGACAGCTCTTTCCTCGGACCATTATAGAGATCGAGGAGCGGCCGCGCACGGCACCACGCCTCCGACGAAGCCGCCCTGAAGGCCCGGGCCGACGAGTTCGTCGCCGCCTGGGACAAGGACGACGCCCACGGCCTCGCCGCCATCTTCTCGCCGGACGGGGACCTCCTCAACCCGTTCGGGCGATGGGCGAAGGGACGGGGGGAGGTCGAGAAGCTGTTTGCGGAGGAGCATGCGACCTTCACCAAGGGCACCCACTACGGCATCGTCGCCCTGTGTCACCGATACGCCTAAATTCCCCCCATCCTCGCCGCTAAAAATCCCCCCCTCCGTCAGGAGGAAGCATGGAGATCGAGGAGAGATCGGAGAAG
>Ga0137407_10003825_pt1 | contig 10031 bp, 7 predicted proteins | sample CZOMad2_2_16fung_FD_108410 | JGI IMG/M metagenome (GOLD analysis project Ga0137407, IMG submission 108410) | Vadose zone soil fungal communities from Angelo Coast Range Reserve, California, USA - CZOMad2_2_16fungal (Illumina Assembly) | ecosystem: Environmental > Terrestrial > Soil > Vadose zone...
CGTGCGGCATGAGGAATACCGTCTCGACGGTCGACCGGAGCTTCCGGTTCATCAGCGCCATCTGGAACTCGTACTCGAAGTCCGAGACGGCGCGGATACCGCGCACGATGCAGTCGGCGCGCTCGCGCGCGACCAGGTCGATCAAGAGCCCGTCGAACGCGACGATGCGGAAGTTGCTGAGCCCGGCCGTCGCCTCGTCGATCATCTCGAGGCGCTCCTTGACCGTGAACAGCGGCTGCTTCGAGGGATTCGCGACGACCGCGACGATCAGCTCGTCGAAGATCTGGAGGCTGCGCTGGATGACGTCGACGTGGCCGTTGTGTACGGGATCGAACATGCCCGGGTAGACCGCACGCTTGGCCACGGCCCTCAGGCTACCCTTCGGCTCGAAAGAAAGTCAAGGTTGTCTCTCCGAATCGACGGGCCCGGAACGCTTTCAGGACGCCCACTTCGGACGCGGCCGCGCGCTTGGTCAGGTGCTGGGCGACGACGATCGCGCCGGGCGCCACGACGCCGCCCGCCCCGAGCGCCTCGAGCGTGCGGGTCGCGAGGTCGGTCGCGTACGGCGGGTCGAGGAAGACGATCGCGAACCGCTCGCCGTCCGCGGCGAGCCGCCGGAGGGCGCGGCCGGCGTCGAGGCGCAGCACGCGGGCCTGGGTCCGGACGCCGAGCGCGGCGATGTTCGCGTCGAGCGCGGCGACGGCGCGCGCCTCGTGCTCGACGAAGGTCGCGTCCAGGGCGCCCCGCGAGAGCGCCTCGAAGCCGACGCCGCCCGCGCCGGCGAAGAGGTCGAGCACGCGCGCGCCCGGAAGCCACGGCGTCAGGGTGTCCATGAGCGCGATGCGGACCTGGTCGCCGGTCGGGCGAGTCGTGGTGCCGCGCGGGACGACGAGACGGCGCCCCTTGAGGGAGCCCGCGATGACGCGCACGCGCCCGCTCAGCCCGCGCTGGCGAGCGCGAGCTTGCCACGCCACCGGGACAGGAGGCTCGCGCGCAGGGCGCCGTGCGCCGGCTCGCGGAGCTCGGGGTCGGCGGCGATGATCGCCTGAGCCTCCTGGCGCGCCTCCTCGAGGATGGCGGCGTCACGGAGCAGGTCGGCGGTGCGGAACTCGGGGAGTCCCGACTGCCGGGTGCCGAAGAACTCGCCGGGCCCGCGCAGCTCGAGGTCGACTTCCGCGATCTTGAAGCCGTCGTTCGTCGCGACCATCGCGTCGATGCGCCGCTTGGCCTCTTCGGTGAGCCGGCCGCTCGTCAGGAGAATGCACACCGACTTCCACGGGCCCCGCCCGACGCGCCCGCGGAGCTGGTGGAGCTGCGAGAGCCCGAAGCGCTCGGCGTGCTCGACGAGCATGACCGACGCGTTCGCCACGTCGATCCCGACCTCGATCACGGTCGTCGAGACGAGGATGTGGATCTCGCGCGCCTTGAACCGTCGCATGACCTCGTCCTTCTCCTCGAACCCGAGCCGCCCGTGGATGAGCCCGACGTGGAGGTCGGGGAAGACGTCCTCGGCGAGGTGCCGCGCCATGTCCGTCGCCGCCTTGAGGTCGAGCGCCTCCGACTCCTCGACGAGCGGGTAGACGACATAGGCCTGGCGGCCGCGGCCGATCTCGTCGCGCAGGAAGGCGTAGATCTCGCGGCGCTTCGACTCGGTTCGCGCGACGGTGACGACGGGGCGCCGGCCCGGCGGCAGCTCGTCGAGGACCGAGACGTCGAGGTCGCCGTAGAGCGTCAGGGCGAGCGTTCTCGGGATCGGCGTGGCCGTCATCACGAGGAGGTCGGGGTGCTCGCCCTTGCCGCGGAGCCGGGCGCGCTGCTCGACGCCGAACCGGTGCTGCTCGTCCACGACGGCGAGGCCGAGGCGGCGGAACTCCACACCTTCCTGCACGAGCGCGTGCGTGCCGACGACGCACGCGACGTCCCCCGCGGCGATCCCCGCCCGGCGCGCGGCGCGCTCGCGCGGCTTGAGCGACGAGGTGAGCAGCGTCACCGGCACGCCGAGCGGCTCGAGGAGCTGGCGGAAGGTGAAGACGTGCTGCTCGGCGAGGATCTCGGTCGGCGCCATCACCGCGGCCTGGTAGCCGGCCTCGATGGCGGTCAGGACGGCGAGCGCCGCGACGATCGTCTTGCCCGAGCCGACGTCTCCCTGGAGCAGTCGGTGCATCGGGAACGGCGCCGCCATGTCCCGACGGATCTCGTTCCACACGCGCTCCTGCGCGCCGGTGAGCGGCCATGGCAACGACGCGCGGAGCCGGGCGACGAGCTGGCCGCGCGGGTTCATCGCGACGCCGCGCGCGCGGGTCGTCCGCGAGCGGAGGATGGCGAGGCCGAGCTGGAGCAGCAGGAAGTCGTCGAACGTGAGCCGACGACGGGCGGTACCGAGCGCCGCGTCGGTCTCGGGGAAATGGCAGTCGCGCAGCGCCTGCGCGAGCGTGACGAGTTTGCGTCGCGCGCGCACCGCGTCGGGCAGCGCCTCCGGCACGTCCCGCGCGAAGGTGTCGACGATGCGCCACAGGAGCGCGCGCAGCGCGCGCTGCGCCAGCCCCTCGGTCAGCGAGTACACGGGCACGAGCCGGCCCGTGTGTAGCCGCTCGTCGTCGCCGCTCTCGACGATCTCGTAGTCCGGCTGCTGGATCACGACCGCCCCCTTGAAACGCGTGACCTTGCCGTGCAGGACGAGGCGCTGGCCGCGCTCAAACACGCGCGCGAGGTAGGCGCCGTGGAACCAGCTCGCCTGCGCGTAGCCGCTCTCGTCGCGGAGCATGACGACCAACGGCGCTCGTGACCGTCCCGGCGGCGGCGGCGAGAGCCCCACGATCGTCCCCGAGCACGTCGCGACCTGGCCCGGCTGGAGCGACCGGAAGGGCACCAGGCGCGTGCGGTCCTCGTGGCGGAGCGGCAGGAAGAAGAGCGCGTCCTCGACGGTGCGAAGCCCCTTCCGCTCGAGCTGGGCCGCGCGCCGGGGCCCGACACCCTTCAGGAACTGGAGGGGCGTCCGGAGGTCCGCGGTCGCCGTTTGCTTCGGGTGCGTGCCCGTGCTATACAGGGCGGGCGTCTCCCGAGACCCGAATCGATTCCGAGGAGCGTGCATGGCGCAGCGGTGCGACATCTGCGGGAAGGGCCCCTCGGTGGGTCATACGATCAGCCACGCGCACAAGCTGACGAAGCGACGGTGGCTTCCCAACCTCGTCTCGATGCGGGCGAAGCTCGCCGGAACGACCCGGCGCGTGCGCGTCTGCACCCGGTGTCTCAAGGCGGGCAAGGTCACCAAGGTCATTTAAGCACACGCACAAACGGGAGGGGGCAACGCCCCCTCCCGATTGGCACCTGGTGGGAGGCCGCCACCCCCCACCGCAGACCTGCAACACTTACTTCTTCTTCTTTTTCTTCGTCGCCTTCTTCTTCATCTCGGGTCTCACCTCCTCTCGTTCTGGGATTCACCGCGCCAGCGCCGTCAGTAGCCCATCGCCTCGCGACGGAGGTGCTCGGCCTGCTCACGCCCCCGCCGCTCGTAGCGCAGAAGGTCGGCGTAGAGCTGTGGCAGACACACCACCGTGAGCCCGCCCTTCTCCAGCAGGGCGTGGAAGACGCCGGGGTCGTAGGGCGCGAGGAAGTGCACGGCGCCGTCCCCTTCGGCTGTCGCGCGGAGCCCGAGCGCGGCGGCGACCGGGGCCGGGTCCCCTTCGAGGTAGCAGTGCACGGCCGGCACGCGGAGGCTCGGGGCCACCAGTGATAGGCCGGCGTTGAGGGTGAACGCGTAGCGGCGTCCCTCGGCCGTTGCCGCGCGCGCGATCGCGCTCAGGAACGCGCGGGTCACGCGCTCGGGTGCGGCGTAGGAGCCGATCTCGTTGGCCCGGTAGGTGTACGACTCGCACCAGCTCTCGAGGAGGTCGGCCGGTTTCCCGAGCCGGATCCGCTGGCTCTCGTCGTGCTCCACCCAGGCGAGCTCCTGGAGCCGCTTCACGACGTTGTGGGTGTGTCCGAGACTCACCTGGGCCGCGCGCGCCAGCTCCTCGAGCCGCCAGGCCCGTGCCGGCTCGACGAGGAGCACGCGCACGACCCGGGTCGCGCGCGGCGCGAACAGCGAGCGCAGCGGACGCGTCGAGGGACGGACGTTGCGCTTGCCGTCCTTCTCGATCAGGACGTTCTCGAAGGCGAGGGAGCAGTTGCCAGAGAGGTCGACATACCCGAGGTTGTGACTCTTGAGGATCCGCGCGCTCTGAGGGCCGATGTAGACCGCGGCGGCGACCGGATACGCCCCCGGAAGCTCGCGACGGATGTCGGCGAGTCGCGTAACGGCCGCCCGGATCTGCCGAGGTTGCCCCAGCGAGGCGACCTCAAGGACCACGGTGTGCTCCTGGTCGACGAGGCGGAACCGCACCACCAAACCCGCGGCGTGTCCGGCGATTTTCACGTCGGTCTGCTCTTCCCACGACTTCGCCTTGGGAAGGAGCTCCCGAAGGCGCTGAGCCACTTGTCGCCGGATCTCCTCGGATTTGAGCATGTTTCTCTAGCTCCGAGTCTTTCAGCATCTGCTGAAACCATAAGGACGAATGAAAGTAGCTGTCAAGCGAAAACTTACGTGACCAGCGCCTCACGTGACCAGCGCCTCGAGACTCCGTCGAAGCCAACGATGGGAATCGAGGAGGTTGGCGTAGGTGCGCTCGCTTCCGCGCCCCTTCGCGCGGAAGACGCGCACAAGTCGGCGACGCTCCGCCGACGGCCACGTCTCGAGATCTCCGATGAGGGCCGCGACCAGCGACAGCTGAGCGAAGGCGCGTCGCTCGGCCGTCGGCCAGGCGGTCCACCCGGTCACGCCGAGCTCGCGCCGCGCTCGGGCCGTCGATTCCCTCACGGCGACGCCGCGGTCGCCGCCGAAGTCGCGCGCGATGAGGCGGGCGATGAGCCCCGAGACGTCCGTCGCCCGCAGACGCTTCTCGGGCTCGCGATGGCCACCAGGAAGCGCCAGATAGACCTCGGCCCCCGCGAGCCGCTTGAGGATGGGGATGGGGGAGCGATACGACCGGTCGGCGGCGATCTTCGACTGCTCGGCCTCCAGCACGCGCAACACCGCCGGGTCGCGGGGCCGGAAGCCGAGGCGGTGATAGAAGTAGAAGGCCCCCGAGCGGAGCGCCTCCGCGCTCTCGTGGCCGAGCTGGTAGCGGTCCACGACGATCGTTCGCATGCCGAAGATCCGCCGGTACGCCCGGAGGAGCTCGGTCGCGAGGAACGCCGACTCACCCTGGCGGAACGACGCGAAGACGTTGACGGCGAAGTCGAGCGTGCCGAAGAGCTCCCAGCCGCCGCCGTACGCCACCGGAATCCCGTTCTTGAGCGCGAGGAACGCGTAGTAGCCCTCGAGGGGCAGACGGAAGCCCGGGAGGATCCCGACGAACGCGAGCCGGACACCGCGATCGACATCCACCAGCAGGACGTCGTCGGGGTTCGGATAGGAGAAGGCGTGGAGCTCGCGCTGGCGCGTGGCCATCGCCACATGGGCCGCCTCGATCAACGCCTCGGCCAGGGCACGCGGCGCCCGCCGCAGCGGCGGCAGCGGTCGCGCGAGCGCGTCGACGAGGGACGCCACCCGCCGCTCGAGCCCGTCCGCGTGGAAGAACACGCGCGCGGGCGGGACCCGCGCGAGGGTGCGCGAGGCGCCGACGCCCCGCGGGCGCCACACGACCGGAAGCGCCAGGCTCTCGTAGAGCCAGTCGCGCGTCTCCTCGGGGAGCCCCGTCCGCTCGAACACCTCGAGGAGGAGCTGGAGGTCTGTCATCGGCCGGCCACCCTTGGCGACGCCGAGCCATGCGCGCCAGCCCATCCCGCCCTCGCTGAACGCGTCCCCCTCCCCCGCGGTCGCGAGGAGCGACAGGGTCTCGTCCAGCCGCTCCGTGTCCACGAAGCGGGCCCAGGCGACCTCGCAGTCGTGCGGAAAGCGCGTGGCGAGCCAGCGCGCCATCGGAAAGCCGAACGGGTAATCGAGCGTCGTATTCGCGATGCCGGAGTCGTGGAGGCGCCGGCGGGCGACGGCCCGGAGCCGCGCCACGCGCCGGGGAAATTCCGCGAGCGCGTGGTCGACGCGCTCGAGGACCTCGGGATCGTCAGGGTATGTCTGGAGAAAGCACAACGCCTCGTGGAGACGCGCGAGCGACCCTGGCCGCCCGACGCGCCGACCGGCGAGCGCGTCGAGCAGGCGGAGCTTCTCCTTCCGCGCGGCGGGCTCGTAGCGAGACGCGACGGCGGCCAGGGCGTCCACGAGCCGCCGGCCCGCCAGCCGGCGCTCGAACACGGTCCCTCCCACGGGCCTGCTAGGCGTCCGGGTCCTCGATGCGCTCCATCGTCTCGTCGTCCAGGCCGAAGTAATGACCGAGCTCGTGGACGACGGTTTCACGCACGAGCTCCGCCATCTCCTCCTCGTCGACGCAGTCTTCCTCGATCGGCCCCTGGTAGATCGTCACCGTGTCGGGGAGGACGTTGCCGTAGCTCGAGTCGCGGCGCGTGAGATCGACGCCCCGGTAGAGCCCGTAGAGCGTGTCGGGAGGCTCGATGCCCAGCTCGGCGAGCGTCGCGTCCTCCGGCCAGGCCTCGACGACGACCGCGATGTTGGCGAGCTTGTCCTTGAACTTCCGGGGCAGGCGTCGGAGCGCCCGGTCCACCAGCGCCTCGAACTGCCGCCGCGTCATCCCGTCCGAGGCCCGAGCGTGCCCAGGGGTCCCGGGGCGGCGAGGCGGGGCAGGGTCAGGGCGAAGTGGGGTTTTCTGAGCATCGACCCTGCCCCGCCTCGCCGCCCCTAGAGCCCGCGGACGCGCTCGACGTTGATGACGTCCCTGATCTCGCGGATCGCCCCGATGATGTCCTGGAGCTGGTGAAGGTCGGCGACCTCGATCACGAAGTGGTTGATGCCCCGGCGGTCATCGGTGACGGTGACCTCGGCCTTGGTGATGTTGCCGTTACGCGACGAGATCGCTCCGGTGATCTCGGCCAGCAGTCCCGGGCGATCCCGGCCGATATAGACGGCGACCTTGACGGGCCGCTTGCCAGGCTCCGCCACGTCCCACTCGACGTTGATCAGCCGCTCCCGGTCGAGGACGCTCTTGGCGACGGTCAGGCAGTCGCGGCCGTGGACGGTGAGCCCGCGCCCCCGCGTGATGAAGCCCACGATCTGGTCGCCCGGGAGCGGGTTACAGCACTTCGCGAAGCGGACGAGCAGGTCGTCCACGCCGCGAATGCGGACGCCCTGGTCGGTCTTCGGGCGCGGCGCCGCCGTCACCGTCCTGGCGCGTTCCGGCGGCTCGAGGAGGGCGCCGGGTGCCAGCTTGTTCAGGAGCTGGTGCACGGAGCTCTTGCCGTAGCCGAGCGCCGCCAGCAGGTCGTCGCCGGTCGCGTACCCGAGGTCGGCCGCCGCCTTCTTGATCTCCTCGCCGGCGAGCAGCGCCGTCGGATTGAGCCGGTACTTCTTGGCCTCGCGCTCGAAGAGCTCGCGGCCCAGCTCGATCGAGCGCGCGCGCTCCTCGACCTTGAGCCACTGGTTGATCTTCGATCTGGCGCGTGTGGACTTGACGATCTTGAGCCAGTCGCGGCTCGGATGCTGGCTCGGCGCGGTGATAATCTCGACGATGTCGCCCTGGCGGAGCGTGTTGCGCAGCGGCACGAGCTTGCCATTCACCTTCGCGCCGACGCAGTGTTCCCCGACCTTCGTGTGGACGGCGTAGGCGAAGTCGATCGGCGTGGAGCCCTCGGGGAGCGCCTTCACGTCGCCCTTGGGCGTGAAGACGTACACCTCGTCGGGAAACAGGTCCACGCGCACGGTGTCCATGAACTCGCGTGGATCCTTCATGTCCTGCTGCGTCTCGATGAGCTGCCGCAGCCAGAGGAGCGACTCGTCGAGCTTGTCCTTGCCCGACTTCTTCTCCTTGTAGAGCCAGTGCGCCGCGATGCCCTCCTCGGCGATCCGGTGCATCTCGCGCGTGCGAATCTGGATCTCGACCGGGTCCCCCTTGGGCCCGATGACCGTCGTGTGAAGCGACTGGTACATGTTCACCTTCGGCATCGCGATGAAGTCCTTGAAGCGGCCGGGCACCGGCTTCCACAGCGAGTGGATGACGCCGAGGGCGCCGTAGCAGTCGCGCACGGACATCGTGATGACACGGACGGCGGTGAGGTCGTAGATCTCGTCGAACTCCCGGCCCTGGTCGTGCATCTTCTTCCAGATCGAGTAGAAGTGCTTCGGCCGGCCGCGGATCTGCGACTCGATCCCGACCTCCGACAGCTTCCGCTGGAGGATCGCGATCACCTGGTTGATGTCCGCCTCGCGCTCGAGGCGACGCTTGGCGACGCGCTTCTGGAGGTCGACGTAGTCCTCCGGGTTGAGGGTCCGCAGCGCGAGGTCCTCGAGCTCCGCCTTCACCTTGGCCATGCCGAGCCGGTGCGCCAGGGGGGCGTAGATGTCGAGCGTTTCCTGCCCGATCTTCTTCGCCTTGTCGGGAGACAGATAGTCGAGGGTCCGCATGTTGTGCAGGCGGTCGGCGAGCTTGATCATCAGCACGCGCAGGTCGCGCGCCATGGCGACGAGCATCTTGCGGAAGTTCTCGGCCTGACGCTCCTCGCGCGACGAGAACGCGAGCTTGCCGATCTTCGTCACGCCGTCCACGAGCTCGGCGATCTCGGCGCCGAACTCGCGCTCGAGGTCGTCCTTCGTGGCCTTGGTGTCCTCGAGGACGTCGTGCAGGAGCCCCGCCGTCACGGTCGTGACGTCCATCTTGAAGTTCACGAGGAGGGTCGCGACTTCGAGGGGGTGGCTGAGGTACGGCTCGCCGGAGGCGCGCTGCTGACCGCGGTGCGACGCCGCGGAGAACTCGTACGCGCGGGCAAGGAGGTTGAGATCAGCCCCGGGCTGGTACTTCGGGATCTCCTCGAGCAGCGCCTGAATTTGGGTCACGGTGCGAAACCCTCGCGTTAAACATACAATCTTACGCGGCCTTCAGGCTTTCGCCACCGCTTTTTTGGACCGCCGGAGCCGCCCCTCCACGTACCGGGTCCAGTCCACGACGATCGCCGCGGCCACGTACGTGGTCGAGTACGTCCCGGTGATGACCCCGACGAAGAGGACGAACGCGAAGTCCTCGAGCGTCTTGCCCCCGAAGAAGAGCAGAACCGCCGCCGAGAAGAACGTGGTCAGCGAGGTCAGGATGGTCCGCGAGAGCGTCTGGTTCACCGCGTCGTTCATCTGGTCGGCGAAGGTGCGGCCCTTCGGGACCATCTTCCCGCGGTTCTCCCGCAACCGGTCGTAGGCGACGATCGTGTCGTTGACGGAGTAGCCGATGATGGTCAGGAGCGCCGCCAGCACGGGGAGCGAGAACTCGCGGTTCATGATCGAGAGGGCGCCCAGGCACACGAGCACGTCGTGGATGACGGCGATGACCGCCGCGACGCCGCCCCTGAGGTCGAACCGGAGGCCGATGTAGATCGTGATCCACACGAGGCCGACGAGCACGAGGTATACCGCCTGCAGTTGCAAGTCGCGGCCGACCTGGGGCCCGACAAATTCGAGGCGGCGGATCTCGAACTTTCCGAGCCCGCCGGCCGCCAGCGCCGACTGGACGCGCTTCTGGACCTCCTCGGAGCTCGCGGCCGCGAGCGGCAGGCGGATGATGTACTCGCGCTCGTCACCGAACCGCTGGATGACCGACTCGCCCAAATGGATCGTCGATAGGCTCGAGCGGATCTGCGCGACGGACGGCGCTTGCTCGAAGCGGACCTGGACGAGCGTGCCCCCGGTGAAGTCGATGTCGTATCGCAGCCCACCCTTGGCCACCAGCGAGGTCAGCCCGATCAGGGTGAACGCGATCGAGACGTAGTACGCCCACTTGCGCTTGCCGATGAAGTCGTAGTTCGGGTTCTTGAACAGCTCGATCATTGTAGCGGCGTCCCCGGGGCCGGCGCGATCGGTGGGTGGCCTGAGACGAGGTGCCACGTGCGGGGCGTCATATCGAAATCGCGTCGACCTTGCGGCGGCCCATGTAGACCACGTC
>Ga0137407_10003826_pt1 | contig 10030 bp, 9 predicted proteins | sample CZOMad2_2_16fung_FD_108410 | JGI IMG/M metagenome (GOLD analysis project Ga0137407, IMG submission 108410) | Vadose zone soil fungal communities from Angelo Coast Range Reserve, California, USA - CZOMad2_2_16fungal (Illumina Assembly) | ecosystem: Environmental > Terrestrial > Soil > Vadose zone...
CTGCCGGTGCCGACGCGGCCACAACCAATGTAATAACACCACCGACGCCCACGTTTACCCAGAACAGATTGGAGACCTGAGCATGGGTGATCTCCTGCCGCTGCACCGTGGCCGTCGAAAGCCCGGCATCCTGAAAAATGCGGAGAAAACCCATGACGGTCGTAACCATGGCGACCAGCCCGAATTCTTGCGGCACGAGCAGTCGGGCGAGCACCATGATGTACGCCAGATTCAGGAAGAACTGCGCGCCCTGCGCCGCCGCAGTGACGAGCCCGCTGGAGATCGTGCGCTGCCTGAGATTCGCCAGCAGATGGTCGGTCGCAAAGTGCTGTTCGGAAGCGCTAGCTGCTGGCGCAGTGAAGGACGGACCAGCGCATGCTACCTCGCTCTTCACTACATTGGAAACGTCAGCGGTCATATTATCACAATGTGCTTAACAAGCGCCAACAGTTGACGTGTCCACGGGTGACACAATTCTTCTCTGTAACCCGTATCCGTGTATTTCCCACGGACTAGTACAGGGGAAGATGGACACCCGCCGCTCGCCGCTGCCGAGTGCGAGGGGCATCGGCAAGCTATCGCCAGACACCAGACAACGGTGACCCTGTACGTCGGCCAAATGCTCAGGCAAGATACGTGCGGCGGTTTGTTGGCCGGCTCTCAAGTACATTGACCCTCAAGCCTGCCGATTCTAGTTTCTTCTTCAGCTCGTCATGGTAAGCCCATTTCTTCATCGGCCAGGACTTGGACAGCAGTGCAGGAGATAGCCACCTCTCCTTGCAGACCAGTCGGCCGTGCTGGCGGCAGATAGTATGGGGTTCACCACCAAAGCCAAGCCCGAGACCCTCGAAGATCAACTCCTGATACGTGCGGCGGTTTAGAAGTTTAAGCCGGTCTGCTTCTTCCCGTCCGTAGGTGCTAATCAAGCTTAAGTCGAACCAATCACGCGAATCTGAAGTATAAGCCAGCTTATCGTCTCCTTTTAGATAGGCGCCAAAGAGTTGTTTGAACTTTAATTCCTTCAAAAACCGGCTCGCCTCCCGATCGTCCTCCAGATTGATCGTATGTGGTACCTGCGATGCGCTTGCGATTTTCCCATGAGACACAGCGCACTTCCCGATCGATTCCTTCGAGCAGCGCGAGATTATGTTCCGCCGTGATCCAAGTGACCGGTCCCGTTCAATCGTCTCAACAACGGTGTCGTCCGGGCGACATCACCGGTAGCACCGAGCCTAATGATCAAAATTCTCATTCAAGTGACCTGATTGAATCGCGCCTGGAATCGCGTGTTCGGTTAACAAGCTGTCGAAGAATTGATCAACTTGTCGTCGCGATTGCTTCCGGATCTGATGAAACAATCTCCGACGGAACGGCCGACGCGGGCTTGGCGACCGCGTCCCCATTTTGCTCCTTCATATGAGGCACGTCTCCCTCAACAGCAAACGCTTCGAACTGATTAATCTCCTCACATCCCATGACGCGGCCGTGGGATTCTATACCCCTTAAGTTCTCATCGTCGCTTTCGCCAGGCCGATAATACCTTATGTTTTCAAAACCTATCGTCCTCATCGTGGTCTCAATTGTTTGGCGGTCGTACAGAAACTGATGGCCCCATGCACGAAACGCATTGTTGGTAACAAATACCTCTTTGCAATAAGTGATGTCGGGGAGAAACTTCCGCGTTGCAAAATCGATGTAGAAGTTTTGCGACGCCGTCTTTTCACTCGAGAAGAGACCTACGAGAACCCTCAGGTCAGGGGTCGACATGCGGATTTTGCCACCGGGTTTAAGCACGCGATAGCATTCGCGTAACATCGCAAGGCCACTTTGGTATTCAACGTGTTCAATAACGTGCTCAGAAAATACATAATCAATGGTACTGTCTTTGAAGGGAAAGCGCCTCGTGGCATCGAGATATACTACCTCCGGATTGCTGGGCAGTAAGTCGGTATTCAGCCAACCCGCAATAAGACTGTGACTTGTCCCTAACTGCACTTTCTTGATTGCGCTATCGCTGAAATATCGCTCTATTTGACGGCTGCGTATCATAAACCCATATAGCTTTTTGATGTCCTCAGCGCCGGCTCGCGCAGTCCTTACGGCGTCAACGATAAAAGACGAGCGTTTTAACAAGCGTTTGATCGATCCTTTGATTTTCATAGGTGTTCCTATGTGAATACGCGGAGGTAAGGACCCGTTGGACCGCTGTTCTCCGAAATGGGCGAACTGTTTGTCGTCAACAGAAATCACAAGCGATATGACTCGAACGAATACATCAGCTTATCCCACGCTCTAAGCGCACAAGACTTGCCCTGATTATAGTAAAGTTGCGTATGCTTTGCAGCGGCGAAGCCAAGGAGCTTTTCTATCCAGGCATACTTCGATGATAGTCGCGGAAGTTGGAGTTCGCCTCCAAGATCAGCCGCAAGTTGCCGCATCTGCTCCACAAGGTCAAGTCTTTCCGCGTAGAAATAGAAGAAACAGGTCTGCAAATGATGTAGACACGGTGCTCGAACTCTTTCACTGTCCTCCAGCGATCGAAGGGTGCTAATTTGTAACCGCATGCCGAGAAAATGGGCGTCGATTTTCCTGTTCGACGTTCCCAAGCTGTCAGAGCCTACTTGACGATAAAATACTTTGGCACCTGGCACGAACCGGATACCGTATACTCGCCGCAATAACGCGGCAGAAGTATTCTCCATCGTCATTGTTGAGCAAGCGCGCGTCCCAAGGCCCAGCAGCTTTTGTTAACTCTCTACTGACTAACCACGTAGCCGTCTGCATGTGCGCGTTGTTCTCCCACTTTCGGACAAGCCAGTCTACTGGAGATAATCGCACCAAAGCGAACTGGAACTAAATTTCGCTTTGAATGGCCGATACAGGAAATAGCCCCATCCGGAGGAGAGAAGGGTACGGTGGTTGCTGATTTGTTCAGCTGCCTGCATTTGTCTTTCTATTTTGTCCGGGGAAAGCAGGTCGTCCGCATCGAGCCATTGAATGTAATCGCCGCGACTCAACGAAAATGCTCTATTTCGGGCTGCGGCTGCGCCTTGATTTGAGGTCGTGATCACTCGAACCCCATTCGACTCAAATCGCCTTGCGACAGCCAGAGTCTGGTCAGTAGAACCGTCATCGACGACAATGATCTGCTTGTGGGGCCAGGTCTGCGCGACCGCCGACCTTATTGTATCAGTAATCCAGCTCTCAGCGTTATAGGCTGGAATCAAAATTGAGACAAGCGCTCTCAAGAAAGAATTTACTGCCTAAGGGCGGTTGTTGTAACGGATTGTAGTCTCATAGCATTTTCGCATACTAAGGCAGGCAACATGAAACCGACGGGAGCGCGTGCTCCACCCCCGGAGCTTGTGGAGACGCATCGTCCCTTGGCGCGCCGCAGCGATGCGTAAGCGAATCAACGCGTCGCTTCGATTCCATCACTGGGAACACCTGTCGAGAGCCGCTTTATTCGCCAAAATGATATAATCCATCCCACTCGATCGTATTCCTGGCGCGTTGTGGTCGGCTAACCTCTGCAACCAGGAATTAAATCCGATCGAAGTTTGTTGTCTAAAAATCGGCTGATAACGAAACGTAAGCGGCGGAAATCCAACTGTCCTCACTTTTAGCTTTGCGAGACGGGCGGACCAAAGCCAACCCTCCAACTCGCGCAGCGAGTCGAGTCGCAACGGTGGAAAGGGAGATTCATTCTGCGATTTGCGAACGCGACGCCTGATGGCTGCCACTGCTTTCTTCGCGGGTTGTAGTGGAGGACTAAGCCAGGGATCCAAGACGTGATTGAGCCGCCAACGATTGCCGGCTGTGATTACTAGAAAGGCGCCGGGTCTGAGCACCCGGGCCATTTCCTTCAGAGCCTCTAGCGGAGAGTGAAGGTAAGGCAGGACACCGATCGCAAGGACAAGTCCGAAGTTATCGTCCGGGAAAGTCAGGCTGTGTGCATCGCCTAGGCTAGTCGAAACATAGGATGACACGCTTGCTTGAACCGCAAGTTGCTGGGTAGAATTCAGCATTCCTGCCACCGAATCCATCGCCTGGACGAGATAGCCACGTTGAGCCAGCTCTACTGTGCATCTTCCCCCGCCGCATCCGATTTCAAGGACCTCTTCGCCAGGCGGTATTGCCAACTCGTCGATCCAGCTTAAAACGATCTCCTGGCGTCTTCGATAAATGGCACCATCGATGATGGTTTCATCATAAACATCTCTCCATTGAGCAACGTGTGCTTGAAAATGGTCGTCCACAAGCTGCTGATGTGCAGTCCCGGAGCCAATTCCACTGGGGATTTTTGGCGAACTTCCGAATGACATGGTCGATTCCGCTTTAACTACGAGCCAGTAGAACTCCTTTAGTTGTTTGATCCCACGTATGCCGCAAAATCTCGATCATCAAAGCGGGACAAGATTTTATCCCACGAACGTAGTGCCGACCACTTCGCCTGACGCATAACGAGTTGCACGCGTTTGGCCAGGGGCCAGCCAACGCACTTTTCAATCCAGGCATACTTCCACGACAGCGGTGGCAGCTCGAGACGACCGCCCAGCGACTCGGCGAGTTGCTCCGCCTTCTTAACAATATCGAGGCGCTCGGGATAAAATATAGGTAGCCAGTTTTGCAGAAGCGTCACACATGCAATCCGAACGCGATCGGAGTCCTCCAATGCTTGGAGATACTTAATATGCAGCTGCAGACTAAGGAAAAGGGATTCCATCTTTTGCTCAGATCGACCGATGTAGCTCACCCGCTTGAAGCTTGGAATGCGATACAATACTCTGGCATCCGGAACAAATCGAGTTCCGTTGCTTTCCAAAAGAACCCGGCAAAAATACTCGCCATCATTATTCACCAACAGTTGGGTGTTCCATGGGCCGGCCGCTTCGGTCAACTCGCGGCTCACCAGCCACGTCGCAGTCTGCACATGGAGGTTTTGCCCTATCTTGTAAAGCAGCCATTCGGTCGGCGATAGGTCGCACCAAAGAGCGTCTGGAACAAATTTGGCTTTTACCGGCCGATACATGAAGTACCCCCACGCTGAAGAAAAGAGCGTGCGCCTTGTTGCGCACCGTTCCGCTATTTCCATCTGCTTGCTGATCTTGTCTGTTGATAGGAGATCGTCCGCATCCAGCCACTGAATATAATCCCCCTGGCAGAGCTCGAAGGCGTGGTTTCTCGCTGCGCAAGGGCCTTGATTCTCCTGACTCACGACAGATACTATTTTGGAGGCAAACTGGCGCGCAATTGAAAGCGTCTTATCGCGCGAACCATCGTCAACAATGATGAGCTCCTTATTCGGCCAACTTTGGTTAAGTGCCGACCTGATTGTATCAGCAATCCATTCCTCGGAATTGAAAGCCGGTATGAGGACTGAGACTAAGGGGGTCATAAGGTCCTTGCACAATGTGCGGCAGTCGTTAACAATGGAGGATCCAACGGGTTTCCATTCCTGCGGAGTTTCGCCATCTCAGGAGCGTTGCCTGTAACGACTGATCATCTTGACTCGCAATGGGCTTGGCTGCTGGTGCGGCAGCGCTGAGCTGGTTCAACACGCTCATTTACTGATCTGATCGTTATTACAGCGGGTTCGTTTGCTAGCCATAAGTCATCGTTTTGCTGTACCGTCATCCTCTGGCACGCGGTGGGAACGGCGCACAGCGCCGTGGCTATAGCGTCCTACTTATGATTTGTGTTCCTAGATGGGCAAGCTGCGCTTACGCTCAAACGAATACATCATTTTGTCCCATGCTCTTAACGCGCGAGACTTGCCTCGGTTGTACAGTAACTGCGCATGCTTCGCAGCCGCGAACCCAAAGAGCTTCTCAATCCACGCATACTTCCATGGTGCCTTGGGAATGGACAGCCGGCCGCCTAGGTTGGCGGCAAGTTGTTGCGCCTCGTGTAAGAGATCAGATCGCTCCGGGTAGAAAATTGGCAGCCAGGTTTGTAAGTAGGTCACGCAGGCCGAGCGCACGCGGTCGCTGTCTTCCCGGGCACGGAGATGTCCAATCTGCAGTTTCATCCCAAGAAAGTGCGCTTCTATTTTTTTGTTCGATCGACCAATATGACTTAAGCGGTTGCTTGGTGTGATCCGATAATAGACCTTGCTCTGCGGAACAAAGCGGATGCCACTGCTGGCGCTAATCACACGAGAAAAATACTCACCATCATCATCTACGAGTAGTCGCGTGTCCCATGGCCCGGCCGCCTCCGTGAGTTCCCGGCTAACAAGCCACGTAGCGGTTTGCATGTGCCAGTTGCCTTCCCACTTTCTTATGAGCCACTCGGTCGGATCAAGGTCGCACCAGAGCGGCGTCGGAACGAACTTTGCCTTCGTTGGCCGAAATCGAAAATAAGCCCATGAGGACGAGAAAAGCATTTGTGGATCCCTTGTTTGCTCCGCTCCCTGCATCTGATGCGCGACTTTGTCAGGCGAAAGCAGATCGTCCGCATCGAGCCATTGAATGTAGTCCCCGCGACTCAGCGAAAATGCCTTGTTCCGGGTGGCTGCAGCGCCCTGATTTGACTGCGTTACAACCCTAACAGCATTCCGTTCAAATTGGCGCGCTACTGCCAACGTCTGGTCAGTAGAACCATCATCCACGACAATGATCTCCTTCTGCGGCCATGTCTGCGCAATCGCTGACTCTATCGTATCGGCAAGCCACCTCTCCGCGTTGTACGCCGGAATCAGGATCGAAACCAATGGTTGCATCTGTTGGTGGATTCGCATCACACCCAACGGTGTATAACGCCGTATTGAGAATTCAGGCCAAGCAGTCCGGGCCTGTCTTGTGACTCAGGTGTAACACAAGAAATCGGATGCAGATCGCCGGCGCTATTCATCTGGCTCACTCGCCGGCGTTTTCCTGGGTTCAGCCATTTCGTTGTCCGTTTCTTGTTGCTGTTTCTGCCTCTCTTCTTTTTTCTTTTTTTTCCGGATCTGTTCCGGGGAACTCAGTGTCGTGTTCAGTACTGGCGTGCCATTAGCAAAACGATAGCCCGCTGGAATCTGACCGGTCATCGGAGTCCGATCTGGGCCGATTGGTGGCCACGCAAGTTGCCCAAACCACGATGGCCTTGCGCTTAAATAAAGTGAGTTTGGAAGATCGTGGTCAGCAATGGACGAATCCCACATTACAGACCTGTTAACGTGGTCATAATTGCCGTGGCGCAGCAAAGTAGCCACAACATTCGGGTCGTGGCCAATCGTTCGTCTTTGATGATCGACGTAAGTGGTGGATCCATTGTTTGACACATACCCAAGCATCCAGGCGATATAAGAATTGTTGTAACTTGGGATGGGGACAGGTGCGAGCCGCTCATAGACCGATTGCCCGCTTGGTTTGGCCAGCGCAGCTATACTTTCCACGATTCCGCCATACCCGAGAACGTTTCCGACGGCGTTGTAGTTTCGGTTGAGCCTGTCCAGCTCGATAGAGCGCAGCGCGGAAGTGGTCTGGGGCTGTTTTCCTTTCAGCCAGTTTCGGAACAGCGTGTGGCTGCCTCCGGGGCCATGAAAATTATCAGCTAAAAACTCAAAGCCAATATTTCCTTCGATCAGATTGGCAAAAGGATAGCTGGAGTGAACGCTAATGTCCGCAGCCTGGATCGACGGCTTCTCAAACACCGAATCGACGAAATAATTATAGCCAAAAACGCAGCCAGCGGCGCCGTAACCTATGAAGATGCTGCCGCGCATTCCTTTCCAAATGTTGTCTTCCACGAGCATCGCAGTGGTCTTGGACGTTGGGTCGCTGCCGTTTGGCGTGCCCAGCTGCATCCCGTAGCAGCGCGAGGAAGTGATGGGGGGTAGCACATCATGGAAATAGCTGCTCCTGACTTCACAACGGTAACTATCCAGAGACCAAATGTGCGACACCCCGCCGTTCTGCGTTTCCACATCCTTTACCCAGCAATAGGCGGCAAAGCCGAATTGAATGAGCGCGCCAGAATTCGGGTTGGTATTGACGATCTTTAAGTTCTCCAGTCCTGCATATTCGACGAAATTCCGACTACCGCTGATTGTAGGGTAGCGAAGGAATGGACCTTGGCCGGACGGATAGTCTGCATAAAGCGGAGGCGAAACTGTTATCGTTCTGGCAGTAGTGTTTATTAATTCGACTTTAACCCATTGCCCTACGCAATTGGTAGGGTTGCCACTCTCAATGCCGTCTTCCACATATGCAGGATTCGTCATGGTGATTTGCACCTTCATCCCGGCCTTCAGGTTGGCAGGGAGACCAACCAAATGTATTGTGGTGTCGCCCTTGGAGGCTCCTGCGGAAAGAGCAAGCGGAGCAGCCCACCCCGAGTACTCATAAAACTGAATAGCCGCAGGCCAGTTTGCGCTCGTCATGAGAACCGTCTGGGCTGCTCCAGAGCCTCGCAACACCCTACGATTTGGAACTGCAATTGTCCCATCTATTCTAAAGGTTCCTGGTGGCAGAAGGACCACCTGATCTCTTGGACAAGCGTTCAGAGCGCTCTGAAGAGCCCGTGTTACATCGGTCGCTCCGGTATTATCGATGTGGGCGAGGATTCGGTGAATTGTGGTTCGATTTGGAATCCCGCCAGGGACCCCAACTTGCGACCAGTCAATCGTGCGGGACGCGGGAATGATTTCACCGGAGACACTCAGCGCCGCGAGTGTTGCTACTATTAGCAACCAAGCCACGCGAAAACGGCGGCCAATGAGGCTCGCGGGAAGCAGAGTGACCATCCCTGTTCTTTTTTTTGGCAACCTTTTAGCGCGCTTCGGCGGCAAGCCCGCTTGGCGCGCCGGCGAGCTCAGTCACACCGGTCGGAATGTCTTTTTCGACCGCATAGATGAGGCCCATATGATCGGATGCAACGCGCATTTCCGTTTGCCGTGTGGCGAGAGCTTTTCCGTTCAAAGCGATGCCGGTGAGTTGAAAGCACACGTCGCCGAGGTCCAAGTACAAGGATCTGCCGCAGCCGGCTTCCAGGATTTGAATCGGATCCGCATGACCGTGGTATCTTTGCCTGACAAATTGCGAGAGGACATCGCTGCGCTCCTGCCAACCGTTCGTACTTGCAAGCAACTGGAGCTTGGGAAGAACTCGTTGCCGCGCCTCCCCGATTGGATTCGTCATCATCACCGGAAAACTAACAGGATACTTGTGGTCCCAGTCGGCGAATGCTTCTCCACCATCTGAAAGTTGCTTTCAATCATTCGAATGATTGCCGAATATTTGTCGCGATCACACATCCTCACGATTATTACACCACCAGGCTTTAGATACTTGCGATAGCGATAAAGCACTGTCCTGGTTCTTGCGAGTGGCACATAGAAAAGCGATTCACGAAAGAGAATAACGTCGTGATTCGCCGCAGGCGCGTACTTGACGATGTCAGCCTCAAAGTAGCGATTCCGGCCGGCCCGCCGAACTCGCGCCGATCGCTCTTTGGCCTTCTCGATGGCGACGTCGGAGATGTCCACCCCAGTATAATTGGAGTAGCTGATCGCCTCCAGTTCAGCGCCAGTATTTCCAGCCCCGCAGCCAAGATCGAGAAGGCTCCCACCCCTCAGATACTTTTTGAGAAATAGGTAGACGCAATCGTTCGGTGTGCTCTCTATGTAATCCCATCGCCCATTCGCAAACTCCGTGTTCCACAAATTTCGACGCGTTGAACGGGGAGCCCATCTCTGCAAAATCCCACGCGATACATTCTGAATTTTCTCAATTGGCCCCATTGGCTGGCGCGCTTCTTTACCTGAAACCTGTAATGATGGTTCGCACGTTACCTGCCAAGGGTAAACAATATCCCATCCCAACCCTGACAGAGGTTGGTTCTAACCTTTGGCAAAGTAAGCATCCCCCGTTTCGCGGGTCCCCACCCGAGACAACTCCGGATAAGATCGTACTTGTGTGGAAGCAGAGAGGCTCAAGTAGAGGTTACCTTTCAAACTCTTGGCCATTCTGCGCTTGGGACCTGAGACGCGGGGACCGGCGTGTCTGCGATTGGTATCTCTTCGTGGCAGACGTAACGTACGGTA
>Ga0137407_10003827_pt1 | contig 10029 bp, 6 predicted proteins | sample CZOMad2_2_16fung_FD_108410 | JGI IMG/M metagenome (GOLD analysis project Ga0137407, IMG submission 108410) | Vadose zone soil fungal communities from Angelo Coast Range Reserve, California, USA - CZOMad2_2_16fungal (Illumina Assembly) | ecosystem: Environmental > Terrestrial > Soil > Vadose zone...
ATTGCCGAGAGGATGAACATCGCCCATGGCACGGGTGACCTGGCCGGTGGGAATTTCCAGGATTTCAGCAAATTGGGAAGCGTCCAGATATCCATTAGCACCCACCTGCACGCGCGGATTTCCGCTTTGGGTTATCAGTGGCGGTAGCCATCCGATTTCCAGTTGTAATCCCACGCTGATCAGCAGATCGGCTTGGCGAAGCTTCAGCAGAAAACTGGGCTTAGCTTCGACAAAGTGCGGGTCCTGGTAACCGCGAGCAATCGCATCCACCGTAATTCGGTCACCGCCAACCTCCTGCGCAAGGGCGGCAAGATCGGTGGTTGAGGTCACAACGTTTAACTTCTTCGCTACTGCCGAGGTAGGCAGCGTCAGTAACCCGAGCACCAAAGCCGCGACGAAACAGATCGAGAACCAATTATCTTTATGAATCATTCCATCTCCTAAAATGGATGCGCGCCGTGCGCCCCCAAGGAAAACTGCAACTGCATTAATAACTCGTTCGCAGTAAAGCCCTCTGCATAGCTGGTGCGCCGATATTGCCCGCGGATCTGGCTGAACTCGCTTGGCCAGTACGTGAGCACCGCGGACCCACCTTTATCGGTAAGTCGGTCGTCACGGCTGCGGTCGGCCCAATCGTAACGACCGCCGATAAACCAGCGACGGCCCAACTGGTAATCGCCGGACGCGTAAAAACCAAAACCCCGCTGCTCTACTGGAAGTTGCTGTCGTTGACTCCAAATGAGCTCTGACCGGGCAATAAATGAGTGGTAAATGGCTCTGCGCAAGGGTTTCCAGCGTAGGGTGGCATCGAACCCGTAGAGCTGGGTTAGAAAATTTGTCCCCATGTCGTTGTGGCCGCGGGCATAGGAAACTCCAAGATCAAGATTGGTGGATTCAGTAATGTCGTGAAATGCACGCAGGTGAGCGACCGCACTCACGTCACTTTTACTCGATGATTTGAACACGTCATCGGAATCGCCACGAAAGACCTGACCGGTTGCTTCCAGGAACAACCCCTTAGGCGCGGGCAAGATACGTTGAATGGATATCCCGGCATCATCAATGCCATCTTCACCCCCAACCAGATTTTGGGTTACCAAGGGACGGTCGATCCAGGGGAGCACGTGATTGTGCATAGTGTTGACTTTGCCGAAGGCTGAACGCATTTTGCCGCCGCGAACCACAAAACCGGCGGGTAGAGAAGTCAGTGTGATGTATCCCTCTTCCAGGGTCACGCCCTCTTCCCCGAAGGAAAGAAAAAAATCTCCGCGGGCATACGGATCGATGATGGCTTGCAGTCCGACTTCCGATTCGTGCATTTGAAACGACGGCGTCGGCTGGATGGAGTTGCCTCCCGCGGCTCCAATGAAGTCGCCGATAACGCTGATATCCGGGTTTAAGGCTTTGGCTTGCGCGGACGCTCCTCCATAAACCGGTAGCGACGCGCTGGCGGCTGATGTCTCAGGTGCTACCTGGGCTTGAACAAGTGGAGGGGTAGTGACCGTTGCCACCGAGGTCCCACCTACAGCCGGAGCGGATGCCGCTTGCGCGGTTGGCTGACTCTTGAGCTGACGAACCTGTCCCTCTAGCGCGATGATCCGTTCTTCCAGCGCTTTGATTCGGTCGTCTACGGCGGGATCAGTGGTCGTGGATGGCGGTGCTGCGCTCTGCTGGTTGAACGCGGGCAGCGATAAGGCACAAACCAGCAAACAAGAGAAGAAAATCATGTTTTTCATCGAGTACTCCTTCGTCTCGGGGCGTCAAAGCGCCTACACTTTGCCTTCATTAAGAGTCGGACCGGGATAAATGATTTAAGGCGTTGAGCTAGGCAAGTGTTGGTGGTGGACGTACGTAGCGTTCCCAACTGTGCACAGAAAAATCACGAAGAAATTCTAGGGCAGTAGGAACTCTTATCGTTATCGAAGGAGGAGGGGTCGGCTCGGACAGAGGAGTCGGCTGTGCTGAATGAACAGCAATACAAAGAGAACAATGCTCCGGCGAACATTTGGATTTAGCGAAGTGTAGGTGGGTGGCTTGGGCGGTAGCGGATATCACCAGGAGAGAAAGGGAAATCCACACCGTTAATTTCAGACAGCGGGATGCGCCTTTCGACGTAAGTACCACGCTGGCGCAATTCTACCACTCGGCGAGAGCTTATCGATCATACATACAATGCCTGGAGTGGCACACGCAACAACTACCTCAGTCCCGCCCGCATCGCCCAAGCCAGGACCGCGACACCGACAATAATGCGGTAAATGGCGAATGGCGCGAAACCATGATGGCGTACCCAATTCATAAACCACGCAACAACGAGATAAGCTACGAGAAAGGAAACGACAAACCCAATACCCAGCACCAGCCATTCATGGAGGTTGCTCGGGGCGGCGCCGATCGCGCTAGCCCCCGCTTTGTGGTGAAACGATTTGAACAATTCATAGCCCGTGGCGGCGAACATAGTGGGAATCGAGAGAAAAAAAGAAAATTCGAGGGCAGCGGGACGAGACATGCCGGCGACCTGACCCGCGGTTATAGTGGCCATGGAACGCGAGGTGCCGGGGAAGATAGCGGAAAAATTCTGGCATAGTCCGGTCCAGATAGCTTGTCCAAGCGACATATCTTCCATCCTGGTGGTGCGATCACCCGCCAGCTGCGATTTTGCAGCCGCCGATGTTGTAGAACCTGATCTTGCAGCGTCCGATGACGCCCGGGCCGATGTATCCCCTGCGCGAGAGTCGCCGTATCTGGCATCCACAGCCCACATGACGATTCCTCCGACGATGAGTGCAATCGCCATGACGTGCAAGCTTTCCAAATTCTTGCCGATCAGTTTGGAGAGCAAGAACGAAGGTACCGCAGTGCATACGAAGGCCACGCCAGTCAAGGTCAGAGGGTGATTCCAAAATGAACGACTCCCGTCGCGGCCGGACGGAAAGGTCGAAAGGAAAGTCTTTAATCGCGAGCGAAAATAAATGAGCAGGCAGAGGATGGCGCCAAGTTGGATCACAATGGAATACATCTTCCAATAGCCGCTGGAGAGATCTATACCCAGTATTGCCTCGGAAATCCGCAGATGTGCCGTGGAACTAACGGGAAGAAATTCTGTAAGGCCTTCGACAATCCCCAGCAGGACAGAAAGTAAGTAATCGCTCAAAAGTTTCTCTCGAGTGAAAGTTAGGAAATTTACTGCGTCGAGTTACCGTATGTCGGGATGCCCTGCTGCAACATATATAGCAGGCTCTGCGCGCGCGGGGCCCAATCGGTTTGCGGGTATTTAGAAACTATCTCCTGGGCGACGCGGGCAGCTCGATCCTTGGCCTCGGCGGATCGTTTGGCTTGATTCTCGGTCTTGTAAATTTCGATCAGCGCAGAGAATCGCCAGGCGGCATTGTATAGGGCCTCGGAAGCGGCCGGCGACTCCGCATGCTCGCGCGCATACTTTTCATAGAACTCGGCTTCCTTGGTCGGACATTGTGAACTGCCTTGCCAATCGCCACAGAGTTTGTTCTCAATCAAATGGAAGGCTGCGAGATCAGCCCACTTGGTGTGCGGGAATTTTTTTATGACCTCGCGCATCGCGTCCTCTTTCATTCCTTGCCTCAGGAAAGACTCTTTCATTTTTGCCGAGGGACGGCTCATCACATCTTCGCGGTCGAGCTGCCAACGGATGTCCGCAGCGCGGTAAAGAGCCTCCCCTGCCAGTGGAGACTTGGGGAAATACTCCGCCGCGCGCGCATAAAGCCGCATGGCATCCTGAGCTGCGCCTTTGCGACCACCGCGGCGGCTGGCCTCGGACTCGGCGTCAGCAGCAGCGCCGTAAAGAATCTGATCACCGTTGGGAGTGGAAGCGCGGATGATGCCCTTGCCCAGGATCCAACCGCTAACGTCGTGTGTGGCCTCTTGATCGTCCGGAAATTCAGGGGCCCGTGCCGGCCCCATGATAGCCAGAACGTGAAGCCACTCGTGACTGTTTTCCAGAATTGCTACTTCCCGGCCGCGTTCAAGGTCGCCGAGTTTGGCAGAAGTGGGATCAGCGGACAGGTAAATCCTGGACACTACTATGGTGACGCCATGATCCGCAGCCAGGGCAGTGGCACAAAATGTAAAAATAAGCAGCAGGAGTTTGGTTGGAAGCAAGCGCATCAGTTTCATTGTAAGCGACTTAAACGCTGTTTGCGCCAACTCCTGCCGCCGGGTAACCCCATGAGGTGAAGCCGATCCGGAGTGCGCTCAGGAAAATCCTGCGGGTTGCGACATAATTTCCGCGAGCAGGCGAGGCTCAACGTTACCGCCGCTGAGAACGGCCACGGTGATACCTGTGTCTGGCAACTCCTTACCGTGAAAGAGAAAGGCAGCGACGGACACGGCTCCACTGGGTTCGGCGACCAACTTGGAGTCGGATCCGAGAAAGCGCATAGCTGCGCGAATTTCATTCTCGGTAACGGTGACGATATCGTCTACGTACCGGCGAATGTGCTCGAACGGTATCTCTCCCACACTTTGCGTACGCAGTCCATCGGCGATCGTGCGTGCGGTCTGTTCGGCGGGCAGCGCCACGATGTGGCCGGCACGCAGGCTAGCCTGAGCATCGGCAGCGAACTCGGGTTCGACGCCAATGATTCTGACGGGACCGTGAGTCGGTTGTGTTTTTTTAGGACTTTTCTTCCCGGCTGAGTTCTTTCCTGAAATCAGTGGCGCCGGAACCCACGACTCTTGCAGTATTTCCGCGCGCCGCAATTTGATCGCAGTTGCGATGCCGCTCACCAGACCTCCACCGCCGACCGGAGCGAGAACGGTATCCACTTGTGGCAAATCCTCCAGAATTTCCAAGCCGATAGTTCCCTGCCCGGCGATAACCGTAGGGTCGTTGTAAGGTGGAACAATGACGTACCCGTATTGCGCCGCCAATTCTTCTGCGCGCGCTTTTCGCTCCGAACTCCCCGGACCAACCAGGACTATCTCCGCTCCCATTGCCGCCGTGCTCTCCCGCTTTATGGCGGGAGCACCCTGCGGCATGACGATCACAGCTTTCACACCGAGGGCCCGCGCGGCATAGGCGACGCCTTGTGCGTGGTTGCCGCTGGAATAAGCGATCACGCCGCGTTTGCGCTCCTGCAGCGACAAGGAAGCGATCTTGTTAAACGCGCCGCGCAGCTTGAACGAGCCAACCGGCTGAAGATTTTCCGGCTTCAGATACAGTTTGTGCTTGCCGCCACTGGGAGTACGAGGTACGTGCCAATCAATAAGAGGAGTCCGGACCGCGACGGTGCGCAACCTTTCTTGCGCCTGCTTGATTTGTTCCAGTGTGACTAGAGGAGTGGCTTCGTCGGAATGATTGGAAAGCACGCGCTCAAATCTCCAAAATTACCGGCATGATGAGTGGGCGCCGTGCCGTATTTTTTACGATGAATCGTTTGAGGTCCTGGCGGATTTTCTCCTTGATTACACCGTAATCTGCTTTCTCCTCGTTGCTGGAGAGTTCCAGGGTCTGGAGTACGATTTGGCGAGCACCGCTGAGAAAACCATCTTCGCCTGCGGCAAAGCCCCGCATTACGATCTCCGGTGGACTCTCAACCCGACCGGTCAACTTATTGATGGCGATAATCGGCAGCACGATGCCATCTTCACTGAGGTGACGGCGGTCGCGAATCACCAGGTCTTCAACTACGTCCGTCCGCGATCCCGAATCTATGCACACTCGACCCACCGGCACTCGGCCGGCTTTGCGTGCGCCCAGTTCGTCGAATTCGAGGATGTCTCCACTCTCGATCAGCATGACCTTTCCCACAGCGCCGTGCATGGAGCCGGCAAGTTCGGCGTGGCGTCGCAGTTGGCGATACTCCCCATGAATGGGGATAAAGTAGCGCGGCTTCACCAGATTGATAATCAACTTGAGTTCTTCGCGGCTGGCGTGGCCGCTCACGTGGATGGGCGGAGAGGATCCATCTTCGTAGATGACGTGCGCCTCGCGACGAAAGAGGTGGTCAATCATGCGATAGATGGCCTTCTCATTGCCGGGGATAATGCGCGAGGAGAGCACCACAGTGTCGTCCGGTTCGATACGGGCGTGCTTGTGATTGTCCACGGCAGCGCGCGAGAGGGCAGACATGGGTTCGCCCTGGGTGCCGCTAATGAGTACGCAAACCCGCTCGGGAGGAAAGTTCTTCAGCTCCCCGGGATGAATAAGAAGTCCGTCAGGAACTTCGATATAGCCGAGGTCCGCGGCGATCTCGGCTGAGTCGCTCATGGAGCGTCCCACCAAAGCAACCTTGCGACGATGGTCGTAGGCCAATTCGATGGCCAGCTTGATGCGATGGATAGAGGACGAAAAGCACGAAATGAAGAGGCGCTTTTTGGTGCGCGCGAATACCTCCTCAAATTTTCGCCGCACCGCGCGTTCACTGGGCGTGTATCCAGCACGCTCCACGTTGGTTGAATCCTGGAACAACGCCAGCACACCTTGCTTACCATACTCGGCAAAAGCGTGGAGGTCGAAGAGGCGGTTGTCGGTGGGAGTGGGATCAACCTTGAAGTCTCCAGTATGGATGATGACCCCAAGTGGCGTGTGGATAGCCAGGGCCACGCAGTCCACGAGGCTATGCGTTACCTGGATAGGATCGATGGTGAAAGGGCCGATCTTGAATCTCTCGCCAGGACGAATTTCATGCAGCTGTGCGTCATCGAGGAGTTGATGCTCTTCGAGTTTGTCCTCCACGTACGCAAGCGTAAATTCGGTGCCGTAAACGGGAACTTTAAGTTCGGAAAGAATCCAGGGCAGTCCGCCGATATGGTCTTCGTGACCGTGAGTGAGCACAATGCCGCGCAGCTTGTCGCGGTTTTCGACCAGGTAGGTGATGTCGGGGACGACGATGTCCACACCCAGAAGCTCAGCTTCCGGGAACATGAGGCCGCCGTCGATGACAAACATGTCATCGCCCCAGCGCACGGCCATGCAATTCATGCCGAACTCGCCGAGTCCGCCCAAAGGCACGATGTGGAGTTTGCCGGCTGGCATTTTGGATATGTGCGATGCTAGCACATGACTTACGACGGGATGATGAATAGGGCCTGGACTGTTCTCAATTCCTGATTTATTCAGCGGTCTGGCCGAAATTTTCTAGCTTGGAACAAACTCGCCGCGACTTGGCTTACGCAACCGAACTGGATAGTCAAGAGTTGGCCGGGTTAGCGCTCAACCGCCATGGCGACGGCATTACCGCCTCCGAGGCATAGCGCTGCAATTCCACGGTGGACGTTGCGACGCATCATCTCGTAAATCAAAGTGACCAGCACCCGCGCTCCACTCGCGCCGATGGGATGTCCGATCGCCACCGCACCGCCGTTTACGTTAACCTTGTTGAGGCCGAGACCGAGTTCCCGGGCGACACCTATAGCCTGTACCGCGAAGGCCTCGTTGAGTTCGTAAAGGTCAACATCCTCGTTCTTCCATCCGGTTTTCTTCCAAATCTGCCGAACGGCATCAACGGGAGCCATCATCACCCATTTGGGCTCGACACCGCTGGTGGCTTGCGCGACGATGCGCACCATCGGATCTCGAGAAAGTTCCTTCGCACGACGGGCGCTGGTGACCATTACGGCGGCAGCTCCGTCATTCACTCCAGGCGCATTGCCGGCGGTGACCGTGCCGTCTTTCTTGAATGCCGGTTTCAAGGCACGCAAAGCCTCAATGGTGGTGTCTTCGCGCGGCGACTCGTCCTTATCAAATAGCAGCGGCGGCTCGCCTTTTTTCTTGGAAGGTATTTCGACAGGAAGGATCTGTGCTTTCAGACGGCATTCGCGGATAGCAGCTAACGCTTTGCGATGAGAATTGAGTGCATACTCATCCTGCTCCTGACGCGTAATCCCATACTTTTCGGCTACGTTCTCGCCGGTATTTCCCATGTGATAGTTGTTGTACACGTCCCACAATCCGTCATGCACCATGGCATCGATCACTTGCGCATTGCCTAAGCGATAGCCTTTGCGAGCTTGAGGTAGAAGGTAAGGGGCATTGGTCATGGATTCCATGCCGCCGGCGACCACAATGTTGCTGTTGCCGGTCTGGATGGCTTGGGCCGCGAGAGCTACTGCCTTCAAGCCTGAACCACAGACTTTGTTGATCGTCATCGCGCCAACATGAGGTGGAATTCCACCCAACAGCGCTGCCTGACGCGCCGGGTTCTGACCAAGTCCGGCAGAGACGACGTTGCCCATGATGCACTCATCGACCTGATCGGCCTGGATGCCAGCTCGCTTAACTGCCTCGCGAACTACCATAGCTCCCAACTGCGGAGCACTGAAGTCGGAGAGTGAACCTTGAAATTTTCCGACTGGTGTACGAACTCCAGAAATGATGACCACATCTTCCAATTGAGCCATGATTGCTCCCGGAGAAACTCTTTACTAATTATAAGATGCGCGTGGTGCGTGACCAGGCGCAATCCGAGGACAGCCATAGGCGACGATGGGCGCGCCTTTGCCAACGGTAGGTGCTCTGTCAGGAAAACTCAAATAGCAACTCCGGAGTAGCAATATTTTTGGGTTGTGAAGCTTTACGGAGCTGAAATATTGCGGGAAGCTGAGTCGGAAATGAAGATTTTCCATGAGCGATCGTTACCTTGGTGCCGTTCAAAGAGTTTTCGAAGTCGCTGAAGCGTTATTTTTCTCTTGACATCGTTTTTCATTGACTCTATACAATCAATCAGTTGCAACAATGCATCGTTGCAATTCCATGACAAATGGAAGGGAGAATAGTTCAAATGGCAGCTAAGAAAAAGGCAAAGAAGTCTGGCAAAAAGAAACACTAAGTCTTCGCAAGAAGCGATACAGGGGGACGCCAACGCGTCCCCCTAGTTTTTTGTGCTTAAGCGGACACGAATAAACGTCAGTTCACATTGGCGCTGCGGGCTTGGTTTATAGGATAGAGGCGCTCTTCAGTGGCAGGACACATCGCGCAATAAGGACACGAACGGCATTGGAAGCCTGGCGTGGGATCGAAGTGACCTTGCGCGATATTCTCCGCAACCCGACGAATTCTTTCCTTCGCCACATTCAGCTCCTTCTCCGTGCGAGAGGTGACCACTTCCTCATTGGTCTCAAGGTTGTAAAAAACCAACCGCTCGGGATGCAGTTTCCATCGTTCCAGCGCCGCAAGGGCATAAATAGATAGTTGCAAGCTCTTGCGAGCGTCTATTTCACTTCGCGGGGCACCGGTTTTGTAATCGATGACAGAAACCCGCTCCGCCCCGATTCGATCCATACGATCGATACGGCCGCGAATCCTGATGCCTTGGATCTGCAATTCAAATTCACCCTCCGTGGAGAAAACGTCCGGCGCAGGACGGCGCGATTGAACCTGGAAAAATTGTTCGAGTTGAATCTTCCCCTGGGCGCGATACAGATCGCGCTGATGCACATCGTCAAAATGGCGCTCCGCCAACGCAATGTCAAACATGGAAAGCAATTCTTCTTGTGAGCGCGGACGTCCAACCCGGGCGGCTTCAAAGTAGTCTCTCAAGGTATCGTGTACCGCAGCGCCGAAGTGCAAGGCAGCTGCAACGTTCCCGGGAATATTCCATTCGCGCCGAAGTTTGAATTGCAGCGGGCAGTTTTCGTAAGTTTCAACTGCCGAGGCACTTAATGAAGAAGTCAACAAGCGAGCTGACGGAGGACCTAAAAACCAGCCGCCCAAACCGCTGTTGGGTTGAGTTTCGACGCTGGCATTCACGTCCACGGTGACATCCGGGTTTCTTTCACGCCAACTTGGAGGCGGTATCCGCGCTTCGACTAACTCTCGGACAAATGCGTTGGGTTGAGGGTTTTTCGTGCCGCGACGACGGGCGTAAATCGTCAGCAAATCACGGGTCCGAGTCATGGCGACGTAAAAGAGGCGACGCTCCTCTTGTTTGTGCAGCTCGGGACCATCGTTAACCGCCAGGCAATGCGGATCACGCAATGGCAATGGCAGCTCAAATAAACGTTCGCGATAGTTAGCCGGAAATGATCCACCAGTGGCACGAATAATGAAAA
>Ga0137407_10003828_pt1 | contig 10029 bp, 5 predicted proteins | sample CZOMad2_2_16fung_FD_108410 | JGI IMG/M metagenome (GOLD analysis project Ga0137407, IMG submission 108410) | Vadose zone soil fungal communities from Angelo Coast Range Reserve, California, USA - CZOMad2_2_16fungal (Illumina Assembly) | ecosystem: Environmental > Terrestrial > Soil > Vadose zone...
TATGCCGCCATACGTCTTATCGGATAAGACCGTGAACAAGCTTCAATCGATTTGGCCGTAGCCGAACGAGAGCTTTAAACTCTGGGGGCGCGGGTTTCAGACGACGCAATGACTGGTAAACAACTGCCGCGTCTGAGCAGCCCGGGTGGCTAGCGAGACGTGTGTCGAGGCGCCTGACGGCTAGATGAAGGACATGGCCACCAACTTTCGGCATTAACCCCTTGGCTTGGCGTGTCCGGCGCTCCCACTCCCGGACTCAGGGTTGGCGATAATGCCGCTGTTCGGTTGGAGCTCGACAATGAACCACAGCGAGCCCTCCATTGATGCGTAGTTATGACCATCATGGTTATTTATAGATAGCGCCTATCCCCGCCACAACATCCCGTGCGCCAAGGGTTGGCATCAATTCGTTCTCCTTCGCTGTTCAACCCTACCCACGTCACTCCTAAAGTGACCCGGACATATCTCAGCTTGACCTATGCTCTGACATAGTTAGCCGTCACAGCCGGAACGGCATGGGGTTTGCTTAATGCAAATCGTCAGACGCTCCTCGGGTCTGCCTGCGGTTTACGAGAGAGAAATTCAATTGCCGGTCCGCACATGACGGCATAGGCGACCCGATAGATTTTTCGATAGGGGTCGGTCACCTGGCAGCACCATTCCGGAGCCATCGGAGCGACCTGGACCCTGACCACACAGTGACGCATGTGTAAGGGGTACGAGGACCGATGGTCTATTTGTGAAAAGTAAAGGTAGCCATAGTTTGGGAGACCGCATCGTCCCCTTGGGCCTGAAGAGGTTACTTGAGCCGCCACATTTCTGTTGACAACAGGAATCCGCTCTCCGTACACTCGCGCCAATACACTCTTACGTTGGCCTGTTTATGACCGCTATTCAAAGCATGAGTCGACACCGAGGACACGCCCATGCGCTCTACCGCCATGATCCTCTCAGACATGCGGTTAGCCATTAGTTGCCTTTCGGCCCAAGCCAGATTTTGGACGGGGCCACAGTTCCTCATCCGATCCTAAGCCCTCCCTAAGGGGGTATTCCTAGCTATTACTTGTGTCTCTTGTGTCTTGGCACATGCCTTCAGAGCCTTTGTCTGGTGCTGAAGATGTGTCCTAAAGCAACTCTGATCATATATCGGCCTGACACCTTCACATCTTTGCAACAGACCAGTCACTCAGTTCCATCACGACATTCATGGGCGATCGTGTAGCACAAGAATTACTCCAGCGCGGCACGGAGAGGAGCGTGGTCATGCGAGCGATTATCATCCTGAGCAGCCTTCTCGGCGCCCTCCTTGGGTGCACGGGAATGAACTCCTACGTCGGACAGGACTCCCAGCAACTAATGACTCAGGCCAAACAATATCTCGACCAGCAGCGCTATGATGAGGCGATTTCCGCCTATCGTGAAGCGATCCGCGGTGACCCGCAAAATGCCGTCGCCCACTACGGCCTGGGGGTTGCCTACAGCCGTACGGGGGCAGACGACCAGGCGATCGCCGCCTATCGGGAGGCCGTCCGCCTCCAACCGACCAATGTCGATGCCTACTACGGCCTCGGCGTGGCAGCTGAACGAAAGGCCTATGATGACGAAGCGATCACCGCCTTTCGTGAGGTGATCCGGCGTCGGCCCGAGGACGCCATGGCCTACTACGGCTTAGGGGTCGCCTCGGAGCGTCAGGGTCAGGACGAGCAGGCGATCAATGCCTACCGCGAGGCGATTCGGCTCAACCCTAGCCTGGCCGACGCCCATTATCATCTCGGGATGATCTATGCCCGGGGACGACAGGATGAGCGCGCGATTGCCGCCTATCGGGAAGCCATCCGCCTCCAGCCCAGCTATGCGAATGCCCACTACGCCCTGGGTTTGCTCTACACCAAACAGGGCCAGAATGACCAAGCCCTCGAGGCCTACCGTCAGGCCCTGCGCCTGCACCCAAATCACGCCAATGCCTATGCCGGTTTGGGGGTCATCTATATCCGTGCCCGCCAAATTGATCAGGCGAAGGAGGTGTACCAGCAAGCCTTACGCCTGAATCCAAATTTGCCCAGTGCCTCCTACGGGATATGGGCTCTCCATAGGCTGGAGGGGGAGACATCGGAGGCCCAACGAGCCTGGAAATCATATCAGGCATTGGTGCCTGGGGCAGGGCCAGAGCCAGACGCTGACTTCGCGAAGACGGGGACGTCGGGGCCGTCTGCTCCCGTCGCGGTGGCGGTGTTGGTCAGCCAGCTCCTTACCGAATCTCCTGTCGCTGAGGCATCCGTCCTCGTGAAATCTTCTAGCCTACCTCCCCCTGAGCCCCCTCCCACGCCAGGACCAGCGGTCACCGTGGCTGAGGCCCCGCGGCCCTCGCCGGAACGATCCACGGAGGCTGCCACAAAGCCGGCGCCGACCATCGCTGCACCTGAACCGCCTCCACCGGCCGTGCCAGCGGTCACCGTGCCTGAACCCCGTCCCGCACCAGCCCCAGTAGTCGCTGCTCGTGAGACTCCTGGTACCCCCGCGCCGCGCGGGTCGGCAATTGGCATGACGGCGTATACGACTAGTGAGCGGCGCAACGCCTTGGTGATTGGCAATGCGGCCTACCGCAATGACCCATTGCGCAATGCCGTCCACGATGCCACGGATGTGGCCTCGACCCTCCGACAGCTTGGGTTTGAGGTGGTGGAGCTGCATGACGCCGCACACCAGCAGATGGAGGAAGGGGTCGAACAGTTCACGCGCCAGCTGGGCCGGGGGGGGATGGGATTATTCTATTTTTCCGGCCACGGGGTGCAGGTGAACGGCCAGAACTACCTCATTCCTGTCGATGCCAGGATCAGTCGCGAGAGCGATATCAAATACCAGAGTGTGCAGGTCGATTGGGTGCTGGACCGCATGCGCGACGCCGGCAACGAGCTGAACGTTATCGTCCTCGATGCGTGCCGGAACAACCCTTATGCACGCAGCCTGCGCACTGCACAGGCTGGCCTGGCGATGATGCAGGCGGTCAGCGGCTCGTTGATCGGCTACGCCACTTCTCCAGGCACGACGGCGGAGGATGGCCCTGGACGGAACGGCACCTATACTAAACACCTGTTGCACTTTATGCAGGTGCCGGGTCTCAGCGCCGAGCAAATGTTCAAAGAGGTCCGAGTGGCCGTGGCCCAGGAGACCGGCAAAAAGCAGATCCCGTGGGTGTCCACCTCACTCCTCGGCGACTTCTACTTCACGGGGAAATAGGCGGCATAGACCAGAAAGGAGCTTAAGACCTTCGCGACATTTCAGCAGCGTATTTATGCTTTTCTCGTGCCCTCATGCATGTTAAGCTGTGGCCAGTTGCGCAGGACTGCTGTAGTTCTATAGGAACGTCCAGAGACTGGGCTCGGCTCATGGAAGAGCAAAGTAGCGCAGGGAAAAGTTTAACCTTTGAACAGCTAGCTGACTTGCGGGAAAAAACCGAAACAATCGCACAACTCCTGCAAAAACAGCTAAAAGCCTATCTGGACACACTGCGGCCTCTCCTGGCACCGAGGAGATTACTGGGGAAATATACCGGCGTGAAGGAGGATGTGAGCGGGTCGGATAGAGCCTTTGCTCAGCTCCAGGAGCAGTACAAAGCCGTCTGTGCGAACCCGTTTGCCTTGCCGCCGGAATTGGACGCTGAGCCCTTGTCGAACATAGACACTCGTCTTGACTTATATCCGTGGGAGTATACCCACCAAGCTCAGGGCGAGCGCGAAAGCAAGCTCCTGACGATCACCTCCCCGGTGCGTTGGGTCCTCACCTACAGCTCGGAGTATACCGTCTCTCAAGTGTCGCAAACCCTGGCCACTCGGGAACAGCGCCGCTCGGACGCTATGCGCCAGTTCGTGGTCAATGCGCTGGTCGTGCACGCCATGCTGGCAAGATTCCCAGGCATTGCCCAGCTCCTGACCGACCTGCGCTACGACATCCAGACGGAGAAGTCGCGAGCCTTGGGTGATCTCCCCCTCGTCACCGTCCGTTCCTGTTTACCCTCTTTCCGTCCGGCGGACAACCTGATGTTGACGGCGGTCCGATTCTCGGGAGTGCCTGCCTTCATTGAGCTCATCGATCTCGAAGCGCTGAGCGCGTTACCGGATCCCCTCAAACTTCGCATCGAACAGATCCTCCTGTGAAAATTGGTTTATTTGGTAATTGCCGCTGGCGGCTTGGCGGTGGGGAGAAGGGACATCAGCGTCGTGAGGGTGGAGGGCACGTCGGGGCGCAAGGCGACCCTGACCGAACTCACGCGGTAAGTCTGCAAGGTCATGCCGGGCTGCTGCCGCTCGGCCGGCGCATAGGACTCCAGAAAATCGCTCGGCGTGAACGTGCGCGACCCGCCGCTGAACTCGTGCAGGAATCGTAGAAAGCCGCCCTGGCCTTTATACCGTTTTGAAATCGACATGGACGATACCGGGGATACAGTAATGCCGACCGCGGTGGCCCGATCCACACAACGCCGATCGCAGCCCATGGAGACGGTGATCACGGCGTCGCTGCAACTGTCAGCGGACCAGAAGACGGTCGTCCCGGTCTCCGTGCCCTCTTGCGGCCGATTACTCGCCTTGAATGTTTTGGCCTCACACTCGATCTGAAATTCGGTCTTCTCCTCAAGGAGATTGATCTGGCTCGAGATGACCGAGCTCTGAATAAAATCGACCCGCACGCGATAGGGTGTTTTTTTCCCCACTTCGAGGATCGGTTTGAGTTGCTTTTCATCCTTCAAGGTCTTCAGAAGTGATGGCGCGAGCGGCACCTCTTCCCCTAACGATTGGGCCAGGCGTGACTCGTTATCCCCCAAAAACGGTTTGGCGAACTTGTCGACGAATTCCCGCACCTTGCCTTGCGGTCCATAGAGGAATTCGGCCTGCTCAAACTCAGACAGGCCTTTGGTAGGGGCCACGACATTTTCGGCCCAGGCCTTTTGCATAAACTCACCACACCCTTCCAGGATCACTTTCCAGGCGATGAGCACCGGTCGCTCGAGTAGAGGCCAGACGGATTTCCCCAGTGTCGCATCCGTGGACCCTTCCTTTTCTTTCAGTTGGCCGATCATCCACCAGGCTTTAAAGATCGGGTGCGTCGACTTCTCGGACGGCCGGCCTTCCTGGAATGCCGCCTGCGCGAGCTGGAAACTCTTCTCGATGGGTATATCCTGGCCAAGCTGCTGGCGAATCTCTTTGAGCGCGTTCAAGTATGCCGTGCGGCTTTCAGGGCGCAGATACTGTAGCAGCGTACGAACCCAATCGGGCACGCTGGGCTCCATTCCTGCCTGAGGTGCATCTGGTGGTGGGCTTGGAGGTGGTCGTTCCCACAGACGACTCACGGTGCCCCAAGCGGTCTTGAACACTTGCACGAATTTTCCGGTTGATTTCTCCTCAGCCGCCTGACTGAGAGAGACTTCTGCGCCCATCATCAGCGGGAGTAGTGGCTTGACCTCATTCACTGTGACGTCGACAATGCGGTTGTAGGGGGATTGTTCGTTCAGTAACATCAGGGCCAGCTGGCGGCGCTGGTCACGTGTCCGCCACCAAGGGGTTTCGCCTTGGGGAAAATCCGCTAGAAACTGCTGCCACTGCCCGAAATACTGCCGACGGTACTCTTCCTCGAACCTTTTGAGTAGGGGGTTCAATTCAGGCACCGCATCAGCGGCACGCTCGATAAAGGGGGAAATACTCTGCTTCCAGGCGGCGGATGTGTATGCACCATCGACCTGCAGGCTTCTCCGGCCATCCCGGCTTGGACCGCCCTTCCAGAAGGCCTGAAGCGTGACCGGCGTGTAAGTTTGATTGGCCCAGAGCAGAATCTGTTGTGGGGCGAACCGCTTCACCGAAAACCATTGTCGCAGTCGATCGGCATGGGCTGTCTGCTCCTGCCGTAAGACCTCCTCCGATCCCACCGCCCACGAGAGATAGGCCTCATAAGTGGTTTGCAAATCGGCAACGAGCGCCGGCGCAGGCGGCTGTTGTATTCCCGCAGTCAACATGAGCCGGTAATCCGGCTGCAGGTCCTCCCCGATTGGCTTGGGACATGTGTAAGCCCACAGACACCTGTTGATCAACTCGATGCGCTTGATGAGCAGCAAGGCTAAAGAGACCGTTTCGGAGCCGCTGATCAGCTGTTGACCGAGGTTAGCATCGAGGGGAGCCAGCACCTCGGATTGAAACTTCGCGATATAGCGCTGACGTAACTCCCCCTCCAGCGTACCACTCCGGTTGAACACCAGTTTGCTCCAGGCAAACCGTTGACGATTCTGGTCGACAAGTCCCTGGACGACTTGCCGGCAGCTCTCCGCCTGTACCAGCTGTAATGCCGCCCCCTGCGAACCGGGTGTGGCTGCACAGGGGCCTTGATCGACCGAGCCGAAAACCGTCCGATCGCGAAAAAACGTCCAGGTCAACAATAGAAGCAGGAGCACAGAAAACGCGGCGCTCACTCCAAAGATCGAAAGATGCCTGAACAGTCTCCCACGGATCGCCCGGCCCGTGCGTCGGGCGAGGTATTGGTCCCGCGGCAGGATGACGCTAAACAAGTCATGCAGAAAATGAGGTTGGCTGCCTGGCGCCAGCGGACTGACCGGGTGTGTGAAGCGCAACTGGCGGCGGACGAGGGACTGGGGAGTCCCCTGCTGCTTAGCGCTGCTGAAGAAGAGCCCCCGAAAGAAGGGGCGATGTTGGAACGGGTTTTCCACCACGAGCGCCTCTACAAAGACGCGTAGAGGCTGCAGTAGGGCGTCAAATTCCTCGGGGAAGCAGTAGATCTTCTGGCGCAGTGTGGCCGGGGGCAACTTCTCAGCGTTGAAAATCGACAGACGCAGCTGCCTCAAGCGTTCGACCGACTTCTCGTGCACGGATTCGAGGAGTTGTGCCGCGGTTCTTTCAGACGGCTGTTGATCCGCCCCAGGCCTGGTCTCCCACATAAACCCGAAGGCCTGCTTCTGGACGGGTTCCGGCAAGCACCCGAAGAACTCCGTAAACCCCTCGATCAGGTCGCAGCGGGTGATCAGGAGATAGACCGGGAAATCGACGCCGAGCTCTCGGATGGCCTCATCGATGCGTTTCCGCAGTTCCCCCGCCTCGAGCCTCAGTTCCTCTTCTCGCGCCGTTGCCAATAGGTCCGCCCCGGCGGCGACGATCAGTCCGTTGATCGGCAGCAGTTCACGATAATAGCGTAGCAACTGAAGGAATCGGAACCATTGGGTACTGTCACGCTCTCCTTTGGCGGGCAGGGCATAGCTGCCGGCCGTGTCCAGCACGATCGCGGTGTTGAAAAACCACCAGTCGCAGTTCTGCGTCGGCGCGTCGGCACTCAAGGTAGGGCGCTCGAAGGGCGGAAATGAGCTGGCCACCGCACGCAGCAGAGTGGTCTTGCCGGATTGGCTGGGGCCGATCAGCAGATACCAGGGGACGGCATATAGCGGGAGGCCCCCCTTCTTCCTGAGGTCCGGTGATTGCTGCAAGGTCCGGATCGCCTCCTGCATCTGCTCGCGCAATCTGCGTTGATCATCCGCTACTCCGTCCCCCGGAATGGCTGTATCTGCTGCACGCAACCCCGTGAGGAACCGCTGCTCCCGGTAGCGCGCCAGAAAGTCTCGGAGCGCCCTGGAGCCGGTGAAAACCACCAAGATGATCCCCAGCATCAGGAGGATGAAATCGCCCCACCAGGCCCACTGGCCGACGTATCGGCCCCCACGTTCCCACCACCCGAGGGTGATGGCGATGGCGATCGCCGCGACGATAGCGATAGCCCCCAGAAAGAAACTTCTGCCCAGACGCGGCTTTGCTTTCGGCAAATCTTGCTGGACGCTCACGACAATGATCTCCGCGACACCGTGGCCCCTCGCCTCAGGTACGCCGACCTCCCGAGGCTGAGCCTTACGGCCGGTCTTGAGTCTGAATGAAGTAGAATGTCGCAGCGACGTCTGCCGTCGATAGGTCTTTTGGCAATGCCTGATGGAGGTCTTGCAGGTACGTTCTCACGGGTTCTGCTTCAGGCCTTGACTGTGAGAAGAGCGGCGCTTTACTGGCGATGACCGTCACGAGGTCGCGCCCGAAGGGTGGTAATACCGACCACTGCCGCGGCCCATTCAGTTGCCCCACCGTAGACGTTCTGCCCGGCCCCAGGCGGTTGGACGTCTCCTTCGCGTTCGGAAAGAGGTGACCCACCGTCTCATCGGTGCTGTAGTAATCGACATAGACGTAGCTCTCAAACTTTGTGGGCGCTTTGACCTCGACGATGAAATTCTCCTTATGGTAGTAGAGCGGCGGATCGCCAGGTTTATCTAACCGTGCTGTAAGCCCAAACGCTTGTTCTTCACCGCGTTTTTTGAAAGGCTCGAGGAGGTCTAACACCTCACAGAAGGGCCAAGCAACCACTTCAAAGGCATCCTTGACCTGGAGCCTCCTGTCAAGACTCTGCAGCCCCTGGCGAATATTCGCGCGCTGGGCCTCACTGGCCACCCTGCCGCTCAGCGTGACGACACCCGCCTGCTCGTCGATAAGGGACACTCTCGCGCACTGCAAGACCTTCGGATGGCTGTCCAGCCATTGCTGCACCCTCTCTGCCAGCGGGATCAGGGGCGGTTTGGGAGGGAGCCAGAACCAGTAGAGCAGGGCCAGCACAATCGGGACGAGGATGAGCAGCGGCAGTCCGGCCTTTAACAGCAGATCCGTCCAGGGTTGTTCGATCTGGCCGCTCGTAGGTACCCGGACTTCATAGGGCTGTGGCGTGAGCTTGCCGACGTCCTCGATATCTTCCACTGGCAGGGATACGTGTCGGGCCTGCTCGTGGCGGATTTGGTTCAACTTAAGCTCGTCCTCGAGGCCGAGGAAGTATCGCCCACTAAAGCCCAGGCCGAGACAGACGTAGTAGACATCCCGGATCGACTTCTGCTCGGGCCGCAGCCGTTCGAGCCGTTCGAAGAACTCTTCACCGGCATTCCTGGTCTGGAAGTACTCGAGCTGGAGGGGAAGCGCATTCCACTCGGCATGATGCTTCCAACTCGAGTGCTTGAGGATGGTTTCATCCGCCCACGCGATGACGGCAAAGGCAGCGTCCTGGTAATCGCGATCCGGCAGCCCTTCACGCCTGAGCGTGGCCTTCTCCTGTTCCAACAGCGCGGCGATCTCCCGGCGGGTCTGCTCGTGTGACGGTTGGAACTGCCCCTGTTGGTTGGCCTGTTCGAACAGCAAGACATAACTGATCAACTTAGAGAACAACTCTCGGCCATTGGCCATGAAGGTCTTCCTATGACTCGAAGAGCACCATCAGTTGCATCTCCGTTTGCTCCGGTGGGACTTGGCAAAACACCGCGATGTTTTGGCGCTGTTCGATTCTACTCCATAAGTTGGTGTGGTGGTCCAGCTCAAAGTAACTGCTATGGGGGCGTCGTGGCAGTTCCGCGGGAGGCGTTTCCAGATAGCGTACCATGAGGCCCGGAAGGGCGCGCTGCCGTAATGCCCCCATCTCCTCGCGGGAGCAAACTTTGCCGGTGCCCGTCAACAGGCGCTCGAGCTCGCGAGGCGGGAGATCCGCCTTGATGGCGAGATAATAATGATTCTTCCCTTCAAAGAACCGCCGTTCAAGATTGGCCGCAAAGTATTCGCCGTCGAAGACCAGCGGCACCACGTACTCAGGCCCCTTGGTCAGCTCATCGAGGAGCTCCGTGGCGATTTCGATAGCCGCATTGAAGCATTCCCAAAGCTGGTCATGGCGGTAGGCAGGCAGGGGACCACCGAGCACCGATATGGTTTCGGAGAAGGTGGACAACTCTCCCACGAGCTGACGCAGCAGCGCATAGAGCACAGTGGGGTGCGTCTCCTGAACTTCGAGGTGATGATGGAAGAGGGGGATGTAGCGATTAAGCATTCGCATGATCAGCAAATAGGCAGTCTCGCGTGCTCCCATCTCCATGTTCTGAATGCGGTATTGACGTTTGTAGTCGGTAAACTCGCGCCCTTTGGCCGTCAGCAAATCACGCACCTCTCGGAGCATGCTCGCCAATACGGGGGA
>Ga0137407_10003829_pt1 | contig 10028 bp, 10 predicted proteins | sample CZOMad2_2_16fung_FD_108410 | JGI IMG/M metagenome (GOLD analysis project Ga0137407, IMG submission 108410) | Vadose zone soil fungal communities from Angelo Coast Range Reserve, California, USA - CZOMad2_2_16fungal (Illumina Assembly) | ecosystem: Environmental > Terrestrial > Soil > Vadose...
GTCTCGTCGTCGCGATACTCGGCGGCGGTCGCCAGGCGCTGATGCAGGCGCAGCGGTACCCGGCGGACTACGACGGCATCTGGTCGGCCAACCCCGCCATCAGCTGGACGAAAATGGTCCCGGCGGAGCTGTGGCCGACGCTGGTGATGAAGGAGCACCGCAACGCCCTGGGGCCGGCGAAGCTGGAGGCGTTCCGCGCTGGTGGGAGAACCGACCGCCGACGGCGTCATCACCGAAGCCGACGCCGAAGTGATGCGGAAGATCTGGGAGAGGCCCAGAAGGGCCACCGGCGAGCCACTGTGGTTCGGGCTGCGCCCAGGTGCCGAGAGCCGGGGCGACAACGTCTACCAGCACGGGCGGTGCCTGACCGCACGAGTCGGCGGCGAGCTGGTCCCTGTACCGTTCGGCATTGCCGAGTCGTGGTTCCGCTGGGTCGCGGGCGACCCCGGCCTCGGCCTGCCGGCCATGACGTTCGAGCGCTTCGAGGAGCTCTTCGACCAGGGCGTGCTCAAGTTCGCTGAGGTCACCACGGACAGCCCGGACCTGTCGGGCTTGAGAGGTAGCGGCATGAAGTGCCTTGTCACGTGCCTCCCCAGCAGCGCGAGTTCTTGGTATCCCGTTTGAGCACGCATTGCACCGTGATGGCACTCATGTGATGAAATCTCCTGTTCACCGCACCCGGTCAAGCGCAACAAAGTTGAATCTGCCGAAACTTTTTGGCGAAACACCTGGGTCTGACGATCAAAGATGTGACAGCCTCCGAGATCGACAGCCGAGCGGAATCTTCCACGCAGGCTGAGGCCGCTGCGACTCCGCCGGACCCGAGGAGCGCCCTGCCGACGAGCCCGGGGGGGACGTTCGGGCGCCTGATGCGGTTCGCTATCGCGAACATCCGCCGTCGCCCCGAGCGGTTTGTCCTGTCGGTGCTGGGCATCGCGCTCGCCATCGCAGCGGTCACTGTGGTGCGCACGATCTCCACCAGTTTTGCCATCACCGGCGGCGACTCGGTCACGAACGCGATCGGCAGCCATGCCATCTGGGTCGTGCCGGCCCAGGGAGTGACCTACAACGCCGCGGCCGGCGCGCTGGTCTCCGAGGGACCGGCGAGCGACATCACCCTGCCGACGGGCTGGACGGGGACCGAGATGATCGCCGGGCTGTGGCACAGCTCCCACGGCGAGGTCGCCGTGTACGGCGTGGCGGAGACGCCAGCGGGGGAGGCGGTGATGAGCGCGCGGCTCGCCCAGCGGCTCGGCGTGTCGGATGGCGGCCCGTTGCGGCTCGGTGGCCACACGGTGACCGTCGCGGTGAGCGGCGGCAGCACGGCCATTGCCATCTCACCCGACCTTGCCCGCGACATTGTCGGCGATGCCGGATGGTGGGTCGCGGACGAGCCGGCGGCTGACCAGGGCCGCAACGACCTGGGGAAGCTCTTCGGTACCGCGGTCGGCCTGCCCTCCACCCAGAACCCGGCGCAGACGCCGGACAAGAACGGCAACGGCCTGGTTTACGACACCACGACCGGCAGCGGCGCCGTCAGCTTCGCCCAGAAGTACGCCAGCGCCTTCTCGGGCCAGGTCACCGACTCGACCCTGGGCCTGATCTCGATCATCGGCCTGGTCCTTGGCTTCGTCATCGCGGTCTCGTCCTTCCTGGCGTCCGTGCAGGAGCGCAGGCGTGAGTTCGGGATCATGTCGAGCGTCGGCCTGGCGGACGAGGTCCTCTACTTCTTCCTGGTCGAGTCGGGCGTCGTCTTCGTAGCGGCGTGGCTGATCGGCGTGCTCGCCGCGGGCATCGCCATCTGGGCCGTGCTTCCGCACCTTGCGACACCAGTCGCCTGGGCGCAGGCCTCGGCCACCGTGGCCGCGTTCCTTCCCGCGATGGCCATCGTGGGCGCCATCGTCCCCGTCCACCGGCTGTTGCAGCAGCGCCCCGTGGCGCTGCTGACGGATTGAGAGGCATCCATGCTCAAGTACGGCCTCATGTACGGCCTTCTCTCGGCTCGGCGCCGTGCCCGGGAGATGCTGCTGCCCGCGATCACGATCGCGACCGGCGCCTTTCTCGTCGTCATCGTGTTCGGGATGCAGGCAGGGATCAAGCAGCAGGCGGCCAGCCTCGGCCACGCGGGCGAGATCGGGCACGCGATCGTTCTCATCTCTGTGACGGTGCTGCTGGTTGGCGTCGTCGAGGCGGCGGTCGCCACGACGCGCACCATCGCCCACCGAACCCGCGAGCTCGGCGTTCTCGGTGCCACCGGGGTGCGCTCGCGCCCTGTCCTGGTGGCGCTGCTCGTCGAGCCGGTCGTCACCGCGTTCTTCGGCGCTCTGGGCGGGGCCGTGCTCGCCGCGGTGGTCGGCGCGGTGCTCGGCGCCGCGAACGCGGTCTCGTCCAGCGTCTCCGCCAGCGGGACCGTCACCGGGCTCGTCATCGCGGTGGCCGTCTCCGTCGTCGCCGCGGCGATCACCAGCGTGGTGCCCATCTGGCGTGCGGTGAACCGCCCGCCGATCAAGTCCCTCAGCGCCAGTTGACCTCGTTGATCTCGACCCCGAGAAAGCAGGAGAACGGATGACTGTCACCGAGCCCGCCTCTGAAGGCGTCGCGCCCTCGGGCGGTCCCGTCGTCAAGGTCACCGACGCCTGGAAGCTGCACAAGCTGGGCGACGAGATCGTCAGGGCGCTCGTCAACGTCAGCCTGGAGGTGCACCAAGGCGAGTTCGTCTGCCTGATGGGCCCCTCCGGGTCCGGCAAGACAACGCTGCTGAACATCATCGGCGGCCTCGACCGGCCGACCAAGGGCACCGTGGAGATCGTCGGGCGGGACACCTCGAGGATCACCGAGAGCCAGTTCGCGGCCCTGCGGCACGACACCATTGGCTACATCTTCCAGAGCTACAACCTCATCCCGTTCCTGTCGGCCGTCGAGAACGTCGAGCTCCCGCTCATGTTCGAGCCCTACGATCGCAAGGCGCTGCGCCAGCGCGCGGTCGACCTGCTCAACCTGGTCGGCCTCGGCCACCGGCTCGACCACCAGCCAGCCAAGATGTCGGGCGGTGAGCAGCAGCGGACGGCCATCGCCCGTTCGCTGATCTCCAACCCGGCGCTCGTCCTCGCCGACGAGCCCACCGCCAACCTCGACCATCGTACGGGCGAGATCGTCGTGGAGACCTTGAAAGACCTTTGCTCCAAGCTCGGCGTCACCGTCGTCGCCAGCACCCACGACCCGGCCGTCGCCGACCAGGCCAGCCGGGTGGCTCGGATGAAAGATGGCCAGATCCAAGCAGAGTGAATCCCCAACCCCGCCCTCTGAGGAGTAGCAGATATGGCCGATGAAACGGTGTCCTCACGCGACACCCTCATGACGACGGAACTGGTCCCTGAACAGATCCTGCCCAAGGTCCTCACCACGTTCGGCCTGACCGCCGTGTACGTGTTCATCATCTGCTGGATCACCGGCTCGTCCGTCATGGCGACCGGCGGCTGGCAGGCGATTCCGTTCTGGGTCCTCGGAATCATCACCTTCCTGGTCCCGGCCGGCTTGGCAGTGAGCGAGCTAGCCAACCTCTGGCCCGGCCAGGGCGGTGTCTACATCTGGGCGTACCGCACGATGAACGACAACTGGGCTTTCGTCGGCGGGTTCCTGTCCTGGGTGCCGGTTATCCTCAACGGCGCCTCCGGGCCGGCGACGGTGCTCCAGATGCTTCTGCTCGCCTTCCACGCCCAGATCGGCACGACGCTCTCGGTCATCCTGCAACTCGTCATCCTGTGGGGCGTTGTGGGCATGGCGCTCGCCAAGCTGGCCGCCAGCCAGAAGGTGATGAACACCGTCTTCATCATCTACGGTGTGCTCACCGCGGTGATCTTCTTCGGTGGCCTGGCCTACGCCCTCAGCCATGGTGTCCACTCGGCGACGCCGTTCCACAGCAGTGACCTGTTCAAGCCGAACTTCGCCGCCAGCGGCTTCCTGTTCGGCACCGTCCTGCTCTACCTGGTCGGTGTCGAGACGCCGTTCAACATGGGCGCCGAGTTCCTCTCGGTCAGGAGGAGCGCCACGCGCATGATCTTCTGGGGCTCGATCGGGCTGGTGGTGATCTACCTGCTGACCACCATCGGGACGATGCTCGTGCTGCCGACGGCGAAGATCAACTCCGTCACGGGCGTCATCGACAACCTCGGTACCTCGCTGCCGTCGGGCGTCATGGAGGTCTGCGCCGTGGTGCTCGCGGTCATCGTCTTCACCGCCCTGGCGACCTACGCGATCGCCTACTCCCGGCTCATCTTCGTGTCCGGGCTCGAGCGGCACCTGCCCCGCATTTTCACCCACCTCAACCCGCGCACCCGCAACCCCGTCACTGCCATCCTGATCCAGGGCGCCTTCTCCTCGGTACTCATCATCGGGCTGTTCAGCCAGAGCAGCCTGGCCAACGTGACGATCTACCTGACCGGCGGTCTCAGCGTGATCTGGCTCGCCTCCGGCCTGTTCTTCTTCATCCCGCCGCTGATCGCGCGGGTGAAGTACGCCGACCGCTACGCCAACGAGGATTTCTGGCGGATCCCCGGCGGCAAGCCGGGGGTCTGGATCACCTGCGTCATCGGCATAGCCAGCACGATCGCCGGCATCTATTACTCCTTCGCCGTATCGTGGCTCCCCGATGTGCCGAACGACACGTGGATGATCTGGCTCGGCTCCATCGTCGCCGGCACCCTCGTGGTCATGGGTGTGGTCTTCTTCTTCGGGCGCCGCTCCGCCGAGAAGCTGACCAAGGAGGACGCACTGGTCCACCTGGCCAAGTTCGACATCTCCAGCGAAGCCGCGGGAGCGCCCGGGGCCGTGTGACCGCGCTGGTCCCGGGCGGCGCCTTCGGTGTCCGCCCAGGACCGGCCGGCTGCCGGGCAGAGATGCGTGAAACAAGCACCCGTTCGGTATGACCTGTTGATTTCCCGGCCGTTGACGAATCGATTCTGCACCTGACTTCCCGCCACAGCAAGGAGAAGCGCCATGGCAGTGGACACCGCGATCAGCGACGTGGTGGGCAGCCACGCCACCACCACCCACCCCCTCGACCCGCTCAGCGGCACCGAGATCGAGCAGGCCGCCGCTGTCATCAAGGCGAGCGAGCACGCCACCGAGACGCTGCGCTTCGTGATCATCTCCCTGGAGGAGCCGCCCAAGTCGGCCACTCTCACGTTCGACCCGCTGGCGGCCCCGGCGCGCAAGGCGTTCGTAGTCGCCTACGACGCGCCGCAGAAGCTCATCTATGAGGCGGTCGTCGATCTTGACGAGGCCGCGATCGAGTCGTGGGTCCCGGTCCCAGGCCGCTTTCCCTCCTACCTATCCGACACCCTGATGGAGGTCGAGAAGGTCGTCCGGGAAGACCCGCGCTGGCAGGAGGGGATGCGCAAGCGCGGCGTCACCGACTTCGGCCTGTGCATGATCGACCCGTGGCCAGCGGGCTACCTCGGGCCGCAGGACAGTTACGACAGCAGCCCGACGCTCTGTCGGCCACTTACCTTCGTACGGTCGGCACCGGGCGAGCACGGCTACGCGCGTCCCGTCGAGGGCCTCATCGTCACCTTCGACCTCGACGCCATGAAGGTCATCGCCGTCGAGGATCACGGAGTGGTACCACTGTCGCCGAAGGCGGGTAACTACTCCGCGAAGTACGACATGTTCAGCCCGGACAACCGGCCGGCGTTCACGCAGTTCCGCGACGACGTCAAGGACATCGTCATCACCCAGCCCGACGGTCCCAGCTTCACCGTCGACGGCTACGGGGTGACGTGGCAGAAGTGGGCCTTCCGGGTCGGGTTCAACCCACGCGAGGGCCTCGTGCTTCACACGATCTCCTACAACGACAAGGGCACCGAGCGGCCGGTCATGTACCGCGCTGCCTTGTCGGAGATGGTGGTGCCTTACGGCGACAGCGCCCCGACCCACTGGAACAAGAACGTCTTCGACATGGGCGAGGTGGGCATGGGGATGTCCGCTAACCCGCTCACGCTCGGCTGCGACTGCCTGGGCGAGATCTTCTACTTCGACGGCATCGTCAACGACAGCCACGGCAAGGCCGTGGTCATCCCGAACGCGGTCTGCATGCACGAAGAGGACTACGGGATCGCCTGGAAGCACACGGACTTCCGCACCCTGGAGGTCGAGGTCCGCCGGTCCCGGCGGCTGGTCGTGTCGATGATCTGCACGGTCGGCAACTACGAGTACGGCTTCTTCTGGTATCTCTACACCGACGGGTCGATCGAGTACGAGGTCAAGCTGTCCGGCGTGCTTACCACTGGCGCCTTCCAGGGCGAGACGCCCAAGTACGGCGCTGCGGTGGCGCCGGGGATCTACGGGCCCAACCATCAGCATTTCTTCAACGTGCGCATGGACATGGCGATCGACGGCCCGAACAACTCCGTCTACGAAGTCGACTCGATCATCGAGGACGATGAGCTCAACCCGTATCACAACGCCTGGTACACGAAGGCGACGCTGGTGAAGTCGGAATCCGAGGGCGCGCGCGACTGGAACTGGGACACCAACCGGTACTGGAAGATCGCGTCCGACAAGACGAACGAACTCGGCGAGAGGACCGCCTACAAGCTGGAGCCGCGGGGCGTGGTCAAGCCGTTCGTCCAGCGGGGGTCCTTCATCTACGACCGCGCACGGTTCGTGCAGAAGCCGGTCTGGGTGACGAAATACGATCCGAAGGAGAAATACGCCGCTGGCGATTACATGGCCCAGTCACCGGATACGCAGGGCCTGCCGGCGTACCTCGAGGATGACGCGGACTTGGAGAGCACCGACGTCGTCCTCTGGTACACCGTTGGCACTCACCACGTCGTGCGCCCCGAGGACTGGCCGGTGATGCCGTGTGCCTACATCGGCTTCCACCTCAAGCCAGTCGGGTTCTTCGACGGCAACCCGGCGCTGGACCTTCCGCCGGCGGCGGAGTCCGGGGACCACTGCAGCCATCACGGTCACTGATCAACAGTTCTTGTCCGGGGCGGCCGGTCACCGATACGGCGCCAGGTGGCGCGAAATTGGCCGCGGCCGCCTGTCGTTCCTCGGAGAGTGGCCGTGTTGCTCGAAGTCATGTTGCATTCCACCGCGGCATTGTGTTGCCCGGTTGCCGCGAACGTGGCAGTCAGGGATAGGCGGCTCCGAGACTCTGGTGGTTGGTTGTGCGGCCTCTGAGGCGGCTCGCTGTGCTCAGGTGACGTCACGTCGGACGGTGGTGAGGGCGGCGGCCGCGGCGACCGCCACGGCGATGGCGGCGAGCACGGCGGCTGCGGCGGGGTAGGACAGCGCGGTCACGCCGCGCGGGATCTGGGGCATGCCGCCGCCGTTGGTGTCCCCGGCCATCATGGCCGCCGAGGTGTAGGGCAGGAAGCGTCCCACCTCGGTGACCGTCGCGCCCACGACCAGCTCGATGACGAGTCCCCAGGCGACCACCGCGATGATCGCGCCTGTCTGCTGGCGGATCAGCGACCCGGCGCCCGCGCCGGCTGCGGCCAGCAGCGCCGAGCCGACGACGGCGCCGCCGGCGTAGCGGGCGATGGCAGGATCGGAAAGCGCGAGCGGGTAGCCGCGGGAGGCGGCGAAGCTGAGCGCGATCCCGGTCGCCGTCGCCGCGGCGGCGATCCCGAGCACCGCCCCGGCGACTGCCGCCGTTATGGCCTTTGCCGCCAGGACCCGGCCGCGGCCCGGCTGGTCGAGGTAGGTGTCGGTGGCGGTCTTGAGCCGGAACTCGCCGCTGGTGATCACCACGCCGAGCAGCGCGGCTACCAGCAGCGCGAACCCGGTGCTGGCCAGGTTGTCGCGCAGCCCGCCGGCCGTGGCCAGCGACGGGATCGCCATGCCCTTCCCGGTGCCGGCGGTGACCGCCTCCAGCACCCCGATCAGCGCGGTTAGCGCGACCGCGAGGCCCGTCATCCCGGCCACCAGCCGGGTGGTGCGCAGCTTCAGAAGCTCCGCGCGCAGCGCCGTGGTCATCCCGGCCTTCCTTCCGTCGCGGTCAGCCGGAGGAAGGCCTCCTCCAGGCTGCCGGTGTCCGTAGTCATCTCGAAGACCGGGATGCCCAGCTCCGCGGCCAGCGTGGCTATCTGCTCGGTGCCCAGCCCGGTGATCTCGAGCCGGTCCGGCCCGGCGGCATGCACCGCCGCTCCCTCGGATGTCAGCGCGGCGCGCAGCGCCTCGGCGCGCGGGGTGCGCACCGTGACCGCCTGCCGCGCGGCCTTGACCAGCTCGGTCACCGGCCCGGCCGAGACGAGACGGCCGCGATCGATGACAACGGCGCGGCCGGCGAACTGGGCCACCTCGGCGAGGATGTGGCTGGAGACGAGCACGGTGCGGCCCTGGGCGCCGAACTGCCGCAGGAAGCCGCGCAGCCACAGCACGCCCGCCGGGTCCAGTCCGTTCGCCGGCTCGTCCAGGATCAGTACCTCCGGGTCGCCGAGCAGCGCCCCGGCCAGGCCCAGCCGCTGTCGCTCGCCCAGTGACAGGTTCCCGGCCCGGCGCCCGGCCAGCTCGCCCATCCCGGTCTCCGCCAGTACCGCGCCGATCCGGGACCGCGCGGCACCTGTGGCGGCGCAGCGGACCCGCAGGTGATCCGCGACGGTGCGGCCGGGGTGGAACCCCGACGCCTCCAGCACCGCTCCCACCCGGTGCCGCCGGCCGCCCAGCTCCCGGTACGGCTTCCCCCAGATCACAGCCTGGCCGCTGGTGGGCGCCACCAGTCCCAGGAGCATGCGCAGCGTCGTGGTCTTGCCCGCGCCGTTCGGCCCGAGGAACCCGGTGACCGTGCCGGCCCCCACCGCGAAGCTCAGGCCGTCGACCACCGTGGCCGGGCCGAACCGCTTGGCCAGGCCGCGGACCTCGATGACCGTCATGGCCGCCGCGCCCTGCGCCGCCGCACCAGCGCGTACGCGCCGGCGCCGCCGGCGGCCACCAGGATCAGGATCACCCAGACGACCATCATCGCGGTCTGGCCGCCGCTGCCGCTTCCGCCCATAGCTCCACCTTCCGCCATTAGTATGGACAATGGTCCATACCGTAATGGACGAGTGTCCATACTTGCAACTCCCGCGCCCGGGTACGGGTACGGGTACGGTTGCGGCCAGGCGAGGATTCAGGAGGACGACGAGGCAGATGGCACGCGGAGTCGCGATACCGGAGGTCCGCGAGCAGCTGTTCGCCGCGGCGGACCGGGTGCTGGCCCGGGACGGACCGGCGGGCCTGACCACGCGGGCGGTCACCGCTGAGGCCGGGGTCGCCAACGGGGTGCTGCACCGGCACTTCCGCGACCTCGACGAGTTCCTCGCGGCATTCGTCGCCAGCAGGCTGGGGGTGATCGCGGACGGCGCGGCGGCCCTGCCGGGCCGCGCCGGGGACGGCACCGTCACCGGAAACCTCACCGAGGCCACGGTGGCGGTATTCGGCGTCAGCGCCCAGGCGCTGATGAGCCTGGTCGCGGCGAAGCCGGAACTAGGCCAGGCGCTGGAGCACGCCACGGGCCGCGCGGGCGGGCTCGGGGACATCGAGCGGCACTTCGCCGCCTACCTCGACGCGGAGAAGAAACTGGGCCGGATCGGACCCGGCGCTGACACCGAGACGCTGGCGTTCACCCTCCTCGGCACCGTCCACCACCTGATCCTCACCCGCCGGGGCGATTCGCCAGGCCTGCGCGGGCAGGTTCGCAGGATCGTGGCCGCGCTGGTCGCGGGCATGGACCCCGCCGCCCCGGCACCAGGTGAACCGGGAGGGTCCTTATGTCGGCGCACGAGGCTGCCGGAGCCGCTCAGCCGCCAGCACCCTGCGGTGTTCGCGGGGCGAGATCGCTCGACGGCCCCTGCCCTGCTGACGAGGAGACAGCATGGCGGGGGAAAGGCTGCTCGTTGAAGTAGATGAGGTTGGGGTAGACCCGCACCCCCGCCAGGACCGGCCGCAGCCGCCGTTCCGCGAGATCGCCTGGCGGGTCTCCTGGACCGACCGCACCCTGGCCGCGGCCAGCCAGGCCGGGCTGGCCAGCAACCTCA
>Ga0137407_10003831_pt1 | contig 10025 bp, 8 predicted proteins | sample CZOMad2_2_16fung_FD_108410 | JGI IMG/M metagenome (GOLD analysis project Ga0137407, IMG submission 108410) | Vadose zone soil fungal communities from Angelo Coast Range Reserve, California, USA - CZOMad2_2_16fungal (Illumina Assembly) | ecosystem: Environmental > Terrestrial > Soil > Vadose zone...
ACTTTCCACGTACACCGCGCGCACGGCATACGAAAACAGCATGATGGCCAAAATGAACCATGGCGCGGTTTTGCCGATGTAGCCTTCCGCTTCACCGCCGGCGTAGTAGGCCGACGATGCCAAGTCATTCAAAACGATGGCAGCGGCCCGCCAAAAAGAAATGAAGGTTAGAAGCGCCGTGGTGGCAACGATGACGCGCGGAATGCCGTTGCCGCGCGCTCCGCTTGCCGCGGGTTTAATAGGGGTAGTGCTCATGTAAGGGCTGTTTGAACTCGCAGGTTAAAATGCTCGCAAATTTGGCGCGCGAAGTCCAGTTACAGGGCTTAAACGGCACAACAATTTTTGACGAAAAAACAAACTTTTGTGGTCCTAATCCGGAAGCGGCGGGGGAGGAACAGCGGAGTTCGCGACGGCCGGCAGCTTGACGGATGCATCGCGAGCGCGGAGCAACGGGAGGATGAGGAGAAAAACCAGGATGCAAGAACTGAGAACCGCGTACCAGCCGGAGATGCTGGCGTAGGACACCGTGGTATCTCCTTCGCCGGCAAACATTGGTGCGAGGCCCTGAAGTGGAAGACGCAGCAGGGCTGCCACGAGGCCGGAGCAAAAAGCCGTCCAAATAACAAAGCCGGGATAGGCTCGGCCTTTCACTGCATCCGCGAGAGACGTTCCGGTGACAGCGCGAACCTGTGGAAGGGGCAACTCTTCACAGGCTGTAGAAATTGCGGGAGAGGGAACCGAAGCGGCGCGCCACTCGGCTATCCGCTGGGCAAGCTCGGGCAGCGCTCGATTCATTGCGAGCACGGAGCGAACAGCAAGAGGCCGCACATTGAAAATGGCGCCGAAGCCGGATTCGGGGTTGCGCCAAACGATGTATAGACTGCGTGCGCGGAACCATCCCGGGAAACCCGGACCGAGCTCCACGGCAACAAGCTGATCGCGGTGCAGTGAAAATCGAGATTCTTCTCCCACGTAACATAATCGCTCGCCAGAACAAAATAGGTATCCGGCATCCCAGGAATAGTTGCCTTCAAAAATGCGTGGAGCGGGGCCGGGAGAGAGCCCGACCAGTGAATTCGCGTCGTCACGAAGGACTTCAGGAGGAACAACGCCGTCCGATTCAGCACGTGCGCGCATACGGCTGGTCAGGCGAGATGCCCCAAAGAACGGGATAAAATTAAGGGCCACAAGCAAAAGCATGACAGAAATAAGGAGTGAGAAAACAAACGGGAAGAATTCGGAGTTGAACAGGTTCAGCAAATCGAAAATGCGCAGCAGCAGGGCCGGCAACGCTGCCACTACCGCGAATAGCAGCAAATACGAACGGAGAGTAAAGGATTGTTTGAATTCCGTGGAAAACACTTTTTGGCCGGTACTAGCCGAAAGTGCAAGCGGATAGAATGAGGCGTCATTTGCAGCTTGCGGGGACGGGCCTTGCTCCGCTAGAAGCTGCGCAACTCGTCCGTTCGAAAGATCCGCCAGACGCGCGATCGCCTGCGCCCTTCGCACTGTGGAGGGATGAGTGAGAAATTTTTCGTTCCATCGATTCCACTGGAGCGGAAGCGAATTGAGCCGATAAATTTTTGCAAGACAGGTGATCATCGCCTCGGGATCGCCAGTAACCCGGACGGCGGTGGCGTCGGCAATAAATTCGAAGCGGCGAGCGACAAAGTAGTAGGTGAGGAGAGGAACTACGACAAATAACAGATCGAACAGCGGTTTCCATTGCGGCGGTGGGAGAAAAACAAAATAAGGAAAAGCTACGACTGTGTAGCCACCCATTAAAGCCAAGCCGAGAAGCCGGGGATGGTCATTTTTGATATGCGCCAATTCGTGGCCAACAACGGCGTCCACCTCTCTGCGGGTGAGATGGGCAAGCAGGTGGTGCGTAAGCAGAATGCTGCGTCCGGAGCGGGCATAAGCATTGGCCATGCGGCTCTTGCTGGGCGGCAAGAGATAAATTTGCTGAAGTTTGACGCGGAGCTGCGACGCCAGAAAAAACGCACGATCGCGAAGCTCGCCGGTCGTGAGCGCGTTGGGAGAAAGCTGCAATAATGTACGCAAGCGGCGGGCAAAGAAAATGACGCAGGCGAATGCCAGAACCAAGCAAATTACGAAAGAAAGCAAGCTGTCGTTCGCAAAGATTCCTGTAATTCCTGAAGTGAGCAAAATCAGCGGCAGAACGGTGGATCCCAAGCTGTAAATCATCTGGCGTGCCAGCTCGGTTCTTGTCCATTCGATGCCACGCACACCGGAATACACCGGCTGGAATAATATCTGGCACAACAACACCACCAGCACGGGAGGCAGCCAAAAAAGGATCAATGCCGCGAAGTGTGCACCGGAAATCGAAAAGAATCCGTGCGAGCTCAGCAGAAAATCGAATCTCTCCTTCCAGTGCACGAAATCCGTAGTGGCCCACCAGGCAACAAACGTTCCGATGACCAGCCAGCGGAGAAAACGAACACATGAGAACCAGAGCGCGACGCGGTCCGCTTCCTGAACCCGTTGCGCTTTGCGAACAATATAAAGCGTGAGGCCGATCGGCAATAGCAGAAGGGCTATCGGAAGAAATTGCGCGAGGGCTTGGGAATCGGTGTGCAGCACATTGGCCTCAATAAGAGTTGCAGCGGCCGGCGGAGCAAGTACTTCACAACAACTTGCAAAAGAATATCAGGTGCGCGCAAGTGGTGGTACGCACGAGATTTTTCTGTGTGCGATGTTGAGAAACAATTTGTGATGGCAGGAAGGCGAAGGTTGAAGCGGCTCAATATTGCGCCTTAGTTTGTTTGTGAAGCTGAACGATAGTTGCTTCAAGCGGGCCGCGCGGTCGCTTTGGATTGCGAGATCCACTTTTTCAGTATGGACATGAATTGCGGTTCCATACCGATGAACGTCAAGCCCATTCCGCGCTTGGGCATAAAGTAGGCCACGGTCGCGGGCGTTTCCACAAAATCTTCATCCTTGTAAATCTCGATTGTGACGGGCGTGCCCTCTGGAAACGGATTGGGCAACTGGACGAAGCAGCCGTGCAAACTCAGATCAGAAACTTGCGACGTACTGCGCGTATTTTCCGCTTCGTCGATAATTTCTGCGCTGGCGGCAAATGGAATTCGCGTGGACCGGCGGCGTTCAACGGACATGGGTGAACCTTTCCGAGGGGGCGGGCTGGAGAAATCCTAACGCCAACGAAGCAGGCCCAGCAGGAAAAGAACGCCGTGGACGCGAAATCATAATGAGTAAAAAAGTGAGTCTGGAATTGCGCTTGACCGTTCAGTTTTCGCTGTGATGCAGGTGGCCGTGAATGTCGGCAATTTTATCATCGAGCGCGTTGAGTTTGCGCGCGAGGCCCTGGATTTCCGATTCGGCTCGGCGGTTGACATCATAGTCGAGTTCGCCGCGCAGACGATCTTTGGTGTCCTGGCGATTCTGGCTCATCATAATCACTGGTGCCTGGATCGCCGCCAGCATGGACAGAAAAAGATTCAGTAAAATAAACGGGTACGGATCCCAGGACGTTTTTCCCATCACCAGGCTCAAGCTGGCATACGCAACGAGGCCCGCAAGAAACGTTAAAATAAAAGTCCATGAGCCGCCGAAGCCGGCGACTCTGTCGGCGATACGTTCGCCGAAGGTGGCGTCTTTCTCGATCACTTCATTGGGATTGCGCATCGCCCGCAGCCGCACCAGCTGCTGCGACGCGTGAAACTGTTTGCCCAGCACAGTGAGCATATCCATACCCGCCATGGGCTTGCGTTCCAGCAGCACCGAGATGTCGTGGCGATCCACTTCGATGCAGGCCGTTTCCTCGACGGCGGTGGCGTTGGTCTGGTGCGGAGTTTGTTCCAGCATCGAGGCAAAGCCGAAAAATTCGCCGTGGCTCGGTTCGTCTACCACAACTTCCTGGTGGTCCTCGTCAACCGTGGTTACGCGAACTTTGCCAGATACCATTACGTAGGCGTGGCCATCGGTGTCGCCGATTTTGTAGATGCGCTGGTGCGGCGCAAATTTTCTCTTCTCTACCTGCGAGGCGAGGACGCAGGCCTCCTCATCATCGAGCAGCGCAAAGAGCGGTACGTGTTTCAGTTCCTGAGCATCGCAAGCCATGGGCCACCTCTCCGAAACAAATTGTTACCAAAAGTTGTCAGAGAATTCCACAGACTGCGGCGCCTGACAAGTTAAGATTGCGTGATGCGCCCTTTCGCGCTGTTCCAGTCCAGCGGAATTTCCTGTGCTTCCACCTGCCATTGAGCGAATTGTGATTTGCCGAGGTGCGGCGCAAGTTCCTGCATGGTGCGGTTGTGCGGCGCGCGGCTCACAAAATCCGCAAGAGATTGCTGGTCGCGCCACACTGACAATGTCCAGAATGTACGCGAAAACGGGCGCGCTTCGAGAGAATAGCCAATCAATCCTGGAGCAGTTTGGAGCTGTCGGCGTATTTCAGAGGTTAACCGGAAGAATTTTGGAACTGCGCGGAAATGTTTGAGGGGCAAATAGGAAATCAACGCGAGGTAGCGATTACCGGCGAGCGGCGCTTCTGCCATTTTCCAGGGAATGACGGGCATGCGTGGATTTTAGCGTGGTTTGCTTGCGGAGAGCGAGAATGCGATTTGTTTCCGCGATCGAGATGGGTTGCGGACTTTAAGGTTGAGATTCTTCGAGGATCCTTATCGGATCCTTTCAGAATGACAACTTAGGTTTGCATTGCGGAGAAGCGAAATTATGACGACGATTTTCGCTGTGCGGTGCACTCTGCGCACGGACAAATGGTGCGGAGATGCTCGTAGGAATAAATTCCGGTGGAGTGGCCGTCGGAAAAAGAAAGCTGGATGGCGTACTGGCCAACCGGCGTTGCGGATTGCGCGCGGGCTTTGGGCTTGAACATCGGCAATACCGGTGACGACGCAAAAGCCGGCGAAGCTTCGCCGAGCGACTCTTTTTTGAGGCGCTCGTCGTTGCACGTCGCGCACGGGCAGTTTTCGCGCAGGTACGCAAAATCGAAATGGCTGGCGTGGCCATCGGCCCAGGCAATGTCCACACCCGCACCGCTGCTGACGTGGATTTTCACGCTGGCGGGCTTGCGTCGTTGGTCGATGGGGATAGGCATGAAATTTTCTGTGATTGGCTTAGTTCTTTGAATTGGTTTCGCAGCAGGCGCCGGGTGGAATCGGATTGCCGTGCGGGCAGGTTTTTGGATGGCCGAGGAACGAGCAGATACGTTGGTCGAGTTCGGGAGTGATGATGTGTTCGAAGCGGCAGGCTTGCTGGTGGGCTTCGGCGTCATCAATGGCGAAGGTGTCGGTGAAGAGGCGTTCGGCGAGGCGATGGCGGCGAACTACGTCGCGAGCGCGGCGTGAGCCGGCTTCGGTCAGGTGAACTTCGCCATTCACTGCAATTGGGTTCCCGTTTGGCACGCCGGCGACTTTGTTGCCGTTGAATTCGATGAGGCGCGAATCCGCCATACGCGCTAGCAGGCGGGTCGCGGGTTCGCCTCCTACAATCGGAAGGTGGCCGGCTGGGCCCTCGGCGCGCAAGAGTTCAGACTGCGCGGGCTTGCCTTCCTCGCCGCAAATCCAGATTTGTTCGAGCAGGTGGTCCACGCGAATATCTTCGTCGGCGGGGATTGGCGTGCAGCAATCGGCGGTGTTGGCTAGCGGGCAGGCCATCGGATGATTGGGGCCGTGCTGCGCGGTGTCGAAAGAAAGATGGCCGTGGGCGAGCTCGATGCGGCGGTCGGCCTGGCGCGCGATGTCGGGATCGTGCGTGACCATCAGAATGGTGTGGCCGGATTTGTGCAAGTCGCGAAAAAGATCGATGACGATTTGTTCGTTGGCTTCGTCGAGGTTGCCGGTCGGTTCGTCGGCGAGAATTAATTTTGGTTGATTGATGAGCGCACGCGCGATGGCCACACGCTGCTGTTCGCCGCCGGAAAGCTGCGATGGCAGGTGTGTAAGGCGGTCGCCGAGGCCGACGCGCTGGAGCGCTTCTTCGGCCTGCTTCTCGTCCGTCACGGAATGAAAATATTGCGCGAGCATCACGTTTTCGACGGCGTTCAGATAGTGCACCAGATGAAACTGTTGGAAGACGAAGCCGATTTTTTCCGCGCGGTAGCGGACAAGTGCGTTTTCGTTGAGTTTGGCTAGATCTACGCCGTCGACGACTACGCGACCTGCTGTGAGCGTATCGAGGCCGCCCAGAATGTTGATGAGCGTGGTTTTGCCGGAGCCGGATGGGCCCATGAGGGCGACCCATTCGCCGGAGGCAACGTTGAACGAAACTCCGTTCAGTGCACGCAACGTGCCGTACTCTTTGACGAGCGCGTCAATAACGACCTGTGTCGCCACTTGTGTTTGGGTACTCATTCTTCGCCTCGAAACACCGATGCGGGACGAATCTGCACCAGTCTCCGCAACGGGTAAGCCGCGAGGATTGCTACGATCACGGTAAGAGCCACAGAAATAGGATACACGATGAGCCGCGGGTGCGCGGCCACGCCAAACACCGCTTTGCCGAGGCCAATGGAAAGTACGATGCCGATTGCCGCGCCGATCAGGCCGCCAGCGAGGCCGAGCAACGCAGCTTCGGCAAGGAACAGACGCAGTACGCGGCGGACCGATCCGCCGATGGCTTTCATTAAGCCAACGTCGTTCTTGCGCTCCATTGCGACGTTGGTCATCGCGGCCATTACGCACAGCGCGGTAAGAATCAGTACGACTGCGACGGTAGCGGTGAGAATGCCGGAAATTTTGCTGTAGAGCTGCGCTTCGCCTTCGGTGAATTGGCGGACGGGCCGCACCTGAACTTCTGGTAACTTTTGCTGGAGATTCGCGACTACCTCGTTGACTTGGCTGGAGGTCCCGGGCACGCGCAGTTGAATCATGCCGATTCGGCCGCTTTTTCCCGTGAGTCGCTGAAGTACATTCAGAGGAACGAACACCTGATCATCAGAAGCGTCGCCGAAGCTCCTAGTATCCGCGACGGTGCAGTTCTCCCGCCGATCGTCGACCTTGAGGCGAAGAAATTCCTCGTCGTGAACACCGAACCGGTGGCCAATTCTTTCGCCGAGCTGGCAGTCATAAGCGTCCACAGAGACTCCGCCGTTCGCAAGCAGCTTGAACGGAAATACCTCGGGAAACTCGCCTTTGTCGGAGCGCTCTCCATTAAGAACGGCCAGGAAGGGCTTACCCAGATCTTTAGGCGGGTCGCGTTCACGGTCACGGACATAAGGCGTAACTTCCGCGACGGTGGAAAGAAGAAGAACTTTTGCGATTCGACCAGCGGAAGTGTCGGAAGGAATGCTCGCGGAAACTGATTCCGGCATGGTACTTCCTGGGTCTGCATTCCGAGAGACGATTGTCACGTTTGCGCCGAAGGAGCGAAATTCGGTGGTGATGCGGCGTTTGGCGTCGACTTGAAGGTTTAGCAGGGCGGCGGTGATGGCGGCGCCTGCGCCGAGGGCGAGGAGGATTACGAAGAGGCGGCCGCGGTTGGCGAAGATCGAGCGGCGGAGTACGCGCCAGAACATGCTGCGATTGATAGAGCGGCGGTCAGGCACGGAGGGACTCGCTGTTCGAGAAGCCCATCAGAGGGAGAAAAACTCCCACCCCTCGCCTCGCTAAGGATGGAGCACCCGAAGAAAAACACCGACCTGAAGGTCGGCCACTACACGTGCCACTACCAGGGAAAGAAGCCGGGCTGAAGCCCGGCACTACACAAGAAGGAATTGCGGGCAGCGCTACGCCAGGAATAGCGGCCTGCCGTGCCCCTACGGGAAACGTCTGTTCAGGCGCGAAGGTGAGCGGGGGCATCATTCGCCTCGCAGGATGGGGGCCGGATCGAAACGAGCGGCGCGACGGAGTGGGAGTGCGCTGCCGAGGAGAGTCACCGTGACGGCGAGAACCAGGATCACGCCGAGGACCAGCAGCGAGGGTTCTGGGGGGACGCCGAAAATTTTTGTGCCGAGGAAACGTGCGAGTAGGAGGCCCAGCGCGTAGCCTGTGCAGCCGCCTACGAATGCTAGCAGGAGTTGTTCGGCTGCTAGTAACCAGCCGACGGTGCCGGAGCCTGCTCCCAGCGCTTTCATCAGGCCGATTTCCATGCGGCGTTCGATTACTGAGGCGGCGGAAGATGCGCCTACGGCGAGAGCCGCGGCTAGCAGTGATGCGAACGTCACTAGCCAGAGCACAGTTCGCACGCGGGTGAGAATTCTTCCTTCGCCGTCGGCGACGCGGCGAATTACGCGCACGTCGGAGCCCGGCAAAACCTGCTTGATCGAATAGGCGATTGAAGAAACGTAGGGCGAGCAGGACCAGCGCTCGAGTTCGTCGGGCTTCATGGTTTTTGGATCGCGGCGCGCGAAATCGTCTTCGGGCTTGGTTAGGGCGGAGACGTATAGTTTTCGGTATTGGCTGGGCCGTTCAGAAAGTTCCTGCACAACTTTTAGAGGAAGAACAATCGCATTTTCTTCGTTATCACCGGTGGATAAAATCCCAGTGATTAGAAACGATGGGAGTGCGGATCTCAGCTGAACGTGCGGGCCCGATCCCCCCAGATAAACGCTGCCGCCGATTTTCAGGCCAAGCTTCCGCGCAAGACTCTTCCCGACAACGCATTCGTTCACTGTTTCGTTAAACCAGCGGCCGTCTACCTTCCACCAGGGATTCGTTTTGTCGGCGCCAGTTGTAAACGTAGAGCCATCCGATAGTGAAATTGAGTGTCCAATCCATGTTCCGATGATTCGTAATGATTCGTCTGACCCAGTCCTAAGTCCCGTGTAGTCACGCAGTCGACTAGCTTCGTCAGCAGAGATTTCCATGGAGACGGCCGCATGATCTTCCAGAATCGGCGCGAAGGCGGTGATGTTGTTGTGCCAGAAGACGGATTTGATTTTGGGGAGGTCGGATTCGGGGAGGTAGGCGCCGGAGTTGGCGGGGCGGAAGTCTACGCCGCCGATTTCGAGTGGGAGCGAATCGGCTTCGGGAGTGACTACTAGATTTGCGCCGAGGGATTTGAAGTCTTCCGAGAGGCGGTCGCCTACGTCGAGGGAAACGCTCAGGGCGGCTGTGGCTACGGCCATGCCAAGGGAGAGCGCAGCGGCGGTGAGAAGTTTGCGGCGCGGGCGGCGGGTGAAGTTGTCGGCGATGAGGCGGAGGAACATAGGCTGCGATCAGCGATCAGAGAGCAGAGACCAGCGGTCGGAGAAGAGTCCACGGTCGAAAGTTGAGAGTTGAAAGTTTGCAGGCAAAGACTCGGAAAAGAAGCGACCTGAAGGTCGGCCATTACAAAAGAACGGAAAAGACAAAAGCTTTCGGAGTGCGGAGCTCATTTGGGCACTTCCGTCCAGGATTTTGTGATGGCGCTGACATTCACTACGATGTCGGAGCCGTCCACGCGGAATGGCACTCCGATGGGATTGCAGCCGCCAGATTCGCCGATCGTGGGGACGTAAATTGCCGAGCCGCAGTGGCGGCAGATTACGTTTTGGCCGTCCTGGCGATAACCTTCCGCGCCGCAAATGCGGCAGGCGTCGAGAGCAACACCCCAGCCTTGCGGCTTCTTGACCACAAGGAAACGGAAGGACTGGTCGCCGGACTTGACTGTAAAACGGTGAAGATTGCCGTCCTGCACTTCGCTGAGCGGAACGCGCAATTCGTCGTTGCCTGCGCCAGTTGCCGCAATTGCACGAGCGGATGGCGGCGCAGAATTCGCGCGCGCGTAAATAAAATCGGCAGTGAGAACCAGAATCACCGCCAGACACGCGGATGCGGCTGCGATCATCCAGTTGCGTTGACGGCGGTGCTGCGCCGAGAGCAAGCGCTGTTCGGCTTCGCTCGCCGCCGCTGCGATCTTTGCGTGCGAAGCCGTGAGCCATTCGCGCAAAATCAGCAAAACCGCCGCGCCAAAGATAAATACGAAGAAGAAAATTTCGTTGCGCACGATAGGACCGATCAGCGCCATTTCCTGCTTGCCAGAAGGCAGCCACTGCGCTTCGCTCAGCTCGTGCAATCCGGTCAGAGCCAGCTGAG
>Ga0137407_10003832_pt1 | contig 10022 bp, 8 predicted proteins | sample CZOMad2_2_16fung_FD_108410 | JGI IMG/M metagenome (GOLD analysis project Ga0137407, IMG submission 108410) | Vadose zone soil fungal communities from Angelo Coast Range Reserve, California, USA - CZOMad2_2_16fungal (Illumina Assembly) | ecosystem: Environmental > Terrestrial > Soil > Vadose zone...
ACGCGGGCGCGCCGCCGGTCCACGGGGAACACGCGCCCGATCGCGACGCCGGGAGAAGCGGGGATTCCGGTCAGCTTCGCCAAGGCTCCCGCAGGTCTATCACAGGCGGGAAAGCTTCACTTGGAGCCGGCGCAAGTCCTCGTTGGCCTTCAAGTACTGGCCTTTTCCCTGCTCCTGGGCCAGTTGGGACGCCAGCTGGGGCGCGACGCCCTTGAGGGCAGGGCGGGCGGCGGGGACGGACGCCAGCCAGTCGAGCGCGCGGGTGGCGGCCGTGCGAACCAGGAGCTCCTCTTCGCCGGCGGCCTTGGCGAGCGCGGCAATCGCCTCCGCGGCGCCGGCCCGGCCGAGTTCGTAAGCGGCGCGGGCGCGGACGACTGGATCGGGGTCCTGCAACTTGGGAAGCCAGCAAGACGCATCGCTGGCGCAGACCCGGGCGGCTTCCAGGGGCTTCGAGAGCTCGCCGAACTGCGTCGCGAGCAGGTCGCAGGCTTGCCGGGGATCGGCGACCGGCATCGTCAGGTCGCTGAGCTGACGCGCGCAGGCCTGCTGCGATCCCTTCGCTTCGCGCATCGCCAGCGTGAGCACGTCCTTGCCCAGCACCGGCTCCCCGAACAGCGCCGCCGACTGCGCCACGGTGAGGCGCAGCTTGAGCAGGCCGGTCTGGGCTTTCCTCATTAATTCGCGTGCTTGCGCGCGATCGCCGATCCAGACCAGCGCTTCGGCCGCGAACGTGGTCACCTCCTCGTCCTGCGCGTTGGCCGTGGAGACCACGGCCTGAACGGCGGGCGCGGCCTGGGTCGCGCGCATGCGCCCGAGCGCATTGGCGGCGAACATGCGGACGAGATTCGACAAGAGGCGCGACGTTCCCGGCACCGGGTCGGGGTCGACGTACTTCAGCTTCGCCACCAGCACCGGCACAGCGCGTTGGTCCTCGAGATCGCCGAGCACCAGCGCCGCCTTCGCGTACGTCCCCGCCGGCGCCCGGTTGTTCTCCTTGGCCCAGGCCAGATAGGCAGGGTCCTGATCCTGCGCGATCTTCATCAGTGGCTCGACGGCCGCCTCGCCGAGCAAGAACAGCGCGAACGAGCTCTCGGGCAGGAAGGAGACGCCTTGCCGCTCGATCACGAGTCCGTGCGCGAGCGCCGGGATCGCCGAGGGATCTCCGATGTCCCCGAGGGCGACGATGGCCCGCTTGATCAGCAGCGGCGGAGCGGTCGGGTCGTCCACGATGTGCGACAATTCGAAGATGGCGTCCTTCGCCTTGACGTTCCCGAGCGCTTCGACCGCCGCGATCCTGACGTTGTCGTCGCTCGAGCGCGCGAGCCGCAGCAGCGCCGGCCCGGCGCGAGCGTCGCCGATGTTCCCCAGCGCTTCCGCGATCCTGAAGTTCGTGCGGTTCGCCGCGCGCGCCGCGGTATCGCTGCCGGCGCCCACGGTCGTATCCACGGCAGCGAGCAGCGCATCGACCTGCTCGGGGCCTCCCAGGTCCTCGAGCGCAAGCGCCGCATCCTCCTTCAGCAGCGGGTCCTTGAGCAGCAAGGCGATCTGCGGGGCAGCCTGCTTCGCCTTCAGCTTGCGAAGCTGCTGGACCGCCTGGACGCGGACCTTGGGATCGTTGTCGTCCAGCCGCCCGATCCACGTCTTTGGATCGTTCGCGTCGCGGGGCTTGCAGGCGATCAGCGACAGCGCAAGGGCGAGCGCGAGAGGTCGCATCGATCCTCGCGTACCCGCCCTGGCCGGTTCCGTCAATTCTTAAGACAGCCTCCGGCCTTCATCGCTTCGCGACCGCCGGCATGCCGGTCGCTTTGCTAAGTTGCGGCCGCCATGCGCATCGCCTTCCTCGGAACGCCGGAATTCGCGCTCCCCATCGTCGAGGCATGTGCGCGGGCTGGGGAGCTGGTGCTGGTGGTCGCACAGCCGGACAAACCGGTCGGACGCCACCAGGAGTTGCAGGCGCCGGCGACGAAGCGGTGGGCCCAGCAGCACGGCGTCCGCGTCGAGCAGCCCGACAAGGTCAAGCAGGGCAGGCTCGCAGCAGTGTTCGCCTCGGCCAGACCCGACGTCGCGGTCGTGGCGGCGTACGGCCGGATCCTGCCGCCCGACGCGCTGGGCGTGCTCCTGCACGGGTCCCTGAACGTCCACGCCTCGCTTTTGCCCGAGCTGAGGGGCGCGGCGCCCGCGCAATGGGCGGTCGCGCGCCGGTACCGTGAGACCGGCGTCACGATCATGCAGATGGACGAGGGCCTAGATACAGGGGACATCCGCCTGCAGCGCAAGATCGCCATCGCTCCCGACGAGACCGGTGAATCGCTCCTGGTCAAGCTCGGTCATCTCGGCGCAGACACGCTGACGGAAGCGCTCGACCTGCTCGCGCAGGGACGGCTTCCGCGCATCCCGCAAGATCACGAGAAAGCGACGCTCGCGCCGCTGCTCTCCCGCGAGGATGGCCGCGTGGATTGGAGTCGCACGGCGGCGGAGCTCGACGCGCGCCGGCGGGGGTTCACACCCTGGCCGGGCGCCTGGACCACGGTCGATGGCGCCGTGCTGAAAATCCAGTCCGCAAGGCCCGTTGCAGGTTCCGGCGCCCCCGGAGAGCTGCTCCAAGGGACGACGGTCGCGTGCGGCGAGGGCACGGCATGGGAGCTGCTGGAAGTGCAGCCCGAAGGAAAGAAACGCATGCCGGCGCCTGCATGGCTGCAGGGCGCCCGCCTGAAACCCGGCCACCGCCTCGGAACCTGAGGTAGATTCGCCCGATGCTCATCGTCCTGCATCCCGACGTGTCCAGAGAGGCGCAGGCGGTCATCGAAGGCCGCGTACGCGAGCTCGGATTCACCCCGCACGCCATCTCGGGCGCCGGCCGCACCGCCATCGGCATCACCGGCAACAAGGGGCCCATCGATCCCGGACACTTCCGCGAGCTGCCAGGCGTGGCGGACTGCATCCCGGTCACCGCGCCTTACAAGCTCGTCTCCCGCGAAGTGAAGCACGAGGACACGGTGGTGGACGTCGCTGGCGTGCCGGTGGGCGGACCGGACCTGGTGGTCATGGCGGGGCCCTGCGCGGTGGAGAGCGAGCAGCAGATCCTGGCCGCGGCGCGAGGCGTTGCGGCGAGCGGGGCGTCGCTGCTGCGCGGCGGCGCGTTCAAGCCGCGCACCAGTCCTTACGACTTCCAGGGACTGAAGCAGAAGGGACTCGAGCTGCTCGCCAAGGCGCGCGCCGAGACCGGGCTGAAGATCGTCACCGAAGTGAAGGATACCGAGACGCTCGGGACGGTGGCGGAGAGCGCCGACCTCCTGCAGATCGGCGCGCGGAACATGCAGAACTTCTCCCTGCTCGAGGCGGTCGGCGACATGCGCAAGCCGGTGCTGCTCAAGCGCGGGATGTCCTCCACCATCAAGGAGCTGTTGATGGCCGCCGAGTACATCGTCTCGCGCGGGAACAAGCAGGTGATCCTCTGCGAGCGCGGCATCCGCACGTTCGAGACCATGACGCGCAACACGCTCGATTTGAACGCCGTGCCGATCCTCAAGCGCGAGTCGCATCTGCCGGTGATCGTCGACCCCTCGCACGGAATCGGGATCCGCAGCGCGGTGCTCCCCATGGCCCGGGCGGCGGTCGCCTGCGGGGCGGACGGCTTGATCATCGAAGTGCATCCCGATCCGGACCGCGCCTTGAGCGACGGGATGCAGTCGCTGAACCTCGCCGGGTTCGAGAAGCTGATGCGCGAGGTGGAGAGGATCGCCGCCGCGATGGACCGCGCGATGCATCGGGTGGCGCGCGCGTGAGGGCACGGGTCTCGCCGCTGCGAAAGCCGGTGCGAGCCGACGGCGTCCGCGTGCCCGGCGACAAGAGCATCTCCCACCGCGCGCTGCTGTTCGCCGCGCTCGCCGATGGGGAGAGCCGGGTCGCCGGCCTCTCCGGCGGCGACGACGTTCGCTCCACGGCCAGGTGCCTGGCGCAGCTCGGCGTCCCACTGCTGCGCGGCGATGGCACGCCCTGGGGACCGAAGCCGCGCTCCCAGGAATTCCCGGAAGAGGGGCGGGCGACGTTCCTGCCCCCGGAGCGGCCGCCGTGCAGTGCGCCGCTTCCGGAGCGCGATCATGACATGCAGGAGGACGACGCCATCATCCTCGGACGAGGGCTCGGCGGGCTTCGCGATCCCGTCGGCCGGCTCGACTGCGGCAACTCCGGCACCACGATCCGCCTGCTTCTGGGGATTCTTGCGGGGGCGGGGGTCGAGGCGACGCTGACCGGAGACGAGTCGCTGTCGCGGCGTCCGATGGAGCGCGTGGCAAAGCCGCTGCGCCAGCTCGGGGCGGAGATCGACACCACTCACGGCAAGCCACCGGTGATCGTCCGCCGCGGCCATCCGCTTCGTGGGAGCGCCATTGCCTCGGACGTCGCCAGCGCTCAGGTAAAGAGCTCCGTGCTGCTCGCGGGCCTCTTCGCGCAGGGCGAGACCAGCTTCACTGAACCGGCGAAGAGCCGCGACCACACCGAGCGGCTGCTGCGCACGATGGGCGCGGAGATCGTCCAGCGCGGCAATACCGTCGCGGTCCGGGGTCGAGCGAAGCTGCGCGGATTCGCGCTCGACCTCCCCGGCGATCTCAGCTCAGCCGCCTTCCTGATCGCCGCCGCGCTGCTGGCGCCCGAGGGAAGTACGCTGTCGCTGCAGCACGTCGGCGTGAACCCGACCCGCGCCGGCTTCCTCGACGCCGTGGCGATGTTCGGGGCGCGACTGCAGCTCGAGCTCGGTGAATCCGGCGGACCGGAGCCGGTGGCCAGGCTGACTGTCCAGGCACAGAAGCTGCGCGGAGCGGAGCTCCAGGGGGACCTCGTCCTCCGCGCCATCGACGAGGTGCCCATCCTCGCGGTGCTGGGCGCCTGCGCGGAGGGCGAGACCGTCATTCGCGGCGCGCAGGAGCTTCGCGTCAAGGAGTCGGACCGCCTGGCGCAGATGGCGGCGGGGCTTCGCGCGATGGGCGCGCACGTGGACGAGCTGCCGGATGGCCTGCGCATCCAGGGCGGTGCCCTGCGGGGAGCAGCAGCGATCGATTCCGCGATGGACCACCGCATCGCGCTCGCCTTTTCGGTGGCGGCGCTCGCCGCGCGCGAGCCGTGCACGATCTCCGGAGCGGAGTGGGCCGACGTCTCGTTCCCCGGCTTCTACGCCCTCTTGCGCACGATGGGCGCGGAGGTGGAGATCTTCTCCTGATGCGCGCCCTCTACGTCCTGCTCGGCGATCCGGTCGCCCATTCCCGCTCGCCGGCGATCCACGCGCGCGCGTTCCAGATCCTCGGCGTCGACGCGGTGTATGCACCCTGCCGGGTGACCGACGTTCCCGCCGCTGTGCGTTCGTTGCGCGCGCTGGGCATCGCGGGCGCCAACGTGACCGTCCCCCACAAACAGGCCGTGATCGCTTCGCTGGATCGGCTCGATCCGGCAGCCGAGCGGATCGGCGCGGTGAGCTGCATCGTGAATCGGGACGGCGCTCTGTACGGGCACAACACGGACCGCGAAGGCGTGCTGCGCGCGCTGGGCACCTTTTCCGGGCACGCGGTCGTCCTCGGGGCCGGCGGCTCGGCCAGGGCGGTGGTGGATGCATTCCGGCCGGACGTGACCGTGGTGAACCGGACGCGCGCGCGAGGCGAGCAGCTCGCCCGGGAGATGGGCGTGAAGGCCGGCGGCCTGGAGGCGCTGGCGCGCGCGGACCTGATTGTGAACTGCACGACGGTCGGCATGAACGGCGACGAGGTGCCCCTCGACCCCGCCTCGCTCCGCGGCACGGTCGTCGATCTCGCGTATCCGGCGCGCGGAGATACCGCGCTCGTTCGTGCGGCGCGCGCCCGCGGATTGCGCGCCGTCGACGGGATCGAAGTCCTGGTGCAGCAAGCCATCGCATCGCTGGAGATCTGGCTGGGGCGGCCGCGCCTGGGCGAGTTGGCGCCGGAGTTGCGCAAGGCGGCGCTCGCGTGACGCGCCTGCGCTTCCTCACCGCCGGCGAATCACACGGCCCGGCGCTGGTCGGCATCCTCGACGGGCTACCGGCGGGGCTCGAGCTCCTCGCCGAGCACATCGAGCGCGATCTGCAGCGGCGCAAGCTCGGCTACGGCCGTGGCGGGCGCATGGCCATCGAGCCCGAGAAGCCCCGCATCCTCGCGGGCGTGCGGCACGGGAAGACGCTCGGATCGCCACTCGCGCTCCTGATCGAGAACGCCGATCACGCGAAAGCGTGGTCGGAGCGGATGGCGGTCGAGCCCGTGCAGGACCCGGGCAAGCTGGTCTCGCTTCCGCGCCCCGGGCATGCGGACCTCACGGGGGCGATGAAGTTCGGCCACCGGGACCTGCGCAACTCCCTCGAGCGCGCCAGCGCGCGCGAGACCGCGATGCGCGTCGGCCTGGCCGCTGCCGCCCGCCGGCTCCTCGACGCGTTCGACGTCCGGATCGGTTCGTGGGTGACTTCCATCAGCTCGGCGCGGGCGCGCGACGTCTCCGGTCTGGAGGGCATCGAGGACGCGGAGGCGCTCGCGCTCAAGGCGGACGCATCGCCGGTGCGCTGCATCGATCGCGAGGCGGAGGAGACCTTCCGCGAGCAGATCGAGGAAGCGCGCACCCGGCGCGATACGGTGGGCGGCACCTTCGAGGTGCGCGTGACGGGGCTCGTGCCGGGACTGGGCAGCTATACGCAGGCCGATCTCCGTCTCGACGGCCTGCTCGCGCGCGCGCTGGCTTCCATCCCGGCGATCAAGGCGGTCGAGCTCGGCGACGGATGGCGTGCGGCAGAGCTGTTCGGCTCGCAGGTCCACGATCCGATGGGACGCGCCGGCGCCGGAATCACGCGCGACACGAACCACGCCGGCGGTCTGGAAGGCGGCGTAACGAACGGCGAGCCGCTGGTCGCGCGCGCCGCGATGAAACCGATCGCTACGGTGCCGGCCGCGCTGAGAAGCGTCGATCTGCTCACCGGCGAGGCGGACGCAGCGCACGTGGAGCGCAGCGACACCTGCGCGGTCCCGGCGGCTGCGGTGGTCGGCGAGGCGGTGGTCGCGCTCTGCGTCGCCGACGCGCTGCTCACGAAGCTTGGCGGCGACTCGATGGACGAGCTCCACGCAGCGCTGCGGCTCGCCTGGCGGCGCGCGCGCCCGCTCGCAGGACACGTCTGGCTCTGCGGCCTTCCCGGAGCGGGGAAGACCACGCTCGCGCCGCTGCTCGCCTCCGCGCTCGGGCTGCCGTTCGTCGAGATCGATTCCATGGTGGAGCGCGAGGCCGGCAAGAGCGTGCCGGAAGTCTTCTCGTCGGAGGGGGAGGCCGGCTTCCGCCATCGAGAGGTGGAGGCCGTCCGCGCCGCGGCGCGCGGTCCGCGCAGCGTCATCTCCGTCGGCGGGGGCGCGCTCGGCTCCCGCGCAGTCCGGCTCGCGGTGCGGAAGACGGGACATCTTCTCTGGCTGCGCGCTCCGGTCTCGCTCTGCGCGGAACGCGCGGCGACCGGGCGGCCGCTGCTCGCCGGCAATCCCCAGGCGCGGCTCGCGGACCTGGCGATCGCGCGGGAGCCGCTGTACGCGCGGCTCGCGGACGCGGTCCTCGACGTGGTGGCGGGCGCGTCACCCCAATTGATTTCCGCGCAGGCGGCCTCGGTCGTCTCGGCGCTGGAGGAGCAGCGTGCCCACCATTGAGGTGCGCTTCGCGTCCGGCACCCGCACCGATTGCGTGATCGAGCCGGGTGCGCTGCAGCGGCTCCCGGCCCTCTGCGCCGGGGCCGGACTTGGCGGGACTCCGGGGCTGCTCTGCGACGCTCGCGTGCTCTCGCTCCATCCCGACGCCCTGCTCTCGCTCGGGGAGCACTTCGGCGATCCGATCGGCCGGGCCGTCAGCGAAGCGCGCAAGACGTTGCCCGAGGTCGAGGCGATGTGCGAGGCGCTGACCGCGCGCGGCGTTGGTCGCGACGGGTACGTGGTTGCGATCGGCGGCGGCGTTCTCACCGATCTCGCCGGCCTGGCGGCGGCGCTCTACTTGCGCGGCGTTCCCTGGGTGAGCGTGCCGTCCACCCTGTTGGCCCAGGTGGACGCCGGCCTTGGCGGGAAGACCGGAGCCAACCTGAGTGCTGGCAAGAACCTGATCGGGGCGTTCCACCAGCCGCGGCTGGTCATCTGCGATCCACTGCTGCTCGCCACCCTTCCTTCGCGCGAGCGGTGGAGCGGCCTCGCCGAAGTGGTCAAGTGCGCGCTGCTGGAGGGCGGCGATCTGTTGCAGCGATGCGAGCGCGATCTCGAGCAGGCCGCGGCGGGGGAGGCCGAAGCGCTCGCTCCGCTGGTCGAGGGCGCGGTGCGGCTCAAGGCGCGCATCGTCGCCGCGGACGAGCGCGAGGGTGGTCAGCGCGCGTTCCTCAACCTGGGCCACACCGTCGGCCACGCGCTGGAGGCCGCCACGGGCTACACCCATTTCTCCCACGGCGAGGCGGTGGCGCTCGGCCTGCGCGGCATGCTCGCGCTCTGCGACGGCATGCCCGAGCGGGATCGCGCCCTGCGCCTCGTCGAGCGGATCCGCATCGCCGCCGGCAGCGGCTTGGACTCCGGCCAGCGGGAAGCCGCGCTGCAGGCGATGAGGCGAGACAAGAAAGTCCGCCGCGGGGGCGTCCGGTTCGTGCTTCTGGAACGCATCGGAACGCCGGTGCTGCGCGAGGCCAGCGCCGAGGACTGCGCCCGCGCGCTCACGGCCGCTCTCGCGTAGACTCAGCCAGGATGAACATCCTCCTCCTCAACGGCCCGAACCTGAACCTGCTCGGCGAGCGGGAACCGGAGATCTATGGAAAGACGACTCTCGCGGAGTTGGAGCAGATGGTGGTCTCGCGAGCGCGGGAGCTCGGGCACACGGTGCGCGCAGTGCAGTCCAATCATGAAGGCGCGCTGATCGACGAGCTGCACCAGTCGCGGCGCTGGGCCAACGGAGTCATCTTCAACCCGGGCGCGTTCACGCATTCTTCGTACGCGCTGCGCGACGCGATCGTTGCCACCAGGCTCCGGGTCGTCGAAGTGCATCTCTCCGACATCACCAAGCGCGAGCCATGGCGGCGCGTGAGCCTGCTGGAAGAGGTCTGCGCCCATCGCATCCTTGGCAAGGGCGCCGCCGGCTACCTCGAAGCGCTGGAGTGGCTCGTCCGGTGAGGATCGCCTATCACTGCGAGGACGTGGTCGGCCGGCGAATGGCCGGCCCGGGAATCCGAGCGGTCGAGCTGTCGCGCAGGCTGGCCGCCCGGCACCGGGTGACGCTGGTTGCCGAGGGAGCCGACGAGCTCGAGGACGAGCCGTTCGGCACTTCGCGGGACCTCGGTGCGGTCCTCCGGGATTCAGACGCGTTCATCGCGCAGGGATTCGGCTTCCCCTTGCCACACCTGCTCCGTTTCGGCGGGCGGCTGCTGCTCGATCTCTACGATCCGGTCCAGCTCGAGCAGCTCGCCCGGATGGACCCGCATCCCACGGCGGAGCAGATCGTGCAGGTCGGATACGTCCGGCGCCGTCTGCAGTATTTGATCCGCCGGGCCGACCACGTGCTCTGCGCCTCGCGTCCCCAGCGCGCGCATTGGCTTGGCTGGATGGGCGCCTGCGGAAGGCTTTCGCCACAGGCGCTCGCCGGCGACCCGGAGGCGTCGCGGCTCCTCGCGGTGGTGCCGTTCGGGCTCCCCGAGGCGCCGCCGCGGAAGGGCGACTCGCCCTTGCGCCGCGCCATCGAGGCTGCGCCCGAGGACCGGATCGCATTCTGGAGCGGAGGCCTCTGGGACTGGATGGATCCGGCGCTCGCGGTCCGGGCTGCGGCGATCGCGCGAAAGCGGGTGCCGCGCCTCGAGCTCGCGCTGCTCGCCGGACAGCGGCCCGGGAACGCCGCTCCTCCGATGCGCGCGGCCGCTCAGGAAGCGCGCGCGGCGGCGGGGCCCGGTGTGCACTTCGTGGACGCGTGGGTGCCGTACGAGGATCGCGGCGCATGGCTGCTCGATGCCGACCTCGCCGTCTCCGCGCACAGGCCGTCGC
>Ga0137407_10003834_pt1 | contig 10017 bp, 6 predicted proteins | sample CZOMad2_2_16fung_FD_108410 | JGI IMG/M metagenome (GOLD analysis project Ga0137407, IMG submission 108410) | Vadose zone soil fungal communities from Angelo Coast Range Reserve, California, USA - CZOMad2_2_16fungal (Illumina Assembly) | ecosystem: Environmental > Terrestrial > Soil > Vadose zone...
ACGCCGTCACCGTGCCGCACAACGAGACCTCGACCGGGGTGAAGAATCCGATCGCCGAGATCGGCGAGGTCGTGAAGAGGTACCCCGACGTCGCGTACATGGTCGACACCGTCAGCTCGCTCGGCGGCATGCCGGTGAAGGTCGACGCGATGGGGATCGACCTGTGCCTCGCGAGCGTCCAGAAGTGCCTCGCGCTGCCGCCGGGATTCGCCCTCGCGTCGGTCTCGAAGAAACTCATCGACCGGGCCCGGAAGATCGCGGACCGCGGGTGGTACTTCGATCTGGCGCGCATGGCCGACTCCGCGGCGAAGGGACAGGCGACGATCACGCCGTCGCTCCCCCACCTCTTCGCGATGGAGCGGCAGTTCTCGATCCTCCTCGAGGAAGGCCTCGAGGCGCGATGGGATCGCCACCGCGCGATGGCCGCGATGACGCGCGCGTGGGCGAAGGAGCGTTTCGCCCTCTACGCGCGCGAGGCGGTCGCGTCGGACACCGTGACGTGCATCCGGAACAGCCGCGGCGTGGACGTCGGCGCGATGATCGGCGAGGTGAAGAGGCGCGGGTACCTCCTGAGCAACGGCTACGGCGATCTGAAGGGGCAGGCGTTCCGCATCGCGCACATGGGCGAGCGGCGTCCCGCCGAGGTCGAGGAGCTTCTCGGCGTCCTCGACGACGTTCTTTCGAAGATGTAGCGGAGGCGGAAGGGGCGATGGCCGAAGAGACGAGGGTTCTCATCACGGACGAAGTGTCCGACCGCTGCGTGGATCGTTTCCGCGCGGAGAAGGGGCTGACGGTCGATTACCGGCCCGGGCTCGCGGCCGACGCCCTGCGCGAGGCGATCGGCGCGTGCGCCGCCCTCGTCGTGAGGAGCCAGACGAAGGTGACCGCGCCGATCCTCGCGGCCGGGAAAAAGCTTCGCGTGATCGGCCGCGCCGGCACCGGCGTCGACAACGTCGACGTCGAGGCGGCGACCCGCGCGGGAATCGTCGTCATGAACGTCCCGGGAGGCAACACGATCTCCGCCGCCGAGCACACGCTGTCGCTCCTCCTCGCCCTCGCCCGCCAGATCCCGCAGGCGGACGCGTCGGTGAAGGCGGGCCGGTGGGAGCGCGGCAAGTTCGTCGGCACGGAGCTGCACGGCAAGACGATCGGCATCGTCGGCGTCGGGAAGGTCGGGCGCGAGGTGGCGCGGCGCGCGCGGTCGTTCGGGATGGAGGTCGTCGGGTACGACCCGTTCCTCCCCGAGGAGCTGATGGAGAAATCGCGCATCAGGTTCGTGCACCTGGACGAGCTGTTCAAGCGCTCCGACTTCATCACCGTCCACACGCCGCTCACGCCGCAGACGCGTTACCTCGTCGGCGCGAAGGAGCTGGCGACGTGCAAGCCTGGCATGCGGCTCGTGAACTGCGCCCGGGGCGGGATCGTCGACGAGAGGGCCGTCGCGGACGCCCTTCGCGAGGGGCGGATCGGCGGCGCGGCCTTCGACGTCTACGAGCAGGAGCCCCCGAAGGATCTCCCCTTCGCGGGGATGGCGAACGTGATCTGCACGCCGCACCTCGCCGCCTCCACCGAGGAGGCGCAGGAGCGCGTCGCGGTGGACATCGCCGAGCAGATCTGCGAGTACCTGAGGGACGGCGTCGCGCGCAACGCCGTGAATTTGACGACGCTCGACGCGAAGACGCAGAAGCTCGCCGGGCCCTTCCTCTCCCTCGCGGCGAAGATGGGGCGCCTCCACGCGCAGCTCATGAGCGGCAACCCCCGCGAAATCGTCGTCGAGTACGGCGGCGAGATCCCTCAGGAGGCGACCGGGCCCCTCAGCGTCGCCATCCTCCGCGGCTTTCTCGAATCGCATCTCTCGAACCCCGTCAACGCGGTCAACGCCTCCTTCATCGCGAAGGAGCGCGGCATCAAGCTCCGCGAGATCCGCACCCCCGAGGCGGTGGACTACACGAGCCTCGTCACCGTCACCGTGGAGTCGGCGGAATCGAAGCTCACGATCAGCGGGACCCTCTTCGGACGGAACCTGGCGCGCATCGTCAGGCTCGACGGGTACCACTTCGACGCCCTCCCCGAGGGGTCGCTGGTCCTGGTGAGCAACGACGATCGTCCCGGCATCATCGGCCTCCTGGGGACGACCCTCGGCCGCAACAACATCAACATCGCCAACATGTCCGTCGGCCGCGATCGCACCGGCGGCCGCGCGATCGCCATCCTCAACGTCGACTCGGAGGTCCCGCAGGGGGTGCTCGACGAGATCCGCTCGGCGCCGGGGATCGTCTGGGTGAAGACGGCGAGCCTCTAGGCGGCGGGCGCCCCGTCTCCCCCGGTCCGTGGACACCGGCTCGGCCTCTGGCCTAGGATCGGCTCCCCATCGCAACGTTTCCAAGGAGAACCCTCGATGATCAGATCCGCCCGACGCCGCATGTGGTCCGTCGCGTCCTTCGTCGTCTTCTTCTCCGTCGCCGGGGTCTTCCTCGGCGCCGCGCTCGCCCAGAGCCAGACGCGTCCCGCCGCGAAGGCCGCCGCGATCCCCGCGCCCCCTCCGGCCTTCGACGACATGCCGGCGCCGGCGGACAATCCCGTCACCGCCGACAAGATCGCCCTCGGGCGCCAGCTCTTCTTCGACAAGCGCCTCAGCGCCGACGGCACCCGATCGTGCTACTCGTGCCACGTCTGCGAGAAGGGGCTCACCGACGGGCTACCCACCGCCGTCGGCGCTCTCGGCAAGAAGCTGACGCGCAGCAGCCCCACGCTCTGGAACATCGGCTATCACAAGGAGTACTACTGGGACGGGCGCTCCGCCTCGCTCGAGAAGCAGGGGCTCGCGGCGTGGACCGGCGGCAACATGGGGGCCGACCCGAACCTGATCGTCCCCGCCCTGAACGCGATCCCCGGCTACAAGGATCAGTTCCAGAAGGTGTTCAGCACCGACGTGACGGCCGACGGAATGATGAAGGCGATTTCGTCCTTCGAAAGGACCCTCTTCTGCGGCACGACGCGCTTCGATCGAAGCCAGCAGGGGGACAAGAAGGCCCTGACCGACGCCGAGAAACGCGGCTGGGAGGTCTTCCGCGGGAAGGGGAGCTGCAGCACGTGTCATGCCGGAATCCTCCTCACCGACATGGTCTACCACAACGTCGGCGTGGGCATGGACAAGGCGGAGCCGGATCCCGGCCGCAAGAAGGTGACGAACGCCGACGCCGACCTCGGCGCGTTCAAGACGCCGACGCTCAGAGACATCTCGAGGTCGGCGCCGTACTTCCACGACGGAAGCGTTGCGACGCTGGAGGAGGCGGTCGACGTCATGGCGGGGGGCGGCAAGCCCAACCCGCACCTCGATATGAAGAACCTCCAGGACCGGAAGCTGACGGCCGAAGAGAAGAAGGATTTGATCGCATTCCTCAAGTCGCTCGACTGCGAGTGCTCCCTGTCGCAGCCGAATCTCCCGTAGGGGACGGCAGGAGGTGTGAGGCCGGCGTCAGGCGGCGCCGGCCCACATGAACGCGATGAGGGCGAAAGCCCCCACCGAGGCGACGAGGCCGAGGGCGCTCAGGAAAGTCCAGAACCTCTCCCATCCCGCCCCCCCGTGCACGTCGGCGTCGGGGACGACGCAGGCCAGGGCGGCGCCCGCGAGGAAGCCCCCGATGTGGGCGGCGTTGTCCGCTCGGAGCAGGAAGCCCATCACCACGCCGTAGATCGCCCAGGTCATCATCTGTTTTCTCAGCATCTCGCCGAGCGAGCCCCCGCGGCGCAGCCCGTACACCGCCCCGACGCCGATCAGCCCGAAGATCGCCCCCGACGCCCCGACCTGCAGCAGCCGCATCCCGTGCCACCAGAGACTCGCGACGTTGCTGAGGATCCCCGTCCCGAGGTACAGGACGAACATCTTCCGAGGGCCGTACAGCTCCTCGATGAGCGGTCCGATCACCCGGATCGCCCACGTGTTGAAGAGGAGGTGGAGGATCCCGGCGTGGAGGAAGATGGCGGTCAGGAGCCGCCAGGGCTCGCCGCCCGCGGTGAGGCGACCGACGTTCGCGCCGGTCACGATGAGCGCTCCCGAGTCGAGGTTCATCAGCGCGGCGAACGGTGTCGTCTCGGAGCCTCCGGCATCCCCCCCGACGCGCACGGAGACGAAGAACCCCACGAGGTAGAGCGCGAAGAACGCGGTCACGAGGAGCATGCTGACCGAAGGCTCGAACGGGAGCATGTGCGAGAGGGCGCGCCCCATCCCTCCGGATTGGATGTGCGCCGTCTTCGCGCCGCACTCGGGGCACGTCCCCGCCGACGCCGGGATGAGCGCGCGGCACTCGCGGCACATCTTCGAGGAGGCCGCGATGCTGCGACGGACGTTCTCGACCTCGGCCTCGACCTTCTCGGCGTGGATGCCGCGGCGCCGGCGCCACCACCCGAGACGCCACATGACGTGCGCCAGTCCGCGGCGCAGATCCCTGCCGAGGCTGGCGGTGTCTTCGAGGATCTGCCTGAAGGGATTCAACGTGTCTCCGCGCTCGAGGGCTTCGGCTATACTATGCGCCCCGCCCGTGGGGCTCAACAAGAGAAGCGTCTGGAGATCGCGCGCGACATGCCGTCGACGTCGAAGAGCGCGAGGCGTCTCGCCGCCGCGGCGCTGGCCGCCGCCGCGTGGGCGCCCGGCGCCGTGGCCGTCGCCTCCCCGCTCGATCCCGCCCGGGTGACGATCGTCTCCCTCCCCGCCGCCGACGCCTCGTCGATCTTCTTTCGCCTCGTCGTCGGCTCCGGCTCGGCGGACGACCCCCAGGGAAAGGAGGGGGCGGCATGGTTCACGGCTCACCTCATGGCCCGCGCGCCCGTGCCGGGAGGGACACTCGCCGTCTCCGTCGGAAAGGACTCGATCGCCTTCTCGGGGCAGGTCGCGCGCGGGGGCTTCGACGGCTGGTACGCCGCCGCCCGCGACGCCCTCCTCCAGCCGGCGCTCGATCCGTCGGAGGTGGAGGGGGTGCGCGCCGACCAGCTCCGGACGCTCGAGTCCCTCAGGACGAGCGACGACGCCCTGGCCGCCGAGGCCCTCGACGCGCTCATCTATCGCAATCACCCGTACGGGCATCCCATCCCGGGCTGGCTTCACACCGCCGCGAGGCTGACACGGGGCGACGCGACCGCTTTCCACGCGAGCCAGTTCCTCAAGGGAAACGTCGTCGTCGGAATCGCCGGGCCCGTCACCGAATCGCAGCTCGAGAGGGTGCGCGCGGATTTCGCCGCGCTTCCGGACGGCCAGCCCGCGCGCCCCTCGCGCTCGATCACCGCGCTTCCGTCCCACCGGATCCTCGTCCTCGAGAGGCCGGGGGCCGATCGGGTTACGCTGCGGATCGGGGAGCCCCTGACCCTGCCCCGATTCCACGTCGACTTCGTGCCGCTCCGCATCGCGACCGCTGCCTTCGGAGCGCCGGGGATGACGTGGGCGCGCCTAGGGGCCGACCTTCGCTTCCAGCGGGGCCTGTCCGAGACCGCGGACGCCTCGCTCGAGGGGAGCGCCGAGGCGGGGAACCCCGCGGGGTGGGAGGGGCGCCGGAGGGAGAGCGCGCTCTCGATCCGCCTCTCGCCCAAGCCGATCAACGCGAAGTTCGCGCTGAAGCTCGCGCTGGCGGATCTGGAGGATCTCGCGGGCGGCGGCGTGGGCGGCGCGGAGCTGGCCTCGCCGCTATCCGCGGTCCTCCAGGCTCACGAACTGGAGACTTCGGGGCCCGCGCGCGCCCTCGCGGCGGCGATCGACGAGACGATGGAGGGGGCGGCGGGATTCGACGAGAGGTTCGCGGCCATTGCCGAGGGGGTGACGGCGCCGCAGATCCAGGCCGCCGTCCAGCGTCAGATCACCGCACGGCGCGTCGCGATCGTCGCCGTCGTCCCCGAGGCCGCGACGTTCGTCGAGGGGCTGCTCTCATCGGAGACGATGATCGAATACCCGGCGGGGATCGCCCGGGGGACTTACCGCGCGAGGGACCTCGACATCGTCGGAATGCCGGCGCGTGTGACCCGGGACGCGATCGAGATCGTCAAGGGTGAGGCGTTCTTCAACTGAATCGGCTCAGGCGACGCGCATCGCGAGCTTCGCGAAGCTGAACTCCCGGACGTTCTTCGAGCCGCGCCGGCGCCTGAGGCATTCGAGGCCCGTCATCCGGAGGAGCTCCCGCATCTTCCCCGCGGCCCCCGCGACCGTCAGCGTCCTGCCGAGGGACTGGGCTCCCGCCCGGGCCGCGACGAGCGAACCGAGTCCCGACGCGTCGGCATAGGGAACCTTCGAGAGGTCGACGACGATGTCGCCGATCCCCTGGTGCAGCAGGGATTGAACGGTTTGATTCAGGTTTTCGACCGGGTTTCCGAGGGTGAGGGCCCCGTTCAGCTTGATTTCCGCGGTGTTTCCCCGAGTGACCGTCTTGACCTTCATCGCGTGTCCTCCCGTCGGCTTGTCTCGCGTTGCGCCGGTTACAACGGGGGTCGCCGAAAAAGGTTTCAGCGCTGGCCGAAGAGCTTCAGGACCTCGAGGCGGTACTCCTTCTGCCCCTGGAACTCCGGCACGGTCGAGGCGAGGGCATACCCCACGTTGAGCTGGATGAGGGTCCCCCACGGCCCGACGAACTGGCCGCCGATCCCCACCCCGGAGTAGTTCCTGAAGTCCTCGCCGAGCTGCCGGTCCCGCACGCGCGCCTGATCGAAGCTGGCCTCGAACCGGATGATGTCCGCCAGGTTGAAGTTGTAGGCGAGATGCCCGATCGTCCCGTCGGTGAACCGGACCCCCGACCCTGAGAAGCCCCGGAGGCTGTTCGCGAAGATGCCGAAGGCGTACTTGCTGAACCTGTCGAGATCCCGCCCCCCCATCTCCTCCACCTGGACCCGGATCTTCTGGGACTTCGGGAGGTAGAACTCCTTGGTGATCTGTCCGCCGTAACGGTTGTAGTTCCTCGCCCCCTCGAAGAAGTCCGGGTGGACCGCCGCCGAGACGGGCGGAGGGCAGGACGGATCCGTGGAGCGGTCGAGACCCCAGCGCGCGAAGCTCTGCCTGTCGGACCACGACGAGTTCAGGGCGACCGTCCAGGCACTGCGGTGAAATTCCGGCCTGAGATACGCCGTCTGGACCGTGGTGTCCTGCGGGGTGATGAAGGCGCCGCACTTCGTGTCGGCCTGCGCGAAGGTGTCGTACGCCAGCTCCCCTTCGACCTTGACCTTGAAGAACTTCGCGAACGGGAACCCGAAGCCGCCGGTGAGGCTCTGCGTCTTGCGGGTCACCGCCTCCTTTTCGCGCTCCGAGACGTTGCCGCTCGCCGGATTCTGACGGAACATCTGGTCTTCCAGAGAGATGGCCAGTCCCTCGAGATCGAGGTTCCAGTCCACCTTGGATCCGAGGAAGGACGGGTCGGAAAGATTTGCGAAGACGACGACGCCGGCAAAGAACAGGTTGGTCTGGAGTCCCTTGCCCGCGAGATTCGAGTCGAAGTAGTTGACGCCCGCGAGCGGGATGGGGTACTTGAGCTTCTGGTTCTGGATCGCACCCCCGAGAAGGAACAGGTTCCTGTGCACGTCCGAGCTCTTGACGGTGCGGGTCCCGTCCGCCTCTCGCTGCGTGTACCTCAGCCCCTTGTCGGTGTCCCGGAGGATCTGGTTGGACGAGGCCAGCGCTTCGCGCCGCGCCGCGTCGAAGCCGGGAGCGTTGATCTCGAACTCCGAGAGCGTGACCCGCTTGTTGAGAACGAAGTTCTCGCCGGCGACCGAGATCAGCTGCTGCGCTTCTATCCTGGAGAGAACCCAGTACGTGAAACCGTCGGGGCCCGTGACCGGCGCGTACGTATCCTTCTGATCGTTCGAGATGATCGGCGCGGCGAGGTTGGACTGGACCATCGCCAGCCGGACGCGCGCCGACGTCCGTTCGTCGACCCACACCCGGCCGCTGGCGAGGTTGCGCGTCGAGTCGATCGGTTTGAACGTGACGACGTGACACGGTCGTCCTTCGACGGTTTCGCGACCCTCGTAATCATACGTGTAGTCCTTCGACAGCGTGATCCGCAGCGGAAGGCTCGTCACCTTCTCCGCGTTGACGAAAGGCAGCTCCGGGATCGATTTCAGCTTCCACCGGACGCCGTTGACATACGTGACCTTCCGCTCCCATTCGGCGCCGACATTCGGATCGAGGAAGAACTCTTCGTCGAAGTCCACGTCCACCGACGTCTGGGTTCCGAAGGTGAGATGCCACGACTCGCGCGCGTCCGCGCGGAGGCTCTTCTGGAGCGCGTCCTGGGCCGCCTGCACCGCCTGCATCTTCGCGATGATCTCCTCGGCCGTCGGGAGCCTTTCCCCGGTCACCGCGACGTTCTCTCCCCCCGCCGCGTACTCCGGCGTCGTGAACCGCCGGTACCGCAGGACGATCGGATAGTCGGCGAACGGCAGCGCGACCCGCGCGATCCCCGCGTTGGGATCCTTCTGGAGGCTCACCGTCGAGCTGGACTCCCCGGAGGCGAGGTCGAGCAGCATCGGGTCGGCGACGTCGGCCGTGTCGAGCACGAACACGCCGAAGCCCCCGCGCCGCGCCCCCTCGCCGCCGTCGTAGGGCATGAGCACGAGCTTCGTCGCCGGATCGAAGAACCGGGCGGTCGCGGCTCCCGCGAGCGGCTGGCCATCGGCGCCCACCACCTTCACGCCCCTGCCGGACTCGACGAGCGGGCCATAGGCCGGCGTGAAGAGGCGGCGCGCGCGGTCCATCGTCGCGAGATGGTAGGGGCCGCCGCGGCCGTCGGGAGGATCGTCGAACGTGACGAGCGCCGCCTCCCGCTCGATCCCCTCGATGTACGCGCGGAGCAGCGTGCCGAACCCCTCGTTGCCCAGGAGGAGCCGGACCCCCGTGATCCACAGCTTCGCCCCGGGATCGTGCGCGAGGAGGACCCCGGAGAGCGCCTTGAGATCCTCCTTCGAGCTCGCGCTCCCGTCGCACGACGCCGCCAGCGCGTCGGCGTAGGGCGCGACGCCCTCCTCGTACACCGCCGCCGCGTACTCGACCGATCCGCTCGCGATTGTGCCGAGGGCGACGAGCGCGCTCGGCGCGGCCGACCTCACCGCGACCGCCGACTTTTTGAAGACGAACGCGTAGTCGCCCGCCGTGCCGGCCCCGGGGCGATCGGGGAAGCGCCCGATCTGGAAGAACCGCACCTTCGAGGCGTACCGCGCCGCGATCTCCCGCAGGCACGCCGTCCACGCCCCGAGCGCTTCGGCGTCCGCCGGCCCGATCGCGCTCCCCGAGGTCGGGTAGAGGGCGTTGGTTCCGTACGGATTGAGGAGAACTTCGTACCCGCCGGACGCCGACGCGTCCACGAGCGCGTCGAGGGGCTCCCATCGATAGGCGCCGCGCTCCGGCTCGACCGATGCCCACGGGACGCCGATGCGGACCACGAGCGGGGGGAGGTTCGGATCCGGCGGCGTCGCGGTCTCCGCGGGGACGGGGATCGCCGCCCCGCTCCCGAGCTCGACGTCCCAGCCGATGCTGTTGGCGGGGAGCGGAACGGGCTCGGCCGCGCGGGTGAGGGCGGACGTCGCCCCCGCCACCAGCGCGAGCGCGAGACCCGCGAGCGCGGGGCGAAGCGCACGGGCGGGACGGGGTCGAATCACGCCTGGGGATGCTCCGAAACGTCGTGTCGCGTGGGACAGCTCGCGCGTCAACCCGCGCCGTGCGGACGGCGAACCGTAGCAAAGCGCGGCAGATGGGTCAACGCCGCTCTTCTTGTGTTTGCCCGCGCCGGAACTAGAATGGGCTCTTCGCTGGAGACGTCTCGCATGGTCGAATCTCGCGTTCCGATCATCACGCTGACCACCGACTTCGGGAACACCGATCACTACGTGGCGTCGATCAAGGGCGCGATTCTCTCCGCGATGACCTCGGTCCAGATCGTGGACGTGACGCACGACGTGCCGCCGCACGACATCGCCGCGGCGGCGCAGATCGTGAAGGACGTCTTCCCGGCGTTTCCGCCGCGCACGGTGCACGTCGTCGTCGTCGAC
>Ga0137407_10003835_pt1 | contig 10015 bp, 7 predicted proteins | sample CZOMad2_2_16fung_FD_108410 | JGI IMG/M metagenome (GOLD analysis project Ga0137407, IMG submission 108410) | Vadose zone soil fungal communities from Angelo Coast Range Reserve, California, USA - CZOMad2_2_16fungal (Illumina Assembly) | ecosystem: Environmental > Terrestrial > Soil > Vadose zone...
AAAGTCATGGCGCGCAAGCCGCGCCAGTTCTTCAAGGCCTCCGAGTGGGAACTCGAAGATGCCGAGCACGAAAACGTCGAAATCGTCATCAATCACGCGCCCAAATCCTTCGTCACCGAGGGCGGCCTCCTCAAGGGCATGATGTTCGAGAAACTCGAGTACGACATCGACAACGGCGACATCAAAGCCACGCGCAGCCTCGGCGATGTCTTCTTTCCCTGCGACGACGTCATTCTCGCCATCGGCCAGGAAAACGCCTTTCCGTGGATCGAGAAGGGGATCGGCATCGAACTCGATAAATGGAATGTGCCCAAGGTGGACAAGATCACTTATCAGTCCACGCGGCCGGAGGTATTTTTCGGAGGCGATGCGGCATTCGGGCCCAAGAACATCATCTGGTCCGTCGAACACGGACATCAGGCCGCGATATCGATTCACAAATTTTGCCACGACGAGGCTGTCGAGGAGCGCATGCCGCGCGGAGTGAGCTTGTCGAGCCGCAAGATGGGCATGCACGAATGGGCGTACAAGAACGAGTACAACGGGGTGGAGCGGCGTCTCGTGCCGCACGTGGGACTCATCGAGCGCTTCAAAAAGATCAACATCGAAGTGGAACTCGGATTCACGGCCGAAGAGGCGGCGCTCGAGGTCCAGCGCTGCTTGAATTGCGATGTTCAGACGGTATTCGCGGCGAAGCTGTGCATCGAGTGCGATGCGTGCATCGACATTTGTCCGGTCGATTGCCTCACTATCACCCAGAACGGCACGGAGGCTGAATTGCGCGGCCGCCTGACGGCGCCGGCCATCAATCGTTCGCAGGCGCTGTATGTCTCGGCAGCGCTTCCGCAAACGGCGCGGGTCATGGTCAAGGACGAGGACGTGTGTGTGCATTGCGGTTTGTGCGCGGAACGCTGCCCGACCGCGGCGTGGGACATGCAAAAGTCGACGATCCGCATTCCGCAGGCGATCGATGAGGAGGTCACAGCATGCCCGGCGTGATTGCCAATGCGGATCGAGTGAACGATTTCGTCGTGAAGTTCGCCAATGTCAACGGCACAGGGTCGGCCAGTTCCAATTCGCTGATCATGAAAGCGATCTTTCGCATGGGAGTGCCGGTAACGGGCAAGAATTATTTTCCTTCGAATATCCAAGGTCTGCCCACCTGGTACGAGATTCGCGTGACGCGCGACGGCTACGCCGCCCGCGCCACTCAGGTCGACATCATGGTGGCGATGAATGCGGAGACCTATTCGCGGGATGTTCGCGAGGTCAATTCCGGCGGTTACCTGATCTACGACTCGACGTGGCCGCGCAGCTCGCTCTTGCAACGCGGCGATATTACGGTGATCGAGGTGCCGCTTGCCAAGCTCGTCAATGAGAATTTCGACGGTGTGCGCAACCGCATACTCTTGAAGAACATCGCCTATGCCGGCGTGCTCGCCGCCTTGATCGACGTCGATCTCGAGGTGATCGGCGGTCTATTGACCGAGAGTTACGGCAAGAAGCCGAAACTGCTCGATTCGAACACCAAGGCCTTGCGCCTGGGCTACACTTACGTCAAAGAGCATCTGACATCTCCGCTGCCGCTGCGTGTCGAGCACATGGATAAGACCCGCGGCCACATCATGATCGACGGCAACACGGCCGCGGGCTTGGGTTGTGTGTACGCGGGCGCAACCGTCGGCGCCTGGTATCCCATCACGCCCTCAACCTCACTGATGGATGCATTCAAAGGCTTCTGCGAGCGCTACCGCGTCGACCCGCAGACCGGCGAGCGCAACTTCGCCATTCTGCAAGCCGAGGACGAATTGGCCGCGGTCGGAATGGTGCTCGGCGCATCGTGGAATGGGGCGCGCGCCTTCACGCCCACCAGCGGGCCGGGCATCTCCTTGATGAATGAATTCGTCGGTTTGGCGTATTACGCCGAGGTGCCCTGCGTCATTTTCGACGTGCAACGTGTTGGGCCGTCCACCGGCATGCCCACGCGCACCCAGCAATCAGACCTTCTGTTATGCGCGTACGCTTCGCACGGCGACACGCGCCATGTGCTGCTGTTCCCCGCAAATCCCGAGGAATGCTTCTATCTGGCGGTGCAGGCTTTCGATATAGCCGAACGCCTGCAGACCCCGGTTTTCGTGCTCTCCGATCTCGACATCGGGATGAACGATTGGATGTGCCCGGATCTACAATGGGACGATGCCTATAAGCCGGATCGAGGCAAGATCCTGTCGCCGGAAGAGCTCGCGGGCCTGGAAAAGTTCTATCGCTACGTGGATCGCGACGACGATGCGATTACCTATCGCACTCTGCCGGGAACCAGCTCCAAGGGCGCGTACTTCACGCGCGGCTCGGGTCATAATCAATACGGCGGATATACCGAGGATTCGGCCGAATACCAGGTCGTCCTCGATCGGCTGAAGCGGAAATTCGCGAACGCGCCGAAATATCTGCCGAAGCCGGCGCTGATCGGCAAAGGCGGGAACGAAGTGGGAATAGTGAGCCTCGGCAGTTGCGACGGCGCGATTCGCGAGGCGCTCGACATCCTCGGGCGGCAGAAAATCGATGTGGATTACCTGCGTGTCAAAGCATTTCCGTTCAATAGCGATGTTGAAGTCTTCTTGAAATCGCATTCGACGATTTTCGTCGTTGAACAGAACCGCGACGCGCAGTTGAAATCCCTCCTGACGCTCGAGACCGCGGTGGAGAAGTCCAAGCTCTATTCCATCCTGAGCTACAGCGGCTTCCCGATGTCGGCCGATCCCATCGTCAATGGAATTCGAGCAAAGCTCGCCGAGGCGCCGCGGCTGACCGCGGTCCCACGGTAGGAACGAAGAGTCCAACATGTCATACATCAACAAACCCAAAGTCGCTCATCCATCGCTTCCGACCAATACGCTGGGAATGACCCGCCGCCAATACGAGGGCAGCATGTCGACCTTGTGCGCCGGATGCGGCCACGATTCGGTGACGGCGTCGATCATCGAAGCGTGCTGGGGGCTTTCGTTGCGCCCCGAACAGCTGGTGAAGCTGTCCGGCATCGGATGTTCGTCGAAGACCACGGCATATTTCGTGGGCGGTTCGCATGGTTTCAATTCGGTGCACGGCCGCATGCCATCGATTGCGAGCGGAGCGAATGCCGCCAATCGGCGGCTGACCTACGTGGGCGTCTCCGGCGACGGCGATTCTCTCTCCATCGGCATCGGTCAATTGGTGCATGCGATCCGCCGTAACGTGAACATGCTGTACTTGATCGAAAACAACGGCGTTTACGGTTTGACCAAGGGGCAATTCTCGGCGTCCGCCGATATCGGCACCAAGGCGAAGCGCGGCGATGTCAATTCGTCGCCGCCGATCGACCCGGTATTGCTGGCGCTCACCTTGGGCGCGACTTTCGTCGCGCGCAGCTTCTCGGGCGACAAGGCACAGCTCGTTCCCCTCATTCAGGCCGGGCTGCGTCACAACGGGTTCGCGCTGATCGATGTGCTCTCGCCCTGCGTGACCTTCAACGATCACGAGGGCTCGACCAAAAGCTATACCTTCACGCGCGAGCACTATCATGCGGCGGTCGAAACGGATTTCGTACCTCGGGCGCAGGAGATTGCGGTGGACTATGCCGAAGGTGAGTCGATTCCGGTGAGTCTGCACGACGGCAGCCGCGTCATTTTGCGAAAGCTAGACCCGACCTACGACCCCACGGATCGCTCCGCCGCCTACAACTACATCGAGAACAAGCTCAAACATAACGAGTACGTGACGGGACTCATCCACATCGATGAGACGGACTCGACCGAGTTCCACAATCTCAACCGCACCGCCCAAGCCCCGCTGAACAGCATCCCGTTCGAAAAGCTCTCCCCGGGCCGCGCCGCGCTCGGCAAGCTGATGGGCCGCTATCGGTAGGCGAGTTCTTCCAATGCGCCGCGCTCGGATATAAACTGAGCGAACCTGCGTGAGGAGGTCAATTCATGTTCCTCAAGAATTGCTGGTACGTGGGCGCCTGGGATCACGAGCTGATCGACGGCAAGCTTTTGAGCCGTGTGCTCTTGAACGAGCACGTGCTCCTGTACCGCGCAGAAAGCGGCAAAGTCGTCGCAATGAACGATCGTTGTCCGCATCGCGGTGCGCTCCTTTCGCAGGGGCGCCTGGAGGGCGACGCCGTGCGATGCATGTATCACGGCATCAAGTTCGATTGCACCGGCAAGTGCGTGCAGATTCCCGGACAGGACATGATCCCGCCGAAAATGCGCGTACGGACCTATCCGGTGCACGAGGTCGGCCATCTCGTTTGGATCTGGGTAGGCGATCCGGCGAAAGCGGACATCTCGAAGATCGTGAACCTCCCCTACATGACGGATCCAAATTGGAAGGGACTTCCCGGGTATCTGCATTACGATGCGAGCTACCTGCTCATCGTCGACAACCTGAGCGATCTTGCACATCTCGCCTTCGTGCACACGAATACGCTGGGCGGCTCGGAAGAGTACGCGTACGTCTCGAAACCGATGTCCATCGACAAGAACGAGCGCGGTTACACGCTGGAGCGCTGGCATATGAACATCGATCCACCGCCGTTTCACAGGAGAGTCATTCCGAACAAATACGATAAACTTGACCGCCGCAATCGCGTCAACATGTACATCCCCGGCATCTTCGACATGGCAACCATGTTCGCGCCGGCGGGCCAAGGTGCGGAGAAAGGCATCGCAGTACCGGGCACCCGCGAATACCGGAACTGTCAATTCATGACGCCCGAGACGGAAAAGACCACGCATTTCTTTTGGACGTATCTCAACAACTTCGAAGGCGCGGACTCGACGATCTCGCGCTCACTCCTTGACAGCCTCATCGAAGGGTTCATGGAAGACAAAGCCATCATTGAACGCCAGCAGCAGACGCTCGAGGAAGATCCGACCTTCGAGAAACAGATGCTGGCGATTCTTGCGGACGCACCGCTCGTTCACTTCCGCCGGACGCTAGGCAAGCTCATCGATGCTGAGCAAGCACCTGCCTCACCGTTTGGTTCCCCTGCTGCCGCCGGAAGCGGCGTATGATCAGCGAAGGTGACTCTGCGGTTGCGTCGGGCCGATGGCGGGTACTTCAATTCTGGAGGAATGTATGACTCTGTCGCTCAACGATACGGCTCCTGATTTCGAAGCGGAGACCACCGAAGGCAAGGTCCGCTTCCACGATTGGATCGGCAACAACTGGGCGGTGCTGTTTTCGCATCCAAAGGACTTCACGCCGGTCTGCACCACCGAACTCGGCTACATGGCCAAGATCAAGCCTGAATTCGACAAGCGCGGCGTCAAGATCATCGGCCTGTCCGTCGACGCCGTCGACAGGCATGCGGGCTGGGCAAACGACATCAAGGAAACGCAGGGGTTTGCTCCGAACTATCCGATGATCGGCGACACAGATTTCAACGTGTCAAAGCTCTACGGTATGCTTCCCGCCGCCGCCTCCGGCGACCCGGCCAAACGCACGCCCGCCGACAATCAGACCGTGCGCAACGTGTTCGTCATCGGCCCGGACAAGAAGATCAAGCTCATTCTGGTCTATCCGATGACTACCGGCCGCAATTTCGACGAGGTGCTGCGCGTGATCGACTCGTTGCAGCTCACGGCCAAACACAAGGTGGCGACGCCGGTGAACTGGAAGCACGGCGAGGACGTGATCATCGCCGGCTCGGTCAGCGACGACGATGCCAAGAAACAGTATCCGCAAGGCTGGAAGGCGCCGAAGCCGTATCTCCGCATCGTACCGCAGCCGAAAGCGTAGATAGGCCGGACATAGGCGCGGCCCAAACGCGGCCCGCCAGAGCGGACCATGTTGACGATCGAAGAAATTCAGGCGATCCCGCTGTTTTCGGCACTCCCCCCGACCGAGCTCCAGCGTCTTGCCCAGGCGGCCGCCGATGTGCACCTCGGGGCTCGAGAGTTCGCCGTGCACGAGGGGGGCGAGTCTGCACTATTCGCGGTTGTCGCCGGCAAGATCGAGGTCGTCAAGTTGATCGACGGCATCGAACGCACACTCGGCTGGCGCGTGCCGGGCACCATTTTCGGCGAAGTGCCGATTGCCTTGGGTACGCCGTTTCCGGGGGGCTATCGAGCGGCGGAACCCTCTCGCGTCATGCGCCTGGATACTCGACAATACTACGCCCTTGCGGCCGCGTCGCCGGAAGTCGCCATGAAGGTCGGCGCGCTGGCGCGCGAGCGCATCGGGGGGCTTCAATCCATTGCGGCCGAACCGCCCAAGCCGCGCGTAACGATGGTCGGGGGCCGCTTTGACAGCGCCTGCAGCGACGTGCGCCGGTTCCTGGCGCGCAACCAGATTACCTTCAACTGGGTGACGCCCGATTCGCCGGAGCTGCCGCCGCTTTGGTCCGGACCGCGCCCGGCGGACAGCGATTGCCCGGTGTTGCGGCTGGCCGACGGGATGACGGTCAGTCGGCCGAAGGCACGCGACCTTGCCCAGCTGCTGGGCCTGCAGACGAGTGCACGCTTTGCTGAATACGACACCATGATCATCGGCGGCGGGCCGGCCGGCCTGGCAGCGGCGGTGTACGGCGCATCCGAAGGGGTACGCACGGTCGTTATCGAGCGTGAGGCGCCCGGAGGCCAAGCCGGGACATCCTCGCGAATCGAGAACTATCTGGGGTTCCCCAACGGAGTTTCCGGGGACGAACTCGCGAGTCGCGCACTCCAGCAAGCGAAGCGACTCGGGGCAGAGATTCTGGTCACCCGCTCCGTCACAAACATGAATCCGGCGACCCGTGAAGTCTCCCTCGACGGCGGCGATGTCCTGCGCGCGCGGACGGTCATTCTCGCGACCGGCGTCACTTGGCGTCACCTTGCGATCGATGGCTTCGACCGGCTCATCGGCAAGGGTGTCTACTACGGGGCCTCGCGGAGCGAAGCGGAGGCCACCCATGGACTCGACATCCACCTCGTCGGTTCCGGAAACTCTGCCGGTCAGGCGGCTTTGCACTTTGCCAACCACGCACGCACGGTAACCCTCGTTGCCCGAGGCGACTCTCTCGAAAAGAGTATGTCCCGCTATTTGATCGAGCAGCTCCGCGGCAAATCGAACATAGCGGTTAAGCTGCGCTCCGAAGTGCAGGCGGTCTACGGTGACGTTCAACTGAAGGCGATCGATATTCATGATCGCCAAAAGCAAGCGGTGTACCGTCAGGAATGCCGTGGACTTTTCATATTCATTGGCGCCGATGCGGAGACCGCGTGGCTGCCGGCGGACATTGCACGCGACGCACGCGGGTATATCCTGACCGGCGAAGATGTGGTGAAGTCCGGGCGGTGGTCGCACAGCCGCGATCCCTATCTACTTGAAACCAGCGTGCCCGGCATTTTCGCCTGTGGGGATGTGCGGCTCAGCCCAGTCAAGCGCGTCGCGTCCGCGGTCGGCGAGGGAAGCATGGCGATCGCCTTGGTTCAACAATACCTACGGCACGACGCAGGCGCTGTATCGTAGTCCGATCCAGTCGTGCTGTCGGCCTGCCGGGGAGCGTCTTCTCCGCCCAGCGTTTTCAGGCCGTGCCAAAAGCCTGTTTGCAATGTCGAACGAGCATATTCCACGAAGACCCATCGCAGCGGCGAGGCCGCCTTGCGTCGCCAGCCGTGCGCGACACGGAAGCGCCACAGGCGCTCGGCGCCGGCAAACTCTCGCGTCACTGCGCCATTCCAATCAACTTGAGCAGTGCCCTGAAGTTGCAGAAGGTCGCCGGTCTCGAAATCGACGAACAGCAACGAGGCGCGAGGTTCTGCGACCAGATTGCCCAGCGTGTTGAAATAGCGGTTGCCGCGAAAGTCGGGAACGGTCAATACGTCGCCGTCGACGCGGACGAAACCGGGCCGGCCGCCGCGATGCGAGATGTCGGCGCCATAGGCGGCGCCTCTGCCGGCGCGAGAGCGGCTCGCGACGAAGAACGCATCGGCCCGTTCGATGGCGGCCCGCGCCGCTTCATCCAGATGATCGAACGATTCGACCGGAGTCGAAACGCCTTCGGACGGTTTGACTCGAGAAGAGGCGACGACCCGCTGCTGAATGTATTGCGGACAATTACCGAAGCTCTGGTTGACGGCGACGGTGATGCCGCCTGCTTCGAGACTCTGTATGACGCCATTGGCGCGGTTGCGCCTTCGCGTCGAGAAATCGATACCTAAAATGCCGATTTCCCGGTCCGCCGCGAGGGCCTCAAACGCGGGATCACCGGTATCCGGCAAGGCTGCGATATGCAGCGTCCCCGGATCCGGGGACTGTACAAAGCCCGGATGTCCTGTCAGCAGGGTCGCCAGCGGCCAACCGGCTGCGTCGATTGAACCGAGGAATAGATAGGGCAGCTGAGCGAAGAAGCGCCGGTGCTGCTCAGGCATGAAATCCCGGATGCCGCTGCCACGGGGCCCACCGCCCGCCAAGACCTGCGCGGCCAACTCATCGGGATTGAAGGGCGAGCCGTCCATGGCCGTCTCACGTTGCCGCCGGTATCGGCGACGGTGGAATGGGCTTGAAATTCGGCAACGCTTCGACACGGCGCAGCCAGGCGAGCACCGACGCGTGCTCCCCGAGCGGAATGCCGCCCTCGGGCGCGTGCGCGACATAGGAATAACAAGCCAGGTCGGCGATGGTCGCATGGTCCGCGGCGAGAAAACTCCGGGTGCTCAGATGATCGTTCATGAAGCGGAGGAGCGCTGCGGCGATCTGTTTCGCGCGCGGGAGATCGCCGGGAAAACTCCATAAGGTGACCATGCGCGCGGTCGCCGGCCCGTACATCACTTGTCCCGCGGCGATGGATAACCAGCGCTGCACATGCGCTGCGGCGACCGGCTCCTCGGGAAGCCATTGGCTGCCCGGCGCATAGCGTTTGGCGAGGTAGACCAGAATGGCGTTGCTGTCCGCGAGCGTGAGATCGCCATCCTGCAACACGGGGATCTGGCGGAGCGGATTCAGCTTGAGGAATTCTGGTGAACTGCGGACCGCGGCCGGGGCCTCTACGTATCGAAAAGGCAGGCCGAGCATCCGCAACATCAGTTCGACGCGATGGCAATGCCCCGACAATTCTGTCCCATGAAGAGTGATTCTGGGGGTCGGCATGGCGGTTACTCCTCTGTTGTTTGCGATTCCACCTGCACAGTCTACTATTGCAGTCGTTGTATTAAACTCCATGTTCTTGAAAGTCATAATTTCATAAATAGGAATAATGGATGGATCGCCTGGATGAATTGGCTATCTTCGTGGCAATCGTCGAGGCCGGTAGTCTGATCAGTGCCGCCCGGCGTCTGCGGCGATCGCCGCCCGCCGTCACGCGCGCGCTCAGTTCCCTGGAGGATCGCATGGGCCTGCGCCTGGTTGACCGGACCACGCGGCGGCTGGCGCCGACCGAAGCCGGCAGCGCGCTGGCTGAGCGGGCGCGCGCATTGCTTGCCAACTACGAGGAGGTGTTGGTCGGTGCCTCGCGGGCGCCGATTCGCGGCGTGCTGCGTATCACTGCGCCGGTGCAGTTCGGCCGGCGCCATGTGGCGCCCATCGTGTCGGCGTTCCTCAACCAGTACCCGGATGTGCAGGTCGAGCTGTCCCTCAACGATCGCAATCTTGATCTCATCGAGGAGGGACTCGATCTCGCGGTACGCATCGGGCCGCTCGCGGATTCGAGCTTGGTTGCGCGGCAGGTCGGCAGCGTACGGCGCGTCGTAGTAGCGAGCCCGGCTTATCTCGCTCGGCGCGGCGTGCCCCGAACACCGGCGGATCTCGCGACGCACGACACGATTTTCGGCATGGCACGCTCGCTCGCGCGGGAGTGGCGCTTCGGCCCGCCACGGCGCGGCTCGGTCGTGCGGCTTTCACCGCGCCTGCTCGTCGACGATGTCGAGGCGCAGCTTCAGGCTTCGCAGGCCGGCCGCGGCATTGCGCGGGTGCTGTCCTATCAGGTGTCGGATGAATTGGCCGCCGGGTCCCTGGTGCGGTTGCTGCAGGATTTCGAGCCGCAGGCTCTACCGGTGCA
>Ga0137407_10003837_pt1 | contig 10015 bp, 4 predicted proteins | sample CZOMad2_2_16fung_FD_108410 | JGI IMG/M metagenome (GOLD analysis project Ga0137407, IMG submission 108410) | Vadose zone soil fungal communities from Angelo Coast Range Reserve, California, USA - CZOMad2_2_16fungal (Illumina Assembly) | ecosystem: Environmental > Terrestrial > Soil > Vadose zone...
CTGCAGGGTCCTCTTCGACGCGGTAGAGGAATCGCGGGGCGACCAGGATCCTCGCCATTGCCTGCTGGATGCCGATCTCGAAGTCTCCCTCTTTGCGGCCCTGCTGATAGAAACTCATCAATGCGTCGATTTCCGCGTCGAGGACAGGGCGCCGGAAGGCCCGGGGGGTTAGCGTCGTCACAATTTTCCGGGCGCATGAGGCTTCTTCACCAGCACTTGCGGGATAACAAACGAATATGCGGTGCCGGCTCGGCGTGTCGCCGGGACTGGCGGCACTGAACGGACCATTGATCACCACGCTGGTAATGCCGCCGGCAGCCGTGAACACCGATTTGATCCGGAAGTCCGAATACGCTTCGTCCACGCCGGCCGCCCTCTGCCGGTCGACGAGAGCCGCGCCGAGAGTGTGCGGCCCAGCCTTAACGGCAAGCCGGAAGTTGCGGGGATTGGCTACAGCGATCTTCTCCCCATCCATCGTGACATCGATGAGGGCGCCGCCCGTGCCGCCACCGAACCCTCCGCCGACGTTGAATTCGTATTCGGCATCCATCGGGAACGTATGCTGCACGAGCATACCGCCCCGCGTTCCGAGGGGCAGACCTTCAATGTGACGGTCCTGGGAGAGCCCGCTGGGGGCGGGATACGTGATTTGCGTCGGAATCAGGGTGCGATCGCCCACGGCCCGCCGGCTTATTTTCATCGCGGCGGAAACGTAGCCCTGGACAAGCGCCGGAGAGGTGCCGAGCGCATCCGCGATATTGTCAAAACCTTCGGTGGAATCATCTCCTGGAAGGAGCGTTGAGACATCCACGTCCACCGCTAGCAGGTCCCGGATTGCATTGGCATATTCGGTCCGGTTGAGCCGATGCAGCGCGGGAGTTCCGGGATTTGGGCTGAGGGCCGCTGCGCGGTCCAGGCGCGTTTCGACCTCGGTGGCAAAGTTATCGAGTGCAGCACGGTCGGGCCGGCGAGCGCCGCTGGGAGGCATCATGCCTGTTTTGATCTTGCGTACGACTTTCTCCCAGACCGCCGCGTTCTTTTCCACGTGGTCGACGTCCATGGTATCGAGCGTCAGGTCGGCGGTCTTCAGGCGTTGGTTGTGACAGGTGATGCAGTATTGGGTGAGGAAGGCGGGTGGGCTTTGAGCGCCGGCAACCTGCGCAACGCTGAAAATGATAGTCAGGATGAGGAAGAATGCGGCGGGGAACCCAATTGAGTTTTTGGAGGCGTCTACAGCGGACACGTAGCCGTGGGCTTTATGCCCGCGTTCAAACACAATCAAAAAATTCTTCTGGAGGTATTTGAACGCGGGCATAAAGCCCACGGCTACGTGCATTCCCGATGATTCTGAGTAATTTCGACTCATTGCTTCGCCATCAATTTCTGGATCAGGGCCATCGAGCTCGGTTTCGGCTTCGCAGGATGCGTCGCAAGGAAGACGCCCTCCGCCCAGTTCAAGGGCGTGCGGCCTTCCTTATCCTTAACGTCCAGTTTTGCGCCCTTTTCAACCAGCCACTCCAGGGTGTCATCCGATCCTCTGTTCGCGGCGCCCATGACGGCAGTAATACCCATGGAATTCACGTCATTGACACTCAGGCCGAGTTCGTAACAGAGCTTCACGGCCTCCAGCAAGGCCTTCGGCCCTTCGTCATAGGTCTGATCCACGACCCAGTTGACTCCCGCAGCCGCCATCAGGGCCGTGGTCCCTCCGAAAGTGGCAATCTTCGGATCGGCGCCGTACTTCAGGAGCAGTCGCATGACGGTCAGATCGCCGGCCCACGCCGCTCTGAGGAAGGGCGTCTGTCCCGTGAAGTCGACCCACTCGAGGGTCCCCGTCGTTCGAAGCATGAATCTTCGAATCGGTATGCTCTCCTTCGTCCGGGCGTTCGGGTTCGCGCCGCGCTCGAGCAGGACCTTGATCAGTTCGAGCAGGGGTTCCCGGTCAACTCCGTTTTCGAATAATCCGTTATCCACATCCATATTTCGAACTTCCACTGCTGCCCACAAGGGAGTCCGGCCGTACCAGTCCATCGCGTTGATGTCTGCCCCGTGGTCGAGTAGAAAGCGCGCCGTTTCCATCTGATTGTTGGTGATCGCCATGAGGAGCGGGGTTATTCCGTTGGCATCGGTGTCGTTCACATTCGCTTTAGCCGCCACGAGGATGCGCGCAGCCTCCAGTCGTCCATCGCGGGCTGCATATAAAAGAGGAGTGAGCGCTCCGGGAATGGTGTAACGTGAGCCGCGGTCAGGCAAACCCCCGCGTACGATACCGATACCGTGACCGAAGCCGGGAACCGAATTCGGCAGCACCCAACCCGGTGTCTCGCCCGTTCTGGTCTTCGCATTCACGTTGGCTCCGCGGTCAATCAGAAGCCGGACGACTTCGGCATGACCTTCCCTCACGGCCACCATCAGGGCTGTCTGTTGAAACGTCGGGTCTTTCGCATCGACGATTGCGCCGCGGTCAAGAAGAACCTTCACCGAATCGAGATCGCCCACGCGCGCGGCAGTCATCAATGCAGTCTCACCCGTCGGATCGGCGGAGTTGGCATCGGCGCCGGCATCGAGCAGCAGCTGGATCATGGCAGCGTTGCCGTTGAAACAGGCGAGGTAGAGAGGGGTTACGCCGTACCGGTCCGCAAATTTGGCATTCGCACCGGCGCGAAGCAATAGCCGGACTGTCTCCAGATCGTCCACGCGGATCATCCAGTGGAGAGCCGGTGTGCCGTCCCTTCCCGGGGCGTTGACATCGACTTTCTGTTGAAGCAGGGTCCGGACTGTTGCAGCGTCCTTCTTCATCGCTGCATCGGCCAGCCGGACATCGGTTTCCGGCGAGAAGGCCATCAAAGACGCGATTAGTAGCAAAGCTGTCATAGTGCCCCAATTTTAAGCTGTGAGGTGCTCGCCATCAAGAAAAGCCCGGTTGAAGCCTGAGAATTGCTGTAGCGGCGGTCTATGACCGCCGGTCTTTCCTGGAATCAACGAAATACCGGCGGTCAATAGACCGCCGCTACAGTCTCAAAACGTGAAGCGCGCGACGAGCGTTCCCTGCCGAGGCAGGACCGGCGAGGTCGAAAACCATTCGTGTATCGCAGATTCTTGGTGATGAAGATGTAGTCTCGGAATTCGCCGCCGAATTTGTAGGAGTGATTGCTCTTGATCAAGGTCAGCGCGATGTTGCCGGCAGGATTGATCATGTAACTCTTCGATTGGATGGCATTGCCGGGACCCATACTCGCCATTCCACCGGTGCCGGTGCATTGGGGTGACATGCCGGAAGAACAAAGTCCGTTGATCGTGGGAAACCGCCCTCCCTGGTCTCCAAGAACCGTCGCCCCTTTCAACCCAAGCGACTTCTCTGCACAAGCGTGTAGTTTCCTGTCTCCGTGCTGATCGTTTCGTACTTCGTCCCGGTTTGTGTATTTGTCGCGACAATGCTGACCCCGGGAAGAACCGCCGATGATGGATCCGACACCGCTCCCGTGATCGTTCCGCGGTCACTTTGCGCGAGCGCGAGTGCGGGGTCGGACAGCACGAGACAAGCGACAGCTATAGTGAAAACGATCTTATTAGACATTCGATTCCTCTCCCCAAAAGCCGCAACCAGATTTATCGGTCAGACGAGGGTGTTCCCCTCCTGGAACAGGAGGGGTGGACGCGCATCAAGAAAATGCCGCGAAGCCTCCTTTGAAGGCGCGGACGGGGTGGTCAGTTCGGCGAAACATTTCTTGTGAGCGACCACCCCGTCTGCGCCGCTTCGGAACGGGATCTTTTTTCTTAATGGCGCAGCCACCCCTCCTGTTCCAGGAGGGGAACACCCTCGCCTCACGATCTTCGCTCACTCACGAAAAGCTTTGTCAAACAATATCCTCTCAGAACATCAAGCGAAGCTGTGCTTTGAACTGGCGGAATTTCTCCGAATTCATCACCGTTTGATTTCCCTTGTCCTGGATAAACCCGAAGGGGACTGAGCTGTTGATGTTCAGGCCCGCCGGCGGGTTGTTAGTCGTAATGACCAGGTTGGGCACCGGATGGTTGAAGACATTGGTCGCATCGAACCGAACCTGCAGGGTTTTCGTTTCGGTGATTCGGACTGTCTTACTCATCGCCGCATCGAAGTTCCACTGTCCCGGCAATTCCAGCGTGTTTCGGCCAAGAGTGCCTCTCGTTCCCGGCTTCGGGTTCTGCAGAAGAATCTGGCCTGTTTTGGCATCCGTGACAGCCTGCAGGGTGCAATAAGCCTTGAGTTCGGTCGCAATAGCAGAGCATTGGGGATCCAAAACCTTCCCGAACTTATCTCCGAAGAAGTTCCCAGAGTCCCCATTCCATACAACCTTCCCAAAGCCTTTCGACGAAAACGGTCCGACGACATCCGGCACGGAGCCGCCATAGAGGCCTGTGGGATTAGGCGTCGTGGTCGTGTTCGTTGGATTCTGGTAAGTAGAAGCGATACTCACCGGCTGCCCGGTACTCAAGTTGACGATAAAACTTGTCTGCCAGCCCTCGGCCAACCGCGCCAGCCAGCCCGAGCTGTTGCGTAAGAGCAGCTTGCCCGGCCCGAAGGGTAACTCGATGGTGCCGTAGGAACGGAAGTCATGAGTGACATGATTCGGACTGAGCCCGTAGTCCTTGTTCCTGTCCGTGGGATTCGTAAAGACGGGCGCCGTCAGCAATCCGTTGGCGATGTTCGAGCCGGTCAGTGGAGTTTCCAAAGACCTGGACCAGACGTAGGTGCCCTGAAGATTGATACCTTGCGTCGGCCGCAACGTGCCCTGTACCTGAAGCGAGTGGTAGTTGGATTTGCCCGAATTCGTATAGTAGTTTGCATTGTTGAACTGCGGGTTGGCCGAAATCCAGTTTTCCGGGAACAATCCGGCGGGCACGGACGGGGCTCCCGCGACTGTAGCTCCGCCTGGTACATTGATGCCCTTATTGGCTCGGCGCATCACGGTGCCGCGCTCTCCTGCAGCTCCTGTGACAACCCCCGTGACTCCGGTTCCGAATCCGTTGAAATAGTTGAGGGAGTTCGCAAGCGTCACATAGTCGCCGTTAGCGAGGGCATCCCTGAACGTCGTGTTCAACCGCAGCTGCTGTGACCCTCTTTGCGTCGTGCCGTTCACGGCAGGAGTCCCGGAAACAAGGCTCAATCCCATGAACAACTGGTCGAACAGCAAAACGTCCTCGCCGCGGCGTGTTCTTTCAAGCGCGTCGAAGAGGACGGGGTTGTAGAAGACGTCGGGGGAATTGAGATCGAAGAAATTAAACAGCTTTATGCCCTTCGTGCCGCTGTAGCGGACATCCAGCGACAGGGTCTTCGAAAGCTCTCGTGTTACCGACAAAGTGAAGTTCTGAATGTATGGCGTCACGTAGTTCGGATCGAAAGCCGTGGCGTTCTGGTTCTGTTTTTGAATCGGAATGGGCTGCATCGGCAGCGAACCCGGGGTTATCGGGATTTCCCTCGCCAGGTTCCGCGTGTCGAAGTAGCTGCCATCCAGCGGCCCCTGCGTCTGCGCGGTATTCGTAAAGCCCGCACTTACAAATATGGCATTGCTGAGTTGCCCGGCGTGCCCGCCTCCCGCATAAGTGACCTGGTATCCGCCGCGCACATTGGTCTTGTCCTTTCCGAACCAGGGAACCGACCAGGCAAAGCCCACAGCGGGACCAAAATTGTTCCAGTCGTTCGGATAGATGGATTTGTTGGGTTGTGACGTCTTCGGGCCGACGAACTCCAGTTGCGTGATCAGGTTGAGATCCACACCATTGTCCGGACGCATCCAGCGGTCGAAGCTTCGACCCGAAACTCCGAACAGCGCCAGGCCGCCCCCGTTCATGGGTACCACCGACAGGCCCTGGCCTTCGTAGGGCACGCCATAAAACTCGTAGCGCAACCCGGCATTGAGCGTGAACGATGGATGCAGTTTCCAATCGTCTTTGAAGAACAGGGAGAATTCATTCTGATGGGGCTCGTTGATTTTCCTTTGCCTGTCGAGGTAACTCATCCACTTGTTCTGATGATCGGGTGACTGAATGAAGTAAATCTGGCTGGCGCTGGCAACGGAACCGGCAAGGAAATACAAGAGGCTGTTCGCCATCGTCTGATTGCTGGATAGCAAACCGGGAAAGTTGGTGGCGTTTGAAAACGCGGTAGTCGGAAGCGACGCCTGTGCGCCGCCCAGGGCTCTGGGGATCGTCGGCGTTCCTGTCTCGGATCCGCGTGTGTAGGTGAACCGGACGTCTCCGCCACCTCTGAACCCGTGCTTACCCTTCGTCCAACTGATCGTGTCACCGTAGTTGTAGAGCGGCGTCTTGTTGCCTTGTTGAGCGCAATTGTTAAGGCAGCTGTAGTTGTTGACGCTCATGGCGGTCTGTGCGGTGCTGCCCTGGACGTCTGCAGGACGGTAGACAAACGGAATTCCCTGTCCTCCCTGTAGAAGGAATGATGCCGGAACCTTCCGCTTTTCGGCATCGGTAACTTCCCATGGCGCCCAGATCACATGCCTGGATTCCCGAAATCCGAAGCGGGCCTCGTTCAGCAGCGATGATGTCAGCGTGGATGTGAAGTTGACCGTCAGCACTTTAGGCCGGCGAATCACCTGCGAGGTGTAACTGCCGGGCCAGGCGTTTGCTGTACTTTGAAGATAGTCGCCATTAATCCACTCATAGCTGTAGTTGAGAGCGATCTTGTGCTGGGCGTTGAAGTTGTGATCGATCTTGGTGTTGATTTGCTTGCGACCCGTGTCCGTACTCGTTCCGGTGGCCAATCCAAAGTTCGCGGCATTGGGCCCGCTGCGCACCCACTGATCCACCGCCGTGTTGAGACCGTCACCGCCGTCAAAAACGTTCGCATGCGGCATCAGGGCCAGGTATTTCTGGGTGATTCCGGATGGATCCATCTGAGTGCGGTTTGCATCCCAGGGACTTCCCTGGACGATCGCGTCGGAACAATCGGGTCTGGTTGGCGTGTTCGCAAGAGGGCCGAACACGCTGCGATAACGAAGTTGACCGGTGTATGGAGTACCGTTCGGATTTGTCGCAGGCCGCAGCGGGTTGCCAAACGAATCCACCGACGCGATTGTGGCGACGCCTGAAGCAGTTGTCGGCTGAAGAGTGTTACCGTTTGCCCAGCCCTCCCAGTAGCGGAAGATGCCGTTTCTTGCGCAGTCTGTCAGCACAATCGGTCTCACCGTCTGGCGCTGCCGCTCGATCTGCAGATCCGCTAACGCGAAGAAAAAAGTCTTGTTCTTCACGATCGGACCGCCCAGGCTTCCGGTGAGCTGGTTCCGATTGATCCACGTGGGTGGTGCAGGACTCCAAACGCCATTGACGACCTGTTTGTTGTTGCTCCACGTGTTCGCGTCGAGTTTGGAGTTTCGGATGGCCCATGCGCCGGTTCCGTGAAACTGATTGGTTCCCGAACGTGTCAGGATTTGCACCTGGCCGTTACCTCGCCCCAACTCGGCGTCGACTGGAGTCAGGATGACGCGGAATTCGCCGACCATGTCGGGATGAACCTGCGTGGTCGCACCGACACCGTTCGCGTACCGCCCATCCTGGACGCTAAGACCGTCTCGCACCGTGTTGACCATACCGGTGCTGATCCCCGCAAAAGTGGTCGATTCACCAAGCGTGGCGCCCCGGACGCCGGCCATGGTCTGCATCAAATCGAGCACGTTGTTACTGACCAGAGGAAGATCGCGGACCTGCTTCTCCGCCAATACCTGTCCGATGGTTGGGGACGATTCGGCAATCAGCGCCGTAGCCTGCGCCGTGACTTCAACCGAATCCGTGAGCGCGCCCACCTGCAGAATGAAGTTGTATCTCGCCGTCGCGCCCTGGCCCAGTTGCACGTCGTTGAAGACCTGCGTTTTGAATCCCGGTAACTCCGCCGTCAGCCTGTAGGTGCCCGGCAGAAGACTGAGAATGTTGTACGTTCCGGCCTCGTTGCTGATCGCTGTTGTGACAACGCCGGTCTGAGTATTCGTGGCGGTAATCGTGACTCCGGGAATAAATGCCTGACTGGGATCCTGAACGAATCCACCCACGGACGCGTTACCGCTCTGAGCCCACGTGCTGTTGATTGGAAGCAGACAGAGAAGTGCTGCCGTAGCCAAGAGTCTCTTCATGATTTGTTTCCTCTTATTCACCATTGCCCTTTTCGTTCGTGCAAAATTTTGCGAATGTTATACGCGTTGAGGTAGACAAACTTCCAGACAAAAAACTGTAGCGGCGGTCTATGACCGCCGGCGATCCCGCAGGTGCTGCATTGTCGGCGGTCATAGACCGCCGCTACAGTTCAGCGGATCTGCAGCGCCTTTTCCGTGGCTGCCAGATTTTTTTTCGCGCTGGAGTAATCCGGATTGATTCGCAGCGCATGCTCGAAGTGTTCTTTGGCCTCAGACAACTTGCCCTGCTTGACGAGGACTTCGCCCAGACTGTTGTGGGCATCCGCGAATTCGGGATCGATGGTCAATGCGCGTTCGTGATGGACCAGCGCCTGGGCAAGATCTCCGAGTTTGCCGAGGACGATTCCGAGATTGTTCTGAGCGAGCGCATATTGAGGATCGAGAGTCACGGCCCTCTCGAGGTGTACCTTCGAACTCTGGAGGTCCCCCTGTTCGTCAAGGACAATGCCAAGGTTGTTGTGAACTTCGGCGTTCCTGGGGTCGAGCGTCAGGGCTCGCTCAAAATGGGTTCTGGCTGCTGCATAGTCCCCTTGATCGCCCAATAACACTCCCAGAAAAATATGTGCCGGAAGAAGGTCCGGCGACAGTTCCAGCGTTCGCTCGAAGTGGACCCTCGCCTCGCGCAAGCGTCCTGCCTCCTGTAGTTCTCTGGCGATTTGATAATGGGCGTGGGAAGAATTCGGAAACGCCTCGACAACGCTTTGGTAAATCTCGAGAGGCTTGCCGGCGTTGCCCTTCAATTCCGATTCTTTCGCGAAGAAAAGAGCGGCCGGAAGCAGGAACAGCAGCCACAGTGCGGCGTGGCGCGTCCAGGCCGGAATCAGCCGCGGCAAAACCCGAGACGGCTCACCTGCATCTCCTTCCGAGCGAACGCCCAGAGCCTGGCGCGTTTCTTTCTCGCGGATTTTCCAGATAAAGCCGTCCAGGTAGTAGTGCAGCAGGCCCGTCGCCGTGACGATGGAGATAACGATACGTACCACAGCATCGTTCTTAAACAGGCTCCAGGCATGAGTGAACGATCCGAAAGCCAGGCACATGCCCACGTACACCAAAACGAGGAGCGCGCGCGGGCGGAATAAAAATCGGATGAAGGCGCCTGCCTCAGGATTCTTTCGGGCCCGGTTCAAGTTGAACGACCAGACGATGGCCAGGTACTGAATGTCATGCCACGATTCGAACATCACGAGCCCCATCAGCGGCCGCTCGACGACGGACACGGTGTATTTCAAGTAAAGACAGGTTACAGCGATGAATACGAACTTCAGCGGGTTCGGCGGTCGTCCCTCGCGAATGGCCCGCCATGTCTGGATCACATAAACGAGTGTCAGCACGATCGTCAGCGCCAGCCATGCCCGTGCGAACCAGGCGAAGGCACTGGCCGGCACGGGGGGACCGCCGCTCTGATAGAAGCTCGTGACATACGATGGCAGGTCGTTGTTCAGGACGAACACGCACATGCCAAACCACAGCAGGCAGATCATTTGATCCAGCCACGCGGGAGTCCTGGCGGACGGCTTGACCTTGGCGTCGTAGATACGAGCAAATCCGTAGACCTGCATCATCCAATGCCACTGCCCCCAGAACAACGCAAGCAGGATGACACTGTGCAGGGCGAGGTAAGCGAACCACGTCGTGATCGCTAACAGAAACACCGGCGCAATGATCAGGCGAATTCGAAAGCGGCGAAAGAGCGCGCGGTCTCCGTAAGCTCGCAGAATCCCGGGCAAGTAGTGAGCCATCGCCAGCGCGAGCCCAAACGTCAGAAGGCCGTCCATCCAGCCGGTGCGCCGGGCGACGGCAAATGCCAGAAGGATGGGAAGCGGCGTCAGCAG
>Ga0137407_10003840_pt1 | contig 10010 bp, 10 predicted proteins | sample CZOMad2_2_16fung_FD_108410 | JGI IMG/M metagenome (GOLD analysis project Ga0137407, IMG submission 108410) | Vadose zone soil fungal communities from Angelo Coast Range Reserve, California, USA - CZOMad2_2_16fungal (Illumina Assembly) | ecosystem: Environmental > Terrestrial > Soil > Vadose...
ACGACCCGCACGCGGTGTTCAGCAACCCGTTCCTCGATCAGCTGCTCAGGTGGGCGGTGTCGTTGTAGGAGCGCAGGACGGCGGGGCCGTCGGCGTACCAGTCGATCTCGGACAAGGCGGCGACGTCCAGGTGCATCCGGTAGAGCGCGGCCGGCGGCGCGAGCAGGGCGGCGGCGACCAGGGTCTTGATCGGGGTCACGTGGCTGACGACCAGGATCCGCTGCCCGGTCCGGCCAGCCAGGACGCGGTCCAGGGCGGCGGTGACCCGCTCGCTGACCTCGGCGAAGCTCTCGCCGCCGGGGGGCGCAACCTCCGGGTCAGCCAGCCAGGCGGTCATCTCCGACGGCCACCGCTCCCGCACCTCGGCGAACGTCAGGCCCTCCCAGGCGCCGAAGTCGGTTTCCCTGAAGCCGTCCTCGGCCGCCACCGGGAGGCCGGTGACCGCGGCCACCTCACCGGCGGTCTGCATCGTGCGCCGCAGCGGCGACGCCACGATCGCGTCGATGCCCGCCGACGCCAGCCGCTTGGCCGCGGCGGCGGCCTGCGCCATCCCGGTGTCGGTCAGCGGCACGTCGGACCGGCCCGCGTACCGTTTCTGCACCGACATCGGCGTCTGGCCGTGCCTGAGCAGCAGGGTGACCGCGGGCTCGCCCTGGGCGGCCGTCCAGGCGGTCCTGGCCCGCACCTAGAGGCCAGACTCCGGGGTCCTGATCAGGATCCGCCGGCACTCCTCGCACCGGACCACCTCGTCCGGCTCCGACGTCCTGATCGCCTTGAGGTCGGCCGCGTCGACGTTCAGGTGACATCCCTCGCACCGGCCGGCCCGCAGCATGGCCGCGCCGATGCCCTTGGACTTGCGGATCTGGTCGTAGAGCGCGAGCAGGTCGGCGGGCACGTCGGCGGCGACGCTGCCGCGCTGGTCCGACGCCTTGGCCGCCTGCTCGTCGATCTCGGCGAAAGCCGCGTCCCGCCGGGCCGTCACCTCCGCGATCTCACCGCCGAGGCTGTCCCGGCCCGCGGTCAGCTCGTCTCGCTGGCTCTCGAGCGTCTCCCGGCGCTCCATCAGCTCGAGCACGACCTCCTCGAGGGCTCCCTGCCTGCGGTGCAGGTTCTCGATCTCCGACTGCAGGCTGGCCAGCTCGCGCGCGGCCGACACCTGCCCGGCGTCCAGCCGGGCCCGGTCCTTCTCGATCCTGGCGCGGACCTGCTCCACGTCGCGTTCCGCCCGGCTCTGCTCCCGGGCCAGGTCGCCGAGCTCCGTTTCGGTCACCACCAAGGCGTCCTTGAGCTCGCCGGTCCTCGCGTCCAGGCGGGTCAGTTCGGCGACTTCCGGCAGGCCGTTCCTGCGGTGGTCGAGGCGGGCGAGCTCGGTGTCCAGATCGGCCAGTTCGAGCAGGCGGAGCTGGGTCTGCGGTGATGCCTTCACGCAACCCAACGTTAGTCCAACCAGGGCCCTGCGGAGTCCGTCCCAGCGGGTCACCTGTCCCCGGCGTCACTCCCCCGGAACGGCACGCCGTGGTAGACCTGCGCCATGGAGATCCCTCATGTGAGCCGACCCTACATGCCGGGGTACGGCATCGCCGGGCCGACCGAAGGCAGCGGACTCCTGCACTGGTCGTGGGCGGCGGAGCGGCTGACGGCCGCGCGCAACTACTGGGTCGCGACGATCTGGCCCGACGGGCGGCCGCACATCATGCCCGTCTGGGGCATGTGGGACGACAGCACGTTGTGGTTCACGAGCAGCGCAGGCTCACGGAAGGTCCGTAACCTGATCGCCGACCCCCGCTGCTGCATCACTACCGAGGACGCGTCGGATCCCGTGATCATCGAGGGCAACGCGCGCATCGTCACGGAGCTGCCGGTACTGCGGCGGGTGGTCGACCTGATGAACGCCAAGTACCGGACGGACTACCGGGTCGATTTTCTCGACCCGGCCACTAACGCCACCATCGGGGTCGAGCCGCACCGCGTGTTCAGCATGCGGGCCGGCGACTTCACCGGATCGCCCACACGCTGGGTCTTCGGCGACGAGCCGGCGTAGACGAGCGGTAATAACTGCGAAATCTTCGCCGGGCTAACGGTACTCGCGGGGCAGGTAGCGTGGGAGGGCGCTTAGCCGCGACTTCCGCCATGAAACGAGCGTCCGCCCCCGACGGCGACCAGCCCCGGGCTCCGCGCATCCTCGCCGGAGCCACCGTCGGCGTGCTCGCGGCCGCGGTCGCGATCGGCACGGCCCAGGTCGCCGCCGGGCTGACCGTACCGCAGAGCTCGCCGGTGCTCGCGGTGGGGCAGACCGCCATCGACCTCACGCCGGCGCCGGTCAAGAACTTCGCCATCTCGGAGTTCGGCTCCAACGACAAGACCGTGCTGCTCGGCGGCATCCTGGTGGTACTCGCCCTGTACGCGGCGAGAATCGGGGTCCTGTCGGTGCGCCGGCTCTCGACCGGGCTATGGGGGCTCGCGCTCTTCGCCTTCATCGGCCTGGCGGCCGCCGTGGACCGGCCTGGTTTCACCCCGGAGTATGTCGTGCCCACGCTGGCCGGCGCCGCGGCCGGGGCGTTCACGCTGAGCCGGCTGGCCCGCGCGGCGGCCCGGCTGAACGTTCCCGTGGCCCGCCCCGCGAGCTCGCGCGACGCCCCGGCCGCCCCCCCGGCCGCCCCGGCCGCCCCGGCCTCGCAGGAAGCCCTGACTCCCCCGGACCTGCCCGCGGCTCCAGGGCACCCCGCGCCGCCGGACGACCCCGCGCCGCCGGGCTACTCCTTCACCTTCCTGCCCAACCCGGACGACCCGGGACCGCCGCGCGGCCCCGAGCGGCGGCGTTTCCTGGTCGCCAGCGGCGTCGCCGCGGCCGCCGCGGCCGCCGGCACGCTCGCCGGGCGCGAGCTGGCCACGCGGCGCGACGTCACCCGGGCGCGGGCGGCCGTGCGATTCCCGCGCCCCGCTGTTGCCGCGCCGCCGCCGGCGGCGGGCAGCGACCTGGGCATCCCGGGCCTCAGCTCGTTCATCACGCCGAACGGCAGCTTCTACCGGGTCGACACCGCCCTGATCCTGCCCCAGGTTGACCCGGCGACCTGGCGGCTGCGCATTCACGGGATGGTGCGCCGCCCGGTCACCATCACCTTCGACCAGCTGCTCAAGCGCCCGCTGATCGAGGACTACGTGACCCTCACCTGCGTGTCCGACCCGGTAGGCGGTCCCTACGTCGGCAACGCCAAGTGGCTCGGCGCCAGCCTGGGCGCCTTGATCCGGCAGGCCGGCCCGCTGGCGGGCGCGAACCAGCTGCTCTGCACCTCGGTCGACGGGTTCACCTCGGGAACCCCGCTGCAGGTCGTGCTGGACGGCCGGGACGCGCTGCTCGCGGTGGCGATGAACGGCCAGCCACTGCCGGTCGCGCACGGCTTCCCGGCCCGGATGGTGATCCCCGGCCTGTACGGCTACGTGTCCGCGACCAAGTGGGTGACCGACATCGAGGTGACCACGTTCGCCTCGGCCACCGCCTACTGGGCTTCGCGCGGCTGGTTGCAGCAGGCACCGATCAAGACCGAGTCGAGGATCGACGTACCCGCGATCAACGCGTCGCTCCGCCCCGGGCGGACGCCGGTGGCCGGGGTGGCGTGGGCGCAGCACAAGGGCATCGCCGCAGTCGAGGTGAGAGTTGACCGCGGGCCGTGGCACGAAGCGCGGCTGGCCGCGGTGCCAGGCATCGACACCTGGCGGCAGTGGGTCTGGCAGTGGCCGGCCACACCGGGACACCACCTGATCGAGGCGCGGGCCACCGACCAGACCGGCTACACCCAGACCCTGGCGCAGGCCCCGCCGGAGCCCAACGGCGCCTCCGGCTACCCCTCTACCCTCGTCACCGTCAGCGGTTCCTGAGGGCGAAGCCCCCCCGCGCCCGGCCGCCGGCGCGTTGGCTACCGTAGGCGGGGCGGGACAGCGGAGGCGAGGATACGGAGGTGGGATGAGCGGAGCCGACGCCGAGTTCGCCGGGCTGGCACGGGAGTACCTGGACGCCCAGGCCGAACGGCACCCGGACATCGCCACGGGCCTGGGCGACCACCGGTTCGACGCGCGCCTGGCCGATCCCTCGGTGCGGGCGCAGGAGGCCGAACGGAGTGCGCTCGACGGCTGGGACCGGCGGCTCGCCGCCCTCGACCAGGGTGCCTTGTCGGCCGAGCATCAGGTGGACGCCGCGATGATGGCCAACAGCGTGGCGCGGCGGGTCTTCGAGATCGACGAACTGCGTGAGGACACCTGGAACCCGCTGCTCGCCAACCCGGGCCGGGCCATCTACCAGCTGCTGGCACGCGAGTTCGCACCGCTGGCCGAACGGCTGGAGGCGGTGGCGGGCCGGCTGACGGAGATCCCCGCGGTGCTCGCCGAGTCGCGGCGGCAGCTCGGGCGGATGCCCCGGGTCCACCTGGAGACCGCGGTCGGGCAGTTCGACGGGACGATCGCGCTGATCAGCAAGGACATCGACGCCGCGCTCGAAGCCGCGCCGCAGTGCGCCGGGCTGCTCGCCCGGGTCCGGCCGGCCGCGCTCGAGGCGCTGTCCGAGCACCGCGGCTGGCTCTGCGCGCGGCTGGACTCGCCCGACGGTTTCGCCGACCCGCGGATCGGGCCTGAGCGGTTCGCCCGCAAGCTGTCGCTGACGCTGGACACCGCGGCGGACGCGGACGCCATCCTGGCCCGGGCCCAGGCCGACCTGGACCGGGTGACCGAGCAGATCGCCGAACTGGCCGCGCAGATCACCGGCACCGCCGGCCCCGGGGTCGTCCGGCAGGTGCTCGGCCGGCTGGCCGGTGACGCACCGGACGGCACCAGCATCCTCGAGTTCTGCCGCGCTGCCCTGGTCGCGCAGGCCGCGTTCGTCGCCGATCGCCGCCTGGTCACCGTCTATGACGACCCGGTCGAGCTGATCCCGATGCCGGAGATGGACCGCGGGGTCGCCGTGGCCTACTGTGACTCCCCCGGGCCGCTCGAGCGGGTGCCGCTGTCCACGTTCATCGCGGTGTCACCGACGCCGGCCGACTGGACGGCCGAGCGGGTCGCCTCGTTCTACCGCGAGTACAACCGGCACATGATCCACAACCTGATGGTGCACGAGGCCATGCCCGGCCACTACCTGCAGCTTCAGCACTCGCGCCGGTTCGCGGGGTCGGATACGGCGATCCGGGCGGCGCTGCGTTCGAACTCGTTCATCGAGGGCTGGGCGGTCTACGCCGAGCGGGTCATGGCCGAGCAGGAGTACCCGGGCGACGGCGATCCGCGCGCGGTCCGGATGCAGCAGCTCAAGGTGCTGCTCCGCACGATCATCAACGCCATCCTGGACGCCAGGATCCACGCGCACGGCATGACCGAGGCAGAGGCCATGGCCCTGATGACCGGCCGCGGCTACCAGGAGGAAAGCGAGGCGGCGGGCAAGTGGCGCCGGGCCCAGCTCACCTCGGCCCAGCTGTCCGTGTACTACGTCGGGTACTGCGAGATCTCCGACCTGGCGGCCGACCTCGGGGCCGCGGACCCCGGGCTGACCGGCCAGCAGGTGCACGACCGGATGCTGGCGCACGGGTCGCCGCCGGTCCGGCTGCTGCGCACGCTGATCGCGGCGTAAGCCAGCCGGGCCGACGACGGGGCATACCTAGACGCGGCCACGGCCGGAGCTAGGTATGCCAAATCGGTTATTTCCCCGACGCGGCGGCACGGCGCCGCGGGCGAGACTGGGTCAGCTGGGCCGCTCCGGAGGGAACCTCCGGCCGCGGAATACCGCGGTCGGTGCTGAGAGCGGTCCAGCCTGTCCCGCGCACGGCCCGCCGCCAGTGGAACCACCGCTCGGCCAGGGACCAGGCCAGCGACGTGAGCAGGTAGATGCCGGCCGCCAGCGGGACGAACGCGGCGAAGACCACGGTCAGGTACGGCAGCACCCGGGCCAGCAGCCCGGCCTGAACCCCAGGGGCCGTCATCAGCCGGCCGAGCCGGGCGGACAGCCAGCACAGCCCGGCCAGCAGCGCGAACACGCCGAGGAAGACCGCTCCCTGTGCGCTCACCGGTCCCGCCCCGCTGAGCCAGTGCAGGCCGAGCGGCACGCCGAACAAGTCCCGGGCCAGCAGCGTGTTCGCCGCCCCGCCGACCTGCGGCGACCGGAACAGCAGGTACATGACCGACAGGAACGGCCACTGCAGCAGCAGCGGGGCGAGGCCGGCGAACATCGACGTGCCCTCCCGCTTGTACAGCGCGGTCAGCTCACGCTGCAGCCGTTCCGGCTGCTGGCCGTACTTGCGGCGCAGCGCCTGCAGCTCCGGGCCGAGCCGGGCCTGGGCGGCCTGCCCGCGCAGGGCGCGCAGGCTCAGCGGCATGAGGAGGACCCGGACCGCCATGGTGAAGACGACGATCGCGGCGGCGGCGGCCAGGCCGCCGAGGACGGGCGTGAGGAAACCGGTCAGACCGGAGACGAGATGGTAGGCGGCGTCCACCGGGACGCCGAGGAAACTGAACATGGGGCAACGGCCTTCCAGCTACGAGGGATGAGGGCTGGAAGCGGCCGCGAGTTGCGCGGAGTCAGCGAGCAGCGTGAGTGAGCAGTCTCAGCTTGCTGGGGTCAGCGCGAGCAGGCGGCCGCCGGGGCCGCCGCTGGGTGCTCTGGGCCTGGACCGGCCCGCCGCGTCGGGATCGCGCTGGCGCAGGAACGCCGCGCGCCAGGACTTCTCCCGCAGCGCCGAGGCGCGCCGGATCAGCGGCAGGGCGGCGGATTCGGGGGACGGGCAGGCCACCGAGGTGAGCAGGACCAGGACCGCCGCGAGCATGGCGCCCGCCAGGACGGTGCCGGCCAGCGCGGTCAAGCCGGACGGGCTCGCCGCCAGCTGGGCCAGGTCACGCAGCAGCCCGGCCAGCATCGCCAGCAGGCCGCCAAGCGCCGTCACCATGACCGTCCTCCCGTGGGGCTGCTTCTAGCGTACGCGGTCAGGCCAGTTCCGCCACGCCGGCGCTCAGGGCCGGGTAAGCCGCCCGGACGCGATGCACGTCGAAGGTCACGAGCCTAAGACTCTACTCCGCGCCCTGACCGGTCTCCGCATCCGTGCTGGCCTGCGCGTACAGCTCGCCGACGCGTCCGGCCAGAGCCACCAGGAAGGCGGCCGCGGCGGCCACGGCCAGGGCCGCGCCGGCGGCGGCGTCGAGCCGCGACGCCCCGGTCCACCGCGTCCCGGCCGGCTGGTACCGCAGCACCAACGGCGCCGCGATCAGCCACGCACCGATCGCGAAGATGACCGCCAGCCCGGCCAGCGCGCCCCGGTTCACCATGCCTCCTCCTCGCTGCCCGCGACCATCAGCAGTTCCGCGCCCGCCAGCATGGATTCCATCGCCGCGAGGCCGCCGGGCCTGGGCATCGGCACGGCCGACGCCGCGACTGCGGGCTCGCCGCGAACGGGTTCGGCGTGGCCGGCTTCCTGACGCGGAGGTTCCTGGCGAGCCCGCTCGCCGTGAGCAGCCTCCTCCTGGTCCGGGTCCGGGTCCGGCCGGACGGCTTCCGCCGCGTCCAGCAGCGGGACGAGCAGAGCCCGCAGTTCGTTCAGCACCCGCGCCGGATCGGGCGGGCCGGCCGCGGGCTCGGTCACGTCGGCCGCCCGCACCTCATCGTGTTTCCGGCGGCGCTCCTGGCGGCGCTGGGCCCGGGCCTCCCGCCACGCCCGCCGCCGCGCGGACGGAGCCAGGATCCCGTCCGCCCGCAGCCGCCGCCGCCAGGCCACGATCCAGGCCAGCAGCGTAGCCAGCGACACCACCCCGAGCGCGGCCGCGGTGCCCCAGTCGGCCAGCGCCGCCCGGTGCAGCGCCGCCTGGTGCAGCGCCGCCTGGTGAGCGGCCTGGTGAAGGGCTCCGCCGACGCGGTCGGCGCGGTAACCAGAGGCCACCGGGGCCAGCGCCAGCCAGCCGGCCGCGCACAACCCCAGGGTGGCCGCGCACAATCCGGACACGTACTGCCGCACTGAATGCCCCGCTGGGCCCGGGATCCCGCCCACTCCCATGAAATTACTCTCCGAAATTAGATAGTCACGCCTAGTGTCAAGGCGGACCACTCTAACACCTGCGGCCAGCCCGGATCCCGGCCCGACGCGAGCAGCAGGAAATGCCAGGGATCATCCGCGTCCCCGGCGCGCTCCGGGGGCGGCGGCCACAGCTGGGGCAGGCCCGCGCGCCACGCGGCCAGCACCAGCTCAGGGTCGGCCGGACGGTAGTCCTTCCCGAGCGACCGGGCCAGATCCCAGGCGTGCAGATGCCATTCGGCGCAGGCCGCGCCCGCCATCGCCGCCACGGTGACATCGGTCCCCTGGTACTGGTGATGCGGCAGGTCCCAGGACAGCGGCAGCCGCCGGCCGTACGACCGCGCCGACTCGGCGAACGCCTTGATGTGCTCGGGCCCGGGCACGTCGGGCAGCGCGGCCAGCTCGGCCGAGTTCTGCCGGGCTAGCTTGCGGGCCAGGGATTCGGCCGGGACGTTGGTGGCCATCAGCCGCGCGAGCCTGCTGGCCGGGGCGTCATCGAGGTACTCGTGATAGTCGTCGGCGACGCACCGCAGGTGGCCGGCGAGATCGGCGGCCCGCCATTCGGTGCACGGCGTCGGCGCGAGCCAGGTCGCCTCAGTGAACTGAGCGGCCAGCTCGCAGATCACCGTGACCCCGTCGCGGTAGGCGGCCAGGATCCCCTGAGCCCCCGCACGGGATACCCGGCTCATCTGAGCCTGGATCGGCTGGTGCTGCTGCGCTGCACGGTTCCTCTCCCTGCCGGACGGTCCGGCAACCGTTTGCGAAGCCTCCCGGGGGAGACAGCGTGCCAGAGTTGCGGCCCGCCGACAACCCGTACGCCCGAAGAAAAAACAGGTGACAATCGCCGGGACGGCCAGTTAACGTCACGAATAATGCCCTCTGATACCCCTTCACTGGTCACGCACGCCTTCGCCAGGGTACGGCCAGTCGGGGCGCTGTGGCGTCTTCGCGGCTACCTGAAGCCGTACCGCATCCACATGATCGTGATGTTCGCCGCCGCCTTCGGCGCGGTCACCGCTGAGATCGTCATCCCGCTCCTGACCAAGTCCGTGGTCGACGGCGCGATCGCCCACCATGACCGGCGGCTGCTGATCCCGCTGGCCCTGGCGGCGGCCGGCCTCGGCGCGAGCGAGGCGCTGCTCAACATGATCCGGCGCTGGATCCAGTCCCGCGCGGTCGCGGACATCGAGAAGTCGATCAGGGACGACCTGTACGCCCACCTGCAGCGGTTGCAGGCGTCTTTCCACGACAGCTGGCAATCGGGCCAGCTGCTCTCGCGCGCCACGACCGACCTGTCGTCGATCCGCCGGTTCGCCGGATTCGGCTTGATCTTCCTGGTCACCAACATCATGACGTTCGTGGCGGTAGTCGCGCTGCTGATCAACCTGAACTGGTGGCTGGGCCTGGTCACCGGCGTGGTGTTCGCGCCGGTGCTGCCGGTCTGCTTCCGCTTCGAGAAGCGCTACCGGGTCCTCTCCCGCCGGGTCCAGGACCAGCAGGGCGATCTGGCCACGCTGATCGAGGAGGCAGCGACCGGTGTCCGGGTCCTGAAGGCACTCGGACGCGGCCGGCTGGCCGCGACCCGCTATGACGTCCAGGCCGCGGAGGTCTGCCAGACCCAGGTCGAGAAGGCGGGCCTGCTCGGCTCGTTCTGGGCGCTGCTCGACCTGATCCCGAACGCCGTCATCGGCCTGATCATCGTCCTCGGTGCGGTCGCCGTCAGCACGCATTCGCTGACCCTGGGCGGGCTGGTGGCCTTCATCACGCTCGCGCTCCAGCTCGTCTGGCCGGTCGAGGCCATGGGCTACATCATCGCCTCGGGCCAGGAAGCCGGCACCGCCGCGCAGCGGGTGCTGGAGATCTTCGACACCGCGCCGGAGATCACCGACAAAGACCAAGAGCAAGAGCAAGATCCCGCCGAACGGGGCGGTGTGCGCGCCCTGCGGCCGGCCACCCGGGGTCACCTGGTGTTCG
>Ga0137407_10003841_pt1 | contig 10009 bp, 10 predicted proteins | sample CZOMad2_2_16fung_FD_108410 | JGI IMG/M metagenome (GOLD analysis project Ga0137407, IMG submission 108410) | Vadose zone soil fungal communities from Angelo Coast Range Reserve, California, USA - CZOMad2_2_16fungal (Illumina Assembly) | ecosystem: Environmental > Terrestrial > Soil > Vadose...
CAAATCCTCGTTGCTCCGGAAGACCTGCCCATCCTGAACTGGCTCGGAATCAACCAGTCAGAACCACTGTGACGAGGTACTAGTCCACCTCGGACGTTTTGCGATGGGGGGCGCCGGGCTGGTCTTCGTCGAAGCGACGGCAGTGAGCAAAAACGCGCGCATCACGCACGGCTGTGCCGGACTGTGGAACGATGCGCAGATCGGTCCCATGAAGCGCGTCGCGGACTTCCTGCATCGCTTCGGCTCGGCCGCTGGAATCCAGCTTTCTCATGCTGGTCCCAAGGCCTCATCGCAACGGCCTTGGGAAGGAGGAGGACCTCTGGGCGAGACGGACCTTGAAGCCCGCGGCGAGGGTCCTTGGCTAGTCGAGAGCGTGACGACAACGCCGTTTGATACAGGATGGGCGAAGCCCTCGTAAATGACCACTGCGGAGATCGCAGCGACTGGCGCGGCCTTTGTCGACGCGGCCAAGCGCGCGGACGCCGCTGACTTCGATGTCATCGAAATCCATTGCGCTCACGGATACCTATTGCACTCGTTCCTTTCGCCGATTTCGAACGCGCGAGACGACGAGTACGGCGGCGATCTGGCAGGAAGAATGAGATTTCCTCTCGAAGTAATTGCAGCAGTTCGTCAGAATTGGCCGGAGCGTAAACCGCTCTTCGTGCGGATCTCGAGCGTCGACGGCATAGGAGTAGGGTGGTCCATCGATGATTCCGTCGCTTTCGCCAAGGCATTGAAGGCTATCGGGGTCGATGCGATCGATTGCTCTTCCGGGGGATGAAGTTGGAGCGCGCACAGAACTTTCTGTGGCGCGGGCCGGGTTTCCACGTTCCCTTCGCCGAGAGGATTAGAACGGAAGCCGGCGTTCCCACTATTGCAGTCGGACTTATTCGCGACGCCGATCAAGCTGAAGCCATACTTGCTGAAAAAAAGGCCGATCTCGTCAGCATCGTCCGTGAAGCGCTCTTCGATCCGAATTGGCCTGCAAGGTCTGCGCTCGCCGTCGCGGGCGAACGGGGCTGGAGTCTGTGGCCGGAACAATTCGCTTGGTGGCTGTCGCGACGGGAGCGGCAGGAGAAAGATGGTTATGGGCCTCGGCGAGACAGGAACTCCTGAAGGATCAAGCCAATGGTCAAGATTGTGCATCTTCACAAGCGCAGGGCGGGCATGTCCGTCGAGGTGTTTCAGGACGCGATGGCAACCATCGCGATCCGGGATCCTGCCATCAGCAGCCTTGTGTCCTATGTGCAATCCCATACGCTCGTCAAAGGCTACCAGAAAGGCGAGATGCTTTTTGATGCCGTCGAGGAGTTCACTTTCGCGGACAAGAACCAATTGCGGGCCTTCGCAAGTTCGGAAATGCCGGGGACAATGCGCTGCGCACGAAACGCGCTGGTCGACGCCAAATTGAGCCGTGCGATGATCGTCGATGTATATCGGGTCAAGGACCAGCCTGTGGCGGCAGACGCGGTCAAGAACATCGAGTTCGTCAACCGAAAGCCCGGCATGGAGCTGGCAGCATTCCGTCGTTACTGGCGCGAGGTCCATGGCCCGATCGGCAGCGAGATTCCTTCCATCTTGCGTTATGAGCAGAACCATCTGGAAATGGACGAATATTCAGGCACGCAGGAGCCTAATTACGATGGTTTGGCAATTACGTGGTTCTCTTCCACCGCAGCAATGCGTGAAGGTTCGCTGTCAGAAGCATACGAAACGACCCGGGCTGACGAGGTTAACTTTCTGCCGGCGGGGCATCTGCCGATCATCGTCACGAGAGAAGTGCTGATCAGATGAGATCGGTTCGAAATTATCGTAGCTATTTCCTGCGCCTGGATCGATGGGCGAAGTTGTTCGGAAATGCCGATCAGGCGGGCTCTGAGACCAGCAAGAAACGTCGATCAGCAGCAATAACTTCGATCAAGCGGCTGTTCGCTTCTTTAGAAGATCGATCAAGGTCTTGGCCACAACCGCCGGGGGGTCACCGGTTGGGCGATACCAAACATACGTCCACGCCAGCATACCGAGCAACGCAAGTCGCCAGTAACTCCGATCGACGGACTTCTCTAGCGGCAATTCTTCCACGATCTCGAGGAAAAGATGCTCGAACCGTTGGCGATCGGATATGAGCTTTTCGCGAAGTTTGCTCGCTCTTCTGCGAGGGAATTCGGTAACGATCAGACTGGCGTAAATGTTACTGTTGAGCATTGCGTCTAGGTAGCCTTGAGACGCCTGCTCAAGCCGCGTCCAAGGATCGGCCGCTGGATTGATGGCACGGATGACACCTGTGCATATATGATTGATCGCCTTTTCATGAACGGCTGCGAAAAGTTCCTCCTTTGAACTGAAATAGTAGTACATCGAGCCAGGCAAGATCCCGGTGAGGGCCGCGATGTTGCGCATCGTCGTGGCGTCGAAGCCGTGTTTTGCAAATTGCTTGGCCGCGGCCTCGACGATAACGTCCCGCCGCGAGTTTCCGTCTACGGTCATTGTCGCCATTCGCTAGAATCTCCAACCGGTACGCCACGTGTGGGCCTATCGGTTCGTTTTCGTATGAGCCGCCTGATCAACAAGTCCGCGGCGACTGATCCGGAGACCGTTCCTTTCGCAATCCCAAGTCGTCGCGCTGTTACCCTCTGCCCGCAACTCAGCCTTTTTCACCTTTATCGTGGGGGTCCGTGGAAGCTCGGCGCGAAACTCGATGTAGCGGGGTACCATGAAATAAGGCATGCTTTCCATCGCGTAACGGAAAATAGCCTCCTCGTTGAGCGCGCCGGGTCGCTTTAGAACAACAATCGCCTTTACCTCATCCTCTCCGAGCGCGGACGGTACGGGGATTACCGCCGATTCGGCCACATCGCCAAGCGCATTGAGAATGCGCTCGACCTCAAAACTGGAAATATTTTCGCCGCGTCTGCGGATCGCGTCGTGCAGTCGATCCTGAAAATAAAGAAAGCCATTGGCGTCAGCATATCCGCGGTCACCGGTATGAAACCAAAAATCGGTCATCGCCTCCAGCGTTTTTTCCGGCACGCCGAAATAGCCCGTCATCATGGTTCCCGGAAATCTCGGACGTATGCATATCTCGCCAGGTTGCCCAGCGCTCAATTCGTTGCCGTTTTCGTCCTGGATTTGCAAGTCGAAGTAGGGGCTGGGACGGCCCAGAGAGCTTCGCGGTGTCTCTTCCGCCAATCGAGAATACGCGACGAGGTTGCTCTCGGTGCCACCGTAACCCTCGATGAAGCGGATACCGAAGCGCGCCTCAAACTCCGCCTTGAACTCCCAAGGTACCGGGACCGCGTAGAGGACTTTCAGAGGGTTCTCAGCATCGTTATCCGTCGGGGGAACGCTATTGAGCATGTGGCAAAGCCCCCCGACGGCGGCGCAGACTGTGACCTGGTTTTGGCGGACGTCATCCCAAAAGCAGGACACGCTGAAACCCGGCCGAAGCAACATTTTGCCGCCCGCCAGCATCGTTCCAAGGGCCACGAATTTCGCCGCGATATGGAAGAATGGCAGGAAGTTGTAGGTCGTGTCTGCCTCAGTCAACCCGACGATTTCTGCGAAGGCGGCGCCAAACGCCAACTGATGGGCGTGACCCATCATCACACCTTTCGAACGACCCGTCGTTCCCGACGTAAATATGATGCATGAGGTATCCCGGCGCTTCGGCTCCAGCCCAAGGGTCGCTGCGGCCGGGGCGTCGGACAGCGGCAGGTCGCGCGGTCTTACGATCCTCTCAGTCGCAACTAGACCGGCGCTGGCGTGGACAAATTCCTCGAGATATTCATCGTCGATGATGCAAAGACTGGGTGCCGCCGTCTCGATCAACTGACGTAGCAGTGCCCCCTTGTATGCTGGATTGACAGGAACTTCGACCGCCGAGATCCGCGAAAGCGCGAACCACAAACTCAGGTGATATTCCGAAGCCGGCATCAGGAGCATCACCCTGTCGCCCGTCATGACACCGACCTGCTTAAGTCTTGCTGCCAAATCGAGGGAATATGATGCGAGCTGACCGTAGCTTAGCGAACGACCTTTGAGGTTGACATAGATCTGGTCTTGCAGTTCGGCGGCGCGCAGATCCAAAAGTGCATGAAGTGTCAATGGCAGATTGGTGAAGCTATAGGATGGCATCATGCAATCTCCAAAACGCACGTTTGAAATCAGGCTCAAGGTTATCGTTCAATACAATCCCACATTTTGCGGAATAAATCAACGTCATCGAGTTCATCAAACAATCGTTTGATTTTTCTAGAAACAGGTATATGGTGCCGTGAACGATCATGCTGTTTGTCGCCTCATGCGTGGCGAGCAAACGAGAGGGCGCACAATGGATTTCTCGCTCACCTCCGAGCAAAAGGGATTGAAGGAAATGGTGCGCGATTTCGCGCAAACCGAGGTGGCCGTGGCCCAACAGCAAATGGACCTGGACCACGAGTTTCCCTACGAGGTTTGGAAGAAGTGGAGCGATCTCGGAATGGCGGGGATCATGATCCCCGAGGAGTATGGCGGCAGCGGCCTCGATTCCCTCAGTTACATCGTCGCAATGGAAGAAATGGGCACGGTCAGCCAAACCTTCGCGTTGATATGGCAGGTGCATGTTCTGGTCGCGAGCATGTATGTCCAGCTCGGTACGCCTGCTCAAAAGGAGAAGTGGCTGCCACCGTTCGCTCGCGGCGAGAAACTCGGAGCCATCGGACTCACTGAAGCCGGAGCCGGTTCGGATGCGGGGGGTATGCGAACGCGAGCGGTTCGCGAAGGTAATGAGGGCTGGTGCGTTAACGGCGCAAAAATATTCATTAGTAACGCCGGCACAAAGATCAGCGACGGTCTTGTTGTTATGGCCGTAACTGGCGAGAAAGCGAATGGACGCAAGGCAATCAGCTCCTTCATTATGCCGCACAAAACGCCAGGCTACGAACTAGGTCAGTCATTCAGCAAGATGGCGTGGCATGGCATGGACAATCGAGAGCTGCTTTTTAATGATGTCAAGCTTTCGAACGACCATCTGCTCGGAGTAGAAGGTGAGGGACTGAAGCAGGCGTTATCCGGCCTAAATCTTGGGCGGATAGTGTTTGGGACCCTTGGCTGCGCCTTGATGCGTGCCTGCCTCGATGAGGCCCTCACCTATTCAAAGGATCGGAAGCAGTTCGGCAAGCCGCTCAGCTCATTCCAGCTAACCCAAGCCAAGTTGGCGGATATGGCGGCGCATGCGGAGACCGTGCGACGTTTTTGTCACTACGTTGCTTGGATGCATTCGCAAAAGATGGAATGCCACACAGAAGCGGCGATGGTGAAATTGGTAGGGACGCGACTCGCCGTTCAGGCGGCAGCTGATGCCTATCAAATACATGGTGGATACGGCTTCATGCACGAATATAAGGTCAACAGGTTGTATCGCGAAGCGCAGATTCTCGAGATTGGCGAGGGTACAACTGAGGTCCAACAGCTGCTAATCGCCAGAGCGTTGGGTTGCTAAAATGACGTCCAGCAACGACCTGCCGCCGCCGGAAACTATCGAGCGATTGTTTGGCGCGATGTGCGAGATTCGAACGTTCGAACTTGTCGCCAGCGAACGCTATCGCAGCGGTGATCTGCCGGGGTTTATTCATCTGTCGCTCGGACAGGAGGCGTGCGCCGCCGGCGCGTGTCTTGCGCTGCAAGAGGGCGACTACATCACCAGTACGCATCGCGGCCACGGTCATTGCCTCGCCAAGGGCGCAGATCCGCGCAGGATGATGGCGGAGCTTTTCGCCAAAGCTCAGGGCTACGGAAAAGGGCGCAGCGGATCCATGCACATCGCTGACGTTGCAGTGGGCGTGCTTGGGGCGAACGGCATCGTCGGCCAATCGATGGGGCTTGGGATTGGCGCGGCACTGTCCCTGCAAGTGCGCCGGAAGCCAAATATCGTCGTGGCGTTCTTCGGCGAGGGCGCGTCCGGCGCCGGCATCGCCCACGAAGCCATGAATATGGCGGCGATCTGGAAGCTTCCCATCATTTTCTTCTGCGAAGTTAATAGGTATGCGGAACTTTCGCCTTACGCGACCCATGTGTCGCTTGCCCGCCTATCAGACCGGGCCAGCGCCTACGGGTTTCCTGGCGAAACGATAGATGGCGAGGACGTGATCGCGGTCTACGCGGCTGTCATCGAGGCCGCGCGCCGGGCCAGGGCCGGTGAAGGTCCCTCACTTATCGAAGCGAAAACGTTTCGGTGGCATGGACACTACGAGGGCGATCCCCAAGTCTACAAGACGGATGACGAGAAAAAGAACGGGGAAAGGTTCGATCCGATCGCGCGTATGAAGGAGCGCGCGTCATCGCTGCCCGGCGTGACTACAGAACGCTTTATCGAAATCGAGGCAAGAGCCGAAGCTGGCATCCGCACAGCGGCCGATTGGGCTGCAGGGCTTCAGAGCCCCTCGGCAGCCACCATGACGGAGGACGTTTACGCGGAAGGTGATGATGCCGCAGCTTAAGTACTATCAAGCCCTCACTCGCGCGATCAAAGAAGAGATGACGCGGGACGAAAGCGTTATCCTGCTGGGCGAGGACGTCGGAGCATCCGGCGGGATATTCGCTCAGACCCGCGGACTGTATAAGGCGTTCGGAAGTGAACGCGTGCGCGATACACCTATCGCGGAAAACGGGTTCATGGCGGCAGCGGTCGGCGCAGCGATGACGGGTCTGCGTCCGATCGTCGAAATCGGCTTCGAGGACTTCCTAACGGCCTGTATGGATCCATTGGTCAACCAGGCAGCAAAGCTGCGCTATATGCTCGGCGGTCAGGTCAGCATCCCGCTCGTCGTCTACGCGTTTGGCGGCGGCGGCGTGAATGCTGGCCCGCAGCATTCTCAGAGCCTAGCAGCTTGGTTCGCGCATGTTCCAGGTCTGAAAGTGGTGATGCCTGCTACCCCTGCAGATGTCCTGGGTCTGATGAAGTCCAGCATACGAGACAACAATCCGGTTCTATGTTTACTCAACAAGAAGCTAATCGGATCGTCGGGCGAGGTACCCGCAGACGAGTATCTGGTTCCGTTGGGGAAAGCGGACATCCGCCGATCGGGCAAGGACGTCACGGTCGTCGCCTTTGGTCAGATGGTCCAGTCCGCGCTCAAGGCCGCTGAGCAATTGAACGGTGACGGAATTGAGATCGAGGTAATCGACGCTCGTTCGGTCAGTCCTCTCGACATGCCAACGATTCGTCAATCCGTCGAAAAAACCGGCTACTTGGCCGTAGTGCATGAGGCACATGGTCCATTTGGTATGGGTGCGGAAATTATAGCAAGTGTTGCGGAGACGTCGCTCGCCTATTTGAAGGCGTCACCGAGGCGGATTACGCCGCCGTTCGCGCCGAGTCCCTTCACGCCGGTACTGGAGCAGATGTATCTACCGTCCCCCGAGCGCATCGCCACGACCATAAGAGAAATGTTGGAGAACCGGGCGTGAGTTTCCAGACGATTGCGATCACGACGAGAGGGAAGGCTCGTTGGATCACCCTTAATCGCCCGCGCGTACTTAATGCGATGAACCGCCAATGCATCGAAGAGTGTGCCGATGCGATAAGGGCGGCCGAGGAGGACGCTGAAGTGCGTTCGATCGTGTTTTCCGGCGAGGGCGACCGTGCGTTCACGGCTGGTGCCGACATTGGCGAGATTCGCGAATTCGGGCCTGCTGAAATCCTGCGATACAATCGCGGATGGCTCGATCTGTTCAGGAAGATCGAGACGTGTCGTAAACCTGTGATCGCTGCCGTGAAGGGCTGGGCGACCGGCGGTGGTACGGAGTTGTCGCTTGCTTGTGATTTTGTGATTTGCGGCGAGTCTGCCCGTTTCGGACTAGCTGAGATCAATATCGGCGTGATCCCCGGCGCTGGAGCAGCCGTGCGCCTCACGCGCTGGGTCGGGCGGCTAAAAGCAAAAGAGCTTTTGATGCTCGGCCGCCTCCTCGACGGCAAGGAGGCAGTCGCTTGGGAGCTTGCCAACCGATGCGTTCCTGACTGCGAACTCTTGTCGACCGTGATCGCGCTTTGCGAGGAACTCGATGAGAAGGCACCTCTTGCGATCGGAGCTGCCAAGGCAAGCGTCAACATTGGGGCGGAGGCTAGTTTCGATGTGGCTCTAGAGTACGAGCTGCAGGAGTTTGTTCGACTGTTCGGCACCGCGGATCAAAAGGAAGGCATGAGTGCCTTTCTGGAAAAACGCAAGCCGAATTATCTCGGCCGATAGGAGTGAATGCATGAAGATCCGCGTAAAGGTCCCAAAGGTTGGACTTACGGTCGAAGATGTCACGCTGGCTACATGGGAAAAAAATGAAGGTGATCAGGTTGCGGCGGATGAAACAATCGCGACGGTGGAAGGTGACAAGGCAACTTTTGAGATCCCTTCGCCGGCCGCGGGCATTTTGCTGAAGCAGGTCGCTGCGGTTGGGGATGTGATAGCCGTCGGATCCGAGATCGCGATCGTCGAAATGTAGGTTACCCATGCAGGGATTATTCTACGATGAACTTGAGATCGGTGCGGTATTCAGCACCGCTCGGGTCACTGTCACCGAGACGGCAATCATTGACTTTGCTTTCGAGTGGGATCCTCAACCCTTTCATGTCGATCGCATCGCAGCGCAAAATAGCGTCTTCGGCGGTATCGTAGGGAGTGGATTGCACACGTTGATGACGAGTTACCGGCTCTATTACAATCATGGCCTCCTCAAAGATACGGCACTCGCAGGTCTGGGATTCGATGAGGTCAGATTCAAGCGCCCGCTCAGGCCGAACGATACAATCCAAGTCGTAACTACAATCATCGAAAAGCGACCAACCAGGAAGCCCGATCGAGGAATCGTTTGCCTACGGATTGAGACAATAAATCAGGAGGACCAGCTTGTTATGTCAATGTCGTTGTCCGCGCTGGTCGCTACTCGAGGCGGCCTCACGTTGACAAACGCTCTTCCTCGGGCGGCCATCGCAGCCACTGGAGAAACGAGCGAGCAACGCTTCGCTCGCGGTATGGAAGTCCTGCGCAAGATCGGCGGCGAAGGCTTCGACATTCCGATCAAGCGGTTGGCCGAAGTCTCGCCGGATCTCGCTCGCTTCACCGTGGAATATCCCTATGGCGACGTGATCTCCCGGCCCGGACTCGAATTGCGACTGCGTCAGATCACGACGGTCTCTGCCCTGATCGCGGAGGGTAGCGTCCAGCCGCAGCTCAAATATCACATGACCGGATTCCTCAACGTCGGTGGCCAGCCGCGCGAACTCGTGGAAATTCTTTTTGTAGCTGTCGCAGTGCTTGGATTTCCCGCCGCGATCAATGCCGTCGGCATCGTTCGCGATATCTTCAAGGACAAGAAAATTTCCTTCGAAGCGTTGGCCCCGATGGCCGATGATGGAACCGGCAGATATCAGCGTGGCTTGGCCACGCTTGCGGCACTAACGAACGGTGATACAGGACGCGTTACCAAATCGCTGCAGGCGGTTTCGCCGGAACTGGCTCGCTGGACCGTCGAATTCGCCTACGGCGATCTCTTGTCGCGCGACGGACTGGATGCTCGTGCCAAACAGATCGCAATCATTTCGATGCTGGCGACTGTCGGGAACAGGGAAGAGTTGCTGCGGCTGAACATTGAGGCCGCACTCAACCGCGGCGTCAAGCGCGAAGAAATCGTCGAAGCCCTCATCCAGCTCAGCATCTATGCAGGCTTCCCGGCGTCCTTGAACGCTTTCACCCTCGCCAACGCGGTGTTCAAGGAAATCGATCAGCGTCCCGCAAGTGAGCCCGCGGCTTCCCCCGTGAGTGCGCCGGTCTCCGAGGGACGCAAGGAGCGTCTCGACCGGGGTCTCGCCACTTTACAAAAGACGTCTGCCGCCGCCGGCACTGCGGTGATCAACGGTTTCAATGATCTTGCACCGGATATCGGCAAGTTCATCGTAGAGCACTCTTATGGCGACATCTTCTCGCGGCCGGCGCTGGATTTGAAGACACGCGAGCTGGCGGCGTGCTCGGCCATGGCC
>Ga0137407_10003842_pt1 | contig 10008 bp, 7 predicted proteins | sample CZOMad2_2_16fung_FD_108410 | JGI IMG/M metagenome (GOLD analysis project Ga0137407, IMG submission 108410) | Vadose zone soil fungal communities from Angelo Coast Range Reserve, California, USA - CZOMad2_2_16fungal (Illumina Assembly) | ecosystem: Environmental > Terrestrial > Soil > Vadose zone...
AACTGAGTCGCGATCCAAGAAAGCATGCAGGTCAACAACGGTTCTTAAAATCTCCTTAGCTCCATTCGGCCCGGAGATAGTTAAGCTTAACGACGGCGGCGCATTTGTTCTCGAGAGTTCGAACGAGAAAAAGGGGCAACATCTCTTTTCGTTGCTCACCCAATCCACAATTTTCATTTCCAGACGCGCAGACTGCTGGAAAACGAAGGTGAAGCCGCCTTTGTGCTCGACTACTTGCGTTGCTTCGCGCAGAAGCGACTTCGCGAGAGCCAGATGTTTAATGCGTTCGCTGTTATTAAAGACAGTTAAGTCACAGGCTATCGGTGTGTCTGCGTGGACTGATGTAATTGCTTTGTCTCCGCAATCACACTCTGACGATGTAATTCGACGGCGAACTGCGAACAGACCGGCGACTGCCAGACCGCTTAACCCTGCAGCAGTCACCGCTTCTTTTGGCGTACAAAATAATGAGCTGGCCACGCCTGCGCCGACCATCCACAACAAAATTGGTGCCGCACAGACCGCTGCGCATGTTCCCAAAGCGAATGCAGTATCGAGCCACAGGCGCTTTTGCGTGATGTTTAATGCAGTTTTCTTTGTGACCATATGCTTGTCGAGTTGAGGCAGCCTCGACTTTAAAGTAAACTTTAAGTCAACAAGAAATGCGTATTGGCCAACTTGCTCAGCTGTGCGGCCTGCGAGCTTCCGCTATTCGATATTATGAGGCGGCTGGATTGTTAGACCCGCCGCCGCGAGTCTCAGGCTGCCGCGACTATCCACGCGAGGCCGTGAGCCAATTGCAGATCGTACGCGCGGCGCAAAAAGCCGGTTTTAAGGTTGCTGAGATCCGGGAATTCGTATCTGCGCTGAAGAGAAAAGGAAAAGCATCACGGCGCTGGCCGGTTATGGCGGAGCGAAAACTTAAAGAGCTGGACGTCAACATAGCGCGACTGCAGGCAGCCAGGCGGACTTTGGCATCTGCCATCAATTGTTCCTGCGCAGGCATAGCCGAGCGTTGCAAGCTTGTGGGAAGTTCTCCGAACCGCCGATCATGAACTGCGGGCGTTTCCGGCGAATGTGGCGATTTTACCTGCTCAGTTGCGCGGGCGCATTTCGCGCGCGCAGTCTGAATGTCTTTTCGATTCTCTTTTCGAACGAAGGTACCGCCATTGAAAGTGATGTCCGTGACCAGAGACAGGTCGCGTCCTCATCGCGCACGGCGGTTCTCGAGCCGACCGCACTCCCTTGAACTTCTATGTCAATATTGTCGTTGCTGGCTATGAAATGCCCGGCAAACGAGCCAACTGCGACGTTGTTGGAAATCTCGTCACTCATTCCGGCGAAATCTTCCATGGACGGGCAGGCGCAGAAGGGGTTTCTATCGCCGTACAGATTGTCGATGCGCGCGACGGCAGGCCAGAATTTGGATTCGCGCGTCCAAGACGAGGGGAAAGCCGCTTGTTCGCGTGAGTAGGGGCGGTCCCATTTATCGGATGCAATTTGCCGCGCCGTGTGCGGAGCGTTCTTGAGCAAGTTATTTTGTCGGCCCTGTTTGCCGCTGGCGATTGCCTCCATCTCCGCATGGATGGAGATCATCGCTTCACAGAAGCGATCGAGCTCGTGCTGCGGCTCGCTCTCGGTCGGCTCGATCATCATTGTGCCGGCCACGGGGAACGAAACGGTCGGTGCGTGAAAGCCGTAGTCCATCAAACGTTTTGCCACGTCTTCTACTTCGATGCCTGCGCTTTTCCACTGGCGCAGATCGACAATGCACTCGTGCGCGACGAGGCCGTGTTTACCCCTGAAGAGCACTGGAAAATATGGGTCGAGCCGCTCGGCAATGTAATTCGCGTTTAGAATTGCGACCTCGCTCGCTCGTTTCAATCCCTCGGCGCCCATCATGCGGATGTACATCCAGGCAATCGTCAGAATACTGGCGCTACCGTAAGGGGCGGCGGAAACCGGACCGACACGATTGCGGATTGCGGGCCACGGCGGCTGAACTTCGTGCGGATTGCGGATTGAAGAATGCGCGGGCAGAAACTCAACGAGGTGTTTGGCTACACCAATTGGTCCCACGCCTGCGCCGCCGCCGCCGTGGGGCAAGCTAAAGGTCTTGTGCAAATTCAGATGGCAAACGTCCGCGCCGTAATCGCCAGGGCGGCAAATGCCCACCTGCGCGTTCATGTTCGCGCCGTCCAGGTAAACCTGGCCACCATGCGCGTGCACAATGTCGCAAATTTCGCGGATGGCTGGCTCGAAGACGCCGTGCGTGGAGGGATACGTCACCATTAACGCGGCAAGATGGCTCGCGTGTTCATCCGTTTGGGCACGCAGATGAGCAAGATCGATATTTCCATCTTTCAAACAGGCAACCGAGACAACCTTGAAGCCGGCCATCACCGCGCTGGCCGGGTTCGTGCCGTGAGCCGAGGTCGGTATGAGACAGACATTGCGATGCGCTTCATTACGCGACGCGTGATACTCGCGAATCGCCAGTAAGCCGGCGAATTCGCCCTGCGATCCGGCGTTGGGTTGCAGTGATACGGCGGCGAGACCGGTGATTTCAGCAAGCCACTTTTCGAGCTGCTTGCAAATCTCCATATATCCGACCGTCTGTTCGCCGGGAGCGAATGGATGCAGCTTCGAAATTTCCGGCCACGAAATCGGAAACATTGCCGCTGTGGCGGTTGATTTCATCGTGCACGAGCCGAGTGGGATCATCGACGTCGTTAGCGAAAGATCGCGCGATTCGAGTTTTTTGATGTACCGCAACATTTCTGTCTCGGTGTGGTGTGAGTTGAAGGCGGGATGGTCGAGGAATTGCGAAGTGCGGATGGCGAACTGCGGAATCCGGAGCGGTTGCTCGCCTAAATCGTCGTCGCCAAGATCGCGCGCAGTCGTGCCGCGAAAAATCGACATCAACAGCTCGATATCGCGGCTGGTGGTTGTTTCGTCGAATGAAATGCCGACCGCGCGTGGCCCGAGCGCACGCAAATTACATCCCACCTTTTGAGCGTGCTCGATAAGTGTGCTGCTCGATTCGACCTCCACAGAGATCGTATCGAAGAAATTTTCGTTCGTGATGGTGCAACCAAAAGCGCGCAAACCATCGGCAAGTTGACTCGTTAGGCGATGAACTCCCTCGGCGATTGCGCGCAACCCGTGTGGCCCGTGATAAACTCCGTACATCGAGGCGATGACAGCGGGAAGGACCGCCGCGGTGCAAATGTTGCTCGTTGCCTTGTCGCGACGGACATGTTGCTCGCGGGTCTGCAGCGCGAGTCGATAGGCGCGCCCACCTTCCGCGTCGTGCGAAACGCCCACCAGCCGGCCGGGCATGTGACGTTTGTATCGGTCGCGGGTGGCGAAGTATGCCGCGTGCGGCCCGCCAAACCCAAGCGGAGTGCCGAAACGCTGCGTGCTACCGACCGCGAGATCCGCGCCAAATTCCCCGGGTGGTTTCAATAATGTCAGCGCAAGAATATCGGCAGCCACGACAACGAGGGCGCCGGCGTCATGCGCTTGCTTAATAAATTCACTATAATCGTAAATCGCGCCATCAGTGGCGGGATACTGCACAAGCGCGCCGAAAACAGTCTCGTCGAATTTGAAATGCGAGTAATCACCGACCTTGATCGCGATATCACGCGCCTTCGCGCGTGTTTGAACAACGGCAATCGTTTGCGGGTGACAAGTCTCGGCCACAAAGAAGGCCTTGCGGTTTGGAGCAACCGCACGACAAAGCGACATCGCCTCCGCTGCTGCAGTCGCTTCGTCCAAGAGCGATGCGTTCGCAACATCGAGCGCCGTTAAGTCCATAATCATCTGCTGAAAATTGAGCAACGCTTCCAGGCGACCTTGCGCGATTTCCGCCTGGTAAGCCGTGTAAGCGGTGTACCAGCCGGGATTTTCCAAGATATTTCGCTGGATGACCGCCGGTGTAACACAGTCGTAATAGCCGGCGCCGATAAACGAGCGCGCGACCGTGTTCTTTCTAGAAATTGTGCGGAGCTCGGCCAGCGCTTCGCTCTCCGATTTCGCTTCGGGCAAATTTAGTTTCCGATCCAGCCGGATATTTTTGGGGACCGCAAAATTGATCAGCGAATCGAGTGATTCGAACCCCAGTCCGCGCAACATCCACTGCAAGGACGCCCCCCTGCCCCGCGCGCTGTGGGAGGTCGCCACAGCGCGTGGACCCTGCCATGCGCCGGCTTGCGGTATATTTATGAATCCATGGGAGTTCCGTTTTCGGAGCTCTGGTTTGGATGGCAGAACAGCTTCTACAGAAGGCAACAAAGGAAACGAAGATTGTGACCCCGGCTTCCTTGCAAACACCACAAATTGATTGGTGAAACCAAGTGTCTCACTAAAGCGATGGTCTGCTAAGGTGTTCATGTTATCGTCGATTGTTGATTCATTGGCCTTCTTCTTCCTAAAGCTTCTAAAGGCGGATATTTCAGAAAATCGAAATTTCTTTTCTCCGATGCTTTTCGGAGTTTGGAGCGCGACCGCAATTCCCCCTTTTTCTCTCGATCAAACTAATCGCCGCAGCGGACGCGATTCATAGACGGGGACGATGCGCTCCCGCGATCGGCCAAATCATATGTCCACAGCCGAAAATGTGATGACCAACCTTCTCGCGTTCGCGGACATTCGCATCAACCCCGAATGCTTTCGGGGCTGGGACATACAGGTGCATGACCAGCGCTTCTTTAGCCGAGTCCTGGCTTCGGGGACACTTGGTTTCGGAGAATCCTACATGGACGGGTGGTGGGACTGCGATGCGCTGGATGAGATGTGTTGCCGCGCTATCTGTGCCGGGGTTGAGAAGCGTTTCGCATTTCGACTTCCCGATGTCTGGGCGCTACTCACCGCGCTTATCGCGAACCAGCAAACTCGCCGGCGCGCCCGAAAAGTCGGTCGTGTGCATTACGATCTAAGCAACGATTTCTTCGAAGCGATGCTCGATCCGAACATGCAATATTCCTGTGCGCTCTTCGCCGAAGGTGACGATTTAGCCTCGGCGCAACTGCGGAAGCTACATTGGATTTGCGAGAGACTGCGTCTGCGACCCGGCCTCCGCCTGTTGGACATCGGCTGCGGCTGGGGTGGCTTGGCTCGTTATGCCGCTAGTCACTACGGTTGCCAGGTAGTCGGGAGCACAATTTCACGGGAGCAATTCCGTTACGCGCAACGTTGGTGTCGCGGATCGGACGTGGAAATCCAGCTGCGCGACTACCGCGAAGTCACCGAGCAATTTGATCGGGTGGTGAGCGTGGGCATGGTCGAGCATGTCGGGCACAAAAATTATCCCACCTATATGCGGGCGGCCGCTCGCTCGCTGGCCAAGGATGGATTGTTTCTTTGTCAGGGAATTTGCGGACACTCTTCGCGACGCCACACCGATCCCTGGATCACGCGCTACATTTTCCCAAATTCCGTGCTCCCTTCCCTCGCTCGCCTGACGCGCGCTGCGGAGGGCGTTTTCATCGTTGAAGACGTCAAGAACATCGGGCCGAATTACGACCCGACACTCCTCGCGTGGGAGGAAAACTTCCGGCGCTCATGGCCGCGCTTTGCAGATCATTACGGCGAACGTTTCCAGCGAATGTGGCGATTTTACCTGCTCAGTTGCGCCGGCGCATTTCGGGCGCGCAGTCTGCACGTCTTTTCGATTCTCTTTTCCAAAGAAGGCACCGCCATTGGGAGCGGTGTTCGCGACCAGAGACAGGCTGCGTCCTCATCGCGCACGGAAGTTCTCGAGCCGAGTGCACTCCGCTGACCTCTGCCTTCTTAGTTCTTCTAACTCCGTCACCTTGTCGATTCTGTCAGTTTTGTTGGTCGCCTCTCTAGCAAAAACGCAACTCCCGCTAGAAACGCGTAGAAGATCAGCGCCCTGATTGCGAATGCTCGGTCAGACGAAGGCGGCCGACCTCCAAAAGCGTTCCATGTCTGAAGCAAAATCAACGCGAGTCCGAAAATGATAACGCCGACTTTCCGCGCAATTGCACGGTTTCGCTTTAGATAAACCAAGATGCCACCAGCGAGCAGTCCAATCTCCAGACCAAATTCCAGACCTCGGTGATTCCAGAGACCAAAACCGACTTTCAAAGTGTCATCGTAAATGGCGAGATCAGGCCGATGAACAATCAGATCGAGAAGCCAGTGGGAAAAAACAGCGAAGCCCACGAGCAACGCGGCAGCATTTGATGCAGTTTCGCGCCAGCCGATTTTGTAAATTACAAACGACGACGACGACCAAAAAAGCGCGCCAACGAGGCTGTGTGTGTAGGGCATATAATAGAGATCGAGTGCATTAGTCGCGGTGATTCCCGGAACGATGCGCACCTTTTCGATGCCGAAAAGGATGAATGGCGCCCACAGAAAATCGAGCAACTGCACCGCCACGAACAGCACCCACAACGGGATTTTGTTTCGCTCCGTTTTAGCCGCGAATGCCACGCTATAGTGCCCGACGAACATGGCCTTGATTTGCTCAAGTCTGACGCTGCGCCGCAAGGCTTAACTGTAGATTCGCATGTCTTACGTCTTAAATTTTACTCTGCTTTTCCTTGGTTTCCTTACGACCACGACCGCAGAGGTGAGAAGCGTAATTCCCACGTGAAAGGTCAAATGCCCTGCTCGCGAAAGCTTTCGGAGTTTAGACGCGACCCCATTGTCCCCCGGACGGCGAAAAGCTGGCCCTAAAACGCGCTGCCCGGCGGGAGAGAAATTCTTTTTCCGAGTGGATAAGGCAAACCTTGCTTGCCGGGGCCTCTACAGCGTAACGTCGAAGGAGAAAATATATGACCAAGTCTCAGTCAAAAGATTGCCTCACGCTCGATCTGAAAGGGAATTTACCGCTTGAGAAATTCGAAAAAGGCAATCGTCGCATTTTTCGACCTGATCAAAGAAGTCACGAAGGCGGCGCCGTTCCTTCTGGGATTAAGGCGCTTCAAACGGGAAACAAGCAGATTCCAAAATTGTTTACGCGCGAGGCAGTGAAAGCCGTGAAGACGCTCGGAAGTATTCAAGATTTGCGAGGCAAAGATGTTACTGCCGTCAAGATTCGAAGTATGTCCGAAAAGGCTTCCGTGACGCCACAAATGGTCGTTGCGGCTGATGCCTTAATCACAGGGCAACGCCAGAGTTATGGTTCTGTTGAAGGAAAATTACAGACTATAACTGAGCGCGGTGGTTTTCGTTTCGTCGTTTACGACTCGCTTTATGATCACCGCGTCGATTGCTTTATCGACGAAGAATTAATGAACAGAGCCGTCGCAAGTTTTGGAAAACGAGTGCGCGTAAGCGGTTTGGTTCAATACGATCACTTCGGAGACCCTGTGAGCATCAAAGTCGATGAGCTTTACGTTTTTCGTCCGAACAAAGAATTACCAAGCGTGCATGAAATGCGCGGAATTCTTAAGGGGGCATGAAACGACGAAAGATTTACTACTGGGATTCCACTGTATTCATCGCACTTCTAACGGGCGAAGAAGGGCGGGTTGATAACGTCGAGCAGATTTTGGAAGAGGCCGAATCCGGCGAGGTTTTCATCGTCACAAGCTCCTTCACGCTTGCCGAAGTTATCAAATTGAAAGGAAAGCAACCGATCAAAGTCGAAGATCAGAAGAAAGTAACCGATTTTTTCGAAAAGGATCATTTCTTGTTTGTGGACGCTACGCGGAAAATTACTGAGGCCGCTCGCAATTTGATTTGGGCAAATCCAGGCTTGTTCCCGAAGGGATGCTGTCCATTTGGCCTCTGCGCTGGAATTTCAAAAGCGGGAGGAACTCGACTGCATTCATTCCTATGACGATGACTTCCTAGTGATGAATGGCAAGCTCCCAATACCAGTCCAAATGCCAATTCCGAAGGAGCCAATGCTTGCCATGAAAATTCCGCGATCAGAAAAGAAAGCGCCGCGAAAGGCTAAACGCTCAAATTAGGACACTACCCGCCGTCACCTGATCATTGAGATCACAACAACGCTGTCAAGAATTGATGCCTGACGCCTATTCCCCTATTCGTAGTCTCGCATCGCTGTGTATGCTGGCGTTGAGCGCCTCGACGTTCGCGGTGATGCTAGCCTCGGATGGCGCCGCTGTCGCTTCGCGGGGACCCGGCGCCGCCCCCATCGCCTGGTCGATCTGCGGTGAGATGCTCGAGTGCGCGCGTGTGCGTGTCCCGCTGGACTGGGGCACCTCAGATGGGCAGACGATCGAGCTGGCGGTGATCCGCCACCTAGCCAGCCGACCCGATGAGCGGATAGGGTCGCTCTTCGTGAACCCGGGTGGGCCGGCGGGCTCCGTTCAGAAGGTGCGCGACGATGGCGCGAGCTTAGACTCTTTGGGCAAGGGCCGATTCGATGTTGTCGGTTGGGATATCCGCGGCGCCGGCGAGAGCGCTCCCGTGGAGTGCTTTCGCAGCGAGAAGGCCCGGGCACGGTTCTTCAGCGGCTGGTCGATTCCCACGACGGCGCCGGAGTCCCTGCTCTACGTAATTAAGACGGGCGCGCTTGCGCATAGGTGCGGAGAGGTCAGCGGCAGGATCCTGCGCCACATATCGACCGCCGACACGGTCCGAGACCTAGACTACCTGCGCCAGCTGGTCGGCGACCGGCAGCTCACATATCTGGGCATCTCCGGCGGCACCTTCATCGGCCAGACCTACGCCAACATGTTCCCACGCCGGGTCCGCGCGATGGTCCTCGATGGCGTCGTCAACGCGGCCGCCTACACGAAGGGAACCGAAGCGGGGTACGCGAACCAGCTGAGCTACTCGGACCGAGCATTCCAAGGCTTCCTGGCCCTGTGCGAGGACGCCGGACCCGCCCGCTGCGCGCTCGCCGGTCAGGGGCCCGTCGCACAGCGCGTGGACGAGCTGCTCGCGCGGCTGCGGCGCGGGCCGATTCCGGCACCGTTCGCCGATCCGCCGGGCGAGCTGACCTACGGAGACGCCCTCTGCGCAATCGTTGTCAGCATGAGCGGCGGGCCCGTCAATTGGCCGAGCATGGCGACACAGCTCGACGCGGCCGCGCGCGGCGACGGATCCGCCCTCTTGACCAGAGGCCGTGTTCTCACGAGTGTCTTTTCATCGCAAGAGGTCCCTCCCGGACTGCCCGCCATCGCGCTGACATGCGCGGACAGCCCCGCCCGGCGCACGCCCCTAGAGTGGCGGAAAGTTGTCGATCGGCTCACCAGCGTCAGCTTCATCTACGGGCCGGTGCTCAGCTGGTGGCGCTGGGCACCGTGTGCATCGTGGCCCGCGAGCAGCGCGGACCGCTACACCGGCCCATGGGACGCCGCCACCGAGAACCCGATCCTGGTAATCGGCACTCGGTTCGATCCGAACACACCATATGTCAACGCCCGCCGCGCCGCCCGCCGCCTCGGCAACGCCGTCCTGCTCACCCATCACGGATACAGCCACACGAGTCCACTCGACCCCAGCACCTGCATCCAACGCGCAATCAGCGCCTACCTCGTCGAACTCGTTACCCCACCGCCTGGCACCGTCTGCCCCTCAGACCGACAGCCGTTCGACCCCGACTTCGGCAAGCCGCTTCCATAAGGGCCGGCCGGAGACAACAGGCCCGCCGATCCCGACGCGGTTAACGTCCGCGTGCCACCGCCACCCGCTCCCTCGTGGAGCAATCCGTACGGAAATTTAAAAAAGGCTGAGCTGCCACGACCGCACTTACAGATTCCCTCACGAGACATTGGCGGACAAAGGCGAAATCAAGGGACGGTTCTCCGGTCTTAGGGCTTAGAACAATGTCGTCCTTCTCAATCCGAGGAGTGCTCATTGCGCTTCGAGACGCCCGACAATACCGGTAACGAGCAACGCGGCGTTCTGGGCAGCGCTCTTCTCGAAGAGGATTACGTTCTCCGGTGCCTTAGCGCCCGCGCTATCACTGAGGCTGCGCAGGATCAGGCACGGCACGCAGAAGGAATTCCGTATGAACTCGAGACTTTCACGCAGCTTGGGGTGGTAACTGACTTA
>Ga0137407_10003843_pt1 | contig 10007 bp, 8 predicted proteins | sample CZOMad2_2_16fung_FD_108410 | JGI IMG/M metagenome (GOLD analysis project Ga0137407, IMG submission 108410) | Vadose zone soil fungal communities from Angelo Coast Range Reserve, California, USA - CZOMad2_2_16fungal (Illumina Assembly) | ecosystem: Environmental > Terrestrial > Soil > Vadose zone...
ACGGCGATCACGCTGCGGATGTACGCCGAGCGCAAAAACTGGCCGCTGACCGGGGTGGATGTCAGGCTGACCTACATCGTCGCGGACCGGGACACCAGGTGGATCGACCGGCTGATCATCCTGCACGGCGTCGACGACGTCCAGCGAGCCGGGCTGGCCGAGATCGCGGAGAGGACCCCGGTCACCAAGGCGGTCCGGGCGGGAACCGAGATCCGCACCATCACTAAGGCGGCCTGACCAGTGGCCCGGTGTATGACGGCGCGGCCTGGTCGGCGGCGTCCGCTCCGATGACCGGGCGAATAGTCGTCATCGGAGCGGACGCGGCCGGGATGAGCGCGGCCTCGCAGGCCCTGCGGATCGCGGGCGACGCGGTCCAGATCGTCGCGTTCGAGCGCGGAGCGCACACGTCCTATTCCGCCTGTGGCATCCCGTACTGGGTGGCCGGCGACATCGATGAGCCGGGGCGTCTGATCGCCCGTTCGCCGGACGCGCACCGGCGCAACGGCATCGACCTTCGTATGCGAACCGCGGTGGAGGAGATCGACCTTCAGGCCGGGCGGGTGGCCGCTCACGACCTCGCCGCCGGGCGGTCGTACCGGGAGAGCTTCGATTCCCTCGTCATCGCGACCGGGGCGGTTCCGGTCCGGCCGCCGCTCCCGGGTGCGGACGCCGCCGGCGTGTTCGGGGTGCAGACTCTCGACGATGGTGCCGCGCTCCTGGCGGACCTGGATCGCGTGCAGCCCCGGCGGGCCGTCGTGGTCGGCGGAGGCTATATCGGCGTGGAGATGGCTGAGGCGCTGGTGCGACGTGGCGTGACGGTGACCGTCGTCGATCAGGCCACCCAGCCGATGGTCACGCTCGATCCGGACATGGGCGCGGCCGTGCACCAGGCGATGGAGGGCATTGGTATCGATGTGCGCACCGGCACCGCCGTCACCGGATTCGGCACCGGCAGCGACCGCAGGGTCCGCTCGGTGGTGACCGCCGACGGCGCGATCCCGGCCGACGTGGTAGTTCTCGGTCTGGGGGTACGACCCAATACCGCGCTCGCGCGAAATGCCGGCCTGACGCTAGGGGATCAGGGCGGCCTGCGCACGAACGCGCAGATGCAGGTCCTGGGGTACGACCGTGTCTGGGCGGGTGGCGATTGCGTGGAGGTCCTGAACCTGGTCTCGGGTCAGTACCAGCATGTGCCGCTTGGCACCCACGCCAACAAGCACGGCCGGGTCATCGGGCACAATCTGGCCGGCTCCTACGCCACGTTTCCCGGAGTGGTCGGCACAGCGGTGAGCAAGGTGTGTCATCTGGAGATCGCCCGGACCGGGCTGCGCGAGTCCGACGCCAGGCGCGCCGGGTTCGCCTATGTGACCGTTACCGTGCGGTCCGGCACGAAGGCTGCCTATTTCCCTGGTAACCGGCAGATGACGGTCAAGATGATCGCCGAACGCCGCACCGGACGCCTGCTGGGCGTGCAGATCGTGGGCGGCGAGGGATCGGCCAAGCGGATCGACACGGCTGCGGCAGCGCTGTGGAACCGCATGACGGTAGAGGAGATCACGGCCCTGGACCTCGCGTACGCCCCGCCGTTCTCCCCGGTGTGGGATCCGATCCTCGTGGCGGCACGGCAGGCCGCCGCGGCAGTGCGCCAGACAGGAGCCGAAAGAAACCCGTGACCAGCCACCCGAGTAGCACCAAGCCGACCCCTGCCCGCATCAATTCCTGGTCACAGTGGGCGCCCCGATGACGGATTCCGGCGGAACCGCGGTCACCGTTTTCGCCCGGGTGCCGAGTGCTCACCTCCCCGTGGATGGCTCAACCGTCGTCGGCGAGTTGATCGCGGAGTGCCAGGCCGGGCCGCTAGTGCGCCGGTAGTGTCGATACCCAGCCAGGCGGACGCCCGAACGGCCGGGAGAACGGTGAGAACGCCGTGAGCTTCAACCAGATGCTCGTTGACCAGCCCCAGCCGGAGATTGCCCGCTCCGCGGTGATCCTCGGGGCGGTGCACGTCGGCGCCGGCGCGATCCTGGCGCAGGGCCTGGTCGTGCGGGCGCACGGCGCCGCGGTGAGCATCGGCAACTACTCGGCCATCCTGGAGAACGGGGTGGTGATCGGCACGGCCAAGCATCCGGTCCGGGTGGGCCAGCGCACCGTCTTCGGTCACCGCGCCGCCGTCGTCGGCGCCGTCGTCGGCGACTTGTGCGAGATCGGCAACGGCGCGATCCTCATGCCGGGATCCCGCCTGGGCAGCGGCTGCATCCTGGGGGAGGGCACGCTGGTGCCGCCGGGCACTGTCATCCCCGCCGGGTCGGTCCTGGTCGGGCGTCCGCCGCAGGTGATCCGGCCGGCCACCGACGCCGACCGGGAGCGGCTCGCGGTACTGCGCCAGCACCAGATCAACCTGACCGACCACCCGGGCACCGTCGTGCACCGGCCGACGCGAGCAGGAGAACACATGGGAACCCTGTACGCCTACCGCGACAAGACCCCGGCGATCGGCGCCGGCACGGTGCTGTTCGACTCGGCGGAGATCACCGGCGACGTGGTCATCGGCGAAGGCTCGCTGATCGGCGCGGGCGTGAAGATCATCGGTGACTCTCACGGCCCGGTCCGCATCGGCTCCCGGGTGCAGATCCTGGAGAACACGGTGCTGCACCTGCTGCCCGACAACGAGCTGATCATCGAGGACGATGCGGTGATAGGCCCGGGCGCGATGATCCACGGCTGCCACATCGGCCGCGGCAGCATCGTCGAACCCGGCGCGATCGTGTGCGATGGCAGCGCGACCGGGGCCGAGTCGGTGGTCCGGGCCGGCGCCTGCGTCAAGCAGCGCGACCGTTTCGGTGACCGGTCCATCCTGGATGGCTTCCCCGCCACACTCGCCGGTACCGTGACCGGCCCGCTGCCGCTGCCGGGCTGGGCCCTGCCTCCCGACGCCGTCGCAACCCTGCGCAGGGTGCAACGGTTTCTCCACTGAGGCCGGGGACCCGGGCGCAACTGGCCATGACCCGACGGTACGGCGCGCGACGTCAGGCTGTCGTCGGTCACAGCCCAGATGTTGTGCGCCACCACCGCGGATCTGGCACCGTATTGTCGCACCAGCCATCGACGGCCCTCACCAGGGAGGGCAATGTCATAGCGAACACGCCTTTACCACCACGCGGGCATTGGTGCCTCACTCTGGAGATCGGCGATGGCAACTGCGCAGGCCGACGCGGACAATGCGGCGGCGCCCCTCGACCAGTTGCTGGTCGGCGTCGGAGCCGGGCCGTTGCGACGCTGGCTGCCCGGCCGTCCCGGCGTCGAGTTCATCGCCAGCCTGGCCGGCAAGCCTGGTAAGGTCGCCGACCCGGCCTGGACGCACAACCTTGCCGATCTGAAGCAGCCCGTGGAATGGGTGCAGGCGCTCGCGGGCAGCAGCCAGCTTGACTGGCCGCAAGCTGTCGCCCGCTCGCACACTAAGTTCGTGACCGACCTGGTCTCGATGTACGCCAATGCGATCAGGAGCGGCCTGTCGGGCCAGCCGGATTGGAGCGCGATGACCATCCAGTTGAACAAGCCGGCTGACCTGCTCGGCATGGTCGGCCAGGAGATCGGGACGGGCGAGTGGCATGCGATCACCCAGCATCAGGTGAACATCTTCGCCGACGCCACCCATGATCATCAGTGGATCCACGTCGAGCCCGAGCGCGCCGCGAAGGGCCCCTACGGTGGCCCGATCGCGCACGGTTACCTGACATTGTCGTTCTGTCCGGTGTTTCTCGACGACGTTCTCAAGATCGACGCGGTGACGGCGGCCGTCAATTACGGCGTCAACAAGGTTCGCTTCCCGGCGCCGGTGCCGGTCGGCAGCAGGATACGCGGGCACGTGAGGCTGGTATCGGCCGAACAGAAGCAGGCCGGCCTCGAGTGCGCGTTCGGGATTCTCGTCGAGCTCGAGGGGTCGGATCGGCCGGCTTGCGTCATCGAGACGCTCGTGATCTACCGGTAGTGCCGCCCATTACCAAGCGCAGGAGTAATTACCAAGGGAGCGCGGTCCGATGAGCATCAGGTCCATTGTCCCGACTGCCCGGTCTGGTTCGACGGGCAAGGTCGTGTCGGCCAGGGAGGCCGTCCGGCTTATCCGCATCGGCGACACGGTCGCCATCGGCGGGTTCTTCCAAATTGGCCTCGCCCTTGAGGTCATCCACGAGTTGGGCGCGCTGTTCGAGGCCACCGACGAGGAGCCCGCAGCCTTCGGCAAGCCGCGCGATCTGACCCTGGTGTTCTGCGTCAGCCCAGGCGACTGGGCATCCGGTGGCGCCAACCGGCTGGCCCAGCCCGGCCTGGTCAAGCGGATCATCGGCGGGCACTGGTCCGGGGTACCTGCGTTGTATCAGCTCGTCGCGGGCAACCAGATCGAGGGCTATAACATGCCGCTCGGCCCGATGTCGCACCTGTACCGGGATATCGCCGCGGGCAAACCCGGGCACTTGTCCCGGGTCGGACTCGGCACGTTCGCCGATCCGCGTTTCGGCGGCGGCAAGCTGAATGAGATGACGACCGAGGACCTCGTCGAGCTCGTGGAGATCGGCGGCGAGGAGTACCTGTTCTACAAGGCCTTCCCCATCAATGTCGCGATCATTCGCGGCACCACCGCCGACCCGGCCGGCAACATCACGATGGAGCGGGAGGCGCTGACGTGCGACACGCTGTCGGTAGCGATGGCGGCGCACAACTCCGGGGGGCTGGTGATCGCCCAGGTGGAGCGGCTCGCTGAGGTGAACAGCCTCAACCCGCGTCAGGTGAAGATACCCGGCGCGCTGGTCGATTGCATCGTGGTGGCGACGGACCCTGGAAACCACCCGCAGACCTTCGGCAGCCCCTACAACCCGGCCTTCGCGGCCGAGGTCAGGGTCCCGCTGACATCGCTCGCGCCGATGCCGCTGAGCGCTCGCAAGATGATCGCCCGGCGCGCCGCCATGGAGCTACGGCCGAACAGCGTAGTGAACCTCGGCTTCGGCATCCCCGAAGGGGTCGCCTCGGTGGCCGCCGAGGAGAAGATCGCCGACCTGATGACGCTGACCGCCGAGCCCGGCGCCATCGGCGGCATCCCGGCCGGCGGTGGCGACTTCGGTGCGGCCATCAACGCACAAGCAGTCATCGACATGCCCTATCAGTTCGACTTCTACGACGGCGGCGGTCTGGACGCGGCGTTCCTCGGGCTCGCGCAAGCCGACCGGGAGGGCAACGTCAACGTATCGAGATTCGGCCCGCGGCTGGCCGGCGCGGGCGGCTTCATCGACATCAGCCAGAACGCGAAGAAGGTGTTGTTCCTCGGCACCTTCGCCGCGGGCGACCTCCAGATCTCGGTCGTCGAGGGCAAGCTGCTGATCGAACGCGACGGACAGTACCAGAAGTTCGTCGAGGAGGTCGAGCACCGGACATTCTCCGGACCGCACGCCGCGCGCCAGGGAAAGGACGTCCTTTACATCACCGAGCGGTGCGTATTCCGGCTCACCACCGAAGGCCTGGAGCTCACCGAGGTCGCTCCCGGCATCGACATCGAACGCGACATCCTGGCCAAGATGACGTTCAAGCCAATCGTGAACAAGCCGCGCGAGATGGACCGCCGCATCTTCCGGTCCGACCCGATGGGCCTCCGGGAGGACATGCTGCGGCTGCCCCTCGACGCGCGGCTCAGCTACGACGACGAACGCAACATCTTGTACCTGAACTTCGAGGATCTTCAGGTGAAGTCGATGACGGTGATCGAGAACGTCGTAGCGAAGATCAGGGAGATCTGCGGGCCGCTCGGCCACAAGGTCTACGCCGTGGTCAACTACGACGGCTTCGAACTCGACAGCGGCCTCGAAGACGCCTACCTCGACGCCGTGCAGGAAATAGGCGACACCTACTTCCACGGCGTCACCCGGTTCACCACCAGCGCGTTCATGCGCGCCAAGCTTGGCAGCGCGCTCGAATCACGCGGCGTCGCGCCGCACATCTACGAATCCGAAGACGAAGCCGCAGGCGCCGTACGTACCACCTTGCCCCGCCAGGAGTAACTGAGGTCGCCTGACGAGGTTTACCGCTCGAATAGAAGGGCTTGGCCATGACGACTACAGTCACCGCGCTGGCGCAGGACATCGGGCTCGCCCGTGAGACCGATTACTACCTGATGACAGAGCAGCTCACCGAGGACGAGCTGGGGTTGCTGTACCGGGTGCGGAAGTTCGCCGAAACCGAGATACTGCCGGTCGTCAACCCGTATTGGGAGCGGGGCGAGTTCCCGTTCGAGCTGGTGCCCAAGCTCGCCGCGCTGAACATCGTCGGCGACACGATGGCGGGCTACGGCACCACGCCAATGTCGGCCGTCGGCTCGGGATTGGTGGCTTATGAGCTCAGCCGGGTCGACGGCAGCATCGCGACGTTCTTTTCCGTGCACGTCGGGCTGGCGATGCAGTCGATCTACCTGCTTGGCTCGGAGGAGCAAAGGCAGCGCTGGCTGCCGCCGATGGCCACGATGGAGAAGGTCGGGGCGTTCGCGCTCACCGAGCCCGATCACGGGTCCGACGCGGTCATCCTCGAGGCCACGGCCCGGCGGGACGGCAGCGAGTGGGTGATCAACGGCCGTAAGCGCTGGCCCGGCAACGCCGTGTGGTGCGACGTGATCGTCGTCTTCGCCCGTGACACGGAGGACGGACAGGTCAAGGCGTTCGTCGTGGAGAAGGACAACCCCGGCTACGCCGCGTCCAAGATCGAGGGCAAAGTCTCGCTGCGGATGACGCAGAACGCGGACATCACCCTCATCGACTGCCGTGTCTCCGAGGATGCCCGGCTGCAGAACTGCACTTCGTTCGCCGACGTCGCCAAGGTGCTCAAGGGCACCCGCAATACCGTTGCCTGGGGGTCGGCCGGACATGGGGTCGCCGCCTACGACATCGCCCTCAACTACGCGCAGCGGCGGACCCAGTTCGGCCGGCCGATCGCGAAGAACCAGATGATCCAGGCGAGGCTCGTCGAGATGCTCGGCGAGGTCACCGCCATGCAGCTCTACTGCATCCGCCTCGGGCGGCTGCTCGACGACGGCAAGATGAGCGACACGAGGGCCTCCCTGGCCAAGTACTTCTGCTCGGTCAAGGCCCGTCATGTGTGCCGCCTGGCCCGCGACATCCTCGGCGGTAACGGGATCCTGCTCGATTTCCACGTGATGCGCCACCTGTGCGACATGGAGGCGCTCGTCACCTACGAGGGCACCGCGGAGATCCAGACGCTCATCGTCGGCCGCGACATCACCGGGCAGAGCGCCTTCGCCTGATGCGATCTGCTTCAGGCGTAGCCGCCGGCCGGCTCGGGCAGCCTGCGCAGCGCCTCCAGGGCGATGAATAGTTCCGCTGACGATCTGGGGTCCTGCAGCGAGCGGCCGGTCTGACGCTCGATCCGGTGCAGCCGGTGGCGCACCGTGTTGGGGTGGCAGTACAGGTGCTTGCCCGCCTCGACCGCGGAGCCCTGGAACGCGAAGAACGCAGCGAGGGTGTTCAGGAGCATGTCCCGTTCGTCTAGGTTCATGTCAAGCAACGGCCCGAGGATCGTCTTCGCGACGCGGTAGGAGGTGGTCGGGGAGCTGACCACGAGAACGGGCAGCGGGGCGTCATCGAACACGTTCACCATCGGGTCGCCCGCCGGTGAGCTAGCCAGGGCGATCCGGGCGAGATGCAGCGCCTCAGACGTGCGCTCAAGCCCGGTGTACACCGGGCTCACCCCGACGCGGGCCACAGCTCCCGCACGCAGGATCTCCACCAGCGCCGGGGTGTTACGCTGCGATCTCAGCGACACGATCCCCACCTGGACCTCGGGCAGCAGCCGCCAGGCCGACCCCATTCCTCGCACCTGCAGGCGGCTCTGGACCCGCGGCAACGCGTGCCGGGCCACCGCGGGGACCTCCGCCGCCACGACGACGAACACGCCCTGGTACGGAAGCCCCAGGAGGTCGGCCGCCTCCCAGAGCGTTGCAGTGTCGGCGATCCGCCCCTCGAGCAGCGCCTCGACCAGCGCCGATCGTTCCTGATCCTGACAAAGGAGCTGCTCGATCAGGGCGTCCCTGTAGGCAGTAGCCAGCTCCGTGATGAACAGGGTGTTCAGCATCCATACCTCAGACGCGATGCCCACCAATTCGGTGTCCGACACGATCCCGGTCTGATGTGCCTCCGCGACGAGGGTGTCCCACATGAACCGGAAACCGAGCTGGTACGAGCTCTGCACCGCGGCGAGCGGCGCCCCCTGCTCGGCGCGCCGACGGCCGGTCCGCCGGGGCCCGGCCAGGTCGTGCGACCCTGCGCGGCCGAGATTGCTGAATATGAACGTGAGATTGTCCTGCAGCGACTGGTACAGATCATCGATGGGAACCAGGCAGTCGTCGCCGTAGATGTCACTCCGGTGGCCGCGAACGTCACTCTGCTCAAGGACGCATTTCAGCAGCTCGTCGGTAAGCGCAGGCAGCCGGTCGAGCAGCGCCGACGCGAGCACGGCGCCTTGCGGATTCGCGACATCCGCATCCTGTGTCACCCTCGCCTCGTTTCGGCGGCGCGAATAGCCGTCATCCGGGCGAGCCTAAGCCGTGCTCGGCGCTCAGGCATCGGCTCCTCGTCACGAAACCCAGGCCCGGCGTGATCCCCCGAGCACAGCCGTGGTCGTGTCACCTGGCGCAGCCAGCATCAGATTGAGGATAGGTACCGCGCGATTGTGCGGAAGCACCCGAGATCCCCAGCTGTGTTGTCGCGTCGCCCATGGACGCCTGCCGCGCCTTGGAGCAGGGTCGGTAACGCGTACCGGAACACCCGGGCCGCCAGACCGCCAAGGAGAGTCGATGAGTGTCTACCGCGTAACCGAGGTCATCGGGGTCAGCGAGGAATCCTGGGAGGACGCCGCCCGCGAAGCGGTCAAGACCGCAGCAGGCACCGTACGCGACCTCCGGGTGGCCGAAGTGATCCGCCAGGACGTCACGATCGAGAACGGCCAGGTCAAGAACTTCCGGGTCCGGCTGGCCCTGTCGTTCAAGTACGACACCGGCGACTGAGGTGGCCGAGTTCGTCAGCGTCCACTCCTCCGGCGGGCTGGCGACTATCCGGCTCGACCGGCCGCCCGTGAACGCCCTGAGCATCGCCCTGCAGGGCGAGCTACAGGGCGCGGCTGAGAAGGTCAGCGCGGACCCGGACATCCGGGCCGCGGTGATTTACGGCGGGGAGAAGGTATTCGCGGCCGGAGCGGACGTCAAGGAGATGGCAGGCAGGAGCTACGCCGAGATGGCGGCCATCAGCCGCAGGCTGCATGCCAGCTTCCGGGCGGTTGCCGCCATCGGCAAGCCGGTGGTCGCCGCGATCACCGGCTTCGCGCTCGGCGGCGGGCTGGAGTTGGCGCTATGCGCGGACTTCCGGGTCGGCGGCGAAAGCACCCGATTCGGCCTGCCCGAGATCCTGCTCGGCGTCATCCCCGGGCTGGGCGGCACGCAGCGGCTGCCCAGGCTGATCGGGCCGGCCCGGGCCAAGAACCTCATCTACACCGGAAGGTTCGTGGACGCTGAGGAAGCCCTGCGGATCGGCCTGGTGGACCAGGTCGTACCGGACGCTGACGTGTACCGCGCCGCAACCAGGCTCGCCGGGCAGTTCGTGTCCGGTCCCGCGCTGGCATTGCGTGCGGCCAAGGAGGCGATCGATACCGGGCTTGACCTCGGCCTCGACGCCGGGCTCGAGGTCGAGCGCCTGCACTTCGCGGCGCTATTCGCTACCGAGGATCAGAAGCTCGGCATGGAGAGTTTCGTTGCCAGCGGGCCGGGCAAGGCGAAGTTCGCGGGCAAGTAGATCCCGGCCCACGACCGTCATGCGGCACGTCCGGGCCCACGACCGTCGTGCGGCACGCATTTCCCGCGTGCCGACGGCGCTACGTGTCGTACTCGTAGAAACCCCGTCCGGACTTCCGGGTCGGCGGCGAAAGCACCCGATTCGGCCTGCCCGAGATCCTGCTCGGCGTCA